>Ga0070713_100000283_pt1 | contig 33501 bp, 29 predicted proteins | sample LARL82metaG_FD_65465 | JGI IMG/M metagenome (GOLD analysis project Ga0070713, IMG submission 65465) | Corn, switchgrass and miscanthus rhizosphere microbial communities from Kellogg Biological Station, Michigan, USA - LAR L8-2 metaG | ecosystem: Host-associated > Plants > Roots > Rhizosphere ... | reverse complement strand
TGTCCAGCCCGCCGCGGGTGTTCGCCTCGGAGATGAGCGCGTGGACTTTACGGTCCGGCGTCGCGCGCGAGATCAGCAGGGTCTGCAGGCGCCGATCGTCGACCATGCCAGTCAGGCCATCGCTCGCCACGAGGAAGACGTCCCCGACTTTCACCTCGCCGCGATACACGTCCGGTTCCACATCCGGGCTCGCCCCCACGCAACGCGTGATCACGTTGCTGTATGGGTGGTATCTGGCCTGTTCCGGCGTGAGGAAACCGGCGTCGACCTGTTCCTGAACGTACGAGTGGTCCTTCGTGAGCTGCGCGAGGGCCCCATCGCGCAGCATGTAGACGCGCGAATCGCCGACTTGTCCGATCAAATAGCGGCGTCCGGAGACGATGAGCACGGAGACCGTCGTGCCCATCCCTTGCTTGTCCACTTCAATGAGCGTTCGCTCATGGATGGCCCGATTGGCGGTCTTGAGCGCCTCGGTGATCCGCCGTTCCACGCCGTTCGTATCGAGATCGCGCAACTCGATGAGCTCGCGAAGAACGATCTGGACGGCCATCTCGCTCGCGACTTCCCCGGCGGCATGGCCACCCATGCCGTCCGCCACGATGAAGAGGCCGCGCTGCGTGTCCGCCTCCACCGCGTAATTGTCTTCGTTGCCGGAGCGGATCATCCCGACATCGGTCCGAGCAGCGTGAAGCAGACGCACTATCAACTCGTCAGCTCTTCAAGAGGTAAAAAGCCAGTGCGGCGGCGGCAATCAATATCGCTACCCATCGCCAAGCGGAAGTACCGCTGGCTGCGGGCTCGGTCGGCGGCTCTTTCGGGGCGGCGACGGGTCGGGCCTCGCGTGGTGGCAGCTTGCTCCGATCGATAGGCATCGACGCGATGGCCCGCGTACTCTTCGGCGCGGGAACCGGCACGTCGGCTGCACGAAAGGTGAACTTCACGCCACCAAACCTCACATCGGGAGCCCCGTCCAACCTCCGCTCGTGCGTGAGCCGCGAACCACCTACGTAAGTTCCGTTCGTCGAACCGAGATCGATGAGATACCAGCCATCTTCCCGGCGCTGCAGCTTCGCGTGCGTGTCTGAAACGCTGTCGTCATCGACCACGACGTCATTGTGAGGCCCGCGGCCGATGTGCGCGAGGGGCACGCGGATCTCGAATTTCTTGCCTCGCGCGACGCCCTCGTTGATAACCTCGAGATAGGCAAGAAGCGGCCGCGCATCGGCCGCGGCCGCGTCTTTTGGCGAGGTGGGCGCATCCGATACCGCCGCGACACGCAATGTCTCCGCGTTCGAGGCAGCGGCTGGTACCTGTGCGGCGGCCGCCGGCGCCGGCGCTGGCGTCGCGATTGGCAGTGAAGGCGGTACGGCTTCGACGCGTGGGGCTGTCGCAGCAGCCGCCGGCGAAGCAGGCGCAGGGGTTGCCGGCACAGGAGCGGCCGCTGACACCGGAGCAGCAGCCGAGGAGGTTGGGGGCGTCGGCGTTGGCATCGACGCCTTTGGCATCGAGCCCGAGATCATCACGTCGGCGTAGAAGCGAAATTCCTCAGACCCTATTCGGACGACGTCAGAACGTGAGAGCACCTGCGATTGCAACACGCGCACGCCATTGACGTACACGCCATTCGTGCTGTGGTCATGAATGAGGTAGCCGCGCTCGGACGGGACGATCTCCGCGTGTTTGCGCGAGACTTCACTCTGCGCCACCACGACGTCGGAGCTCGCATCCCGTCCAACAGTGAGCCCGCGCTCGGACACGATGTACTCCTTACCATCTACGAGCGACACCAACCGTCCGCCAGAACCAATCGTCGCACGAGCCGCGCCGGGACGCTTTTCGAGAATCGAGCGGACCTCGGACTGCATTACGTGCCGGGTGGTGCCGGCCTTCGTGTCCTCGGCGTAGAAGAGCTCCTGTCCGGCAATCTCGATCTTGTCGCCGTGCATGAGCGGAGTGGGCTCCGCCCCGAGCGGGACGCCGTTCACCTTTACGACCGCGTTCCCATTCCGTCGAATTACGGTATGGGTGTCGGAAAGGTCGATCACCGCCTGCGTCCCCACTTGGTCGTCGTTGGAAATCCGAATGTCGACGTCAGCGCCTCCACCGAGTCGTGTCTTGCCGGACCCAAGCGAGTGTTGACGTTCATTGATTCGGAGAACCGGCATCGAGTGGCGCTGGCGCGGCGAAGCGAACCCGGTCGCGAGCGGAGCGCACGCGACTCTCTGAAGGATAGGCTGCTGCGGGCACGGCGAGCAGCAGGTGGGCAGAAACTACGCCAGCCACCCCAACGCTCGCAAGCGGCCCTCAATCCGAGAGTTGACGCGTTGCACGCGCGCAACGGAATGCGCAATTGCCTCACATTCCACTCGCGAGCGCACGCTCTTCGCCTCGTCCACTCATGGCGCCGGTCTGCAGTCGGTAGAGGCGTTCATAGAGCCCGGCCTTCGCCATGAGCTGGCGGTGCGTGCCACGCTCGCGCACCTGCCCATGGTGAAGGACGAGGATCTCGTCGGCGTTGACGATGGTGCTCAAACGATGCGCGATCGCGATCGTCGTTCGGCCAGTCATCAAGACGGAAAGCGCGCTCTGAATTTCGGCTTCGATTTCACTGTCGACAGCGCTCGTCGCCTCGTCGAGTATCAATAGCGCGGGATCCGCGGCAATTGCCCTCGCGAACGAGAGCAGCTGGCGCTCGCCGACGCTGATGGAGGCTCCCCGTTCGCCGAGCACATGGGAGTAGCCATCGGGAAACCGTCGGATGATCCGATCGGCACCGACTCGCGCTGCGGCCAGAGCAACCTGCTCGTCGCTCAATGGATTGGAGAGGCGAATGTTGCTGGAGACATCCCCAGCGAAGAGGAAGATGTCCTGCTGCACGTACCCGATGAGTGACCGCAGCTCATCGACGGGCATCTCCCGGATGTCGACACCGTTGACCGTGATCCGTCCGCGCTGTGGATCATAGAATCGCAGCAAGAGGTTCACGATCGTGGTCTTGCCGGCTCCCGTGTGTCCAACGAGCGCCACCGTCTGCCCTGGCTCGGCGCGGAAACTCACGCCTTTGAGGATCCACTCCGGCGAGTGCTCACCACTCGCGCCGACTCGCGCGACGTGGGCGATGTCGTAAGCAAACCAGACGTCGTGGAACTCTATGGTGACCTTGCGTCTGGCATCGACCGGAACGCGCGTGGAAAGCGTCACCGCCTGGGAGAACCGCTGACCGCGCGCGCCCTCCAACCCCTCAGCCACTGGTGTATCGAGAAGCCTGAAGATTCGCTCCGACGCGGCCATTGCCTGCTGGAGCATGTTGTACTTGTCGGAAAGATCCTGCAGCGGATCGAAAAACCGCCTCACGAGTTGGAGGAACGCCGCCACGGTCCCGACAGTGAGCGCGCCGATCTCGACGCGCCGCGCCCCGGCGACGATCAAGCTCGCCAGAGCGACCGTCGTCAGAATCTCGATCGCCGGGAAGTAAAGCGCGTAGACGCGGATCGACCTGAGATGGGAATCCAGGTGATCGCGATTCAAATTGTCGAACTTCGTGAGCTCATCGCGCTCGCGTCCGAAGAGCTGCACGATCCGCATGCCTGTGATGTGCTCCTGCAGGTACGCGTTTATGCGTGCGAGTCGTGTCCGTATCTCCCGGTACGCTGACCGCACCGAACGTTGGAAGAGGCTCGAAGTCATCCATACGACTGGGATAACGGCGAACGACGCGAGCGCGAGCCGCCAGTCCGTCGCGATCATCAAAACACTGATGGCGACGAGCGTGAATAGATCGCCCATTCCTGAGACGACGCCGGCCGTGAACAGTTCGTTCAGCGACTCCACATCGGACGTCACGCGCGTGATCAGACGGCCCACTGGGTTGCGGTCGAAGAAGGCGACCGGCAACCGCTGCAAATGTGCGAACAATTCGTGACGCAGATCACGCATCACGCGTTGACCAAGGAGGCTCGTCAGCAACGTCTCGCCGTACGAAGCGAAGAACGAGAAGGCGAGTGCGCCACCGAAAAGCGCCGCCATTCGCCCCGCCGCGGCGACATCTCGTGCCGGGAGCGCGACGTCGATCACTCGCTGCGTCAGAAGCGGTCCCACCAACTGCAACACGCCCTCGACGGCGAGCAGACTCAGCGACGAGAGAACGAGCCAAGTGTATGGCCGTGCATAACGAAGCAGCCGGCGCATGAGCCGACTGTCGTATGCCTTTCCGAGTGCGTCCTCTTCGTGATATTCCGCGACCGGCGGTGACATTGTCGTAAGGTAACGAGCCAGTCGAGTCGTCCGTTCACTCCTCAGTTCGTCTGCTCTTCGCGACCAGGACTGCCTCGTGGTACATCGGTTGCGTTTTTCCGCGGCGCAGTCATACCCCCAAATTTTGGAGGAGACGATATGGGTATCTTGGCGTGGATAGTACTGGGCCTCATCGCCGGCGCGATCGCGAAGGCGATCATGCCGGGGAAGGATCCGGGCGGAATCATCGTCACGATTCTCATTGGAATCGTAGGTGCCTTCCTTGGTGGGTTCCTGGGCAATCTCGTGACGGGAACCGGGTTGAATGGATTCTCACTGTGGAGCATTCTGCTCGCGGTGCTCGGTGCGTTATTGCTGCTTTGGATCTATCGACTCACCACGAGAGGCAGGACGACGAACACCACGATCTGAGGCTGGAAGGTTCCAAGGGATCGGCGGCCGGCGCGTTCGCGCCGGCCGCGCTTTTTTTGTCCATATTGGCTGGCTGATAGCTTCAGCCTCACCGCCAACCGCTCTCCGCCCGATGCCCCTCTGGCTCTCCTGGATAGTTCTCGGCCTCATTGCGGGCTCACTCGCAAAATGGATTATGCCCGGACGCGACCCGGCGGGCTGTCTTTTCACGATCATTCTCGGAATTTGTGGCGCCTTGTTAGGCGGCTTGATCGGCTCGTACGTCGGCTGGGGAACGGTCACCCAGGGCGAGCTGGATGTTCGATCGATTGGAATCGCTACCGCCGGCGCGATCGTCGTGCTGGTCGTCGGACGCCTCCTTCGCGCCCTCACGCGACCTATCTGAATCACCAGCCACCAACCACCAGCCACGAGCGTGCCCTTCGGTTAACTTTCGCCCCATGAAGGACGCCATTGTGGTACGGGGTGCGAGGCAGCACAACCTGAAGGGATTCGATCTGCGAATCCCCCGACGGACATTCACGGTCATCACCGGTCCGTCTGGATCCGGAAAATCGTCCCTCGCCTTTGATACCATCTACGCCGAAGGGCAGCGGCGCTATGTGGAATCTCTCTCGGCGTACGCCCGTCAGTTTCTCGAGCGGATGGAAAAACCGGACGTCGACTCTGTCGACGGGCTGTCACCGGCGGTCGCGATAGAGCAGAAGAATCCGACCAAGACGTCACGTTCTACGGTGGGCACCGCTACCGAGATCTACGACTACCTGCGACTGCTCTGGGCGCGCATCGGCCGCACTTTCTGTCCGCTCTGCGGCCGCGAGATGAAGCCGGACACCGTGCAATCGGTGGCCGATGCGGTCATGGAGCTGCCAGCTGGAACGCGGTTCTCAGTGGCTTTTCCATTGCGCATGTCGGATGAAGTCACGCACGAGGTCGTCGTCGACAATCTTCGCGCGGCTGGCTTCCTTCGCATCAGCATCGATGGCGGCGTCAGGCACCTCGACGAGTTGGCGACGCTCGCCGTCGATGTAACGTTCGCCAAGGAAGTCCTGGTCATCGTCGATCGGCTCGCCGTCGCGGATGAGTCGCGTGGCCGCCTCGCCGATGCCGTCGGTACGGCATTTCGTGAGGGGGACGGAGACTGCATCATTCTCTTCACCGAGCCTGTGAATTCGCCGCGCTTTCCCCAGCCGAGCAGCCGCTGGCGCTTCACCGAGCGTTTCGAATGCGCCAACGACGGGACGCGCGCGCCGTCACCCACGCCGCAGCTCTTCTCCTTCAATAGCCCACGCGGCGCGTGCAAGCGCTGCAATGGCTTCGGCGCGACGCTCGAGTACGATGAAGCGTTGATCGTTCCTTACGCCGATCGCTCCCTGCGCGATGGCGCGATCGATCCATGGCGCATGCCGCGCTACGAGAACAAGCGGCGCGCGCTCATCGAGTTCGCGAAGCGCGAGCGCATTCCGAGCGACGTGGCTTGGTGCAAGCTCCCCACGGCGCAGCGTGAGAAGTTGCTGCACGCACGAACGCGCGGATACAAGGGGATATTCCCCTTCCTCGTCGATCTCGAGGAAAAGCGATACAAGCAGTACATCCGCGTTTTTCTCCGTCAGTATCAGAGCGCGCGTACCTGTCCGGATTGCAAGGGCGCGAAGCTCCAGCCGGAATCGCTCCAGGTTCGCATCGATGGCCGCCACATCGCCGAGATCAGCGAGCTACCGGTCGATCGGTTGATTCAATGGTTGTCGTCGCTCACGCTCACGGCATTCGAGCAACAGGTCGCGGCTCACATTCTCAAGGAAGCGCGCGATCGTGTGCAATTCCTCTGCGACGTCGGGCTCAATTATCTGACACTCAATCGAGCCACACGAACGCTTTCTGGCGGCGAATCGCAGCGTATTGGTCTCGCCAACTCCCTTGGATCGCAGCTCGTCGACACGCTCTACGTCCTCGACGAACCATCGATTGGATTGCATCCGCGTGATACCGATCGGTTGCTGCGACTTCTGCATCGCCTGCGAGATGCCGGCAACACCGTTCTGGTCGTCGAGCATGATCCAGAAACGATTCGGTCGGCGGACTACATGGTGGAGCTCGGCCCCGCCAGTGGTGAGCGTGGTGGGCAGGTGGTTTTCGCGGGTCCCATATCGCGCGTCGCCGAGAGCCCGCTTACCGGCGCGTATCTCTCTGGAAAGCGCGAGGTCCCTCTCCCGGAGCACCGCCGCCGCATCGGCCCGCGATGGCTCACTCTTACCGGGGCGCGCGAGCACAACCTGAAGGGCGTCGACATCCGGATCCCGTTAGGCACCGTCACCTGCGTGACGGGCGTCTCCGGTTCCGGGAAGAGCACGCTCGTCCACGACGTCTTGATGCGCGCGCTGGAAGTGCGGCTGCACGGTGAGCACAGTGCGAAGCAGCACCTCGGAGAGGCGGTTGGAGCATTCGACAGCATCACGGGCGCCGAGGCGCTCGACGACGTCGTGATGATCGATCAAAGCCCGATTGGCAAGTCGCCGCGATCGAATCCTGTCACGTACGTGAAAGCCTTCGACGAGATCCGCCGCATCTTCGCCGACGCACCGCTCAGTCGGCAGCGGGGCTACACGGCCGGCACGTTCAGCTTCAATGTTGCCGGCGGCCGTTGTGAGACGTGCGAGGGTGCCGGGTATCTCGAGGTCGAGATGGTCTTCATGGCGGACGTCTACGTGCCATGCGACGACTGTGGCGGCAAGCGATTCAAGCCGGAAGTGCTCGACGTTCACGTGAATGGCCGGTCGATCTACGACGTCCTCGAGCTCACGGTGGACGAAGCAATTCGCGCCTTCCCACGCGAGGAAAAGCTCGGCCAGGCCCTCTGGCAACTGCAGCAGGTTGGACTCGGGTATCTGCGTCTCGGTCAGCCAGCGACCACTCTCTCGGGTGGCGAGGCGCAGCGGCTCAAGGTCGCGCGCGAGCTCGCGCTCGCCGGCAAGAAAAGCGGAAAGAAGCTCTATATCATGGACGAACCGACCACAGGTCTTCACCTCGAAGACATTCGTCGCCTGGCGCAAGTATTCGATCGCCTCGTGGACGCGGGGCACACGCTCCTGCTCATCGAGCACAATCTCGACGTCATCAAGCTGGCGGATTGGATCATCGACCTTGGCCCAGAAGCCGGCGACCGCGGTGGCGAGTTGGTGGCGAGCGGCCGGCCCGAGGAGGTCGCGAAGGTGGAGCACTCACACACGGGCCGATGGTTGCGCACGGTTCTGCGCGGCGCAAGCAACTACGCATCAGAGCCTGCCACCAAAGCGAGAGCATCATCGCTAGCCACGCTTTGACTTGATGCATTTCGCGGCTATTTTTCGAGTCTCCCACAGCAATTCATTCCCCGATAGCTCAGTTGGTAGAGCGCTCGACTGTTAATCGAGTGGTCGTAGGTTCGAGTCCTACTCGGGGAGCTCTCGAGCGGCCACGGTGCCATAGGCGCCGTGGCCGCTTTGGCTTTGCCGTTGACGATGCCTCCCGAACGACTGATCCTTCGTCGCGTGTTCGCGGTCAATTGAGTCGCCCATCAAACACCACCCGATGACTCCCCCTCGATCAGCGAAGCGTCCTGGCACGTCCAAAGACGGTGGTGCCTCCGCACCTTGGGTTGGTGTCATCATGGGCAGCAAGTCGGATCTCAAGCACCTCCAGGCGGGGATCGATCTGCTGAAGGAGCTCGAGGTGCCTCACGAGGTACGTGTCGTCTCGGCGCATCGTACTCCGGATTGGATGTTCGAGTATGCGTCCACGGCTGAGTCCCGTGGCCTCGAGGTGATCATCGCAGCGGCCGGCGGCGCCGCGCACTTGCCCGGCATGGTCGCGGCCAAGACGGTGCTACCGGTTCTCGGCGTGCCGATCCCGGCAACGATGCTGAATGGAATCGATTCACTGCTCTCGATCGTGCAGATGCCGCAGGGCATTCCCGTCGGTACACTCGCGATCGGCGAGCCTGGCGCGGTGAACGCGGCGATTCTCGCCACGTCGATCGTGTCGGCGGGCCGGCCCGAGCTCCGCGCGCGCCTTCGCGATTGGCGCGCCCGTCGGACGGCGGACGTCCTGCAGGACACGGACCTCTCACGGTTTCCCAGGTAACTTGAGCGTTTCCTCAATTCTTCCCGGCGCCACCATCGGCATCCTCGGCGGCGGTCAGCTGGGCCGCATGACGGCCATGGCGGCACGCACGCTTGGCTATGACGTCCACGTTCTCGATCCCGACCCATGGTGCGCCGCGAGGGGCGTGGTGGATCGCGTCGTCTCGGCTCGCTTCGACGACGCCGATGCCGCTGCGGATCTCGCGAGCCACTGCAACGTGGTCACGTTGGAGATCGAGCAGATCGCGACGGCCAGCCTCGACGCGGCGGCCCGCCACGCTCCGGTGCGGCCGTCGTCACGACTCGTAGGCATCATCCAGGATCGCGCCCTGCAGAAGCGGTGGCTGACCCAGCATGGTTTTCCCGTCGGGCCGTATGAGGATGTCGCCAACGTGGCGGAGCTCGAGCGCGCCGCCGAGCGGCTCGGCGCGCTCGTCGTCAAAGCGACACGAGGCGGCTATGATGGTCGCAGCCAGGTGCGGCTCGCCGCGAGCGACGATGCCGAATCGGCGTGGGCGAGCCTCACGGGCAAAGCAGAAACTGTCCGGCCCGCCGTCGCCGAGCAGGCGCTGGATCTCGAATCGGAGCTGTCAGTGATGATCGCGCGCGCGCCTAACGGCTCGACGGCGGTCTTTCCGCCAGCCCTCAATTATCACGAGCGACAGGTGCTCGCCTGGTCCGTCATACCAGCGCCACTGCCGGAGACGCTCGTCGCGCAGGCGATCGAGCTTGCGCGCGGCATCGCCGACGCCATCGAGCTCGAGGGTCTTCTCGCCGTAGAGATGTTCCTTACCGCGGAGGGGCAGCTGCTCGTCAACGAGCTCGCGCCGCGGCCGCACAATTCCTTTCACGAGACGGAGCTCGCCTGCGTTACGAGTCAATTCGAACAGCTCGTTCGCGCGATCTGCAATCTCCCGCTCGGCGAGACCTCGGTCGTTCGGCCGGCGGCAATCGTGAATCTCTTTGGCGATCTGTGGACCGACGATGCGGGCCCCCGCTTCGACGCCGCGCTCGCGGAGCCACTCACGCGCCTGCATCTGTACGGCAAACGGGTCGCGCGGCCTGGACGGAAGATGGGACACATCTCGGCCTACGGCGACACGGCTCAGGACGCACTCGATCGCGCGCGGACAGCATTCGCGCACCTGACGAACGGGGCCGGATGAACGTCCTCGTACTGAACGCCGGCTCGTCGACGCTGAAGTTTCAGCTGCTCCGCACGGACGCGGAACGGATGGCAAATGGCACGGACGAGCGCCTGGCACGAGGACAGTACGAGCGTATCGGCGGCGAAACGGTGTTCTCCGTCTCGTCGGCTACCGGTCCCAGCGTGCGCGGCACCGCGCCGCTCCGCGATCATCGCGCGGCGATCGACCATCTATTGACCTGGATTGCGAGCGACGCTTCCACCGTCCCGATCTCCAGTATCGCCGAAATTGAAGCGGTGGGACACCGCGTGACACACGGTGGCGAGCGCTTCTGGCGCTCTGTCCGCATCGACGACGAGGTTCTCCGTGGCATCGAGGACACGATCGATCTGGCGCCACTTCACAACCCGAACAATCTCAAGGGCATTCAGGCGGCGCGCGCCGCACTCGGGCCAGGCATTCCGCAGGTCGCTGTCTTCGATACCGCGTTCCATCACACGCTGCCCGATCACGCGTATCTCTACGCGTTGCCCTACCAGTGGTACCGCCGCCATAAGGTACGCCGGTACGGCTTTCACGGCACCTCGTATCGATACATCGCCTACCGATATCGAAGCCATACTGGTCGTTCCCGAGAGAAGACGAAGATCATTGCTCTTCACCTCGGCAATGGATGCTCCGCCTGCGCGATCGACGCCGGTTCTTCCGTCGATACGTCGATGGGGTTCACGCCGCTCGAGGGACTCGTGATGGGCACGCGCTCGGGCGATCTCGATCCCGCTATCCTGGACCACGTCGCCTCGAAGGAGGGATATTCGGCGCCCGAGGTCGAGGGGATACTCAACAAGCAGTCGGGTCTCCTTGGCGTTTCAGGGCTTACGAACGACATGCGAGAGTTGCTCGCGGAGGAGGCCGAACACGACGACCGCCGGGCGCGACTCGCGATCGATCTGTTCGCGTACCGCGCGCGCAAGTACATCGGTGCCTATCTCGCGGCGATGAACGGTGCCGATGCAGTGATCTTTGCCGGTGGCATCGGCGAGAATGCCAGTGCCGTGCGCGCCCGAATCTGCGACGGACTGCAGTGGATGGGCATAGAGATCGACGCGGCGCGCAACGCCGAGATGGTGAACGGCAAGGAAGGACGCATCGATCGGGACGGATCGCGACTCGAGGTCTGGGTGATCCCCACTGATGAGGAATTGCTCATCGCCCGCGACACGGTGCGCGTCGTGCTCGGCATCGAGCATCCGGCCTGAGCACCATGCAGATCGCCGACTTTGCTCTCGAGCGGTATTTCGCCCGTTGGGAGTTTCATGTCCGGCATATCCTCTGCGCCTCTGACCTGGAACCGATGGCGCTCGATGAGCTGCTCGCCCTCGCCGACGACGAGTCGCGAGCGCTCTGGGCCAACCTCCGCCTTGGCTACACCGAATCGTTAGGCCATCCCCTTCTCCGGCGTGAGATCGCCGGGCTCTACGACTCCGTCGCGCCTGATGACGTCCTCACGTTCGTCGGCGCCGAGGAAGCGATATTCCTCACGATGCATGCCGCGCTCGCCCCTGGAGACCACGTGGTGGTCTTGTGGCCCGCGTATCAGTCGCTGTACGAGGTGGCGCGTTCGATCGGCGCGGCGGTGACGCTCGTCCCCCTCGATCCCAAGCACTGGACAGTCGATCCGGAAGCGATCATCGCGGCCATTCGCCCGAACACGCGTCTCGTCGTCGTGAACTTCCCGCACAGCCCGACCGGCGCGCTCGCGCCATGCGAGGCGTTCCTGAGCATAACGAGCGAGTGCGAGAGACGTGGAATCACTCTCTTCTCCGACGAGGTCTACCGCTTTCTCGAGCTCGATGCCGCCGAGCGCCTTTCGGCCGCGGTGGATCATGGCGAGCACACCGTGAGTCTTGGTGTGATGTCGAAGGCATTCGCCCTCGCCGGACTGCGCGTCGGCTGGATTGCCACGCACGACGAGACTCTCCGGTCGCGCATCGCGTGCCTCAAGGACTACACGACGATCTGTGGCAGTGCGCCCAGCGAGATCCTCGCACTCATCGCTCTGCGGGCGCGCGACCACGTGATCCAACGAAGCCGGGCCATCATCGCGGCAAATCTGCCGGTGCTGGATTCGTTTTTCCGGAGGTTCAGCGAGCAGTTTGCGTGGGTACCTCCTCGTGGCGGCAGCGTGGCTTTTCCCCGTCTTCGTTCGGACGAGCCCCAGGCGATCGACCGCTTCTGCGCCGAGCTCGTGGAGCGCGAAGGCGTGCTGCTCCTGCCCGGCTCGTATTTCGAGCACGAGGGCAACCACTTCCGCATCGGCTACGGCCGCGCTGACATGCCCCAGGCACTCGACGGCCTGGAGCGATTCGTCCTCGGTCGAAAGGGCTGACTTCTGCGGGCCGGTGGCGCGCTCGGCCGTTCGGGCACTCGGCTTGCGCTGGTCGGATAGTTGGCTGCATCAGGCGTAATCGGAAAAACATGAGTACGGCCATGACAAAAAAGACACTCGCAGGCGAGCAGTTCGTCGCGGCAACGCTCGCTGGCGTTCTGCTCGGCTATGGTGGAAGCAGTAGGTCGCAGCGCGTCGCGTCGCGTCTACTCGGCGCGGCGCTGCTCGGCGCCGCCTTTGCACCGGCGCTCACCCGCCGACTGCTTCGCCTCGGCGCGGCACGAAGGCACGTTCATTTGCGAAAGACAATCGAGATCGATCGCCCAGTGCACGACGTGTTCGAGTTCTGCCGTGACTTCGAGAATTTTCCCCGAGTCGTGCAATCGCTGCACAAAGTCGTCGACTACCAGGATGGGCGGTCGCGCTGGGAAGTGACCACACCACGCGGTGAAGTGATCGCGTGGGACGCGGAGGTCACGAAATACGTGCCTAACGTGGTGCTCGGGTGGCGCTCCATTCCGGGTTCGATCGTGAAATGCAATGGCCTCATCCGATTCTCGCCGACGGCGAGGGGCGGCACTCGCCTTCAGATCGAGGTCAACTATGATCCGCGGCACACCGACCTGGGTGACGCCGTCCGGGCGCTACTGAATGCCCCTCGGACCGAGCAGCTGGAAGCGGATCTGGCGCGCGCGAACTTCTACCTCTCGGCGCTTCCCAAGCCGCAGCCCGACAGCGGCGACAGCGACGCCGCGTAGCTCGATTTCTAGTTAGCGTCTACTCAACTAGCTTGGCGACGGATTCTCGCCCATCGCTTGAGCACTCGGGGTCTGTCGGTCGCTGCTGCGCCGCCCGCGGTGCCGCCGATCCCCGATCGGCATGACGCCGTCGGCGATAGCGTCCGCCGTCCGCACCTCGAACAGACGAAACGGCGGACGATCCGGATAGCTCGCCTTGAGCACTGGATGCGCGACGTTGAATACGGGAATGCCCTTCGACGTCGTCCCTTCCGGCTTGCCCTTGTGGGCGTGGCCATGGAACACCGCCTTTACGTCGAAGCGCGTCAGCGGCTCCTCCATTCGGCTCGATCCCAGAAATGGATAGATCTCTACCGGTTCGCCTTCGACAGTGTCCCGGATCGGCGCATAGTGCAGCACGGCGATGCGGTTTTCCGTGTGCAGCCGCGCGAGCGCCGCTTCGAGCTTCAGCGCTTCGTTCACGGCCTCATGAACGAACTGCTTGATGATCGGCTCGCCCCACGCACCCAACGCTCCGCGTCCGAAGCCTCCGCAGAATCCGCGCACGCCGGCGAAACCAACACCGTGCGTTTCGAACGTATCGCCGTCCAGCATCTTCACACCGGCGTCGGTCAGGATCTTCACGAGCTCCGCCTCCTGACCCGATTCGTAGTCGTGATTCCCGAGTACGGCGACAATGGGGATTTGCACCGTCGTCGTGAGGTCGCGCGCCAGAACCTTCGCTTCGTCGGCAAGCCCGTAGTCGGTGAGATCACCGGCAATGACGAGAACGTCCGCGCTCTCGGTGATCTGCGCGAACAGCGGCTGCAGAGCGCCGTGCGAATCTTTCGAGTAATGGATGTCGCTCACCGCCGCGATGCGCACCACGTCCACTCCCATTGCCATCGTACTCTCCTTCCACAGGCTCGACACGAGTAGTACAGACAGATTCGGGCCACCGGATCGGCGAGCCCGGGCCTAGCCTCGGAATTGCACTCCGGGCGAACATGGCCTATCAGCTCACCTTCGACGATCCGGGACGCGATACCAATGCATTCTATCGCCGCACGCTGCACGTCCTGAGCGACGCGAGAGTGCCGTTCCTCGTCGGCGGATCGCACGCGATCCTGCATTACACCGGAATCATTCGCGAGACGAAGGACTTCGATCTCTTCGTCAGACGCTCGGATATCGACAAAGCCCTGGAAGCGCTCGCGCTCGCCGGTTACTGGACACAGATCACCTTTCCGCACTGGCTCGCGAAAGCCAAGCAGGGCGGCGATCACGTCGATCTCGTCTTCAGCTCCGGCAACGGCATCTGCCAGGTCGACGACCTCTGGTTCGAAAATGCCGTGGAGGCCGAGGTGCTCGGGATGCCCGTGAAGATCGCGCCCGTCGAGGAGCTCGTCTGGCAGAAATCATTTGTGATGGAACGGGAGCGATACGACGGCGCCGACATCATGCACATCTTCCGGACCTGCGCCGAAAGCATCGATTGGGCGAGGCTCATGCAGCGATTCGACAAGCAGTGGCAGTTGTTGTTGCTCAATCTGGTTCTCTTTGGCTTCGTCTATCCCTCCGAGCGGCACCGCATTCCGCCCCACATCGCGGGAGAATTGCTGACGCGTGTTCAGGGAGAGATCGACAGCCCGCCGAGCGAGGATCGCGTCTGCCGCGGAACTCTCACGTCGCGCGCTCAGTATCTCCTCGATATCGGCCAGTACGGATACCAGGATGCGCGCATTACCCCTCGCGGCAACATGACGCCGGAGGATGTCGTTTACTGGACCTGGGCGATAGAGAACGTCGATTGAGCTCGACTTTCCAACCGTTGTCTCGTTCGCGTTGTCTGAGTGGACGTTGGTGGCCGATATGTCCCTTCGTCGAGCAACGCATGCGATTCCGTCCGGCAATTACACACACGGCGCTGTCCGCAGTTTTCTTCCTCGCCATCGCTTCTCCGCGGCTGGCCGCGCAAGGCGACCGACGCGTTCTCTCCAGCGATCGCATCGCCATTTACAACCTTGCTGGTAAGTTGCGCGTCGAGTCTGGCAGCGGATCGGAGGTCGTCGTCGAGATCACCCGCGGTGGCCGCGATGGCGATCGACTCCGCATCGAGGAGGGAAACATTGGCGGCTACGATGCGCTTCGCGTCGTTTACCCATCGGACCATGTGGTCTATCCGGAGCTCGAGCGCGGCTCGCGAACGCAGATCGATGTTCGCGATGATGGAACGTGGGGCGACTTGCCGTCTCGAGACGACCACCGGTCGCGCGACTCATTCGGCCGCGAACGCAATCATGTCGAGATCAGCAGCTCCGGCTCCGGGCTCGAGGCGTACGCCGACATACTCGTCCGCGTTCCACGCGGACAGCGGCTGGTCATTCATAACGCGGTTGGCGATGCGCGCATAACGATGGTGGACGCCGATCTCGCGGTCGAGGTTTCGGCGTCGACGATCACCGCCGAGCGCACGCGCGGCCATCTGTCGCTCGACACGGGCTCGGGAAGCGTTTCTGTCACCGATGCCCAGGGCGATGTCAATCTCGACACTGGTTCCGGCTCCGTCACCATCTCGGGCATCCGCGGTGAGAGCTTGAAAATGGATACCGGCTCCGGATCGATCACGGGCGGTGACATCGAGGTCTCGGAATTGAAGGCCGATGTCGGCTCCGGCGGGGTGCGCCTTGGTCGGGTGCGCGCCGCCCGCGTGGACGTCGACGCCGGCAGCGGCGGCACAGAGCTGGAGCTGCTCTCGACGATCGAGCATCTCAAAGTCGAAGCAGGCTCCGGCGGCGTCACCGTGCGCCTCCCGGAATCCACGAACGCGGACGTGGATGTCGAAACAGGTAGCGGTGGAATCGACACCGACTTCGCGGTGCAGGTCACGCGCTTCGAGCAACGCCACTTGATCGGCCGCATCGGCAACGGCCGCGGCCAGATTCGGATAGAAAGTGGTTCAGGACATGTGAGACTACTCAAGGGATGAGGCAGCGGGCGGCGGCGTTGAAGTAGGCAAGGTGAAAGATCAGGAGCGCGCGCAAAGCGCGCGCGACACCAGGTAAGCTTTGGCGAGCGATAGCGAGCCAGCCCGCAGCACGGCAGCGTGTGTTGCGAGCTCCGCTCGCAGACACACGCTGCCGTGCTGTGGGGGTGCGGTAGCGTTACGATGCGTGAGAGGAGCGATGTCCTGCTTCTCTCACGTATCGTCTAATAGCCCTGCGGCGCGCGCGAAATCCGCCAGTTCGCCACGCGACGTCACACCGAGTTTAGCGAACACATTCGAAAGATGCGTGCTCACCGTGCGTGACGAAATGTCGAGCGCGGCGCCGATCTCCTTGTTCGATCGCCGGCCGGCAACGAGGCGGACGATTTCCACTTCCCGTCCCGTTAGGCCCGCGGCTCCGGCGGCGAAGGAGCGCACCGGCGGCCGCGCGCCGAGCTCGCGCAACTGGTCTCGCGTCGCCCGAAGCTCCGGCTCGGCACCGAGACGCGCGAAGACCGCGTGCGCGTTCCGGAGCTCGCGCATCGCGCCGTCGCGGTCGCCCGTCTCCGCCAGAGCGCGCGCGAGCTGACGCCGTACACGGGCGGCGTCCGGCACATACGGTATCGCCTCGAGTCGCTCAGCCACGCCGCGGAGCATCTCCACGGATTTTGCCTTGTTACCCTGTAGTAGCTCGACGAGCGCGTCGGATGCATCGGCCCATGCCAGCCCGAGACGATTCTCGAGTCGGCGCGCGTCTCGGCGGAGTCGTTTACTGACGCGCTGCGCCCGCTCCATGTCGCTCTTCCAGAGCGCTGCCTCGGCAATCACCGGTATCAGTCGGTGGACCGCCCACACGACGTAGCCCGACGCGTCGGCGACCTCGAGTCCACGCTCGCCCACCCGGATCGCCTCCTCGTAATCCTGCATCGTGAGGTGGTACGCCGCTCGACCCGTATGCGCCGGTACGATCGAGTGCACGTCGTTGGCCGAGCCGGCGGCTGGCGTGGGACCCGCGCCTGACAAGTCCCAGGCTTCGTCCACGCACGCCTTGCCACGCTCGACATTGCCACGTCCGAAATAGAGGAGCCCGAGCCAGACCAGAAGACGCGGGATCAGAGTGCTCTGGCCTAACGAGCGGGCTGCCTCCAGGGTACGCTCCGCCAGCGAGACGGCCTGTTCCCATTCGCCGATTCCAGCGTAGTACTCGATCGCCACCTCGGCCGTCCACGCGCGCAGGAGTGGCGATCGGAGCTCCTCGGCGAGCCGCTGCGCCTCGGCGAGATGGTGTGTGATTTCGGGGACGCTTGCGGTCAGTCCGCCGAGCATTGCCAGGGCCCAGTGCGATGACCAGGCGACACCCCGCTCACCGGCTTTCTCGGCGAGTGCGATTGCCTCGGTGCCATGTCGTCGCGCCAGTTGCGGCGGACCGGTCCACACATACAAGAGCAGCAACGCGCGATGGACGCGAGCGAGCAACGCCGCATCTCCGAGCCGCTCCGCGATCTCGAGCGCGTCCTGCACGGCACGCTCGGCCTCTTCGCGCTTGCCGAGGCCTTGCAGGCACATGCCCTTGGCGACGAGCGTCCGTGCTTCGAGGGACGGCTCGCCGGCGGCAGTCGCCGCGCGAATCGCGAGGTCGTATTGTCGCAGCGCCTCGTCATGATTGCCGGTCCAGAACGAGGCCATCCCCATGTTGCGGCGGATCTGGGCGAGCCGTGAATGGAGGCCGCGGCGCTCTGCGTCGTCCGCCACACGCTGCCAGAGTGCGAGCGACTGCCGGTATTCACCCAGCCGCTGGCGAGCGCGGGCGAGATCGTGCGCGATATCCACGGCACGTTCTTCGTTAGGCGCGTCCACTCGGCCGAGCTGGTCGAGCGCTGCCGCGAGATAATCGGCGGCCTCGCGGCTGGCGTGCTTTGCCATCGCATCGCGGCCCGCCGTCTGGAGATACTGTACCGCCTTTTCGGCCAGCCGACGCGCATCGGCGCGAAGGTAGTGGAACGCGAGCTCGTCGGCGTGTGCCTTCGCGGAAGTCCCGTAATACGCTTCCAGTGATTCGGCGATCGCGGCGTGCAGCGCCCTCGCTCGCGCCAATCCAAGCTCGCCGTAGAGGGCCTCCTGCAGCAGCGGATGCGTGAAGTCATACAGAATCTCACCGTCTTCGCTGCGTTCGTCGACGACTCTGGCCTGCCGCAATTCGTCCAGCGCTGCCAGCAGTGCGTCTTCGGAAAGCTGACTCACGAATGCGAGCACGTCATGGGACGACCGGGTGCCGATGACCGCGGCGAGATCGGCAACGCGGCGCGCATTGGCCGACAGCTGAGCCAATCGCGCGACGACCATGTCGCGGATCGTTTGCGGCATCCGCAGCGCGACCAGATCCTGCGCCGTGGGCGCGTGGCCCTTGGCGAGGGCGACGCCGGCGAGGGCCTTGAGCGTTTCCTCGACGAAGAAGGGATTGCCGCGCGTACGCTCCTGAATGGCTTCCCCCAAGTCCCGCGCCGCGGTCTCGCCGAGAGCATGGCTCACCAGCTCCGTTGTCGCAGCGAGATCGAGCGATGCCAAATGCAAGCTCTGCGCAATCTGGAGCCTAACGAGCGACGTCTCGAGGCTGCGCAGCGTCGACTGGCCCTCCGCGCTCTGATCCGCATCGTTGTACGTGCCGACGATGAGAATGCGATCGCCCACCACCTGGCGCGCCGTAAAGTGCAGCAGCTCGAGTGATGAGCTGTCCGCCCACTGGAGGTTCTCGAGCACCAGGAGAAGCGGCCGTTTCGCGGAGAAGCGCGACAAGAACTGCGTGAAATTCCAGAGCAGTCGGGCGCGCAGCTCTGACGGCTCGCCGCGCACCCCAGCGGTGTTAGGCGCCTTGTCGCCGCTGGCGAGCGCTGGAAAAAGTTGCGCCAGCTCGGCGTTTCCTCCACGTGTCAGCAGCGATAGCGCGGAAGCGTCGATGGCGCGCAGGAGCGGCAACATCGCATCGGAGAAGACAGCGTATGGTACGCCTCGCTCCACCGGATACGCACGGCCGACGGCGACGACGAAGTTTCGCTTCGTCGCGATGTCGACGAGTGTGCTCGCAAGACGCGTCTTCCCGATCCCGCTTTCGCCCGCGACGATGACCGTGCCGCCGCACCCCGACTCGGCATTCTGCAATGCCGCTGTCAACTTCGACAGCTCGGCACTGCGGCCCGTCAATGGAGCGGTCGCCGGAAATCGATGATCTACTGGCGACATCGCCCGAGTCGGCGTTGCTGGCACCTGGCTCATGTGCACGAATCTTCACCAGGATGACCTTGCGTGCCAGGGTAACCGAGCAGGCGCGCGCTAGCGGACACGAAGTCCGCGTTCTTCAACTCGCGGCTTGTGCCGGAACCCCGCCAAATCGACGTTCACGCGACTCGAATACTCGGAGTGCCTCACGAAGCTCTTCCTCACCGAACTGCGGCCACATCGCTTGGGTGAAGTAGAGCTCTGCGTAGGCGCACTCCCAGAGCATGAAATCACTCAACCGCTGTTCACCACCCGTGCGAATGAGGAGGTCGACGTCGCGGACCGGGCGCGGATCGTGATGTACTTCGGCGAGAAGTTCCCCGAATCGTTCCCGGGTCAGCGCATCGCCAGCCGTGCCGCGAACGATTTGCTGTGCATAACGCTCGGCGGCCCGAAGGATTCCGTCGCGGGAGGAATAGTCGATGGCGACGCGCAGATGGAGATTGCGACAGCGCGCCGTCAGCGCTTCGGCGTCGGCGATCGCGGCGCGGAGCGAGGTGGGCAGGCGATCCCGGCGGCCGACAATCGTGAGGCGGACACCGTTTTCCAGGCAGCGCTTCGACTCCGTGTGCAGCGAGCGGCGAAGCAGCCGCATGAGCGCGGACACTTCAGGTGTCGGTCGACTCCAGTTGTCGGAGGAGAACGCGTAGAGCGTCAGCGTACCGACGCCCGCGCGAACCGCTGCTTCCACGATGCTGCGCGCCGTGCGGACACCGGCATGGTGGCCGGCGGTGCGCGGCAGTCCACGGGACGCGGCCCATCGACCGTTGCCGTCCATGATGATGCCGACGTGGATTGCCGAGCTGGGAGAGAGCGTCACCGCTGTATTCCGCGACATGTTCGTTCCGATAGTAGACGCTCAGCGCTCACGCGCGGCACGAATGAGCGCTTCCATGTGATCGAGGTACCGCTCGAACGCTCGGCGTCCAGCGGGGGTTATCGAGTACTCCGTTTTCGGTACCCGGTTCTCGAACGATTTCGTGCAGGCGATGTAGTTCGCCTCCTCAAGCTTCCGCGCGTGCACGCTCAGATTGCCGTCCGTTGTGTCGAGGAGTTTCTTGAGATCGTTGAAGCTGAGCGAGTCGGTCGCGGCCAATGCGCTGAGAATTCCGAGGCGAATACGCTCGTGGATCAAACGGTCCAAAGCAAGCGGCCCTTCCGTCTTTGCTTTGCCGCGCACACTGCGAAGTGGCGCGGGAGCGCGAGAACGAGACTCGCCACGGCGGTGCTCAGTACCGCCAGAACCCGAGCCTGTTCCTCCCTCCCCGCGCTCCTCCGGAACCGCGCCATGTTTAGCCACCGTACCTCCGTGCGATTAGAGTACCGAAAACGATGTGCAATCCTCCGAAGCCGGCGACCATCAATGCGGTTGCCCAGCTCGCCGGCGCGAAGAGCGTGCATCCACCGAGAAGCATGAAGGCAGCGCCCATTACAGGGACGATCCGGACTGAGTACGTCCCCGCGGTCACGACTCCGGTGCCGTACAGCAGCATCCACGTCCCAGGTAGAAAGTCCTCGAGACCGCGCTCGACGAAGAGCACAGTGAGCAGGATTCCAACGAGCATCGGCGGGGAGAAGCTGAGCACGAGCTTTCGGACCGGGCCCGTGAGCAGCGGCATTCCAGCCCGGCGCGCCTTCACTGCCATGAAGAGAGTCGCGATACCCGCGGCCAGGATGGCCTCGATCAACCAGACCGCCACCCAGCCCACCGGCGAGAGCCGAGCGGCGAGTAGCGCCGCGACGATCGCCGTTCCACCAATGACGATCTCTCCCCAGCCGGACACGGCGGTGAAGGTGCCGGCGCGCTCCATCGTCTCGCGGATGTAGCGCAGGTTGTCCATCGCCCGCTCCTGCATTTCCGGCGGAGTCGAACGAGCTGGACGGAGTCGAAGGACGGGTGCCATGGGATGAATGGTAGGGGCAGAATGCGGTGGAAGCAAGTTCTTTGTGATGCAAAGCAAAACGACCAGCGAAAGGGCGGATCGTCCGCCCTTCCACTGTTCTTCTATTCCTCTTCTTCTGAGTCCTGGGCCTTCGCCTGCTTCTTATCGCGGAGCTCCCGCAGCGCCGGGTTTACCCCGGAGCTCGGAATCATCGGCTGGTCATGCGGATTCGACTGCAGATTTTCTTTTTCCTTCGCGTGCAGCTTCGCATCCTCATGCCCTTCGCCCCACTTGTAATCGGTCGAGCCGGCTTCTGCTGGATCGATGTTGTATTGATCGGAACGCTTGCCACCCATCTGCTCCTCGCTGCTCGAGACGGTAACAGATCACTCAGGAATTATGCCGGCAAATCACCCGGCAACCCTCCCTTCAACGCTAGCCGTGAAGGCCGCTGATACCACTGACACGCCCTGAGACCACTGACTCGTTCCGTGCGCAGAGAAAGCTTCTAGCGCCAGTGTTGATTTTTCTTCTGAACTGCCTCGGGAAGCATCATTGGCGGAGAGGCTTCCCGAGGCAGTTAAACCAAGATCAAGAGATTGGACTTGGTGCGAGGCGGTCTTCATGCTGATAAGACCGTCAGTGGTCTCAGGGCGTGTCAGTGATATCAGCGGCCTTCAGCGGTTGCGTCGAACAGAGAGTTGGAAGAAGAGGTGCGGCAGGCGAGTAGAGTTTTCCCGGAATCAGCGCTCCGCCACATGATACTTCGCCAGCACCTGCCTCACCTTGTCGAGCGGAATCGCCTCGATCGTGTGGCCGTTGCCGGTGACTGTCGTCGCCGCGAACAGCGAATTGTAGATCGCCTCCTCGGTCGCCTCGACCGCGCCCTCGAAGAGACCCGACATCTCCTCGTTGGCGACCTCCTCGGTCGTTAGGCGCTGCGCATTGAACGGCCGCCGCACTTTCGGGTTCGTCGAGAACGCGATGACGTAATCGCCCGACCCATTCGCCGCGAACGATCCGGTGCGACTGAGTCCCATGATGGCACGTGCCGCGAGCCGACGCAGATTGCGATCGGAGAGAGGCGCGTCCGTCGCCACAATCATCACGATCGATCCGTCGCCGCGTTCGGCCGGGGTCTGACTCTCGCGCTTGAACGCGTACTGGCCCAGCTCTCGGCCGACGGGCGCGCCCATGACCTGAAGGATTCCACCAAAGTTGCTCTGCACGAGCACGCCGATCGTCCAGCCGCCTAACGCCGCTGGCAGCAGCCGGGACGATGTACCGATCCCACCCTTCCATCCAAACGCAACCGTCCCGGCGCCGGCACCGACGCTTCCCTCGGCCACTGCTCCCGACGAGGCGGAAGCGATGGCGGATCGAACGTCGGCCGCAGTGACAGGACGCGACCGAATCGCATTGAGAGTCCCGTCGTTTGTCTCCGCCACCACCGGATTGATGGAGCGTACGTTCTCCATTCCGGGTTGTTCCAGCATCCACCCCACGAGCGCGTCCGCCCCGTTCCAGACGCAGAGCGTGCAGGTGAGCAGAATCGGTGTTTCGAGCTCGCCCAACTCGTTGAGCTGCGTCGCCCCGAGAAGCTTGCCGAAACCATTGCCGACGTGAAGCGCCGCTGGCACACGGTCGATGAAGACATTTCCCTCGTGCGGGAGTATCGCCGTGACGCCGGTGCGAACCGAGTCGCCGCGCAGTATGGTCGCGTGGCCTACCCGAACCCCAGCGACATCGGTGATCGCGTTGTTGCGCCCGGGCGGAAAAACTCCAGGCTTCACACCGAGATCGCGAGCTCTCGCACGCTGTCCGTGTGCCGTTACTGCCATGGCTGCGACCAGAACAACCGAGATAGGGAGGAACTGGTACATGAGTCTCGACTCTTCATTGAATGGGACAGACGCTGCTCTGGTCCGCGTGCTCCGTGCGATCTAGTCTTCGCTCGCACACGGGAACGAAATTACCTGATCATGCCTCTCGTCCAACTCTACGGCCATGAGCGCCTCCGTGAACAATTTCACGACGCCATCGCTCGCGGCACGCTGCCTGGCAGTTTGCTCTTGCACGGGCCACGCGGTGTCGGCAAGCAGCGACTCGGCTTATGGCTGGGTCAGGCCCTCCTCTGCACCGGCGCGGAGCCGCGGCCTTGCGGCAAGTGTTCGCAGTGTCGCTTCTCGCTCGAGCTGACCCATCCGGATCTGCAGTGGATTTTCCCGCGGCCGCGACTGAAGGACAGCGATCCGTCGCTGGAAGATGTACGGGCGGACTATGCAGAGGCTATCGCGGAACGAGTGACGAATGCGGGACTGTATACGCCGCCGTCAGGTAGTGAGGGCATTTACGTGGCGACGGTGCGCTCGCTCGTTCGAGCGGCGTCAATGTCTCCCGCAATTGCGAGGCGCAAGGTGTTCATGGTCGGCGACGCCGAGCGCATGGTGCCGCAGGAGGGTACCGAGGCGGCCGCGAATGCGTTCCTGAAGTTGCTCGAGGAGCCACCCGCGGACACGACCCTGATTCTCACGTCCTCGGAGGCAGGCGCACTTCTCCCGACTGTTCGCTCTCGACTGGTCAGTCTGCGTGTGTCGCCCCTGCCCGATATGGTGGTGAGGCAATTCATGGGGGATCCCGCCGTACAGGCATATCTCCGATCAGAGAGCACGAAAGGCTCCCTCGATGACCTGGTAGCGCAGGCGGGTGGTGCCCCTGGCCGCGTGCTTGCGGGAGCCGCTCTGCGCGAAGCGCGAATACAGGCGCAGCGGCTGCTGGATGCAGCTTCCTCTTCCGATCGCACCGCGGGATATCGCGCGGCATTCACTCAGGGCGCTGCGCGGGCACGGGGAAGCTTTAGCGACACGCTCGACGCGCTGGAGGTACTGCTGCACGATCGAGTGAGGGAGAGCGTCCACTCGGGCAACGACGTCCTCGCGAGCGGCGCGGCGAGATCCCTGGAAGTCGTCGAGCGTACGAAGGAGCAAGCCGCAGGGAACGTGAATCCTCAACTGCTTACCGCGGCCCTCATCCGCGACATGTCAGCCCTACTCAGATGAAAAAGAAGGATCCACCGGCGGCACTGTCTCACGTGAACGCGGCTGGCAAGGCGAGCATGGTCGACGTCGGGGCCAAGCCGCTCACAGACCGAGTCGCCCGCGCGCGCGGTGCCATCCGAATGAAGGCGGAAACGCTCCTGGCGATTGAGACCAACTCTCTAAAGAAGGGAGACGTACTCGCCGTCGCGCGCGTGGCTGGAGTCATGGCCGCCAAACGCACACCTGATCTCATCCCCCTCTGCCACCCGATTCCTCTCACCGACGTCCAGATCGAGTTTCGCAGTGATGAGTCCCTCCCGGGCATTATTGCCGAGGCCACAGCCAGGGCAACCTGGAAAACCGGTGTCGAAATGGAGGCACTCACCGCCGTAACCATCAGCCTTCTCACCATTTATGACATGGCCAAGAGCTTGGACCGTGCAATGGAACTTTACGATATATCGCTCGTAGAAAAAGCAGGTGGCAAGCTGGGCAATTGGTCAAGGGGTTGATGGCATCGTCGTTGCGCCTTATCCTGAGTGCGTAGCGGGCAGTAGTGTTGTATTCAACCTGTTGCCAGTAAACAATTTATGCGCAATCTCCGTGGTACGTACGTGCACCGTGGCGATGTTGCCCGGCGCCGTAAGCGCCTCAAGCGTCTGCTCTCTGCGGCGGCTGCGGCCGCCGTCGTCGCAATCATTCTCGCGACGCGGCATCCGGATACAGCCAATGCGGAAGTAGCCCGGAAGTCCTCGGGTTTCTCGCTTGGTTTTGGGAGTGGAACGCGCGAATTACGTGAGGAGCTCGACTCGACGAGGGGCGAGATGGACCTTCTGCGTGCCCAGTACGAGCGCGCGGATCGAATCATCCATTATTCGAGTCGGTTCTCCATTCCCGCGAATCTCGCGACGCATATTATCGACGCGTCCATGGCGGAAGGCATCGATCCGGAGTTGGCCTTCCGTCTCGTAAAGCTAGAGAGCGATTTCAATCCCCGTGCGACGAGTCCGGTCGGCGCGCTTGGTCTGACGCAGATGATGCTGCCGACCGCGCGTTACTATGAGCACGACATCACGCGGGAGAAGCTCTACGATCCGACGACGAACCTGCGGATTGGCTTCCGCTATCTGCGAGGCTTGATCGGCCAGTATCATGGCAACGCGAAGCTCGCGCTGCTCGTCTACAACCGCGGCGAGGTGGCCGTGAACAACGCCCTGCACGCCGGCCTGGATCCGTCGAATGGTTATGACCGGATTCTGACCAAGGGCTACAAAGGCAAGGGAATCGTCGAGTAGTCGCTATTTCGACCCGGACGATCGCTGCGAGCCCGCTTGAGCGACCTTCCCCTTCGCGCGCGCCTTCCCGGAGGCGCGCGCGTTGTTTTTGCCACTGCTCCGGCGCGCTCGGCCAGACACCACGAGCGATTGACCGGGGAAGATGATCGACCGCTTCATGCCATTGAGCGCCATGATCGACTTTACGGTCGTGTGATAGTGCTTGGCGATGAGCCCGAGGCTCTCGCCTCGCCGCACGACGTGGGTGCGCGTATTACGCGAGTAACGCTCGATGGACGGATCCGGTGCGTCGGTTGCCGCCGATGCCACGGCAGGGGTCGGGATCAATAACAGCTGTCCGGCCGCAAGTCGCCCCGTTTTCTTCGAGCGCTCTGCCTTCGGATTGAAGAGCAGCACTTGCTTGGTGCGCACTCCGTATCGCTCGGCAACAGTCTCCGGATAGTCGCCCTTTTTCGAGACAACGCGACGAACTCCAACGCGCTCATTCTGCGGCAGGGCCTCGAGCACGCTGTCGAACGATGCGCTCGAGCCAACGGGAATGCGGACGCGTATTGAATCGCGCGGAGGAGTCATTCCGCGAAGAATCTGCGGATTCAGTTTGAGAATCTGTTCGATGGTGGTTCCGCTCGCCTTGGCGATTGCCGCAAGCGGAATAGCCGGTCCGACCCTCACCGAATCGTAGGTGAATGGCGGCAGCGTTCGAATCTCCATTCCATAACGATGTGGCTCCTTGGCGATGAGCGCGGTCGCAATGAGCTGCGGCACATACTCGCGCGTCTCTCGCGGCAGAAAATTCTTGTCGGCCAGGGCGAAGAACTGATCGTCTCCCGTCGTGCCCTCGAGATCGTCTGCGTACCTCGTTAGGCCCCGTGCGATCCGCCCCGGTCCACCGTTGTAGGCGGCGGCGGCAAGGTAAAGCGATCCAAGTTGTTCCTTGAGATCGCGAATAAAAGCGACCGCCGCTCCGGTAGATTTCACCGGATCGCGACGCTCATCGATCCACCAATCCACCCGAAGTCCCATGTCCCGTCCGGTGGACGCCATGAACTGCCACATACCAACGGCGGCAGCTCGCGAATACGCATTGGGGTCGAAGCCACTCTCGATGAGTGCCAGGTAGTACATGTCCTCGGGCAATCCGCCAGCACGCATCTTCGCGCGAATCATCGGCTCGTAGCGCGAGCCCTCCTCGAGCTGTGCAACGATGTGCTCGCGCGCTGATCCGCTGAACACCCGGAGATAGTGTTCCACGCGCTCCGTGGTCTCGTATGAACGGACGTCGATATCCCAGGTCGGCCCGTCGGCAGCGCCGCTCGAGTCGCTCACCGATGTGCTCGACGAGCGCACAGGCGCGTTGTCGCCAAACACCTCGGCTGCACGCTTGCTCACCTCCGACGCGCTCACCCGCGCGGTATCCGAAGACCCTTCCTGGGACTTTGCCGCCGACGGCTCGGAGCGTACCGAATCATGCGGGGCGGGTGTGGGCGCGGCCGCCGCACCAGCTGGAGCGGCTTCCGGCGGCGCTACATCGGGGCCGGGCGAGACTCGCGGAGCCGGAGCATGCGCGCAGGCAGACAGTGCTGCCACCAGGGAGATGAGCAGGATTCTTTTCACGATGCAGACACTAGCTGACGAACCCATCGCGGTCTACCACTGCGCTCTCACTCGGTCGACTGCGTGGGTAAGGTGGACGATTTGAAATTGGGATGCAGCCTGGCAAGTCTCTGTTCAAACAACCCCTGAAGGCCGCTGACACTACTGACACGCGCTGATACCACTGATTCGCTCCTTGTACGACGAAGCTCCTCGCCGCCGGCGTGGTTCTTTGGGAATGCCGCAGGGCGGCTGTGGTTTCAGTGGTGCTCCGTATTCCCGAAAGAGAAGCTCAGCCGGCCCGTAGAGCTCCAAGAGTTCTGCCCTAGCGGGTCGCTAGGTAATTCCCAAGGAGTCGGTTTGTCGCGTTGAGAACGGCGAGCGCCGCACCGCGCGGCATGTCCTCATCGGCCAGGTAGCAGCCGACGAGGCGCGTGCCCGCCGAATCGCGAACACCGATCGATACAATCACGAGATTCGAGTCGAACGCTCGAATGTGCTTCACGCCGATCAACTCGAATGAAAGAGAGCCCTCGGCAAATTCCTCGAGCGCGCGAAGCGCGGCTTCGGCGGCCATCCGCAAATCGCCGAGCGGGCTGGATTGGCCTGCAGACCGACCGAACCATCGCTGTCCCTCGTACTCGAGCTCGACGTTGATGGAGACGTGCCCCGACGGCGAACGAGTGAACGAGAACTCGCTGAAGCGAAGCCGCTCCCGTCTGATGGAGCTCTGTGGGCCTGGCTCGGGTGCACCGCCCGGGTCGGTCCTTGGAAGCGACATGAATACGCGAGGTGAAAGGCGATTTGGGAGTGGAGTCTCTCCACGTATGACACGAATGACCCCGTGTGTTGGCAACGACGAATTGTGCTTGTTACCAGCATCACAGCAGATCTATTTTGGTCGCTATGTCCACTCTTACCGCCCTCATCGTCATCGCTCGGCTGTCGAGTGCGCCGCAACTGCATTTCGGAGCGCGTATCGAGGATTCTTTGCGCGCTCGAATCGAGAGTCGCATCGCCGCGGTACCAGGCGCGACGGTTGGCATCGCGTTCCGTGATCTCTCGCTTCATGACACGCTTTTCCTCGGCGCGGACGAGCGATTTCATGCGGCGAGCACCATGAAGGTGCCCGTGATGATCGAGCTCTTCCGCCGCATCGATCGACACGAGCTGAGTCTCGATGGTCGGATCACGCTGGTGAATGAATTCAAGTCGATCGTCGATGGCTCGCCGTATACGCTCAACGCCGGCGACGACTCGGACAGTCTGGTCTATACGTGGGTTGGGCAGCCAGTCACCATTCGCGATCTGCTCGAGCACATGATCACGCGCTCGAGCAACCTCGCGACGAACACGCTCATCCAGATCGTCGGCGCGAGCGCCGCGAACGCGACCGCGCACGCGCTCGGCGCGAAGGACATGCAGGTCCTCCGTGGCGTCGAAGATGGCAAAGCGTACGCGGCCGGGATGAACAACATGACCACGGCCCGCGATCTGGCGATGCTGATGTCGGCCATCGCGTCCGGCACGGCGGCGTCACGCGTCAGCACCGACTCGATGCAAGCCGTGCTGCTGCGTCAGGAGTTCAACGACGAGATCCCGGCCGGCTTGCCGCCCGGCACGCGCGTGGCGCACAAGACCGGTCAGATCACGGGCCATCTGCACGACGCGGCCATCGTGTATCCCAAGGGCCGCGGGCCGTATGTGCTCGTCGTGCTCACACGCGGTATCGACGACGAGAAAGTTGCGCGTTCACTCATCGCCGACATATCTCGTCTCGTCTACACGTACGCAACGGAAGGCGTTGGCTCGGCTCCCGGGAGCGCGCAGTGAGAATCGCGGTCGGTGCGGACCACGCGGGATTCCCGCTCAAGGAGCGGATGATCGACACGATCCGATCCGCCGGACACCAGGTAGTCGACTGCGGAGCGGAAAAGCTCGTTCCCGGCGACGACTACCCCGACTACGCCGAGCGCGTCGCGGAGTCGATTCGGGGCGGCAAGGCAGATCGTGGCGTGTTGATTTGCGGCAGCGGCGTCGGCGCTTCGGTCGCGGCGAACAAGTTTACTGGTATTCGCGCGGCGCTCTGCCACGACACCTTCTCGGCGCATCAGGGCGTCGAAGACGATTCGATGAACATCCTGTGCCTTGGCGCGCGTGTCGTCGGGCCGTCGCTGGCCGAGGAGCTCGTGATCGCATTTCTCCGTGCGCGCTTCTCCGAAGCCGAGCGTCACCAGCGGCGCCTGGCGAAAGTCATCGGCTTCGAGAAGACGGGACGGCCCTAACGACCAGCCCCGACGGAAAGACCTACGAGCACGGTGCGGCCAGCGCCTGGCTCGTAGAATTTGGCGGTCGTTGGTGTACCGGCGGCATTGACGGCGACCGAGCCGACGTACTTGCGATCGAAGATGTTCTGTACGGTGAAGACTGGCGTGAGCCACACCATTCGGCCAAGACCGTCCGCGCCGAGGCGTACATTGTAAATGGTGAAGCCCGCCGCATGCGCGCTGTTGGCATCATCGACGAAGACCGCGCTCTTGGCGAGTCCTTCGACCGTCGCGAAGACTGAAGAGCGCCGCCACGTCGCACTGGCCTCCAGCTGCTGCTCGGGAATACCGGGAATCACATTGCCGGCGAGCTGCACGCCGCCAGAGACGAAGTCACGAAAGCGGAAATGCGAGTACGTGTATGCGGCGGTGAGGGCGACCGGCCCAACCTCTGTGCCGCCCGACAATTCGACACCGTTTCGTCGCGTGCGACCGGCGTTGCGATAATACGTGCGACCATTGCCGCCTGGCACGCCAAATGGAATGAGCTCGTCCCGCACTTCGGTGTCGAAGAGCGCGAGGTCGTATTGGACGCGAGAGAAGAGCAACCCTTTCGTGCCGGTCTCATACGATGTCGAATATTGCGGCTTGAGATCGGAGTTGAGACCGGCGTTCCCGTTAGGCTGATTTCCCAACTCGGTCGTCGTCGGCGTCTCGAAAGCCGAGCCGACATTCGCGTACAGCGAGGACAGTGATCCGAGCTTCACGACGGCGCCCAACATTGGGCTCACGGCGTGCAGGAGCCGGGTGCCCGAGTCGTCGCGGCCGTCGGACAGGAAGTGATCCTGGAGCTGGAAGCGCACGAGATCGGCGCGCACCCCACCGCTCAGATTCACGCGATCGCCCAGTGCGAGCTCGTCGCGGACATAGGGACCGACATTGGACACGATCTCGCGCTGATCGAGTTGCAGCCCGCCCTTCTCGGCGGGAAGCGTCGGGCAGGAGGCGGTGGCCACGGCCACGGCATTACAGTTCGCCCAATTCTTTCGGAGGTCATTCTGCATCGCGGCGTCGGCGCCGATGCTGACCCGCTGCCTAACGAACAGATCGAGTGGCATCGTCGCGCGGAGACCGCCACCGTACTGTACGCGACCGACGTCCACGACGGCGAAAGTGAGCGGGTTGTAAAGGTCACGCGTACCGCCGTAAATCTGACCGAAGACTTCCCCGCCCCGGGCATCGTTGAAGGGGTGCGTCGCTGAGACGCCAAGCTGCATCTGCTTCACCGCCTTGCGCGCCAGCTTGCGCACCGACGCCGAATCAGGCAGCTGTGGATTCCCGAGCTGCGCCACCGTCAACGCGCCGGGATTCTGCGCCGTCGGCATATCGAGACCCATCCCCTGGAAGACGAAATCGGTTCCCAAGGCGGTCGTGCCGACGCGAGCATACCCATTCGTCAACTCTTGCTTCGAGTAGAGTCGAAAGTTGTCGGCGAGTGTGTGGCCCACGTTCGCCTGGTAGAACATCGCGTCGGTCGAGCCGCCGACGACACCCGTCACTCGACGTGTTCCGTAGTCACCGATCCAGGAGCGCAGCTGAGCGGCAACGGGCATGAGCGGGGGCACCGCCGAACGCAGATCGACGACTCCGCCGCCGGCGTTGCCGTAAAGGGCGGAGGCAGCGCCGCGGATGGCTTCCACCCGGCCCACCGATTCCAGATCCAGATAGTCGATCGGGGTCTGACCGTCCGGCAGAGTGAGGGGCATACCGTCGCGCAGGATCCGGATGCTCCGGACACCGAACTGTGATCTCGCGCCGAATCCGCGAATGGAGATGCGCGTGTCCTGAGACGGATTCGTGCGGTTCGCCACGGTGACGCCAGGCAGGAGAAACAACGTCTGCTCGGCTAACAGGTGCGACTGGCCTGGTCGCGCGCTGTCCGGACGCGTCTCGCTGATCGCATACGGAACCTCCAGCGCTGATCGACCGATATCGCGCGTGACGGTCACGACAGGCGGCAGCCGCGGAACCGAATCCTGTGCCCGAGCCGAGTAGGCGTCCGCGCTGAGCGCAAAGGCAGACACGAGGAGGAGTCCGGCCTGTCGCTTGCCACGACGAGTTGGCTCCGGCGAAGACTGCCCGTCACGAAAATTCCGCATGATTCGCGCTCTGATCCAAGGTCCTGCCGCCGAGCACCCGCTCGGACTCGGCGGCGTCACTCTGATCTGAATGAACCGTCCGGCACTCACAAAGCTACTCATCACGCTCGGTCTCTTCATCGCGATCGCGCTCCTCTCGGCAGGCGCGCGAGCCCTCGCGCGGACGATGTTCACGGGTTCCGCGCACGAGCGTGGGCATTTCTGGACACGGCAGGTCATTCGAATCCTATCGGCGGCGATAGTTCTTATCGGGATCGTCGCAATCTGGTTCGACGACCCGTCGCGACTGGCGACAGCGACGGGGATCGTGTCCGCCGGCGTTGCGATTGCGCTGCAGCGCGTGATCACGTCATTCGCGGCGTACATCATCATTCTCCGCGGTCACGTATTCAACATCGGCGACCGAATTACGATCGGCAGTGTCCGCGGCGACGTGGTCGGGCTCGACTTCATGCAAACGACCGTGATGGAAATGGGCGAGTCGCCCGACGAGCAGGGCGATGCACCGTCGATGTGGGTGCACGGCAGGCAGTATAGCGGTCGCCTCGTCCGGATAACGAACGACAAGATCTTCGACTCTCCGCTCTACAACTACACACGGGAGTTTTCATTCGTCTGGGAGGAGTTGCGCCTTCCAATTGCGTTCAAGGATGATCGGGGGCGTGCCGAGCGCATTCTGCTGGAAGTCGCGGAGCGCCACACTGGAAGCAAACTGCAAGCGGCTCGGATAGAGTTCGCGCAGCTGCGGGAGCGCTATCGAATGGTGCGGGATGCGGAGGTCGCGCCGCGCGTGTACTGGCGGATCACGGACAACTGGGTGGAGCTCTCGCTGCGGTTCGTCGTGGCGCCCGACGAGGTTCGCGCCGTGAAGGACGCGATGTCGCGCGAGATTCTCACCGCACTCGATGCCGCGGGCATCGGCATCGCGTCGACGACGTTCGAGATTGTCGGATTGCCGCCGCTGCGGATTACGCGAGCCAATGAGGCGCGTTCGTCGTAAGGCGAGTCGAGGGTTTGGCCGAGCACGTATTCGCGGCTATTTTTTGAGAGTAGGACCCGGTAGCTCAGCTGGTAGAGCAACGGACTTTTAATCCGTAGGTCGCGGGTTCGAGACCCGCCCGGGTCATTGTCACACCACGCCCAGAGCTTCGCGTGATTCGTCGTTAGGGTGCAACGGTGCTCCCGTCAAGGCAGAACGCCGTCATGATCGCCGGCTTGCCGCGCACCACGGTGAATTGCTGCGAGTTGTTGCCGCCCGGATACCACCGAATCACCTCGATCGTGATGGTGTCGCTGGAGGCTATGCCCTGTGCGCCGATCTGCACCGAGGCGTTGAGAGGACTTCTGGTGCCCGGCAACACAAACTGGCCACTCGAGTTCGGGCTCAATGGTCCGGGAAATTCGGCGACATCGCAGTCAAATTGAGCGCGCACGCTGGAACGATTAGCGGTGAGCAGGAGGCCAGCCCCGCCCCAGGTGCCAACGAGTACGTTCGCGGGCGCGGTGCTGTCAGAGCTACAGGCAGCTCCCAAGAACGCCAGCCACAGTAGCACCGCTCGTTTCATGGATCGCCTCAACGCCAGACGGCTTTGTAGTGGATGCTTGCACAGCGAAACCGGTGGATCCTTTCCAGCCGTCACTTCCGGTCTCGCCCATATCAGGCTGAGCCTGGCATATTCAGTCTCGATGTACTCGAACTGCATCTTCTGCCATGCCAATCTCGGCGCAAACGAAGCCATCGAGCACTTCCCTGTGTCGGCCGACGCTTGGCGTTCGACGCCGAGAAGGGACGCCTATGGGTGGTATGCCGGAGGTGCGAGCGATGGAATCTCACGCCGCTCGAGGATCTTCTCCTGCCACCTGACCTCTGGCGACTTCGGCATAAGAGCAACGATCGAAATGATGGCCCTTGGGGCTAAGACGCGAACTGCTGCCAGGCGCTACGAGACC
>Ga0070713_100000279_pt1 | contig 33568 bp, 34 predicted proteins | sample LARL82metaG_FD_65465 | JGI IMG/M metagenome (GOLD analysis project Ga0070713, IMG submission 65465) | Corn, switchgrass and miscanthus rhizosphere microbial communities from Kellogg Biological Station, Michigan, USA - LAR L8-2 metaG | ecosystem: Host-associated > Plants > Roots > Rhizosphere ... | reverse complement strand
GCTGCCAGTATTGCCACCTTCGGCCTTTCGCGACCCAGCGCAGTGGCTAAGTCGATGGCGTTCTGACAGATGTCAACCTTGTCTTCCAGCGCAGGGGCAATGTTGATGGCTGCATCTGTGACGATCAGCACCTTATGATAGGTGGGAACGTCCATGATGAATGCGTGACTGATGCGTCGGCCAGTGCGCAGTCCTCCGTCGCGAGCAACAATCGCCGACATCAACTCGTCAGTATGCAAACTTCCCTTCATCAGAACTTGTGCGGACCCGTCGCGGATAAGCTCTACTGCCTTTGTCGCGGAGGCGTGACTATGGGAAGCGTCGACCAATCGAAACCTGCCGAGATCGATTCCCGCAGTTTCTGCGGTGGCCCTCATTTTGGCTAAGGGACCAACCAGAATCGGCACGATCAACCCAAGTTCCGCTGCCTCTACTGCTCCGGAGAGGGCGGAAGCATCACACGGGTGTGCCACAGCCGTTGGGATCGGCTCCAGCCTTGTGCACTTGTCAAGCAATTGCTCGTACTTGCCCGTTCCAGTTTCCACTGTCATCGACGTTACCTCATGCTTTCGACACACTACGTTGTGCTGCAGGTCCGGTTTCTTTCAACAGAAAGGAGAGAATAATTGCGGCCCCAACGCCGAACAGAAGCGGCAGAAAGGTCGTCTGGTAATGAGCCAGTTCCCGCTGCGGGGCACCACTCGATACGCGCTGCAGAAGGCCGCCAAATACCGGCCCCAACAAAGCACTGAAAGTGAAATTCAGAAAGTTGATTACACCTGTTGCTGTGCCGCCAAATTGCGGTGGGTTGACCTCCTTAATTACGGTGTAGGGCAGCATTGCTGCGCCTGATGCCACTCCTGCGATCAAACCAAGGAGATAGGGCGGCAAGACATCGGGGGGACCGAAGAGGATCCAGCCCAAGCAGCCAAGAAGAACAACCGCCCCCCCGATAATTACCGGCTTCCGCCTTCCGATGCGATCCGATATGAACCCCAGCAGCGGGCATCCAATAATCCACCCGAGTGGCACTGTCGCTGATCGCATGACTGCCGAGCCATAGCTGAACCCGTGCGCCTCCTGCAGATAGCGCACACCCCAAATCATGTCGAAGATGGTTGTCGGGATGAACAGCAGCCCCGCGATCAGACCGCACAAGATTGATTGCGGATTCTTGAACACAGTGGAGAACGCTTGAATCGTTGCCTTCAGGCTGCCCTTCGGCTCCTGCCCACCTTGTTCGTTCGGCAACAAGAAAAAAAGAATCGCGCCGATTCCCAGGCCGACAACTCCCATCCCGATCCAAAAAGACTTCCATGACATGCCGCCGCCGATCAGCGGACCAACGCCAAATTGTCCGGCCGAACCGCCGGCCATTCCAAACATCTGAGTTGCACCAATCAACGTCGCAGCACGCGACGCCGGGAAGTTCTTTGTCGCGATATAGACAGCACCGACCAGAGCGAAGACTCCTCCTGCTCCCTGCAGCAGTCTCCCGACACTTGCCACCTCTTTGTTGCCCCAACCGAATAGCAGGGCCCCAACGCCGACGACGGCAGCGGCCATCGGAAGAACTTTTTTGGGCCCCAGTCGATCCATGGCCGCGCCTGCCACCAGACTGAACGGGGAGTATCCGTAGTAGAACAGCCCTATCAGTGAGGCCATCCCGAGCGCACTGAGCCCGAAAGCTTCCGTCAATTGGGGCACCATGACGGATGGTGCGGAGCGAAGTGCGTACTGGTAGAAATAGAAGACCGCTACCAGTAACCATGAGACAGTCGCTAACCTGATACTCTTGCGAGCGCCTGTGTCGCGATTGGGAAGTGAAATTACCGATGCCATCGGCGTTCTCTCAAGCTTGCTTCGCGCTGCTCGCTCCGCGTCGCTGCGAACTAGCAAGCACCAGGGATACGGCTAGGCCGCCTTCCGAGGTCTCTTTATATTTCGAATTCATTTCCTTCGCCAATAGGCGGTCCACGATTTCACCGCGCCATAGGCGCAGCGCTCGATGCATGGGACTTGAACACAGGTCCCACATCCCGATGAGTTGCACGTCCCGCACGCACCCCCAGAATTGTCGAGTACTTTCAAGGAAGTGTTCATGGCGATCTCCTCTTCGGAACTAAGTATGAAACCCGTCGATGTGCCCGATTCGTCGTCTTGTTCGCGAAACAGTTGCTCTCGCTTTGCGCCGGAATAGTGCCGTTCGTGAAGTTTGCGAATAATCCGACCCGCAAACAATCCGAACCGCATTGTGCCTCACTTATAAGCGGGCAATACAAGGCCAACAACTAGGGAAATCCCTAGCGCCCACCAATGAAACTGTCGCCAGTTCGATTTAAAACATGCATGATTCCGCATTTTCAGTTGCAGGAGCCGTCGTCCAAGAATTGGCCACTTGCAGCCATAGACGCCAGAGAGCGTGCGCAGTTCAGGATTTTCTGGTCGAGAGGATCGTCCTTCAGCGCATCGGTAGGGATGTAATTCATGTTCTTGCGCGCGGCAAGAATCTTGTTGCTCAACTTTTGCATTGTGTCGAATTCATTGCTGAGCAACTGATAAGCACTTCGATCAGAGTCGGTAGAGATTGCTACGAAAGCCAATCGCAGATTCGTGGCGGCCTGGCCCTGATAACCGGCCAAGAACGCGTCCGTCACCGCGTATCCGTTTTGAACTGCATTCACAATCGCGCTGCGCCATTCTCTGATCACGCTCATCTCCTCAATGCCTGCCTTCATAAACTCTTTCGAGAACGCAGAGGTTCCTGGCTGGCTGGTTCGGTCAGGCGTGGTTGGCACGCTCGAAGTTGAGGTAGGCAAAGTCAGCTCGATCTGATTTCCGTTGAAGGCGAGAGAGCCGTTGATGAGTCTTGCGAGGCCTTCAACCTCCACGTAGGACCTGCCCTTGACCTGCAGAACTGCCGCTTGCCCCGGTTGGCCATTTACAAGAAGTGTCGCGGTCTGATGCGTGGCCTGCCCCAGGACTAGTTCAGTTAACGCCAAAATCACGAGCAGTGATCCTGCACTGAGTCGTCTCTTTCTCATAGCATCCACCTCGGGTCCCGTCGGGATCTGGGAGTCGTACCTGTAACCGCTCGCCGACGGGGAGTGCAGAGTGCACACACAGCGTCACAAATGGGACAACCGCTGGGGTTTCTAGCGGGGCTGGAAAAAAGGCGAGCACCCCTCGGTACCTTCAATTGTCAAACGTCACTTACCGAGCGACAACTAGGGAAATCCCTAGTTACCCTTCCACTTCGGGAAATTGTAGGATTCGATCCAATTAGCTTGACCATGTCTTCATTGGCCGGACAGGCTGCGCGAAAGGAGAACTACATGCGCAAAAACTTTAAGGTTCGAAGTTTTGTGAATGGAATATCGCTTCTGATCGGTCTACTTATGGTTGCGAGCGTCGCCGCTTTCGGTCAACGGGGGAGCTCGGAAACCATCGACGCCACGGCTTTTGGCACAAGCACCCAGCTCGGAAAAAACTTCGGCGTGAAAATCATTATTTATGAGTTCTCGAGCCCCGACGACCGAGACATTCTGATACAGGCATTTCAAAAGGGACAGAACAACGGACTGGTGAATGCTCTCGAAAAGATGAAAAGTGTGGGCCGCATCCAGATCCCCGGCACTCTTGGATTCGATCTCAGTTTCATCCGGGAGATTCTAACGCCTACCGGCAGGACCATCCGATTTGTAACCAACCGCAAGATTGCCTTCGGTGAATCTTATTGGGATACACAGACGTCAAGTTTCAATCTGACCGCCGGTGAAATCAGCATCAATGACAAGGATAAGAACAAGAGTGAGGGCGTTCTGTTTCCTGCCGCGCAGCTAATCATCAATAAGGAGGGTGAGTTGCAATTCGAGCTTAACCAGAATGCCTGGAAACTAACTAATATCATCGAGTGGAACAGGCGCGGCGACTGAGCATTCTTCGATGGCTGGAATCTCGCGAAAACACATCTTAAAGCACTGACCGTTGCGGAGCGGCAGGAGGGTGTGATGGCTTTCCTTGCAAAGTGCGGCGAACGACCAATGGAGGGTATGTGGCTATGACTAAGAAGATTCAACTGCAAATCCATGTTAGATTCGTTTTGCTCTTGTTGTCTTTTGCCGTTCTACTCAACTGCGCAACCGCGCAAGCGCAAAAGAAAAGCAAGTACGCATGCGACGAACCGCAACCAGAGAATTTGTGCAATGCCGCCAACACCTGCGGTTCGGCCTCGGCTACTTGCTCAGTGGACGTCACCAGGTCATCGGACTCCGCCAACGTAAAACCTCGTATTCCTGAAGCCAAGAATAACCAACTGTTTTGTATCAAGACTGGCACTACCGTGGTGTGGATGAGTTCGAACAAGAACAATGGCTTTATGGTGTCATTCGGGTCCGACTCGCCGTTTGACCCTGACGGCCCGATTATGGGAGGCGGCCAGAAGTCGGTGACGACAAAAGCAGTCACTCCCGGCTGCTACAAATACTCTGCGGGTGCATTCCGCTCCGGGACGGTGTATGGAATGAGCGGTGGCAGCAATCCTGAACTAGTCGTTCTGCCGTGAAATGCAACGGTCTGACCCTGGTGCCCTCCGACTCTGCCCGACTTGCCTCCCAGACACCCGCACTGGCGAAGGGCACGCCAAGTCGGCAGCCAACTCGCATTGGTTGTTATCTAGCTACTACCGGCGATGGAGCCGGCAGAACTAGAGGGCCAGGGATGCGGTGATCCCAGTCTCGGCTAGAAAATCATCTTGCCCAAAGGCATTGCTTGCGTCGGTGTCGACGGATTTCATCTGCAGGCCGTCAATTGACGGTCAGGGTCTGGGCGCTACTGGTGCCGCCACTGGAGCAACCCAAGTCGCCGCTATTGCCAGCGGGCGTCTTCACGACGACTTCGAAGCTTCCAGGAGCAGGGATCATCGAGGACGTTATGTTGACCGTGATCGTGGATTTGCTAATCACGGCTGTGGAGAGAGTGGCGCCATTGAAGATCACCACGGAAGAGGCGACGAATTGGCCGCCGGTTGCTGTGAGGACGAAACTGGGCGGCAGTTTTGAAAAGACCATCGTTGCAGGAGAAATCGAGTTGAGGGTCGGCTTGGGACGAGCGCTCCCACAGAGTGGATTCAGCGCGTTGCATCCAGGCAACAGCAGGAGCGCTACTAGCGACGAAACTACCAAAGCTATCCGACAGTACGAAGGCATAAACTCGGTATCACGAAATAGTTGATTTCTTTGCATCGATCGAGCGTGCGTGGAACCTGACTCTGGATGATGGAACAGTCCTCACTCAGTTCAGATCGTCGTCTTTGTAGTACTTGGTGCCTTTAGCGGTGATCTCTACGGCCAGACCTTTTTCCGTCATTTGATACATCCAGACCCCATCCGCCACCGAGGTTGCACCGGCCATCGATCCGCCCTTGTCTCCACTCTTGGCCGCAGCGGTGGCTTGTCCGCCGAAGTCCCAGCCGGAGTTCACGAAACTGTTCAGTGACTTGTCATTGTCAAAGACGAACACAACGCTGAACTTCTTTGCGCCCATTCCAAGTCCTGCCTGCAACTCGACCATCTTCATAAAGGTCTCTTTCTTGGTCTGGTTGTCGACAGCGATGCCTTTGCCTTTTCCTGAACCTGCGAACAAGATCTTGATTCCCATGTTGCTGAAGACGGCGTAGCCGGCGGCATGTTCAACAGCGGACTGGGCGGCAGGCTGGGCTTTGTAAAGTTGCTGAAGGATCTTCTGGGAGGCCGTCCGAATCTCCGTCTGCTCTTTCGCTTTGTCGTCATCTGGGGGCGACATCGCAAAGGCACAAACGACGGCGAAGGCGACTAGGGTGGGTATCGAAAATGCTGCGAACCTGATGTTTTTCATGGAGGATGTCCTTTCTCTTGATGTCCGAAGCGCCTGAGACAAAAGCGTCGTATGGGGAAGTTGCTGGCAAAGTTGTTGCCCCGAGTTTCACCTCAAGCTAGGCTCGATTTAATGTCTCCGCAACTAGGGAAATCCCTAGGAATGGAAGCGGCGATCCGCCTTTCTGAAATGAGCGTTCAGGAAGACTCAGGTTTCACTTTCTAGGGATTTCCCCAGTAGCAAGAAGGTGCGCAATACCTTATCAAAGCTCTAACAGCATGTCCGCATGACATGAAGAGCCAGTGGCACGACGCTCGTTGGTTGGGTACTTTGCTTCTGATCGAGGCTCCTCGTCTGAGTGCGCAGACCGCCAAGTACAACTTCAAGAGGCGTGCAATCCTCTCGAATTCAGGACCTGCAAGTAGTGAGCATGAACCATCACGTTTTCCGGGACCATTGACCCAGAAATCCTTTTGCGCCGGATGTTGCACTTGCCCAAACAATTACTGATCAGGACGGCCGCTTTGAGTCCTGATCGATAGGTCGGCTACTGGAATCGCCTTTCATACCGTGCGTAAGCCCTCGTTCAGAGTGTCAAGCTTGTCATGATATGTGACCTTTACCGTGCTCGAAAAAAAATAGAACTGTTCGCTTCAGTAAGGAGACAAACAGCATGAAGCCAGCAAATTACCTCGTACTCCCGGTCGTCGTACTCGGTTTTCTCGTGAGTACAAATGCACAGCAGAACTCGACGCAGGTAACGGTTTCTTCGGTCGTTACCTGTGCTTCTACAAGTGATCAGCGTCAGCACTGTCCAGCCAACACCAGCGCCGGCATAGTCATGTTGCGCCAAAGCAGTGAAACCAGCTGCCTGCTGGGAAGAAATTGGGGATATGACGCCCAGGGAGTCTGGGTGTCCGAAGGCTGTGGTGGCGACTTCGCTACCGGAAGCAGCTCTCGCTCACGGGCGACACCTGCCGAAGCAAAAGCCTTCGCTGAACCTGCGGAGCAGAAGGAGTTGGCTGCTGTCACGACCGGCACCAATCCGAAATTGGATTACACCGGCATGTTTAATCCTTACGGGAGCATACGCACCATTGTCAGCATTTCGGACTCCGAGGCACAGGTACAGGACGATGCGACTCGCATGGGAATCAATTTCAGTACCTTCGGGTCAATCAAGGTTGTTGGCACGGCGGAGTGGGGTATCAACCTTGTACAAAGCGAGACCACATTCAATGCGGGCGCAACCACTGCGCAAGGATTCGGCGTGATCAGTCAGGAAACGCAGCCCGTTTTCGGAGCGCGCCTCGGTTTTCTCGGCGTCGACTTCGGCCCGTTTGGGCGTCTGACTTTTGGCAAACAGAACTCGACTCACTACGACATAACGAGCTACACCACCGATCGTTTCAATGTGTTCGGTGGCCAATCGACCGCAACCTATGTTGCCGGAACGGACGGTGGCCAATCCGGCACCGGCCGCGCCGACCAAACCATTCTTTACCACCTGAAATTCGCCAAGATCTTCGACTTCGGAGCACAGGGACAGCTGCGTACCGCCGCTACTCCGCAAGCCTTTAATGGCTTCGGTTTTTCCTTACAGGCGACGGTGCTTCCAGGATTGAAGATCGGCGGAGCCTACAACAAGACCTACTTCAACCCGCAGTTCACCAACGCAGTGTTCAACGGTGGTGGCACGAATTACTGGAGTCTCGGGGCGCAAGGTAAGTGGCGTAACCTGGAATGGGGCGCCGACTGGACTCGCCAAAGTAACGGTGACCTGGTCTTCGTGCCTGACCCGGCTGGAGGCCCGGAACCTGTCGCCGTTGGATTCTCCGCCAGCGGTGTTGAGATCTATTCCAGACTATGGTTCGGGAAGTTCGCGGCCGTCTTCGGGTTTGAGGACTATATCCCTCACGATCTTAGTCCGCTTATCAATTCGAACTTCAGGACGAGGTATGCGATCCTTGGCGCCGAATGGCACTTCTCCAAGTCCGGCTATGCGTTTTTCGAAACGAAGCTCGGCGACTCCGTGGATGCGCTCGGAAAGGATGTCTCCGACGCGGCAGCCATCGGCTTTCGTTACGACTTCAGCTGGAAAACTGCACATACCGAGTAACGGTGCGCATCCGGCCTGAAACTCGTGACCTCGCATAGCGGCACCTCATTCAGGCGCGTATCAGGTTGCACAGACTTTCCTATGGAGTAATTACTCATGACAAACGAGGTTGTTCCTGATAGTGCCCCGTTAGATACGAATTACAGCGTAGACCTGCGCTGTTGGAAGGGCACCATGTCAACAGCGCAGATCGGACCACTGCAAGCCCACCTTCATTTCGCGATTGCCGTTCTGGCGCTAACTCTTCTATCGAGCCTTGTTGCCTTCGCCCAGGAGCATAAGCCAGGCCACTGGGGATACGACGGAAACGAGGGCCCCAGTCACTGGGGTGACATGAGCCCGGAATTTGCCCCTTGCAAGAGCGGACACCACCAGTCCCCCATTGACATTCGCAATCCGCAGAAGACCGACCTGCCTCCCATTCACTTCGACTACAAGCCTTCCCCGCTACATATCATCGACAACGGCCACACGATCTTGATCAACTATGCCGCAGGGAGTTCGATCCGCGTGGGCGACAAGCAATACACTCTGAAACAGTTCCATTTCCACAGGCCCAGTGAAGAGAAAATCGACGGTAAAGCCTACGACATGGTTGCGCACCTCGTTCATTCCGATCAGGACGGAAATTTGGCCGTCGTCGCCGTCCTTCTCGAGAAGGGGAATAACAACCCTCTCATCCGTGAACTATGGAGCGACCTGCCCAAGGAAAAAGAGAAGGAAGAACTGCTGGACACCGTAACAATTAACGTAGCGAACCTGCTGCCTCCTGATACTGGTTACTTCACATTTTCCGGGTCGCTCACCACTCCGCCGTGCAGTGAGAACGTGACATGGTTCGTCCTGAAACACCCGGTCGCGATTACGGCCGAAGAGATCGAGCAGTTCACGAAATTGTACCGGCACGACGCACGGCCGACGCAGCCGCTGTATGACCGGGTGGTATTGGAGAGTAAATGATCCCCAATCGAGGGGATGTCGAAGTGTCTAACTGTTCCTTCGCCATAGCACTTCCCAGAAAATGCGCTCGCGCTCTCGGATTGACCGCGCACGGGGAACTGTAAGCGGGAGAAGTCTTGCGGATGGCTACCTCGGAACGCGTTCCCGGCTTGCACTGTGAAACTTAGTAGCCAAACATCGAGTTGGCCTTCGATTCCAGGGTTCCCGCGGGCGCAGAGCTTGACGGAGCCCTTTCCGCAACAACGACGGCCAAGAGCGCCCATATGGCGACGGCTGCAATGGCGGCAGTCCGCATGCCGGGCGTAGTCCGCACCTTCAACGCAACTGTGATTAGCCCTGCGAGTATTAGAAGAAGAAATCGTTCCCACGCATCGGTCCCGACCGGCGGTGTTTCCAGCCGTGGCAATTGTGCGACTTGACTTGGTGAAGGAGATCGAGTGTTGTGCGCGTACTCGACAATGCGCTTCGCGAAGAAACGACTTTGCTCAATGCGGTTCACATAGGCCCGCGATCCCGCAGGGACGCACCGGCAACGGTCAACAGTTGGTTCGCCAGAGTTGTAGGCGGACAACACTAATCGAGTATTGTTCCGATATTTCTTGAGCAGATTAGAGAGGTGACGAACTGACGCTTGAACGTTTTCCGTAACGTTGGTCCGATCTTGCACGCCCAGCGTGCTGGCGGTCGCGGGCTTCAACTGACCCAGCCCGACTTCGCCCTTTCGTCCCAGGGCGAGCGGATCGTATTTGCTCTCTTCCCATATGAGTGCCCAAACCAGCGATTGTTCCACATTGGGATAGAGCCGACAGGCAACCTCGACTGCTTGGTTTACGGATAGGAACTCATTATCTGTCGGCCACTGCGGGTTCGCGTGAAGCCCTTCCGTTGACCTGCACGGACGGATAGACAGAAACAAAACGAAGAACAGTACTCCCACGGAGGACCGAAACATAACTTCCTCTATCCAAAATACCGATTGACTTCATTCTTCGAACCTAGGGTCGCCCCCAATGGTGACGCTGAAACGCCAGTGTAGAAACAACGCTAGGCTTGGCCCCTTGTCGGCCGCAACTGGGAAAACTCCTAGCGGCCGAGGCTGGCGGCCGCATAGGAAGACATTCCCACTCGACTATAAATTCTGACAGTTGTCGCTGGCGGCGTCCTCGGGCAACCTAATCGAGGAGTCAATTTATGCGCTTAGCACGACTATCGCTTGTGATGACGTTTGTTCTTTGTGTATTGGGATCATCCCGCGCGCAAGAGGAAGAGTACAGCAAATATCTTTTCAACATTGGTGGCGGCATCTCATTTCCTCAGGGAGACTTGGGCAAGTTCGTCAATGACGGAGGAAATTTTGTTGTCGGTGGTGGCTTTAATTTCACGAAGCATATCGGTGTAGATAGCGAATTCATGTGGCAAGACTTGCCTGTGAACTCTGCCACCCTGCAGGCGCTGAGCACGCCCGGCGCCTCGGCCCGGCAATACGCCTGGACGTTCAATCCCATCTTCCATTTTCCGCTTGGACACAAGATGGGAGGCTATGTCATCGGCGGCGGTGGTTGGTATCACCGCTCGGGTGAAACCACTACACCCGGAGTGGGCGTGATCTGCGATCCCTATTGGTCCTGGTGGTACGGATGCAGCATTGGCAGCGTACAAGTCGTAACCGGATCGCGGAGTGCGAACGCTTTCGGCGGAAACATTGGTGGAGGTCTCACTTATCGCCTCGGCGAGAGCCATGCCAAAATCTACGCCGAAGTCCGGTACCACTATGCTTCTTACAACAAAGTCTCAACCCAAATTCTTCCGCTCACGTTCGGTATCCGCTGGTAAATACCCAGGATCGCCCTGCGGGACTCTGTAGGAATACGGGCGGAGGCAAATACTCCATGTCTGCTGGATTGCTGTCGCCGGTTGTAATTACGGTGATCCTGTCTGTTTGTTTGTTCGCGCAGGAAAAACCCTCGAGCGCGGGCGACTTTGAATCTGAATCTCATAAGTTCCTCGTGCCTGAGCGAAGCGGAAGTGCTGACGCCCAGTCCCCGCCCGCACCGCCTAGTTCCACGGCGGAGGATCGCTGGAAGGATCCTTCCGCGTGGCAGACCACGATCTATCCGGTTTTCGCATGGGCTCCGGTATTCGGCATCAGCACTAGGGAACTCCCGAGTTCTCCGGGTGGAGGCGGAGGCGGCGGTGGGAGTCTTCTGCCTCCGAGTGACAGTTCCAGTTCTTTCAACGGAGCGGCATTCGCAGGATTCAGAGTCGAGAAGAGCAGATGGTCCGCGGACGGCACCGTGTTGTGGGCAGGCCTGTCGAGCGAGCGTAGCAGTAATCCATTTGCGCGGATCAGCGTTGACGCCATCTTCGGCCAGTTGTTCGCAGGCCGCGAGATTGTGCCGAACCTCTTCTTGGAAGGCGGATTCCGCCGAATGGCATTGGATGTGTCCCTGCAACTGGCGACTTTCCCGGAGGTCAAAGGAACGCCCGGGGTCTGGGATCCACTCGTGGGGCTCACGTATCGCCGTCAACTTACCAAGAAGTGGAAGCTTCTCGCGCACGCGGATGGTGGTGGTTTCGGTGTCGGCTCAGATGTAGATGTAGGAGTAACGGCTCGAGCCGAATGGCAGTTTGCGCGGCACTTTGGCATCGCCATGGGCTATGGTCTTTTGCACTTTGACATCACCAGCACTATCGCCCAGCGAGATCTGGAAATAAAACAAACACTGAATGGGCCCATCTTCGGTTTTGGAATTTATTTCTGATCTCCGCATGAGTTGGTCTCGAGCCCACGTCATTGCGTTCATCCGGCAATTCTGGCTGTTCGGGTTCAGCGCAAACGGACGCAGGCGGGGTGTGCCGGCGCGACTCGACCATCTATATGCAGCTTTCTTGCTTCATCAAAGTAGGTTCAATTGTTTGTTCCGATCTCAGCGCCGAGTTTTATTCGTTAGGCCGCTCGCACAGTTCCACTTCCCTGGTCCTGGCAATTGATATCGATCGATCCTTTGCCGAGGCTGCGAATATTGCGCAATGCGTCGGTAAACGTCATTGCGAGAGGCGTAACTCGTTCCGGGGAGACGTAGACGATCGTGCCTGACCAAGGATTCGGGGCCCCGGGAAGGTAAACAGCCACATTACCACTGGCTTCACGCTGGGTTTCAAACGCAATCTGAACATAGTCATCAAACCGCACCAGGACAGGGAGAAAGCTTCCCGCGAGTTCTTCCGTCTGGCGCAGGTTTTCCGCAAAGCCTTTAATAAAGGCGTATCCGGGTACGGAGTTCAAGAGCGTAGTGTCTAGTCTTGCCCGCATGCGTTTCGCGCTTGCGCGCCTGGCGAGCAGTCCCCCAGCAAAACACAGCAAGATGGTCACGATGACTGCGAGGATATTCAGTAGGAGGCCACCCATCAGGGATTCTATTCCGAAGAGAGGTGAGAGAGCCTTGGCCATTGCTTTCATGGCACCAATCACCTTCCCGAGTGCGATGACAACGATAACCGCCGGAATGAGAAAGACGAATCCGCCCACGACCGTCGTTTTGATGAAGCTCAGTCGGTTGTTCATGAGTGCCTCTCTGAAAGGACGCCCCTTAGTTGAAGGCGCCAGTACCGGTCAAACGTTTTCGCGCCTAAACACAGGCAATGTCCGCTCCGATCTGAGTTGCAAGTCTTTCCAAAATGCCGAGCAGTGCGAGGAGGTAACCAATTCTCGAAACAACCTAGTCTTGAACTGAGGCGTGCGCAACTAGGAAATTCCCTAATCGTGCTATCGAATTGATGGGCAGGTAGTACGCGGTCGTGCCGTTGATGGAGGCCGCAAGTCGATCTGCAGCGCAGAATCATCAGATTCCACAAAACGACGAGTCACGAGCCTCGCATCGCCCGCTTTTCTTCGCTCCTTGCGGAAATGCTGCATGACGTCGAACCGAAGCTTAGTCGAGGTTTTCGAATCGACGGCCCGCACGACGACTTGAGTGACGCTTGTGCGGCGTGCGGTCTTGGCCGTAAAATCGAAGTCGAGCGAAGGGGCCGGACCCTTATTACAAGGGCCTCTTCGTCCATGACTTGCGGCGTGAGCGGGGTTCCCGTAGTCAAAGTTCAGTGAACATCGCAGGCGTTGCCAGCAAGCGACGTCACCTAAGTCGCTGATTACAAAAACGTGGCGCTATCGTCTAGGGGTTAGGACGGAAGATTCTCAATCTTCAAACCCGGGTTCGATTCCCGGTAGCGCTACCAAACCTTCCTAAGCTGCTGAATCCAGCAAGGTTTCCTGCCTGCCGAAACGCTTGTCCCAAATTTGTCCCAAAAGTGTCCCAAAAGTCGAAGGCTGTGCCCCGGAAAGCGGGTATTAGAGGGTATGGCGAATACGACAGTCAGCATCAGGGAACGGATCAAAACCGCCGATGGACCGTGGCAGTGGAGCCCCAAGATTCCGATCCCAGAAGTCAAGTTGAAGCCCGACGAGGCGCAACGCAGAGGCAATTTTCATTTGGTGTACACGGAGCACGGCAAGAAACGAGAACCAAAGGTTAAAGGGAAGACCTTTGAGGCAGCAGTCTTGGCAGCGCGTGCAAAGCAACGCCACTTGGAGGATGCCGCTGATGGGTTTTCCCGCCCCGATCCCCTTAAGAAGGTTGAGCGGAAGAAGATCGGCGAGGCCATCGAGGATCGACTTCGTAGAATAGAGATTTCCTTCGATTGGAAAACTCTAAAAGCTCACAGGCAGGCACTTCATCAATTCGAGAAATGGATAGACCAACAGAAACCGAAACCCCAGTTTGTAGATGAAATAAAGCACGACCACGTGATGGCATTTCGCAATTGGCTTCTCAAGAATGGAAATGAGAAAAAGTATTCGAAAAAAAAGGGGAACGACAAGCTAACGGCAGATTGGAAGGCGGCTCGTGTTAACCAGTTCGTGAGGCTTACCCTCGGTCTGACACCGGGCAACGGCCCGGTCAAGAAATCGGACTTGGGAAAGATGAAACCAAGTGGGCCTGTAAAAATATACTCGAAGCTGCGACTAGAAGCTTTCTTCAAACTGTGTAAACCCGATGAAGACTTGCGCTATTGCTCGTTGTACGAACCAGCGTTCCGGAAGGAGGAGTTGATGTACCTTGAACGCGAAGACGTGCTCGTTGATCGGCAGATGCTACGGGTACAGTCCAAGAGTCGCTATGGCGAAGACGGAAATCTCTTGTACGAGTACAAAGCCAAGGCAAACTCGGAGCGCGAAGTGCCAATCAGCAAGGAGTTGATGCAGAGGATCGTCAATCACATGAATGCACCCGGCAGGCCAAAGTCTCGAATTGTGTTCTGCACGTCAACTGGACGCCCGGACACTCATTTGTGGGACAAACTTCAGGCGATTGCGAAGCGAGCGGGGTTGGGGGGATTCGAACCTAAAAACCTTTCGGGCGACCAGAGCTACCGATTGGCTGCGCCCAAAAGAGTTGGGCGGTTGGGGTTACGACATTCAGACTGTCCGAGACCTGTTGGGGCATGATGCCGATTCAGAGAGCATTTGGTCGTATCTCCGCGCCGTAGACAAGGAAATCATCGTTGCTGACATCAATAAGCAGCAGGAAGAAGCAGAGCAGAAAAGAAGGCAGATCGAGTTGTCGATGACAAGTGCCGTCAGCCTCGATGATGGCGCACTTCGTGTGTCGGGTGTCGTGGTAGCGCATGGCTTTCCACTCGCCCCATAGTCAAGCAACGACAGGCCTGCGGAAAACGTGCGTTGTTCTCAGGCCGCACAGGAGGGAGACGGGCTGGCAATTGGGACATCAGCAGACCCCTGAGCCATTTGACCTCAGCCTGTCTCTTCCAACCACAGTACGCCGAGATTATGAGAAATATAATCTGGACGTTCGGGGCTTTTCCTCGCAACGTGCACCTAATGTTAGAAACATGATTCTTGCCAAGTTTCAGATGAAGAATTTGGCATTTCAGGCAAATTTTTTTCATGAATTTCAGCCGTGATTACAGCAAGTTGGCGGGGTACATTTTTTGACAGCGCATCGGATGTGTCGGACAATATAAATAGCTTCACGCTTTCCAGAGCCGTCTGGCTCCGGCCATGTGAAGCTTCCTTCTCGGTGAAGTAGGCTCTGAGAGCCGAACACCAACCCTAACAAGTGAATAGGTGCGTCTGTTAGCGATCAGTCAAATTTCTTGACTGGCGCAAGTCCCGGCTCGTTCCGGGCACGGGTTTTCAATCCACGCGCTCTTGTTTGGCGCACGAGAAGGCTGCAATGGAACACGAGACTGAAATGGGGAAGGGTGCTGTACTCGCTCGCCCCAAAACGTCGGTCCCGAAAGTATGGGACGACTACTATCGGAATGCGGAGGAACTCGCCGTGCTCGTTGAAGCGGAATTCAACGGGCATTGCCAAAAGCTCCGCGATCTGAAGCCGCACGTAGAGGCGGTGCGCGAGGCGTTCAAGACTCTCACTGGGTCGAAAACAATCGCGGGCTGCCGCTCCTTCCCAGAATTTTGCGAGAAGAAGCTTCACCGCACAAAGCAGGCTGTTTATTCAATGCTCGGCGACTACTCAAAGAAGCCCAAGAATGACGGCCAATCTAAAGGCAAGAAGAACATGCCTGAGCGTACCGCTACACACCATACCCTCGCTTTAGCAGACGAGGATGTGGAGTGCATGCGGACTGGGTGCAACGCTGCGGTACGGCACTTCGGAGCTGAATCAAGGGGCGACGAAACCGAAGCTGAAAAAGCCAAACAAGAATTCTTGGCTATCAGCAAGGCGGAGTCGCTCAAATCCACAATCTTTGGCGATCAACCCAACTACAAAACGTTGCTGATCGACCTGCTTTCTGAGGTCGAGAAGGTGGGCGAAAAGTTGCCAGTGTCACTTACGCGCAAATGTCAGGGCATTCGGAAGCGGTTGGGCATCGACGATGCATCATTCGGTCTGGAGGCGCAGGTTCGCATCCAGACAAACAAAGGGCCTGAGCAGATGTTAGTTGCTCAAGCTGGGTAGGCAGAACGGGACACCGTATGCCAAGTGACCAAAAGAAATCGATCCGGCCACCCCGGTAACAACGCAGCGAGGTTACGTCCGTGCGCCATCGGCACGTCGGTGCCATATGGCGATTAAACAAAGTCTCAGTGCTGCGGGTAGAATAGAAGTGCGATAGGGGGCTGCGCAACAATTAGCCCGGACGCAGGCAAGCAGGAGAAGCGTCAGCAAGACTTCACGGAATGCCACTTGGGGAAAGCGGGCGATGCTTTGCCAGATTTGCTCTGCTCATTTGCCCCCTAAATGGGCTACTCCCCCAACCCGCCTTTAGTCTTCCGTCAACCCTGTGACACCGCGCACTGACATTCCCAGATAGCTGTGATTCATTCCTTCTTAGGAAGAACGAGAGGTAAGGCACAGGAGAGGCTTATGGAGTCAGTGCCTAAGAGAGTCACCGCCTTCGTCGGAACCGCCCGCAAGAAGAGTACATACAATGCCGTCCGTCAGTTCCTAGATAACTTGAAGTCGCTCGGCAATGTCGAGTACGAGATCGTCGTGCTGAACCATCTTCAGCTTGGGATTTGCAAAGGCTGCAAACGGTGCTTCTCCAAAGGTGAAGAGTTCTGTCCTTTGAAGGACGACCGTGACGTGCTCATTGAAAAGATGATGGCGTCCGATGGGGTCATCTTTGCATCCCCGAACTACTCTTTTAACGTTTCCGCCACCATGAAGATGTTCCTCGACAGACTCGGCTTCGTCTTCCATCGCCCACGCTTCTTCGGGAAGACCTTCACCAGCATCATCTCCCAAGGCATCTACGGCGGCGACAGGATCGTGAAATACCTTGATTTCGTCGGAGGAGGCTTGGGCTTCAACACCGTGAAGGGTTGTTGCGTCACGGCTTTTGATCCAATGACAAAGAAGGAAAAGCAGGAGGTCGACAGGGCTCTTGCAGAGCACAGCAGGCGTTTCTTTGAAGCTCTTATGAAGCCAGCTTACCCGGTGCCAACGTTGTTGAGGCTTTGGGGCTTCAGGATGGGGCGAACGATTATAAGGCTGACGCTCGATGATAGAGACCGTGACTACACGTACTACCGAGACAGGGGCTGGTTCCAATCTGACTACTACTATTCCACTCGTTTAGGCGTACTGAAGAGGGCAGCAGGCAGTTTTTTCGACTCGATGGCAGCGAGCGGCACAAGAAAAAGGATTGCCGTTTGCAGCAAAGGCTATCACGAGGATGAAGCTGAAGCGGCCTGATGAATTGCATTAACCCCATTGACTAGTATTTTTGCTTACCTCGTAGCGCGGCTTGGGGTTCCCCCCCCGTTATCCGAGAACCGCGTGTACGGTGGGCAGCACCAAAGAGCGAAAGACTTCATCGATCTGTGCGGGTGTTAATCGGCTTCGCCGATCTAGCCACCACGTCAACACTGAAAAGAAAGCTGCCCTGAGATACAGGATGAACAGGTCCACAGGTACATCCGAGTCCGTTTTCCTCAACTTCTGGATTTCGGCTTTGCATTCTCTCCGTATGATCTCGTCCAATATCCCCTCCAAATGCTGCCGAAAGACAGGCCATCCCTGAGTATGCAGTAGCGCGTGATAGACCTCTCGGTATTCGCTTGCGTGCTCAAACATCGCTCGGCTAAAGGCAATGATGACCTCACGAGACTGTGAGGATGATCGTTTACCCTGTACAGCGGAGTTGAGGGTGTTGCGCAAATTGTGAGCACCCGAAATCAGCAGTTCGTCTTTGCTCTTGAAGTGTGAATAAAAGGTGGCTCTGCCCACGTCCGCCCGATCCAGAATTTCTTGGATGGTGATCGAGTCGTAATTTTTCTCCAACACTAGCGAGATCAGCGCATCGTGAAGTGATTTTTGCGTGCGACGAATCCGGCGATCTGAGCGTTCCATGCTGGTCTCCACGTTGAAGCCGAACAAAAGCGTGTAAATTGTTCCAAACTAAACAGTACGGCATCACTTGTCCTCGTGGCCGATGCGACCTGAGCCGCACATTTTAAATCGAACACATATCCATTATCGGATGAACGTTCACATTTGGAGGACGAGACTCGATGACTACCATGGTTGGTGTGAATAAATCTCAGAGGACTTATCTCCCTGCCGCGGGGCGTGACCTGTTTCTGCCTCTCTATGACTTCATCGCGAGAGTCTTGGGAGCCGATCAAGCACGACAGAGCTTGCTCGATCAACCTCGGCTTCGCTCTGCACAGCGTGTACTGGACATCGGCTGCGGAACAGGCACGTTTGCCGTGCTGCTAAAAAAGCATTTTCCGAAGGTCGAAGTTATTGGACTCGACCCGGATCAGAAGGCTCTTGCGCGGGCGAAGCGAAAGTCGGAACGGGCTGGAGTGTCGATTCGGTTCGATCAGGGGTTTGCAGACGAGCTTCAGTACGAATCAGGCAGCTTCGATATGGTTTTCTCCTCGTTCATGTTCCACCATCTCGAAGGCAAAGACAGGGAAAAGACCTTGCGCGAAGTTCATCGTATTCTCAAGCCTGCCGGCAGTTTTTACTTGCTGGACTTCGAAATGTCGCAGACTGGACACGGTCTTTTTCGCATCTTTCATTCAAGTGAGCGGTTGCGGGACAACTCCGAAAACCGAATACTCACCTTGATGCGGGAGGCCGGATTCCCAGAGAGCAAGAAGATCGCGACCCTTCCTGTTCTGTTCGGATTTGGTCGTGCCGGGTGCTATCAGGGCTCTGCACCATCGTGAAATCGGTACAGCAACGGGCGCTTGACTCTGAAATCGATTTCGGGATTTACGCTCTACCCAGTAGAGCTAAATCGTGCAATCGGGTGAATTGTCACGTCTAGCGGGGGCTATCGCTTTATCCAAGCCGCCCCGTCCGCTCGGATGAACTCTTTTACGCCTTCCCGCCCTGTCAATGCGAGCCAAAGTGACCCGCCTTCACGCTCCAACCGCATGTCAATGTCGAAGAATGGGCAACAGGCACGCTCGCCGACTGCCCACTCCATAACTAGTTGTACGGTGTTGGAGTCGGGCGAAAATTCGAATTCGTAGCCATTCGGCAGTTCGCGGACACTTTTCTTGAGCGACCTCAATCTGGGGCCTAGTTCATCAAAGTGACGCTTCCTCTGCTCAGGAGTGAGCGCCAGTCGGTTACAGGCGAAAGGTGACTCCGAGCGTTTGGTTTCTGCCAAGCTACCTTGTGCCCCTGCCGATTCAGACAGACCGATGACGGCCGTCAGAAGCACTGCAAAGAGGGTTGTGACTGTGAACACGATGCTGGTGTTGTACATTGTTTCTCCCTTCAGACCTGTCATTGTTCGCTTTGTTCACCGACTCGCAGGCGGAACGATGTTGTTCATTCGCAGATACTCGACCATGTGTCCGTAATGATTTGAGGAATGGACTACGGCATCGATGAGCATCAAAAGGCGCGTTCGATTACCTTTCGAAGGGATTGGATCGTCCATGTTGTTCTCGTTGAGTGCCGACGCTGCTCTGTGGAGACTCGCAAATGAACCTTTGAGATAGTCCATAATCTGAGCCTTCGTTTTCACGGAGTCGGGTGCCGTCTCGTGGTCGGTGCCAGCAGGCGACTCCTCGCCCAATGTGCCAGCGGCTAATTGGTAATTCGCAGCCGCTATGTGTTTGACTTGTTCTGCGAATGTGCGAACGCCCGAAAATTCGCCACCGGATGGCGCGAACGAGTATTTTCCCTCCGGCATAGCATCGGCAGCGGGTACGACCAATTGCTCGGTATTGGTCACCCAAAAATCCACGACCTGACTGACGCGTGGCGATGTTGCGACCTGCGCGATGAGGCAGGTGCCGGATAGCACCAGAATTGCGGCAAGCATTCGGATTGTCCCGTTCAAGCCATTCCTCCATTCGGAACTCGTTCTTCTGAAAACCTACGACTTAAAGCCGACTTTAAGGCAAGGGGAATTTTGTAAATTCTTTGTCAGGCAATAACGAGTTGGGAGGGCTGGAGCTTTCGGCTATGATTGGCTCCATGCCGCTCAGTATTTCTGAAGTCGCCAGACAGAACGGGCTTCGCCCATCCGCGATCCGGTACTACGAGCAGATCGGAATCCTTCCTCCGGCGCATCGAGTCAGCGGACAGCGACGATACGACGTCACCGCCCTCCATCGCTTGGTACTGATTCAGCGAGCGCGGCAAACTGGGTTTACGTTGACCGAAATTAAGCGACTATTCTTTGGATTTCGCACTGGAACCCCGCCTTCAGTCCGTTGGCAGAAGTTGAAGAAGCAGAAGATTGTCGAACTGGATGCGATGTTGGAGCATATCCAGACAATGCGGGACCTTTTAGAGCAGCAGGGAAAGTGCCGCTGCACGGCTCTGGAGGAGTGCGGGAAAAAGATATTCGAGAAGCAGTGCGAAAAGGTGTTGTCCTAACGAGCGGCAAGCTCCATGTACTCATCGGCACCCACGATCCTCAGCACGAGACGCACCGGAATCGGGAATCGCCGTCGCGTCGGATCATGCACGACGTTCGGCGAGGAAAGCTGATATTCCTTTCCGCGAGTCTTTAGTTCGCAGCCGCCCGCCGCAAGGACGTCCTTCACCCACTCGGATTGGCTGCTGTACGTCAGAGCGATGATGGAGCCGTTCGACGCTCGAAAGACGTTTATAGGAGTCCGGTAGACCCTTCCAGACTTCCGCCCTACGTGCGTGAGAATGCCGAACCCCGGAAGCCAGCCTGCGAACAGGCTCGTGATCCGGTTTGTGAAGGCAATGTTGATCTTCGCCAGCCATCGCTTGCGGAACCGCATCATCAGGATGCCTGAGGCGGCGATGGCGATGATTATGATGGCCGCCGCGCTCATGGGGTCGCTAGCTCTCCACAACGGCATCCGGTTCGACCTCAACTAGCCAATCCGGGTCGATGAAGCGCACAACCTGCATGATCGTGTTCGCAGGGCGGATGTTGCCAAAGAATTCCCCGTGGACTGTAGCGACCCGTTCCCAATCCTCTATGCAGGTCAGCAGAATTCTGGTTCGGGTCACGTCTGAGAGTTTCCCGCCCAATCCCTCAATGGCGGACTGGATGATTTGGAAGCACCTTCTCGCCTGACTCGCTGCATCGCCCTTTGCGACTGTCTTCCCATCAGGACCGAGCGGAGCCGTGCCTGTAACCGCGATGATGTTCCCACTGCGCACTGCGCGAGAAATGCCAACTTTCGGTTCGAAAGGCGATCCGGTCGAAATACGCTGGCGTGTTGGTTGTTTCATCCTCCACTCCTAGATTTTGCCGTATGCCCTGCGTAACCAGCATGCCAGTCTTATGCCGCGACAGAGGAAGGTCGTTCGACGCCCTGCTTTGCCGGAGCCAACACTATCAGGGCCATGCCAATAACAACCAGCACAGCCGAGCCGATGAGTTCTCCGCGAGCGATCAGCCCAGCGAAAGCCTGCCCCGCCATAAGAATTGCATGGACGAAGCTCGACCATGCCGTGAACGCGATCAGGCTCCGATTCGCTGATGGGTTACGGGACGCAAAGAGCAGAAAGATGCCGAGGGTGACGTACACACTGAACTGCATCGCCAGCGCAGGCTCTTGCTTCACAAACATAATCAAGGGATAAGCTAGAGCGCAAAAGATCACGCCCACCACGACCAGCACAACCTTCAGCGCACGTTCTCGATTCATCGTACCCTCCTCGCAGTCACAAACTTGTGACCCATACCGAGCAAGTCCCGCAGGACAACGGGTGTGATGCGGGACAGGCGAACCAACACGGCGTTGTAGTTGAGATAGTGGTCGGTCACGTAGTAAACATCAGGAGCCGCTGCGAGCAGTTCGGCACGGTCGTCGAAGTCAACCCGAACCGCAAGCGAACCCGGCTCAGCCGAACGATTAACGGGCACACATGCCAAGAGTTTTCCATGAACCTTGAGCGCGGGTGACCCGTAGGCTGTGCTCTCCTCCACGCCGGGCAATGCCAAGCCGATCTTTCGCACGGTGTCGAAGTTGATTGTGCTCCCGTGTTGCTTCGAGGTTTTGGTCTGCTTCGACAATCTTCCAGCCGCCTTTGATCCGGACTTCGACGTTCGTGCGCCCGGAATTTTGCCGATCCGAGGGTCTCCAGCCAGCACTAGCTCGCATGCCCGCAGTGCCGCTGATTCAAAGTCAGGGGCATCGACTGGTAAGATCTGCCAACCCGTTACGCGTTTGCCCAATACTTGAATGGATCGCATGTTCGGGAACTCACGCCGCAAGCTCTGGTGGTGTTCTTGGGTAGTGGCGAGCCATACTCCGTTATCCGCAGTGGTTTTAGGCTTGTCCCGCAGGATCAACACGATTTTGTCTTTTACATAGATTGCAAGGCAGCCAAACATCGGACGCGTGTACGGCGATAACGTGGAAATCGCATCAAGCACGAATGCGTGTGGAATAGGCTTGCGCTGCTTCGGCAGCAAGCTCGTATCCAGAGGTTCTGGAGAGACGTGTTTTCTCTTAGTCATACCAGTCCATCTCCAGCCTCGGCCGCACAACTGGTGGGAGTTTACACCCAAGAACTCGACCCAAAACAAGAGGGCGCTATTGCAACTTCGCGTACCCGGCGTTGGCTCCCTTCAGGATGGGGATGTCGGAGTCGGCATCGAAACGACTCACCGAACCTTCACCCCGTATTTCTGTGTGAACGGCGGAACGACACCGTTCAAGCGCAGGTACGCGACTAGCTGTCCGTAATGGTCGGTAATGTGCCAGACCGCGATGACTGAGATACCCAGTTTGGTGTTCGGTCCGGCATAGCGGCCTTCGACACGGTCGAGTGCATTGTTCGCCGTGAGCGTGGCGAGGACACGATTGGAGTAGTCGAAGGAATCCTTAAGATACTTAATCAATTCGGCTTTGGTTTTCGCCGGATCGTGCCCGCCCTTTTCGCAGTCGTCGGGCGGCTTCTTGCCCTCGAATTCGTTAAAGAAGGCGAACTGAGCGCAGGCGACGTGCTTCACCTGTTCGCCGAAGCTGCGGACGCCATCGAAATTGCCGCCTGCGGGGATGTAGGAATACTTGTCCTCAGGCATGGCGTCAGCTACACCGAGAAAGTTCCCCTCCGCGAACTGGAGCGTGCCGCTGACGCTCTCCGCGATGGACTTGGCGATGTCATCCGGCTTCTTTGCTGAGTTCTGTGGCGTTCCAGATTTTCCGACAGAGGAGAGGGCAATGCCACACATGACAAGAAGGGTAGCAACACGAAAAAGGCTCATTCTAGCCTCCGGTATTCAAAAAAGGATACGTGAGCCTCGGAGCGAAGTCGAACGTGCGGGCTCTCAGGTCGGGTGGTTCGAAAGGGGTCGAATTGTGATCCCCTTTTATGCGGACTTTCGCCCCCTGTTTCGCCAAGTCGGTCGCTAGCCCGCTGGTATACCTTCTGATCCGCGATTACGTGTGCCGGACACGACAGCCTGTGACTCCGGTCACAGACCTACTGTTCTCGAACGTCGGATGATAAGAAGCTATAATGATCTCTGTGACCAGAGTTCGAGCAGCCTTGTTGCTGGGCATCGTGCTGATGTGGGTGGCGAGTCCCGCTGTCGCATGCGTGCTTCCGGGTGTGACGCTTACGCCCGCTGAGCGCGAGTGTTGCCACCACATGGCTGAGCAGTGCGGTCAGGCTTCAATGCCTGCGAGTCATTCGTGTTGCCAAACGAAGAGTCACCACCCAGATGCCCTGCCGCAAGCCAGCGTTTCGGTTCCGACGCGGCACTTGACCTTTGCCGTAGCGCCAACGCAAGCAATCTTTGAACTCCCTGTTGCAACCCCTGAACGGCTGGCTACCTATCTGCATTCACCGCCGCCTCACACAGATTTCTCGTCTGTTTCCATCCTCAGAATCTAAACCACTCTTCTGCTCTGATCCCATCGCTCTGTCCATTGTTGCAGCACGCCCATACGCGCGTGTCTGACAGAGTGCGTGTCCCTAGGTCTGTTTTGTTGCGGAGGAGTCGATGAAAACGATCAAGATTCTAGCCCTGCTCGCGGGGCTGCTGGCATCCGTGTTTTCCGAGGCAGCGGATTCTCCCGATTCCGATCCACTGGAGGGAATGGCACACCTGCTGGAGCAGGAGCACCAGCACCCTCGAAGTTCCTCGCCGCCGATGAGCTTAGCGGAATTGGAGTCGGTCGCTCTGTCCAGTAACCCTGAAATTCGTCTCATGTCGCGTCGAATCGCGATTGCCGAAGCGAAAACTAGAACTGCGGGGTCACGTGAGGACCCAGCTTTCATGTATCGCGGCTGGGGCACACCCCTTCAGCGCCCGTGGGACTTGAATCAGACCCAGCACATGTTCATGTACAACCAAGCTCTGCCGGGTTTGGGGAAGAGGGCACTGCGAGCGGAAATTGCCGGAGAACAAACAGATATTGCGAAGGCAGACTTGGAAGCCCTGAGGCTCGAAATCGCCGCTCAGGTGCGAAAGGTCTTCTACGATCTGCTCCGCAATCAAGACGAAGTGTTGCTTCACGATGAGCAAGCCGCACTCGCCCGTCAAGCCCTAGAGGTAGCTCGCATCAAGTACGTGGTCGGCAAAGTACCGCAACAAGATGTGCTCAAGGCACAGATTGCCCTCACCAAACTGGTCGAACACCTTGTCATGTTGCAGCAGGAAGGCGGCATGGCGAGTTCGCGCCTCAATACCCTTATGGGACGCGATCCCGCATCGCCCATCGCGGTCGAGGGACAATACGCGCCCCCAGATACTCTGCCATCACTCTTAGAACTTGAACGACTTGCCCTCGGCAACAGACCTGAACTCGCAGCAGCGACCTCCGCAATTCATCAAGGCGAGTCACAGGTGAAGCTCGCAGAAAAGGGCGACTCGCCGGATTACAACCTTAGCGCGGGTTACATGCTGATGCCAGACGGTGCGCGATACCGCAACACTTATATGGCGGAATTATCTGTCACGCTTCCATGGCTAAACCGAGGTCGTCACGATGCTGAAATTGCTGAATCGCAAGCGACAGTAGCGGAGAAGCAAGCTGAGTACGACTACCAACGGTCGATGGTCTTCCAACAAATTCAGGAGGCACTGATCCGGGCACAATCGGCGAAGCGGCTTGCAGACCTCTACCGAAATACATTGCGCCCACAGGCGGAAGCCTCTCTGAAAGCAGCGGTCAGCGCCTATCAGGCAGATCGCACGGACTTCCTCAATCTTCTCGATAGCCAAAACACAACCTTGGATGTGGAACTGGCTTACTACCGTTCTGCCTCCGAACTGGAATCAAATCTGGCCGACCTCGAACGCGCAACAGGCGTTCCCTTGAGTCGGCAATCAGTTTCTCCGCCTAACCAGTCTGATGCTTCACATTTGTCCTTGGAGGTACAGTGATGACCAAGCGTGAAAAGCAGTTCGTGATTGTTGGAGTTCTGTTTGGAATGGTCGTTGCTGGATTGCTCTACGCCTTCAGCCGCCACTTGCGAGGCAACGCAGCAGGCGAACTCAATATGGTTGCCGCTGCGCAGGCACAGCAAAGCGAACCTGAGCCGCAGCCTGATGTTGCCGCAAAAGGCGGAGAGACCGTGTCCGCCGTCCAACTGACCGGACAGGAGCAGCAGCAGATCGGTGTGCAGACTGTTGAGGTTCAGCACCGAAGTCTCCGAAGAACCCTAAATACAGTTGCTCAGGTTGAAGAGCCGGAGACAGGACTTACGTCTGTCAGCGCCCGCGTGAGTGGGCGCATTGACAAGTTGTTTGTGGACTTCACAGGGCAATCCGTACGGCGGGGTCAGGAGATTGCCCTTATCTACAGCCCGGACATCTTCAGTACGGCTGAGGAATACAGGCTTGCCTTGGAAAACCGCAAGCGCCTTGGTTCTGGCGCTGAGTCTCAGGCAATCTCCGGCGCGGAAGACCTAATCACCGCCAGCCGTAGACGACTGGAACTTTGGGGTCTGACCGATTCGCAGATCGAAGGAATTGCTAGTTCCTCGAAGCCGCAAATTGATCTTCCGATCTATTCGCCCACTAGCGGCATCGTGACCGATCGAAAAGTCACCGAGGGGCAGTATGTCAGCGCGGGCGAATCACTGTACACGCTCTCTGATCTGAGCATGCTGTGGGTGAAGGCGGAGTTATATCAGCCGGATATGGCTTCGGTTCGGGTAGGTCAGGCTGCCGAAATCAGTTGGGACGCGCCAAACGGCGTTATCCACGGGCATGTTGAGTTCCTCGATCCGGCGATAAACACGCAAACGCGGACAGCGTCGGTTCGCATTCAGGTCCCCAACCCGCAGATGCGTCTCCGCCCCGGCATGTTTGTCCAAGTCCAGTTTGCAACGCTGGGAGGAAACGACGTGCTCGCAGTGCCCAGAACGGCAGTGGTCGATACAGGCACGCGCAAGATCGTTTATCTCGCCAAGAAGAATGGGATTTTCGAGGGCACCGAAGTGCGCGTCGGTCCGCCTTCCGACCAGTACTACCCGATTCTTGCCGGACTGAAGGAGGGAGATCGGGTCGTCACGCAGGGAAATTTCCTGATCGACTCGCAGACGCGAATCACCGGAGGTATGGCGGGATTGTTCGGAGGATCGAAGCAGTTCGAATCCGGGCAAGAGGCGGCTGCAATCCGCTACGGGTTCCGAGCCGACCCAGCCTCTCCCAAAGGCGGAAGCAATGCGACGGTGCATGTGACCATGCAGGACGCTTCGGGGAAGCCAGTAACCGATGCCGAAGTGAAGATCGCACTCGTGATGCCCGCGATGCCTGCGATGAGTATGCCTGAGACCCGCTCTGCTGCTGACCTCGCATGGAATGGGTCTGACTATGCGGGCACTATAAAGGTCCCGTCCTCAGGTTCATGGAACGTTGAGATCGAAGCGCGACGAAACGGGCAACTGCTAGGAACATATCGTTCGCGTTTGGCAGCGCAATGAGGAGGCAGCAAGATGATTAGCCGACTAATTGAATTCTCACTCAAGAATCGCCCGCTCGTCCTCGTCGCCTATTTGGTCTTGGCAGCGTGGGGCTACTGGGCATTGCTGAAGACTCCAATCGACGCGATCCCCGATCTCAGCGAGAACCAAGTCATCGTATACACGGATTGGCCGGGGCGGAGCCCACAGGAGGTCGAGGATCAGGTCACTTATCCTCTCACCGTCAACCTGCAAGGGCTGGCTGGAGTGAAGGACGTGCGCTCCTCCTCGGCTTTTGGTTTTTCAATGATTAACGTCATTTTTCGGGACGACGTTGATCTTTATTTTGCTCGCACGCGGGTGTTGGAGCGAATGAACCTCGCTTCGAGTTTTCTCCCGGAGGGAGTGGTACCTGTTCTCGGACCAGATGCCACGGGCGTGGGTCAAGTGTTCTGGTACACAGTTGAAGGCCCCTATGACGGCGGGACACTGCATTCGCTTCAGGACTGGTTTATTAAGTATCAACTCAATTCAGTCGTAGGGGTGGCTGAGGTCGCCAGCGTCGGTGGCTGGGTGCGCCAATACCAGATCGACGTAGACCCTACCAAACTTCGGGGCTACAACATTCCCCTCAGCACCCTTGTGGAAGCAGTGCAACGTAGCAACACTAACGTGGGCGCTAAGGTTCTGGAAGTTAACGACACGGAGGAATCGGTACGTGGCGTTGGGCTGATCCAGTCCATCGATGACCTCAACAATATTGTGCTCACGGCCAGCGGGGGTACTCCCGTGTACGTCCGGAACGTTGCCGACGTGCATCTTGGCCCTGAGTTCCGCCGAGGGGTACTGGACAAAGCGGGAAAAGAAGCAGTCGGAGGCGTAGTTGTGATCCGCAGCGGGGTCAACGCGCTTGAAGTCATCGAAGCAGTCAAGCAGAAGATCAAATCTCTGGAACCCGGACTCCCAAAAGGTGTTCACATCGTTCCGTTCTACGACCGCAGCACCCTGATATTGCATTCGGTTGATACGCTCAAGACCGCACTAATCGAGGAGATCATCCTTGTCACTCTCGCACACGTCGTCTTCCTGTGGCACTTCCGCAGCATTCTGATCGTCACGCTACCCCTGCCACTGGCCGTCCTTTGCTCGTTCCTGTTCATGCACTACGTCGGCATCTCGTCGAACATCATGTCGCTCGGCGGAATTGCCATCGCCATCGGGGTGCTGGTGGATGCTGGCATTGTGATGACGGAGAACGTCCTCCGCCGAGCCGAGCAACACAACGAAACGCACGGTGAATATAGGTCATCCATTGAGCAGATCACGTTAGAAGCAGCCAAGCTAGTAGGCCGTCCCATATTCTTCGCGATGGCGATCATCATTTTGGCTTTCGTGCCCGTGTTCGCGCTGACGGGGATGGAAGGGAAGATGTTTCATCCGCTCGCCTTCACCAAGACGTTTGCGATGGCAGGTTCGACCCTTATCGCAGTCACCCTCGTGCCCGTCCTTTGCACCTTCCTGATTCGAGGCAAGCTGCACCGCGAGGAAGATAACCCTGTCATGCGGGGTCTTCGTGCGCTCTACAAGCCAACCCTGAACTGGGCACTGCGGCACCGGATCATAACTCTTTGCACTGCCGTCATGATCTTCGCAGTTGCGTTGCTGTTGGCAACGACAATCGGCTCCGAATTCATGCCGCCTCTAAACGAAGAGACTGCGCTTTTCATGCCGATCACTGACCCTAGCATCTCTCTCACAAAGGCTGCGGATATTCTCCGCTGGCAGGACAAGGTTATTGCACAAGACCCCTTGGTGGAAAGCGTGGTTGGGAAGATCGGACGAGCAGAGAGTGCAATTGACCCCGCACCCATCAACATGACGGAAACCGTTATCGTGTTCAAGCCCAAGGATCAATGGCCCTCAGGAACTGCCAAAGAGACGATCCTGCAACGCCTCGATGAGAAACTAAGGATGCCGGGTGTGACTAACATCTGGACGCAGCCAATCAGAAACCGCATCGACATGCTATCCACTGGCATCCGGACACAGGTTGGAGTCAAGGTTTTCGGAAGCGATCTCGCCACAATCGAGCAGAAGGCTGGGGAGATCGAAAGAGTCTTGCATCAGGTTTCGGGAGCAGTAGACCTCTATGCGGAACGAATAACCGGGGCTCCCTATCTGGAAATTAAGACCAATCGCGAGGCGGCTGCCCGCTACGGCATCAACGTGCGCGAAGTGCAGGATGTGGTCGAAACCGCTATTGGCGGAAAGAATCTCACAACGGTGATTGATGGTCGTCAACGCCTTCCTGTAAGAGTGCGCTACGCCCGCGACTTCCGGGAGGACCTTGAAACGCTGGGAAAGGTTCTAGTCACATCGTCAAGCGGGGCTCAGATTCCTTTGGGTGAGGTAGCCGACATCCGGCTCGTCATGGGACCAACGATGATTTCTAGCGAGAACGCGCTGCTGCGCGGGACCGTATTGATGAACGTGCGCGGTCGCGACGTGGGACGTTTCGTTGCGGATGCTCAACATGCCGTGGCTCGCCAAGTCAAAATGCCTCCGGGCTACTATATCGAGTGGAGCGGCCAGTACGAGAACGAAATCAGCGCCCGGAAGCGCCTGCAACTCGTCATCCCGATTGTGTTTGTGATTATCTTCTTGCTGCTCTACAAGACTTATAACTCTTTCCGGGAAGCTTCACACGTGATTCTAGCGGTGCCGTTCGCTCTCAGCGGTGGGGTGTTCCTTCTGAAGCTGCTGGGCTACAACTTCTCAGTAGCCGTATGGGTGGGATTCATCGCCCTTTTCGGCACGGCAGTGCAGACGGGCGTTGTGATGGTGATTTATCTGGAGGAGGCTGTGGCTCGCAAGAAGACTGCCGAAGGAGTGCTAACCGTAGCGGGCCTCCGCGAGGCAGTGATGGAGGGAGCACTGCTCCGTCTCCGGCCAAAGGTGATGACAGTTTCGACCGTCGTGGCTGGACTGCTGCCTATCATGTGGTCAACCCGCACTGGGGCGGAAATCATGAAGCCGCTGGCTACACCCGTGCTGGGCGGCATGGTGAGTTCTCTATTGCACGTCCTGATCGTCACCCCTGTCATCTTCACATGGCTGCGCGAGCGGGAGATTAGGCAAAAAGCGTGATGCGCCTTAGCTCTTCAATGACAGTCGAGAATTAGGTGTGATGCGTACCTACCAACAACCGCAAGCCTTCCCGCGCATGGCTACATAATAAGAGGCAGAATCGCTAAAGCCGCAATCGGGTCTGCCCACGTTACGTGCCAGATCGCATTGATCGCCAGCCCCGGCAATGCAATGAGCGAAAGGTATCCCTACGCAGGCGTGTTCGCCCTACCGGGACGGCGCATTTTTCGCAGGCGACGATGCTGGATAATAACCTCGGCGATCATTAGTGGAGCCGCCCAAAGCAGCCATCCACTCAAATCGTTTACAGCGTCGATGCCGATTCTCCGAACCAAAACGGGTATGCTGGCGAGTATCCGATCCCCCACGATCCCGTTGCAGGCTAGAACGTAAGTGCGAATCATCCATTCCCTATGCTGCGGAATGTTTCTCAGACGGATCGCATAATAAGCCATCGCTGCTGCCGCCAACCAGAATAGCCCGTTCAAGGAAAGGCCAATGCCCATGACGATTCCACCAGTACGCGGATGCAGTCCCAGATACATTGCTGACGATGCGACAAAAGTTCCTGTTGCCAGAAAAATGCGCCCAAGCCATGTATGGAGCGTTAAATAACGCATACGAAAACCTGTCCAGAACTGAAACGGACCTGTAAAAATCATGATTATGGCGCAGGCGACATGTGTTCGGATAAGAATCCGGTCAGACCAGAAGCCTTTGAAACTTTCGGGCGTGTAGTGAAAAAGATAGTGCAGCGCGTCCCGGCGCACGTAGTACATGATGGATGCCAAAAGCACTGCCCAAGCGATGCTCTTCCAAGCAAGACCGAACCAATCACGATTGGATGGAACTGACGTGGCGGCGACTGCGACGGCATCTCTCATGTAGACCTTCCTGAACGGATCGCACAGAGGAGCCCCAGCGGAACGGAGCTTACAGGAAAGGACGCATCGGGGGCAAACTATCCATTGGTCGGGACTGGGAGGAATGGACGCTGGCGTGCGAATCGCTTGCGGTGATGATTAACCCCAGCCAGTCTGGAGTTTACCGAGTGCTCTATGCGACCTCTTGGGATGAGATTGCAGCGGCCTTTGCAATCGTGAACATAGCTCTAACGGTCGTACCAGCGTTCTCGGACTCGATTTCCAATGTCCCTCCAAGCTGGAGGACTCGTTCACGCATGCCTCTGAGACCAACCCCAACTGGGCCAGAACCCAGAAGATGAGACTTCTTCTCCGGTGCTATTCCCTTGCCCTCATCTTGAATCTCGACGAAAAGCGCATCTTGAGAGCGTTTCAGTCGAACAATCGCTTTTGAGCTACCGGAATGGCGATGGACGTTCGTTAGGCATTCCTGTACGACTCGGAAAATTGCAATCTCAAGGTCAGGATTGACTCGTCCGAAATCTGCTCCAAGTTCCAACGTAGCAGCGATGCCACTGCGTTTTCCGAACCCATCAACGTACCACTGGAGCGCAGATGAGAGTCCAACTTCGTCCAAGAGTGGAGGATGGAGCAGGTGAGAGATGGTGCGGATTTCCTTGTTCAAGTTTTGTAGAAGTGCGTGATTATCCGATAACAGGCGATCACGTTCGCCGCCCCCGTCCATATTCATGAGTTGGTCTACGTTCATCATCAGAGCGGCAATCACCTGACCCGCACTATCATGTAGCTCTCTAGCAATACGGCGGCGTTCCTCATCCTGCATTTGGAGCAGCCTTGCGCTGAGTTCACGAGCAGCATTCTCTGCTGCTTTCCGCTGCGAGATGTCCCTGATAGCACTGGTAAACACCACACCCTGCTCAGTCTCCAATGGGCTAAGACTGATTCCCACGGGAAATTCCCGACCATCCTTGTGCAAACCGTATAGCTCTAAACCCTCTCCCATAGCTCGGAACCATAGCTCGGAACCGTGGCTCGGAAGCGAACCCGCTCCTATGGTGAAGATGCTTGCGGTGGAACCGAACTGGCATCAGCGTCTCGACTTCACGACCCAAGAGTTCATCCCGGTTGTATCCGAAAATCTTTTCGGTCTGCGAATTCAACAGGACTATTTTCCCATCGTGGTCGTGACGACCATCGCATCGGGTGCTGACTCCAAAAGTCCCCGGAATTTTGCCTCGGCACGGGCGAGTTCAATCGTGCGTTCTTCAACTCGCAGTTCCAATTCGTCCCGTGCCTTCACTACCGCATCCTCGGCTCGTTTGCGCTCCGTAATGTCAATTGATTTTCCACCAAGCAGTATTCTGCCATCGCTATCCACGACCGGGAACTTGACTGTAAGCCACGTATGCTCACCATCCGCTTCAATCGTGTTCTCAATGAACTCGTGAGCTTTTTTCTCTTTCATCACCACGAAGTCATGCTCTCGGTACTGTTTCGCAAGGGATTGCGGGAACAGGTCAAAATCGGTCTTCCCAACGAAATTCGGGGTGAAACGAGTCTTATTCGTGAGATTCGTCCATACGTACCTCCCGTCTTCGTCTTTCAAATAGGCTGTCGCCGGGCTGTTATCCATGAAGGTTTCGAACAGCTTTCTAGCACGGTGCGCCCGCTGCTCAGCCTCCACATTATGGACGAGGGTTCTGCGGTACGTTTCTCCCAAGATGCTCAACAAGCTGCCGAACAAAGCAAAACCTAACAAACCGTAGATGTCGCTGCGATCTGCGATTCGCCAGCTTGGAGTAGGTGGAAGAAGCCAATACCACACACCAATCGTTTCGACTCCTACCGCCAGCAGGGATTGCCAGAAGCCGCAATACCCAGCCGAAAAAACAATTGCCAGCCATGCGACGTGGTATGGGTTGTGAACTCCGAGAAGAGGAGCCAATGCTTTGCGAAGCAGCAGTGCGGCTATGGCGGCGAGAACAGCGAGAGCATACCGTAGAGCATTCTGGCCGGCGCTGGACAGCGCAGGCTCGAACACCTGCTGCCATCGCTTTTCGAGTTGAGACTTGGAATCCGAATCACCCACAGCGGCCCCACTCCCAGTCCACACACGTTCAAGGATAAGAAAGGAAGCCAGCCGCTAACGGAGCGGCGGTATAAAAGTGGCATTATTGTACTCCGTTTTTACTAATATCCAAGCTGCAAATGGCTGGCGTATGGCGGGTTTGAGAGGATTGGATTCACAAGTACGGAACCCTTTCCGAGTAGATGGAAATCGAAGGTTCTAAAGCTACTTTCCGCGTTGACTTCGCTTCGTTTTGCAAGGTCATCGTTCTGAGTTGCGATCTGTTTAAGCGATCGAGCCAACGCCGGAGGTAGACTATCCGGGTATGCGCAAGCGGCTTTTAACTCCGACTCCACAGGGTGTTCAATCTCCCGGCGAAGACTGGCTAGACCTCGATCTTGCAGCCTCCGTCGAGGTCACATCCGAGGAGAAAAATTACGAGATCGAATCTGCGCTGGTATCAGGAGAAGCGCAGGGTTGGCGTGCAGCGAGTCCGGGAACTCAAACGATCCGGCTGCTCTTCGATCAACCGCAAAAGCTCAGACGCATCTCGCTCGTTTTCGAAGAAATCGCGAGACCGCGTACCCAAGAGTTTGTCTTGCGGTGGTCTGCGGATGGCGGACACTCGTTTCGAGAAATTGTGCGCCAGCAGTGGAATTTCAGCCCACCT
>Ga0070713_100000278_pt1 | contig 33610 bp, 33 predicted proteins | sample LARL82metaG_FD_65465 | JGI IMG/M metagenome (GOLD analysis project Ga0070713, IMG submission 65465) | Corn, switchgrass and miscanthus rhizosphere microbial communities from Kellogg Biological Station, Michigan, USA - LAR L8-2 metaG | ecosystem: Host-associated > Plants > Roots > Rhizosphere ... | reverse complement strand
GATATCGAGTACCTTAAGTCCTGGCTTGAGCAGCAGTTTGGCGGCGATGTGGCGTTTCTTCGCGAGTTGCGCTTGATCGAGAGAAACGCCGCTGTTTTCGAAATAAGCGCACGAATATTGCAGGTCCGCATCGAGAAACGTTCGGTAAATGCGATAATCGATATTGTAATGGTGTATAGCGTTGCGACGCGCCCTTCGCAGCGTGTTGTAGTCGAATAGCCGGCGCGCGAACGCCCGCAACATGCGCAACGGCCGCGTAAAAGGGGTGGCAGGAGTCCGGCTGAGATTCCTCACCACAAGCTCGAGAAACTCCGCAATCGAGCCTTGCTCGACCACGAGGCTGCCATCCATGTAGGCTTCGCCCAATCTGAGCTCGGGGTCGAGGAGAACGTGCCGCTCGACGGCCCGGCTGGCAAAGCGGATCGCGACCGGCGTGCCAGAGCCGTCACCGCAGCTAAAGCTCGATCCTGCCGCGGTCGTGACCCGAAGATTCCCCATGCGGATCAGCCTTTGGCAGGCCGCCCGAAGCAACCGATCCATCGGCCGCCTCCATCGCGTCACATGCTTCGCTTAGCCTGCGGGGCTGCTCACGTCCCGTTGCCGCCGCGAACCCAGGGCCCCTGGTCGATCGCAAGCTTGCGAAGCCTATGAATTAAAACAAACTCTCTGGGGTCTCGCAACGCGCTTGCATCGCAGCAGGGCGGGAAAATAAGGCCCTGTGTCTGGCCGGCCCGGCCGCATCCTCTTTTGGCCAAAAAGTGGCACCAAAGGATCGGATAGGATCAGCTGGAACGGAGACGCGTCGTGTCGAGGATTGCTCTCATCCTGCCCTGGGCTGTCGCCGTGGTCGCCGCCGGGGGGGCGGTCGCGCCGGCATGGGCACAAGCGAACCTCGACGCCGGAAAGTCCGCCGCGCAAATCTTCGCCGACACCTGCAACGCGTGTCACCGCAGTGCGCGGGAAATCAAGCCGACCAGCGCGGCATTTCTGCGGGAGCATTATACCACCGGCCCGCGCGCAGCCGCGGCCATGGCTGCCTATCTCGCCTCGATCGGCAGTGATGCGCGGGCGGTTCAGCAGCGGCGCGCCCCCACATTGGGGGCGGGCCAGGCTCCCTCGCCAGGGGCCGATCAGGCCAAACCTGCAGGTGATCAGGCAGCAGCTCCGGCGAACGACCGCAACGCGGCGTCGAGACCTCGTCGTCCATCGGAGAGCATAGAAGCGGGCAATCTCCCCCTTGCTCCCGCGCCAGGAAACGCCGCCGAGGCGGGCCCGCCGCAAGCCGCCGCCGTGGCGCCGTCACACCAGCCGGCGGGCGAAGAGTTCGAGGAATAGCGGGGAGCGACTGGTCGCGGCGTGCAGGTCTGCGCACCTCCTCGTGCGCCGTGCGACCGTTTGCACTCGCCGCCACGGGCACCACTGAAGATCGGGCGCGCTACTTTTTTTCTTCCACGGACTCGGTTTGCGGGCGCTCGTCCTCCTCCTCACGCGAGCGGCGCCCGGCAATCGCCTCCGGCTCGAAGAAGGCCTCCTCCGCTGCGGCCGCCGCAGCAGCTTCCTCGCCTTCCTCGCGGGCGACGGTGATGTCCTCGCCGCGCGCGAGCCGTTGCGCCTCGTCTGCATTGCGCGCAACCGTGACGCTGATCATCGCTTCGACTTCGGGGTGGAGCGAGATCGGCACCCGGTGCACGCCGATGGTCTTGATCGCCGCATTGAGCGCAACCTGAGCCCGGCTGACCGCAAACCCTGCCTCCGTGACCAGCGCGGCGAGGTCGCGCGGCGAGACCGACCCGTAGAGCTGGCCGCCCTCGGCTGCTTGGCGCAGCACCGTGAAGCTTTGCCCATCAAGCTTGCGCGCGACCTTTTCCGCTTCTTTCTTTTGCTCGAGGTTGCGCGCTTCGAGCTCGACCTTCATATGCTCGAAGCGTGAGCGGTTCTCCTTGGTGGCGCGCAGCGCCTTGCCCTTGCGCAAGAGATAGTTGCGCGCGAAGCCGTCTTTGACGCGAACGACATCGCCCATCTGGCCAAGCTTGGCCACACGCTCAAGCAGGATCACTTCCATGACTGCATCTCCTTCGTCGAGCTTCGATCAGGTCCGCAAACTAGGGGGCCCTCGCTTGCGCGCAACACGATTGCGAATATTGAAGGCGGCTTCGGCAAGGCCAAGAAGAGAGAGGGCCAGGACCGGCCAGCCGAGGATGAGGGTGGCGGCGTAGACCGCCGCGAGCACGACGGTGCGGCTATTCGTGCCGCGCGTGATGGCATGCAGGACGGCAAAGCCGAGCGTTGCGAAGGCCATGAGCAGACTTGCCGCAAACGCGCCTGAGAGTATGCCGAAGAGGTCCGGCAAGAAGGAGCCGGCGATCGCGGCCGCCAGTAGCCCGGAGCTCGATGCGGGCAGCGTCAAGCCGGACAGATCCGGCCACGGCCGCCTCAGCCGGCCGGAGATTTTCACCACCCGCGCGGCCAGCCAGAGATTGAACAAGTTCGTCACCGTGGAAAATACCGCCGCTCCCGGCGGAACAGCCACGACGAGCACGTCAATCAGCGACTGGTCGCTCAGAATTCGCTCGTAGGCCTTGCGCAACGCGGCCTGCACGCTCTGCTGGTCCGTGCCGAAATTGGGAACCGCGGCGGCGACGATCAAAGTACCGATGACGGCGGCCCAAAGCACGAGCCGACCGGGCGGGTACCAATCGAGCGCCCCCGCGCCCCCGTTCGCTGCCGGTCGCGCAAGCAGAGCGCAATAGCCGAGCCACCAGGCCCCGAACGCGATGACAGGCACGGCGATCAACAACGTGCCGGAAAGAACCGTGATCGCCGCCGTGGCAACCGCGGCCGCGATCAGCCCAGCGATGTGACTCCAGCCGAGCGCCGCGATGAGGATCGGTAACGGCGCGAGATAAAACAGAAAGATGGCGGCGATCGATCCCGACACCACGGACGCAAGCAGAAGCGCCGCTGCCGCGCCCGCCCCCAATCCGACCAGTACAACTTGCATCATCTTCAGCTGTCCCGCTTCATCAGCGGTTAGAGACGGCATGACTTCCGTCCCAACCATCGCAGGACGAAGAGGAAGGCCGATCGCCTCTCTTTCGTCCGGTTTGCTCGGCTCGCCCTGCGTCGTGTGCGCTGTCCCTCTACTAGCGGATCACGTAAGGCAACAATCCGAGGAAGCGCGCGCGCTTAATAGCGCGCGCCAGCTCCCGCTGCTTCTTGGCGGAAACCGCCGTAATGCGACTGGGCACGATCTTGCCGCGCTCGGACACGTAGCGTTGCAACAGCCTCACGTCCTTGTAGTCGATCTTCGGCGCATTGGCGCCGGAAAACGGGCAAGTCTTGCGGCGTCGAAAGAAAGGCCGCCGGGTCTGCGTCGGGGACATCGCCATCGCTCTCACTCCTCCGTCGCGGCGCCTGCGCCGGGTGCGGACTCCTCGTGGCCCTCCCTCGGCGGACGCCCCTCGCGGTCGCGACGGTACTCACCGCGGTCGCGATCACGGAAGCCTCCGCGGTCGCGATCGCGGTCGCGGAAGCCAAAACCGCGGTCGTCGCGCTCGCGATCGCGGTCGACCTTGCGCATCATCGCGGACGGGCCCTCCTCGTGCTCGCGCACTCTAACCGTGAGATAGCGCAATACATCCTCGCTCAGCCGCTCCTGCCGCTCGATCTCGTTGAGAGCGGCCGGAGGCGCCTCGATGTTGAGCAGGGTGAAATGCGCTTTGCGGTTCTTGCGCAGCCGATAGGCGAGGGATTTCATCCCCCATTGTTCGGTCTTGGCGATCTTGCCGCCCATCTGCTCGATGACGGTTTTGAACTGCGCGGTCAGGTCTTCGACCTGCTGCGCGCTCGCGTCCTGGCGCGTGATAAAGACGTGTTCGTAGAGCGGCATGGATGCCTTTCCTCCTTTGGCGCTCCTCCAGGCGCAAAGCCCTTCGAGACTTTCCGGGAAAGGCTCGAATGCTCAGAAGGCGGGAACACCGGACGCCGGACCATCAGGTCCTGCCGCACCGCACTTGGCGATGCAGCCGTCCGTTCAGTTCCCAGCCGGGAGCGAGCGGAAGCGGCGGTTATACGGAGTTCGGACGAAAAGACAAGGCGGGCGGCGCGATTCCAAGACCCGCAGCCGTGCCGTCGCCGCTTGACAGCGCGGATATCGCGGTGGTCTTAGGGCCGATCTCTTCAAGGCGAGGGAATGTCGTTCGCTTTCGTTTTTCCGGGGCAGGGCAGCCAGGCGGTTGGGATGGGCAAGGCCCTCGCCGATGCCTTTGCGCCGGCCCGTTCGGTGTTCGAGGAGGTCGATGCGGCGCTCGGCGAGAAGCTCACGCGCACCATGTGGGAGGGGCCGTCCGAGGCGCTGACGCTGACCGAGAACGCGCAGCCCGCGCTGATGGCAGTCTCGCTGGCGGCCATGCGTGTGCTGGAAGCCCATGCCGGCGTCGATCTGGCGCGCGACGCGCGGTTCGTCGCCGGGCACTCGCTCGGAGAATATTCGGCGCTCGCCGCGGCCGGTGCCCTCACGATTGCCGACACTGCGCGGCTCCTGCGCCTGCGCGGGCGCGCGATGCAAAAGGCCGTTCCGGTCGGCACCGGCGCCATGGCCGCACTGCTCGGGCTCGACTTCGAACAAGCTGCGGGGGTCGCGGCCGAAGCCGCGCAGGGCCAAGTCTGCCAGGCGGCGAACGACAACGGCGGTGGACAGGTGGTGGTTTCGGGAGACAAGGCGGCCGTCGAACGCGCAGTCGAGATCGCCAGGGAAAAAGGCGCGCGGCGCGCGATGATGCTGCCCGTCTCCGCTCCCTTCCACTGCGCGCTGATGCAGCCCGCCGCCGACGCAATGGCCGCGGCGTTGGCGACTGTGACGGTGAAACCTCCGCTGGTTCCGGTCGTCGCCAACGCGCTCGTGAGACCGATCCGCGAGCCGGCCGACATTGTGGGCGCGTTGGTCGCGCAAGTCACCGGGACGGTGCGCTGGCGCGAGTCGATCACTTTCATGGCAGCGGCGGGCGTCACGACGTTCTATGAGGTCGGTGCCGGCAAAGTATTGAGCGGGCTTGTCAGGCGCATCGCCGATCGCGCGCGCGGCGTTTCGATCGGAACGCCGGACGATGTCGCGATATTCAGGCTCGCCGAGGCGTGACGTCGAGGAGCGATGATGTTCGATCTGACTGGCAAGACCGCCCTCGTCACCGGGGCGACGGGCGGGATCGGCGGCGCGATTGCCCGCGCGCTTCACCAGCAAGGCGCCACCGTAGCGCTCTCCGGTACGCGGCGGGACGTGCTCGATCGTCTCTCCGGTGAACTCGAGGGTCGCACCCATGTCCTGCCGTGCAATCTCGGAAACAAGGACGAGGTCGAGGCGCTGGTGCCCAAGTGCGAGGAAGTCATGGGCCAACTCGACATCTTGGTGGCCAATGCCGGGATCAACAAGGACAATCTCCTGGTTCAGCTACGAGACGAGGACTGGGACGAGGTGGTTGCGATCAATCTGACGGCGACGTTCCGGCTCGCCCGCGCGGCGTTGCGCGGCATGATGCGCCGCCGCTTTGGCCGCATCATCGGCATCGGTTCGGTGGTCGGCATCACCGGCAATCCCGGCCAAGGCAATTACACGGCGACCAAGGCCGGCATGATCGGAATGATCAAGTCGATCGCCGCCGAATATGCCAAACGCGGCGTCACCGCGAACTGCATCGCGCCGGGCTTGATCGCCACGGCTATGACCGACAAGCTCAACGACAAACAGCGGGAGGTGATCCTCGCCCGAGTCCCGGCGGGCCGCCTGGGCGGGGGGGCGGACGTGGCGGCGGCTGCGGTCTATCTCGCTTCGGAAGAGGCCGCTTATGTCACCGGCCAAACGCTGCACGTGAACGGCGGGATGGCGATGATTTGAGCGTCGTCGTGACAGCGACCACCCTGTCCCGGTGCGGCGTGGCCGTGCTGGTCAAGGCATTTGAAGTATGGTAACCGGACTTCGGTTTGGCCGGGGCGGCATAACGGTTCCAATCGTCACCAGGGGTCCGCTCGCGACCCGATGATCCGACGCCGGATACAAGCCCATACCGCAATGGCTCGGGGCGCTGACCGATCGAGCCCAACTCGAAGGACGCGAGGTTGCAGCGATGAGTGATATTGGCGAGCGGGTGAAAAAGATCGTGGTGGAACATTTGGGTGTCGAAGCCGAAAAGGTGACCGAGAACGCAAGCTTCATCGACGACCTCGGCGCCGACAGCCTCGACACCGTCGAACTGGTGATGGCATTCGAGGAAGAATTCGGTTGCGAGATCCCCGACGACGCCGCCGAGACCATATTGACGGTCGGCGACGCCATTAAATTCCTAGAAAAGAACGCAAAGAGTTAATCCCCCGCCCGGCGTGCACGGGCCACCTCGCGATTTGTGATCGGATATCGCCTTGGCGCCTCGCGGCGCCGGGGGAATATGATATTGGCTGGGGGATGAAGGAGCCGAAGATGAGACGCGTCGTCGTCACAGGGCTCGGCATGGTGACGCCGCTTGCCTGCGGCGTCGAGCCGACTTGGCAGCGGCTCATCAACGGCGACAGCGGCGCGCGGCGCATCGAGACCTTCGACGTATCCGATTTGCCGGCGAAGATCGCTTGCCAGGTTCCGCGCGGCGACGGCTCGAACGGCAGCTTCAATCCCGACCATTGGATGGAGCCGAAGGAGCAGCGCAAGGTCGACGACTTCATCATCTTCGCCCTGTGTGCCGCGCGCCAAGCGCTCGATGACGCAGGCTGGAAGCCTTCCAGCTACGACGATCAGATCGAGACGGGCGTGATGATCGGCTCGGGCATCGGCGGTCTTACCGGCATTGCCGACACGGCCATCACGCTCAAGGAGAGGGGGCCGCGGCGGGTGTCGCCGTTCTTCATTCCCGGCCGCTTGATCAACCTCGCGTCCGGATACGTCTCGATAGCGCACGGCCTGAAGGGGCCCAACCACGCAGTCGTCACCGCATGCTCGACCGGAGCGCACGCGATCGGAGATGCCGCACGACTCATCGCGCTCGGTGACGCCGAGGTGATGCTGGCGGGGGGCGCGGAATCGCCGATCTCGCGCATCGGAATGGCAGGATTCGTCGCTTGTCGCGCACTGTCCACGTCATTCAATGATACGCCGGAACGCGCCTCTCGCCCGTACGACCGCGATCGGGACGGCTTCGTGATGGGCGAGGGCGCGGGCGTCGTGGTGCTCGAAACGTATGAGCACGCCAAGAGCCGCGGAGCCAGAATCTATGCCGAACTAATCGGCTATGGGCTCTCCGGAGATGCCCATCACATCACCGCGCCCGCCGAGGACGGCGATGGCGCCCTGCGCTGCATGAGGGCGGCGATCAATCGTGCCGGCATCTCGGCGGCGGAGATCGATTATATCAATGCCCACGGCACCTCAACGCCGATGGGTGACGAGATCGAGCTCGGCGCGGTGCACCGCCTGGTCGGCAACGCTGCCGCACGCATCTGCATGTCTTCGACCAAATCCTCGATAGGGCACCTGTTGGGCGCGGCAGGCGCGGTTGAGGCGATCTTCTCGATTCTTGCCATGCGCGACGGTGTCGCGCCGCCGACCATCAATCTCGACAACCCGTCGGTGGAAACGGCGATCGATCTCCTGCCGCATCAATCGAAACGGCGCAGCATCGAAGTGGTGCTATCCAATTCTTTCGGCTTCGGCGGAACGAATGCTTCGCTGATCTTCCGCCGGCTCGCGGCTTGACGCACGGCTGCCGCAGTAAGGCTGAAACCTTCGGATTTGCTTCCGCCAGCGGGATCGCGTTTGCTCCTGCAAGCGGTAGCCAAAATGTGTTAACGCGACTGTCGCTTGCGGCGTGAAAACCGCCGCCCGGTACCAACGTATGTGATTCGGGGTTCCTACCTTTGGCCATATTCGCCTTTAATGTGTTTGGCGCGGTCATCTGTTTTGGACGCGTGATCGCGGGGCGAAAACGACTGCCGACGTTTGCGGAATGCGGCGATCAATAGCAGAATTGGAAGTGGTGATAGCGGCGATGGCGGGCGTCAAGGTTGGGGACGGGCGGTGAACTCGCAGAGCGCACCGCCGGCGGGCGATGGCCGCGATCCTGTACGGCGGGATGCCCAGGGGCAGTCCGAGCCCTCGGCTGCGCGCCATCGGGTGGCGGCTGGCTTGCCGCCGCAGGCGCCGCCCGCCGACGCGTCCCCGCCGCAGCCGGCCGATCGGTCCCGCGCCGAGGCGCCAAAAGGCATCCTCGGCCTTGCCGCGGAGATATCGCGCCTGGCGACACTGCAGGCGAATGCTCCGGCTGGAGGCGCTGCCAAAAACGCCATCAAGAGCGATGGCGCCGCGTCGGCAGCCAAACCCGCTGATTTGCCGCTGCCTGGGCGGTCCACTTCGGCTAAGGTCGCTGCAGCCGCGCCGACGTCGGCAACACCGCCGTCCGACACGCCCGACTCGGCATCGCCCGGGCGGGTCGTGCTTGGCGCGGGTGAGCCGGAAGCGCCGGCATCCGCGCGGCCGGATGGAGTGGCCGGGTCGTACATGGAGCCCAGACGCATCGCGCCGCGCAGCCCACGTGCTGCCCTCGAGCCCGACCATGTGCCGGCACCCAGCCGGCATTCAAGGCGCGCGCGCAATCCGCTGGTGATCGTCGGCAACGCTGTGTTCACGGCATTGGTGCTCGTCCTGATCATCGCCGGCGCAGCCGTCGTCTTCGGCAAGAGCCAATTCGAAGCGCCGGGGCCGTTGCAAGAGGACAAGATCGTCACTATCCCGCCGCGCTTGGGCATGCTGGAGATTGCAGATCTCCTCAAGCACGAAGGGGTGGTGGACGCGCACCGTCTCATCTTCGTCGGCGGCGTATTCGCACTCAAGGCGCGCTCCGAACTCAAGGCCGGCGAATATCTCTTCCCCAAGCGGGCCAGCATGAAGGACGTGGTGGAAACCATCGTCGAAGGCAAGGTGGTGCAACATCAGCTCACCGTTCCCGAAGGCCTGACATCCGAGCAAATCGTCGCGCGGCTTCTCGATAACGACATCCTTGCCGGCAACATCAAGGACGTCCCGAGGGAAGGCAGCCTTCTGCCCGACAGCTACCATTTCAATCGTGGCTTCACGCGCGAGCAAATGATCCAGCGCATGCGCCAAGCACAAGAGCGGCTCGTGCGTGATGTCTGGGAGCGACGCAATCCCGATCTGCCGCTCAAGAGTCCCGAGCAACTCGTCATCCTCGCATCCATCATCGAAAAAGAGACCGGCAAGGCCGACGAGCGCACGCGCGTAGCCGCAGTGCTCACCAATCGGCTGAAGCAGAAGATGAAGCTGCAATCGGATCCGACGATCATTTACGGGCTCGTCTACGGCAAGGGCGCACTCGGGCATCCGCTTACCAAAAGCGAGATCGCCCAGCCGACGCCCTACAATACGTACGTCATCGACGGCTTGCCGCCCGGGCCGATTGCGAACCCCGGTCGCGGTTCGATCGAGGCCGCCGCCAATCCCGCTCGCACGAAGGAGCTCTACTTCGTGGCCGACGGCACCGGCGGACACGCCTTCGCCGAGAACTACGAGCAGCACATGAAAAACGTCGCCCGTCTGCGTGCGGTCGAGCACGAGCAGAAGGGAGAGACGCCGGCGGCGGATGCGCAACCGCCGGCTTCGCCGCCGCGTCCGGCGCCCGCGCTCACGCCGCTGCAGCGCGCCAAGCGCAGCGCAAACGGCGCCTCGAAGGGTACGGCCACTCCCGCGCAGTAGCGCGGTTGGATCGCGACTTCCTCCCTTGTGACCATGCTTTCTCGCCGCTAAGGTCCCGGCGCGATTCACGCAAGATTTTCCGTGGGCAAGAGGCCGATGGCGCTGTCGAGCATGACTGGCTTCGCGCGAGGCCATGGCGTGAGCGGTGCCTACAGCTGGGCTTGGGAGCTGAAATCGGTCAATGCTAAGGGCTTCGATTTGCGCCTGCGCCTGCCGCCGAGCTGGGACGTGGTCGAGGGGCCGGCGCGACATAGCGCGGCTCAGGTTCTGGCGCGCGGCACGGTGCATGGCACGCTCACGGTCGAACGGTTGGGCGTCGCGCCGGTCGTGCGCGTCAACGAGCCCGTACTCGCCGCCGTGCTGGCGACCATCAAGGGCCTGGCCGGGCGTGTAGACGCCGCCGCGCCGCGGCTCGATGGCGTCTTGGCGCTCAAAGGAGTGATCGAGGTGATCGATGAAGACGAGCGCGAAGCGGATCGACAGGCCGCCGAGGCAGCGGTCATCGCCGGCTTCGATGCCACGATCGCGGAGCTCGCGACGATGCGTCGGCACGAGGGCGAAGCGTTGCGACAGGTCTTGACTCTGCGGGTCAGGGAAATCGCGGCGCTCGCCGAACGAGCGGAAGCTGCGCCCGGCCGCCGACCCGAGGCGGTCAAGGCGCGCATCGCCGAGCAGGTGGCAATGTTGATCGATGCGTCCGAGCGTTTCGATCCCGATCGGCTGCATCAAGAGGCGATCCTCATCGCCAGCAAAGCCGACGTTCGCGAGGAGCTCGATCGGCTCGCCTCACACGTCGCCCAGATCGAGCGTCTGATCGCCGACGGCGGAGCGATCGGGCGGCGGTTGGACTTCTTGGCGCAGGAGCTTAATCGCGAAACCAATACGTTGTGCTCCAAATCGAACGACGTGGAACTGACCAACATCGGTCTCGAGCTCAAGAGCGTTGTCGAGCAGTTCCGCGAGCAGGTCCAGAATCTGGAATGAGCGATGACGGCCGAGCGGACTCAGCAACATGCCATCGCCCGCCGCGGGCTCATGCTGGTGCTGTCTTCGCCTTCCGGCGCCGGCAAGACCACCCTATCGCGCAAGCTGCTCGAGGCTGATCCGGCGGTCGAACTTTCCGTCTCGGTAACGACGCGCAAGCAAAGGCCGGGCGAGATCGATGGCCGTGACTATCATTTCATCGACGCAGCGCGTTTCGAAGCGATGGTCAAACAAGGCGAGCTTCTGGAATCGGCGCAGGTGTTCGGTCATCGCTATGGGACACCGCGGGCTCCCGTGGAGGCCGCGCTGGCGAACGGCAACGACGTCTTGTTCGACATCGACTGGCAGGGGACGCAGCAGCTTCGCGAAACGGCCTACCACGATCTCGTCAGCATTTTCGTGCTGCCGCCGTCGATGTCGGACCTCGAGCGGCGGCTGCGGCGCCGCGCACAAGATCCCGACGACGTGATCCGCGCCCGCATGGCCACCGCGGCCGACGAGATGAGTCACTGGGCGGAATACGATTACGTCGTCATCAACACCGACATCGATCGTGCGTTCACAGAGGTGCAGACGATTCTGGCGGCTGAACGGCTCAAGCGCGAGCGGCAGACGGAACTTTCGGATTTCGTGCGGCGGCTGCAGGCGCAGCTGTGACGCTCGGGCCGGCGCGAAGAAAACATCGGCTAACGCGCGGCAAAGGCCCGCGCCAGCGCGACGAAGCCCTCGACCGGAACATCCTCGGCCCTGGCCGTCGGCTCGAGGTTCGCCGCCTCTAGCAAGGTCATCGGCTCCCGCCCAAGCGACTTGAGGCTTTGGCGCAGCATCTTGCGGCGTTGGCCGAAGGCGGCCTCGGTGACCCGCTCAAGCGCGCGGCGTTCGCAGGGAAGCGGACTTTGGCGCGGCACAAGCTCGACCAGCGATGAGGTGACCCTGGGCGGCGGCACAAAAGCCGTGCCCGCGACGTCGAATCGAATGCGTCCCTGACAGCGCCAGCCGGCGAGGACGGAAAGGCGGCCGTAGCTCTTGGAGCCGGGGGCGGCGACGATGCGTTCGGCGACTTCGCGCTGGAACATCAGCACCAGGCGGTCGTACCAAGGCGGCCATGGCTCGAGCGTCAGCCAGCCGACGAGCAGGGCGGTGGCAATATTGTAGGGCAGATTGGCAACGACCCGCGCGGGCGCCGCGCCGAGGAGCGCGCGCGGATCGAAATTGAGGGCGTCGCCGGAAACGATCTCGAGCCGCCCGGGGTAGCGCGCGGCGATCTGCTCCAGCGCGGCGATCGCGCGCTCGTCGCGCTCGACTGCGATCACGCGGCGTGCGCCGGCGACGAGCAGCGCACGGGTGAGCCCGCCCGGGCCGGGGCCGATCTCGACCACCTCCACGCCTTCGAGCGGCCCGGCAGCGCGCGCGATCCGCGCGGTGAGGTTGAGATCGAGAAGGAAATTTTGCCCGAGCGACTTCTTGGCGCGAAGACCATGCCGGCGGATCACCTCGCGCAGCGGCGGAAGGTCATCGATGGCGCTCATGCGCGCCGCGCGACCGCAGGGGACTGGGCGCGAGACGACAATTTCGCCGCAAGTCGCAGGGCAGCAATCAGACTGGCGGGATCGGCGCGGCCCGTCCCGGCGATGTCGAAGGCGGTACCGTGGTCGGGCGAGGTGCGCACGAACGGCAAGCCGAGCGTAACGTTGACCGCGTGATCGAAGGCCAACGTCTTGATCGGAATGAGCGCCTGATCATGGTACATCGCAAGCGCTACGTCGTAGCTCGCGCGCGCCGCCTGATGAAAGAGCGAGTCGGCGGGCAACGGGCCGCGCGCATCGATGCCTTCGGCCTTGAGACGGTCTACTGCGGGACGCACCACGGTCAGGTCCTCGTCGCCGAGCGCGCCGTCCTCGCCCGCGTGCGGATTAAGCCCTGCAATGGCGAGACGCGGACGGGCGATGCCGAAGCGTTCGCGAAGGTCGCGCGCGACGATGCGGCCGGTTTCGAACACGAGACTCTCGCTCAGCCGGGCGATGACGTCCTTCAGCGCAAGGTGGATTGTCACCGGCACGACCGCGAGCTCCGGCGACCAGAGCATCATGACCGGGTGAGCTGCCACCCCGGTCGCTTCTTCGGCCAGCTTGCCGAGATATTCGGTATGTCCCGGCTCAGGAAATCCCGAGCGGTAGAGGACGTTCTTGGCGACCGGGTTGGTGACGACGGCGGCCGCGCCTCCGACGCAGACGTCGGCGACGGCGCGGCGGATGGCCGCGAGCGCCGCCGGTGCGCTAGATTGGTCCGGCCGGCCCGGCTCGGCGCTGACCGGCACTGCGATGTCGACGACGGGCAGCGCGGTCGCGAATGCGGCCGTCGCCGCCGCCGGCTTCACCACCGCAACCGGCGTGTCGGGCGCGATCCGTTCCGCGCGTCGCGCGACGAAGGCCGGATCGGCGAGAAGATAGAAGGGGGGCAGGCCGAGTTCCGCCCGCCGGCGCCAGGCGGCAAAGGTGATATCGGGGCCGATGCCGGCCGGCTCACCCAGCGTCAGCGCCAGAGGCAGTGTCATGCCGCTCGAGCCTATTTATACTCGAGCATCGCGCCCCGACGTAGCTCCTGCAAGTATTGCTTGGATCGCTGCTCGTAGCGCTGGGCCATGATGGACTCGCGCACCTGACGCCGGATCGGCGAATTGTCGGCCGTGGATTCCTTCTTGGCGCACATTGCAAACATCTCGACGCCGAACTTGGTGACTTCGGGCGCCGTCAGTCGGCCGACCTCGACGCCTTCGAGCACTTTGCGCAGCTCCACAGGGATGTCGGCCGAGCTGCGAATGACCTGATCGCGCACCGCCACGTCCTTGAGGGCGCGCGCGAAAGCAATTCCGGACTCGCAGTCCTGAAACCGGTTGCGCAGCGCTTCCGCTTCGCGCTTGCGGCCCTCAACGAACGTCTCCGGCGATCCGGCTGGGACGAGAAAGAGGATCGGCCGCAGCGTGTAGTCGTAACCGACGGTGTCCGTCGATTTCGAGTCCATCGCGGTAAGGATATCCTTGTCACCGATCTGCAAGCTCGATGAATATCGTCCGCGCACGAGTTGTGGCCAGGTGAGGTCCGCCTTGATACGGGCCTTGAGGGTTGCGACGTGGATGCCCGATTTGGCGAGCTGATCGGTCAATTGATCGGCCGTCAAGCGCATGCGGCCTGCCATCGTGGCAAAGGCAGAGTCGACTTCGGAGCTGGGGATTTCCAGCCCGAATTTCTTGGCCTCGCGCACCTTGAGCTTCTCGTTGATCAGCTCGTCGAGGACCTCTTGGCGCGGCGGCGCCTTGTGCGTCGACAGCTCAGCGAGCTTGCTGCGCTGCTCGATATCGAGTGCCGTGATCGGCTCGCCGTTGACGATGACCACGACCTGCTGGGCGCGCGCGACGCCTCCCGGCGCCCAGACGCCGGCCGCGAGGAGCGCGGCGGTCAACAAATTGCGACAGGTTCGGCGACAGTCGAACATCGTTGCTCCGTCAGCTGTCCTCTTCAGTCCTACCCCCGTTCCCGAGGACCACGATTGTATACTTCAGTCGGGCGGTTGAGCTCAAATGAGGGACGCGGCTAATGCGAGCTGCCAAATGCCCCAGTATTGACGACGGGGGCGCCTACAGTCTGGGTGCTCGTAGTTCCGCCGAGCGTGCGCAGGGTGATCTGCGCCATGTACTGGTGGTTGACCGTCACACTCCCGCTGTACGCGTAGCTTGTAATGTAGTTCAGGGCCAAGATGAGGCAGTCGTCGATATACCCGACACCGATCTGGGTCTGGGTGAGCGACTTGTTATGGATATCGTACCCGGCGCCGCCCAGCAGGACCCAGTTCGGGTCGAGCTTGAAGCGGGCAGTGCCGAGAATGCCCTCGCGGCGGTCCAGGAACCCGATCAACGGCTGCGCGGCGTAGTTGCCGTACATTATCGTCGTCGTCCAGCGGCCAAACGACGCAACGGTTTCGAGCTCGGTGCGCTGCAGCGTGAAGTCGTTCTCGGAGAAGCGGAAGCGTGAGGTGAAGGTCAGTGCGGCGCTCGGCTGGTACGACGCGCGCGCCACGTAATCCGACGCCCCCGTGTCGAGGCCGCTATTGAGGCCGGTGTTGGTCGTGCTGGGAAGCGCAAACGAGTTCAACCCATAGATCTGGTAGGATTGTCCGAACAGGAAATTGACGTTGCCGCCGCGATTGAACTGGGCGGTATATTGGATGCCGGCATTCACCCGCCCGCCGCCCTCCACGCGATCCCAGCCGGAAAATTTGTTCACCTTGAACAGGTTCGAGTCGTCGAAGATCAGGCTTTGCGCGTCCTCGTTGGGAAACGAGCCTACCATGGTTTCGTTTGGCCGTAAGATCAGTTGGCCGATGGGCTCGATCGTCTGCGTGCCCCAGGACTGCACGTTGATCAGCGGATAGCGGTATTCGAGACCGGCGACCGGCATCACTCGCCCGATATCGCTCTGGCCGGTATTGATGAAGTTGGCGACCCCCGGTTGATTGGAGATGTTCATATCGGCGACATCCGCGCGCACGCTGAAGAACGGCGTGAACATCTGGCCCCAAGAATCGATGACCGTGGCCTTCCAATTCCACTCCGTGGAGCCTCGGGTGTAATCGCCGGGGACACCGCGCAGCACACAATTCGTTTTGTTGATGAGGGCCGGGTCGGCGGTTTGCGCACACAGACCGCCGTTGAGAGCGGCCTGCGAAATTGCGTCGAAATTCGCCTGATCGCGGTTGAGGCTGATCAGATTGTTGTGGAAGCTGAGTTCGCCACCGAAGATCGGACTGTTGAAGACGTAATCGTGATCGATCACAGGGTGTACGACCGGGAGCTGGCCTTGCACATCGACCGGTGACAGTCCGTAAAAGTACTGGGTGCGTATGTCAAAGTAGCTGCGGTCGCCGCGGCCTGCGAGATAGACTTGGGACAGCGCGTAGTCGGGCGTGATGTTGACGCCGATCAGGTTGCTCGGGACTTGCAGATTGCGGATCAGCCCATAGTCATAGAGATAGTTCTTGTCCGAGAGCAGCGTCCCGTTCCAGCCCCACACCCACTTGTCCGACAGGTTGAACTGGCCCGATGTTTCCACGCTTCCGCGCCAGTCGAGGTAACCCGGCGTGTTTATGAAGGGTTCTTTATCGAGTTGGAAGATGCCGGTGGCGCGAATGCTGTAGGCGCCATCGAGCAGCCGCTGTCGCCACTCGCCCTGCAGCAGCGGACCCTGCCTGCTCGTGATCATGGGCGTGAAGGTGAAGTCGTAATCGGGAGCAAGCGCCCAATAATAAGGCACCGCGACTCCGAACCCATAAACCGAGCTGCTGCTGAACATCGGCGTCAGCACGCCGCTCTTGCGCTTCACCGTCGGATCGGGTGCCGACATGTACGGCAAATAGGCCAGTGGTACGCCCGCAAATTCGAGCCGCGCGTCCTCGAAATAGATCATCTTCTCGTCTTGGTCGTGAATGATGCGCGCCGCTTTGACCTGCCATTTCGGCGGTCTCGTCGGATTTTCCACGCACGGCTCGCAGGCGGTGTACACGCCATCGTGGAACACGGTGAAATTGCCGGAGCGTTCCGCCCGCGGCGCCGCGAAACGGGTCTGCTCTGGCGCGTCGAGCCGCAGCGAGTCCACGAAACCGTCGCGATAGTCATCGCTCAGGTCCATGATTTCGCCGTGGGTGATCGTGCCGTCGGACTCGGTCAGCTGCACGTTTCCTTCGGCATGCAGGCGCTTGGTTTTCTGGTCGTAGATCACCCGGTCGGCTTCGAGGGTGGAACCGCCAAAGTAGAGCTGCACGTTTCCGACCGCGGAGACGCGCTCGTTGGTGTAGTCGTAGTTGATTTCCTCGGCACGCACGAGCATCTGCTCCTGCGAACGCTCGGCCCGTTTGACGGGTTTCGGCCGCGGCGGGAACATGAGCAGCTGCGCCGACGCAGGCGCGACGGCGCCGGCGCCCGCAAGCAGCGCGGCGGCGGCCGCAAAAATGACCAGCGCGCCCCACCACGTGTGGCGGCGCGGCAATCGCGGACGGTTGCCAGCGCGCGCCATCACCCGTCCTCCTGGTAAAGCAGCGCGATCAAGCCGATCATCGCGCCCAGGGCGGGGGGCGAGCCCGCTGCGATCAAGGGGCCCATCAGCCCGGCTTTGCTCAAATCTCCGGTGACCTTCGAGAGGATGTAGAGCGCAAAGCCGGCGCCGATGCCGCCCAGCACGATCTTCTGCACGCCCCCGAAGCGGAAAAACCGCAAACTGACGGAAGTGGCCAGCAGCACCATCGCCACGAGATAGAAGGGTTGTGCCAACAGCTGGTAGTACTGCAGTCGATAGCCAGCGGCCGCCAACCCTGCGCTTTCGGCGTGGTCGATATACGACGACAGTTCCCAGAACGGCACGGTCTCGGGCGTGGCGAAGCTTTCTCCGACCTGCACCGACGTCAGGGGGGTCTTGAGCAGGAACGTCTCGCGCTCCGAGGGGGCCATTCCGCTGACGTAAAATCGGGGCTCCTCGAGCCGCCACTGCCCTTCCTCGAGCGTTGCGCTTTTCGCTTCGATGCGGTCGCGGAAGTGGCCGTCGGCGTCGAACCGGAAGACAGTTACTCCGCCCAGCTCGATTCCCTGTTGCCGGCTGGATTTGGCGTTGATCACGGCCTGGCCGTCTTCGCTGCGCTGGCGCAGCCAGAAACCACGTCCGGTGCTGCGGAAGCCGGTGTCGCGTCCGGAGAGATCGGCCTCCAGGCGCGTGGAATGCTCGCGCAAGGTCGCCGAGATCGGGTTGTAAACCGTCGTCAACACGACGCCGATGAAGCCGGCGATGATGAGAGCCGGCGCGATGAATTGCCAGGCCGAGATGCCCGCCGCCCTTGCCACCGCGAGCTCCAAGCGGCGCGACAAGTTCAAATAGCAAAACATTGCGCCCACCAGCACGGCGAACGGCATCACCCGCTCGGTGATGAAGGGCACGCGAAACAAGGTGATCTGCGCAATCACCAAGGGCGAAACGTCCTTGATGTCCGCAGAACGCCGCAACAATTCGAGATAATCGATCATCGCCGTCAGCACCAGCGTTCCTGCGAACACCGCCATCACGGCGGAGAGAAAACGCCGTCCGAAGTATCGCGAAAGGGTGCCGGCGATCATGACGTTTGACCCATCAGCGCGTTCGTGCGCTGCGTGATGCGCTCCATGACGCGGGTGATTGCATTCGCGATGAACACGGGGGGCTCGATGATGACGCCGCGCGAAATGGCGAAGTAGCCCAGCACGAAGGTCGCCATCAGCGCGAGATAGGGAAGCAGAAGGGCGATCGGGGTGTGCACCCCCGCGATGGTGCCGACGAAGCCAAGGCCGCGCAGTGCCGCCACGGCGCTGATCGCGCCCAGCAGCGACATGGTGCGACCCTGTCGGGTGGTGCGCGGCGCGCCGAGGTAGGCGTAGGTCAACACGACGAAGGCAAGCGGGTAAAGCGGCGCCGTGATTCGGTCGTGCAATTCGGCGCGGACTTGCGCCGGCTCGTCGGCAAACGCGATGTCCGTCCGCGAGGCATCATGAAGCTCCCAGAGGTAGCGTTCCCGCACCGAGTATTTCAGGCTCTGGTTGCCGTTCGAAAGCCAAGTCAGGTCGAATCCATAGCTGTTGAACAGGACCAGCGCAGGATCGCGCTGCCCGGTCTCATGGCGCTGCACGCTGCCGTTCTCCAGCACGAGAAAAGCGCCGCGCTCGTTTTTCACGATCTGGCCTTGCTCGGCCAGGATGGTCGCCCGCTCCTTGGGGTCGCGCTGGTCGTCGATCAAGATGCCGAGCAACTGTCCGTTGGGGGGCCGCTCGCGAATGTGCAGCGTGACCCGCTGTTCCAATTGGATGAAACGACCGGGCTGCACGATGTTGGAGACAAGGTCGGCGCGAACTTCGGTTGCCCAGCGCCGTAGCTCGCGCAGTCCCCAGGGCGAGACATAGATGCTGATCGCGGCAACGAGCAGCGAGACGACGAGCCCGGCGGCCAGGAACGGGCGGAACAGGACCCAGGGCGGCATTCCGGCCGCATTCATCACGATCAGTTCGGAATCGTTGCCGAGCTTGTTAAGCACGTGCGCAACCGCGATCATCAGCGCGATCGGCGCGATGATCAGCACGAGCAGCGGAATGATGAGGCCGGTGATCCCGATGAAGACGAAGATGCTCTGGCCCTGATTCGTCATCAGGTCGATGTCGCGCAGCGCCTGGGTGATCCACATGAGCGCGGTCACGCTGGCGCAAATGACCAGGAACGCACCGAGCGTGGTGCGAAAAATATATCGGCCGATGGACCCCATCGAGTTGCGCGTCCCCGCTCGCGGCGAAAGCCTCGGTGCGACGGGCCCCCTATGCCCGCAGCAGTGCACCGATGCTAAACGAAGCCCTTTTTTACCCCGTATTTGATCCGGCAACAAAGTGGCTTGGCCAAGGCAAACCCTTTGACTATGCACAACAAAACGTTAATCGGCGCCGTGTGTCTCGGCGGCCACAGGCGTTGCCGGCCCCCGGGCCCTCCGATCCCGGCGAAGAACCCTTTTGCGACAAGTGGTCTGGCGCAAGGTCTTAAGCTTTCGACTCGGCCCGCGCCTAGGAGCGGGCGGGGTCACACTGCCGCGCGGCCAAGGCTGAAGCGGGGAAAAGCGTCAGTTTCAGGTCTCTCTACGCCTTTCGGCCATGATCGCTGCGGAATCGGCGTAGGCTTGATCGCCCCCGCAAAACGGGGTTCCACTTTCGCGGCGCGACCTGCACGCGACTCAAGAGGAGACGAGCCTTATGCCTGGCCGCCTGGAGCTTGAATTTGCCCCCCTCGGCACGGCCGCCAAGGGCGTTCTTGTCTTGTTCTGCGAGGAAGAGCTCAAATTCGGCCCGGTGGCGCGCCGCGCTCTCGCCCCAACCGGCGACCTGGTGCGGCGAGCGGCGAGCACCGACCGGTTCAAGGGCAAAAACGGCTCGGCGCTCGATCTCGTCGCGCCAGCGGGCCTTGAGGTGCCTCGCCTGCTCATCGTGGGCGTCGGCAAGGCGCGCGATCTCAAGACGCGCGACTTCATCAAATTGGGGGGCGCCGCCATGGGCAGAATTCCCGCGGCCGCGAGCGATGTCACGCTCATCGCCGATCTGCCCGACGGCACTTTCAAACCCGAGCGCGCCGCCGACCTGGCGCTCGGGTTGCAACTGCGCGGTTACGTCTTCGAGCGCTACAAGACCAAACGCAAGGACGAGGAGGAGAAGCCGGCGAAGGTGAGGGTCAAGATCGCGGTTGCGCGCGTGGCGGCTGCGAAGAAGGCGTTTGCACCCCGCGCGGCGGTCGCCAGCGGCGTGGCGATTGCGCGCGATCTCGTCAACGAGCCCGCCAACGTGCTCTACCCGGAAGAATTCGCGCGGCGCGCCGGCGGGCTGAAGAAGCTCGGCGTCGCCGTCGACGTGCTTGATGTCAAGGAGATGAAGAAGCTCGGAATGAACGCGCTGCTCGGTGTCGGGCAGGGCTCCGAGCACGAGAGCCGTACGGTCATCATGCGCTGGAACGGCGGCAAGCGCGACGCCGCGCCGCTCGCCTTCGTCGGTAAGGGCGTCTGCTTCGATACCGGCGGTATTTCGATCAAGCCCGCGGGAAGCATGGAGGACATGAAAGGCGACATGGCGGGAGCCGCCTGCGTCGTCGGCTTGATGCATGCGTTGGCGGGGCGCAAGGCGAAAGTCAATGCGGTCGGCGCGATCGGCCTCGTGGAGAACATGCCCGACGGCAAGGCGCAGCGCCCGGGGGATATCGTCACCACCATGTCGGGGCAGACGATCGAGATCATCAACACCGATGCCGAGGGCCGGTTGGTGCTGTCCGACCTGTTGCACTATGTGAACAAGCGTTTCAAACCGAAGTTCATGATCGATCTTGCGACTTTGACCGGTGCGATCATCGTCGCGCTCGGGCAGGAATACGCCGGTTTGTTCGCCAATGACGAAAAGCTCGCCGAGCGGCTCCTTGAGGTCGGCAACGAGATCGGCGAGCGGGTCTGGCGTATGCCGCTCGGACCGGAATACGACAAGATGATCGATTCGAAATTCGCCGACATGAAGAATACCGGCGGCCGGTACGGCGGCGCCATCACGGCCGCGCAACTGCTGCAGCGGTTCGTCGACAAGACGCCGTGGGCGCATCTCGACATCGCAGGCACGGCCATGGGCTCGCCGCAAACCGACATCAACCGTAGCTGGGGCTCAGGCTTCGGCGTGCGGCTGTTGGATCGACTCGTTGCCGAATATTACGAGAAGTAGCGGCTGATCCCGGTGGCCGGCAACGTTGCGGATAACGCGTGATGGTGGCGCGCTCATCATGACGGAAATCCTGATTTATCAGCTGCAACGTCAGCCTCTCGAGCGCGTGCTTCCCGCGCTGATCGAAAAATCGGTCGAGCGCGGCTGGCGCGTGATCGTGCAAGCAGCCTCCGAGGAGCGAGTCGAAGCGCTCGATGCGCACCTGTGGACCTTTCGCGACGACAGCTTTCTCCCGCACGGTACCTGGCGGGAGGCTGAGGCGAGCGAGCAACCCATCCTGCTCACGCTCGGCGGCGATAACCCGAACGGCGCGGCCGTGCGTTTTCTCGTCGATGGGGCACCGATGCCGGCGGACGCCGAGAGCTATCAACGCATCGTGCTGCTCGTGGACGGAGATGATGCCGAAGCGGTCGCCGCCGCGCGCGCACACTGGAGCGAAGGCAAGGCGAAGGGCTTGGACGTTACGTATTGGCGGCCGGACGAGGAGGGACGGTGGCAGCGCTTGCCGTGAGTTCGTCGAAGGCGCCGCTACCTGACGCTATGGATGGTCGCTCAAAAACACGCCGGTGCATCGGCCGGGCCGAGGCCGCTATTGTGGCCTTTGCGCAAACGTGTTGGAATATCGCGGCCGCGAGGCGGCAGAGGAAGTGAGCCATGTCCCTGCTGATCGTCTATGTCGCGCTGGTGATCATGGGCAACCTCATCGCCTATTTCGTCGGGCTCGTGATTGAACGGACCGTGCCGACAGCGAGTCTGCCGGCGTTTCTGGCGATGTATTTTGCATTCCTCTGGGTTTCCTGGGTGATCGCGGTCCGCATCACGCAGCCGCGGGTACGGCCGCAATAGCTATTGCGCGGCGTTGCCGCCCTGCGCGCCCTCGCTCTATAAGGAGGACAGGCTTGCCCCAACTTCTCGCGTCCGGAAGCGAAAACAGCCATTGATCAAACTGATCATGCTGACGCAAAATCTCCGCCGCTGGGCGCGTCGGTCGAGACCGGTAACCGGGGCCGGGGCCGTTGCGATGCAAAGACTGAACCAAATCGGGTTGCGCGTGATTGCCGCGGCGGCGTTCTGTTGCGCCCTGGCCGCGTGCTCGTCCGATCTCGGCCTCAACAATCTCACGCTCGTTCCCAAGCCCGAAACTTTGCTGCGCAAGCCCGATTGGGCGACGTTCTCGGGCGGCAAGGACGGGTTTACGTTGCGCCCGGTGACGGCGGCGGATCTCGTCAACGCTGCCGGCCAGTGCGCCGAAGGTGAGCAAGCCGGGAACGACTCGACGGCAACGGGGGCGCTCGTTGCCGGCGGCATCGCGTTGCAGATGACGGAGTGTGACGTTGTGCGGCGCGCGGGCGCGGTCGACAAGATCGATTTCGGTTCTGATGACCGCGGCGAGCGTCTCGTCACGCTCACTTACCTGCGTGGACCTTTGCCGGGCATCTACCGTTTTTCCGGCGGGCGCTTGGTAGCGATCGAGCGCGCCCCGGCGCCGCCGCCCGCGCCGGCAAAATCGCAGAAGGCGCCGGCAAAGAAACCAGCCGGCACGTGATCCGGCTCCGCAAGGGTCAGGCCCAGCTGCGGTGGGTCGTGGTCGTTTCCCGATTGCTAATCCGCCGTCACGACAGGGCGATGCCGCATTGCGCATCCACGCCGCGAGCGCCAATGTTGCATCCGCTCGCGTGACCGCGGTTGATAAAATGGAGGCTGAGCATGTGTGTTCCCGGATGTCAGGAAGCGGTGTGGGATGCGGTTTCGCGGCGGCGCTTCTTCAAGGGGGCGCTCGCCGCGTCCGTCGCCGCCACGGCGGCGGCGCCGCAGATCGCCGCCGCGGCGCCGGCCCGCAGCTTCACCTCGACGGTCGACCTCACGCATACCATGTCGGCCGAATTTCCCACCTTTTTCGGCGTGCCCGGAATTGAGATGGAGAAGAAATTCGACCTCAAGAAGGATGGGTTCAATCTTTATTGGTGGCGGATCATCGAACACGCCGGCACGCACTTGGACGCGCCGATCCATTTCTCGGAAGCCGGTGCCACCGTCGAAAAAATTGCGGCAGACACGCTCGTCGCCCCGCTCGCGGTCATCGATGTAGTGGCCAAAGCGGCACAGAATCCCGATTACTTGCTCAGCCGCGAGGATCTCGCCAACTGGGAACGGAAGTACCGCCGGCTCCCCGACAATTGCTGCGTAGCGATGCAGTCCGGCTGGACGCAGCACGTCGGCAACGCGGCCAAATTCACCGGCAAGGATTCCTCGGGCGTGTTCCACTTTCCCGGTGTCAGTCCGGAGGCGGCCGAGTGGCTGATGAAGGAGCGCAAGGTGGTGGGCTTGGCGGTCGACTCGCTGTCGCTCGACCATGGTCCTTCGAAAGATTTCAAAGTTCATCGCGCTTGGTTGCCGTCGGGCCGCTGGGGCCTGGAAAATGTCGCCAATCTTGACAAGGTGCCGGCGTCGGGCGCCACGCTGGTCGTCGGCCTGGCGAAGGTCAAGGACGCAACCGGCGCTCCCGCGCGCCTCATCGCCCTCGTATGAGAAGGGCTGACTGCTAAAAGAAAAAACTGTTTCCGATTGCTCTGCGCATCGAATTGCCCCGGTTTCGCGAGGCGAGACCGGGGCTCTGTACCGAGTTCGAGTCGTCAGCGAAGATCAGTAGCAGACGTAAACCCTGCCGACACCTGGGATCCATCGCCAGCAGCTCGGTCCGATCAGCACAACGCCGCCGAACCCGCCTCCCCAATAGCCATGGCCGTGATGGCCGCCGCCCATTCCCCCGCCACCTTTGCCACCTCCGCCGGCGGAGGCTTGGGTCGGGATGAGCGCGGCGGCGCCGATGGCGGCGAAAGTGGCCGCAGCGAGAATCGTCTTGCGGATCATGGGTTTTCTCCTGGTTTTATGGGGATGTGCTTGCACATCCTGGCAGTCAGTCGGGCGAATGGTCCGGGCGGTTCAACGGCGCAGCGGTAAAAGCGGCATCCGACCTTCGCGCTACCGGCGCGCCCGGTGCGCGCCGTTGCCGCGTTACTGAAGCGGCGCCTTGCCGCGCTACGGTACGCTCGCTATAAGCCGCCGCAGTCGCAGCTGCCCCGCCTCTTTCCCTGAAGAACAAACGCAATGCCGATCGAGCGCACCTTTTCGATCATCAAGCCCGATGCCACCGCCCGCAATCTGACCGGAGCGATCAACGATTTGATTGAGCGCGCCGGTTTGCGCATCGTGGCGCAGAAGCGCACCCGCATCAGCCGGGAGCAGGCGGAAAAATTCTATGCAGTGCATCGCGAACGGCCGTTTTTCCGCGAGCTCGTCGATTTCATGATCTCCGGGCCGGTGGTCGTGCAAGTGCTCGAAGGTGAAAATGCCATTGTGAGGTATCGCGAAGTCATGGGCGCGACCGATCCCGCCAAGGCGGCTCCCGGCACGATCCGTAAGGTCCACGCGAAATCGATCAGCGAGAATTCGGTGCACGGGTCGGACGCACCCGACACGGCGCAGCAGGAAATCGCGCAATTCTTTTCCGGGAACGAAATCGTCGGGTGAAGGCGTTCCGTCCGGCGTGACCTTTCGCCGCCCTTAGGTGCTGGTCAAGGCGCGGGAAACACCGCTAGGTTACGCGGTTATTGCGGCTGGGCGAGGAACGCCCCAAACAGATCGAACGAACAGGTACACACAGGGGACGCCGGTGGACGTTGTACTACAACATATGACGCATGGTCCGTTCTGGACCGGTGTGCTTCAGATCATTCTTCTCAATATTATCCTCTCCGGGGACAACGCCGTTGTCATTGCGATGGCTTGTCTGACTCTGCCTCCGAAGCAACGGGTCTGGGGCATGATCCTCGGTTCCGGTGTGGCAGTGCTCCTGCGTATCATTTTGACGTTCGTAATCTCCGAGGCAATGGAATTTTCATACGTTACGCTCGTCGGCGGCGCGCTCCTCTTTTACGTTGCGACTAAGCTCGTTACCGAGGACGCCGACAGCGACGACGATGGCGTCGAGCGCGCACAAACCCTGTGGCGTGCAATGATTATCGTCGCCATCGCTGACATCGTCATGAGTCTGGATAATGTGCTCGCGATTGCCGGATCGGCCAAGAATGCCGCAGCCCAGGTGGATCTCGCGCATGCCACGGCGATTAAGTCGACGCTGATCCTCTTTGGCTTGGCCACCAGCATTCCATTAATCATCGCCGGCAGCGGGATCCTTATGCTGCTTTTGGAGCGTTACAGAGTCCTGATCTGGGGCGGCGGCGCGCTTCTCGGGTGGGTTGCGGGCGAGCTTATGGCGTCTGATTCGGCAATGGCTGAGTGGTTCAGTGAGCCTGTGCAGCACCAACTGCATATTTGGAGTGGTCCGGTCGGCGGAATTCTCGTGATCGTCATGGGTTACATCCTAGTCAGCAGGCATCGCCGGTTGATACTCGACGAAATTCTCGCCGGCGTCGCGCTACTGATCTGGATTCTCGTCGACAGAGTGAACGACACCTTGTTCGGCGGCGCCCACCCCGATCTCGTAAGGATATGGACCGTTCGCGGCGCCGCCTTCGCGCTGATGATCGTCGGCTATGCCGTTGCTCGAAGGCAGTGGCACATCGAGCACAAAGAAGTCTGATCCGCCCCTACTGCGCCGGCGTGCTGCTGCTCCTCGCGACCGGTTAGAGCTCCCAACCGAGCTTGCGGTCGAGTGAATAGGGGCCGCCGCCGCGCAGAGCGATGGCGAAGAGGATCAGCCCCCAGAACAGCGGGTATTCCCATCCACCCCTCGACCACGCGAAGCCCTGCGGCCAGTGCGCCACGAACGTGATGACGGCGAACTCGATCGCGGCGGCGGCGGCGATGAAGCGCGTGAATAGCCCGAAGATGATCAGCACCGCGCCGATCGTCTCGATGAAGAACACCACATAGGCGGCGACGATCGCCGGCTCGATTCCGCGGCGCGCCATGCTGCCTGTGGCAAAGGCCTCGATGGTCGCGGCAAAGCCCCGCTCCGCCATGGGCATCATTTTCATGATGCCGTGGACCAGCAGCATTCCGCCCGCCGTGAGGCGTACGACCAGCCAGCCGAGGTCCCGGGCATGCCAATAAAACGAGGCTAGAGGCGAGATGACCGGCCTCGGTTCGCCGGCCGGAAGGGCGCGTGGATCGGACGTGAGTGTGCTCATGCATTTCCCCCTTATTTGGCATTCAAGTTCGCTATGATCATAACACACGACAGGGCGGCGAAATTTCCGCCCAGCTCGCGATAATAGCGCCTGAATGCTCTGCGTCATGAGTGGTTCATGCAAGTCGCCGCGAATCAAGATGAGGCCGGCGGCTCCTCGCCGCGATGGAGCCATTTTGGCGCTCGCAATTTCCGCAGGCAGGCGATGCCGTCCCGCAGCGTGAATGCGCCCTAAAAGCCTTGCTAAGGCCGCATTTTTCATTTTTCTTGCGCGCAATTCGGATTTTGGCCGCTCCGGCCGCTGCGTGCCGTTCGGCCGCATTCGTTTCGGATCTTCCCAAAACCCGGGTTGTGGCGCGGTGCGCAGCGATGCGGTCGTGCTTCGCTCACTGGAGACTTCACTGACTAGGAGACAGACGATGCAAAAGGGCACCGTCAAATGGTTCAATCCAACTAAAGGCTACGGGTTCATTCGTCCTTCAAGCGGAGACAAGGACGTGTTCGTCCATATCTCGGCGGTCGAGCGTGCCGGTCTGAGCACGCTCAACGAGGGTCAGACTGTCGAATACGAGCTCGTGACCAATCGCGGCAAGACATCGGCGGAAAATCTCAAGGTGTCTTGACGTGGCGGGAAGGCCGGTCCTCCGGCCACGAGTTTTCCCGTAGCCCCCGGCCTTGCGCCGGGGGTTTGTTTTGGCGCCATGGAAGACTCGGCGGCGACGCGGGACACCCGGTAAAACGCAGGCCTTATTCTCTTCCACTCTTCCCAGCTTGGCGCTGCTCCGTCTCTGGAACCATCAAAGCGCCTTTCCCCGGATGTGCTCCCTCGATCAGGCAGCGGCCGGCCAAGATCTTGACGCGCCCTTCCGCCACGAGCCTGAGCGCCAGCGGATAGAGTCGATGCTCGACCTCCAGGACGCGGGCAGCGAGCGTTTCGGTGTTGTCGTCGTCGCGCACCGGCACCGCCGCTTGCGCAATGATGGGACCGGCATCCGTCTCGGGCACGACGAAATGAACGGTGGCGCCCGATATCTTCACCCCGGCCTTGAGCGCTTGCCCGTGCGGATCGAGACCTGGAAACGAAGGCAAGAGGGTTGGGTGGATGTTGAGCATGCGGCCTTGCCAATGCAGCACGAACTTTGGCGTCAACAGCCGCATGAAACCGCCGAGACAAACGATCTCCACGCCATGCGCATCGAGCACCGCCTGGAGCGCGCGCTCGAAGCCGGCACGATCTTTGCCGTGCGGGCGATGGTCGACCACCGCCGTGGGAATTGAATCCGCCTGCGCGCGCGCCAGCCCCGACGCGTCCGGCAGGTTTGACACCACGACCGCGATCTCGGCGGGATAGGAAGGCTCCTTCGCCGCCTCGATCAGCGAGGCCATGTTGGAGCCGCGGCCGGAGATCAGCACAGCGACGCGCTTCTTGGCCATGCGCTCACCAGTAAAGACCGAGGCCTTCCGCGCTCGAGGCTCGCCATCGCCGGGACCAGCCTCCTTCGCGGCGTTTGCGTACTTGGGAATCCCTGCCTGTGCAATGGCTTGGTCGCGGCTATACTGAGCCGCCGCATGGCCGCATGCGAGGGCGGGTGGTGACGATGGGGCTCGCGGCCGAGCCGGGGCGCTGATTTGAGCATTCCAAATCTCATTACGCTGGGCCGCATCCTCTTGGTGCCGGTCGTGGTCTGGGCGATCACGGCGGGCGAGATGCGCGTGGCCTTCGTGCTGTTTCTCGCCGCCGGGATCAGCGATGCCATCGACGGCTTCCTCGCCAAACGCTTCGGTATGGCAACCGAGCTCGGCGCTTACCTCGACCCGCTCGCCGACAAGGCCATGCTGGTTTCGATTTACGTCGCCCTCGGCATCGCCGAGGCGGTTCCCGGCTGGCTCGTCATTCTCGTTGTCTCGCGCGATATCATGATCGTCAGCGCGGTGATTTTATCGTGGCTGGTGGACAAGCCTATGCCGCTTAAGCCGCTTCTCGTCTCCAAGCTCAACACGGTTGCACAGATTGCGCTCGCTTGCGTCATCATGGGCGCGCGCGGCTTCGGGTTCGGTGCCGCCATTGCGGTGGCGCTGCTGACGGCATTGGTCACGGCCTTGACCTTGATTTCCATTGGCTTCTATCTCGCCGAGTGGGTGCGCCACATGAACGCTGCCGAAACGGGCCCCTGACCGCGCGAGATGCCAGGGGGAGTGATCCGATGGTCTACGGCCGCCCGCTCGCGTTCTGGCTCGCAACCTTCGCCGTGCTCGCGGCCACGCTATGGTTGCTGCACGACATCCTGCTTCCGTTCGTGACCGGTATCGCGCTCGCCTACATGCTCGCGCCGCTTGCCGACCGCGCGGAACGCCTCGGCATGAACCGAACGCTCGCCGCGCTGCTGATCGTCGGCGTCTTGGTCATCTCGCTCATCGTGCTGATGCTGCTGCTCGTTCCGCTGTTGATGCAGCAGGGCGTGGCTTTGGTCTCCCACCTTCCCGGCTATTTCACGCGGGTCAAAGAGTTGATCGTCGATTCAAACATACCTTGGTTGAAGTGGCTCGGCACCGCCGAGTCGGACAAGAGCTTTTCCGATCTCGTCAGCCAAGCGGCCTCCTGGCTTCTCAGCTTTTCCTACTCCTTGTGGAGCGGCGGAAAGGCGCTGGTCTCATTCGCATCCGTGCTCATCGTCATGCCGGTCGTGACGTTTTACTTGATCCGCGACTGGCATCCGATGATGGCCAAGGTCGACAGCTGGATACCGGTGGGCCATCGCGACACCGTGCGCCAACTCGCCCGCGAGATCGACGCGGCGATCGGCGGCTTCCTGCGCGGACAATTCGGTGTCTGCCTCGTGCTCGGCTGCTACTACGCCATCGCCTTGATGTTGGTGGGATTGGATTTCGGGCTGCTCATCGGTCTGCTTGCCGGCGTCATCACCTTCGTTCCTTACATCGGATCAATGACCGGCCTGATGGTCGCGGCCAGCGTGGCGCTCGCGCAATTTTGGCCTGATTGGAGGCGGATCGCGCTCGTCGTCGCCATCTTTCTGGTCGGTCAGTTCATCGAGGGTAACATCGTCTCGCCCAAGTTCGTCGGCGAGCGGGTGGGATTGCATCCGGTGTGGTTGATCTTCGCCATGTTCGCGTTCGGTTATCTCTTCGGCTTCGTCGGTCTTCTGGTCGCGGTGCCGCTGGGGGCGGCGATCGCCGTGCTGTTGCGATTCGGCCTGCGGCAATATTTCGCGAGTCCCCTCTACCGAGGGGACAAGCCCGGCTGATGTCCATTCGTCCGCGTCAACTCGCCCTTGCCCTCGATCATGCCGAGAGCTTTGCGCGCGAGGATTTTTTGAGCGGACCGTCGAACGCGGCAGGGCTTGCGCTGGTCGACGCGTGGCCGGACTGGCCGCACCGTGCGATCGTGCTCACCGGTCCGGAGGGTTCGGGCAAGAGCCACCTCGCGGCCATCTGGGCGCAGGCGGCAGGCGCGCGGCTCATCGCGGCGCGCGCGCTGGAGGAAGCGAACCTGCCCTCGGCGCTCGCGACCGGCGCGCTGGTGGTAGAGGACGTCGCCGCCGGGGCGGTCGACGAAACGGCGCTCTTCCACCTGCTCAACCTCGCCCGCGAGCAGGATGCCTTCGTGCTGCTCACCGCGCGTGCTGCGCCCGTGGCGTTCGCCATTCGCGACCTCGCCTCCCGCCTCAAGGCGCTTCCCCTCGTCGGCATGGCGCCGCCCGACGACGCGCTCTTGCGCGCGGTGCTGGTAAAGCTGTTCACCGACCGCCAACTCGCGGTGGACGAAGGCTTGGTAGGTTACCTGGCGAGACGGATCGAACGCTCTTTTGCCGCCGCGCGCGCGGTAGTGGCGCGACTCGATGCCGAAGCCATGCGCCACAAGCGGCCGTTAACCAGGGCGTTCGCCGCCGAGACCCTGCGCCTGAGCGAGCCTTGACGGCTCGTCGCGGGCGGGGCCTTATGTCGCGTCGCCGCCACTGGTGACGGCGATATTTCGGCCCCTCATTATCAGAACCATTCGGCCATGGCTGATCGCGGCCAAGTTGCTGTCATGAAAGAAGAAGCCGGCGCGGCGGCGCCGGCCACGCTCGAACCGGGCGCGGCCGCCGATCTCATCACGAGCCCGGAACGATTTATCAATCGAGAGTTGTCGTGGCTCCAGTTCAATCGCCGTGTGCTCGAGGAGGCTTCGAACGACGCCCAGCCCTTGCTTGAGCGCGTTCGGTTTCTGTCGATTTCCGCCAACAATCTCGACGAGTTCTTCATGGTGCGCGTAGCCGGCCTCAAGGCGCAACTGCGCGCCGGCATTACCATCAAGAGCCCGGACGGACTGAGCCCGGCGGAACAGCTCACCCGCATCACCGAGGCGGTCGGCGCGCTCGCCAGCGACCAGCAGAAGCGCTGGCGCGAGCTTCGGCAGATGCTGGCCGAGCAGGCCATCGTGCTGGTCGAAGGACCGGAGGTGACGAAGAAAGAGAAGGTCTGGCTCGAGGACTATTTTCTCCGGCAAATCTTTCCTTTGCTGACGCCGCTCGCCATCGACCCGGCGCATCCGTTCCCGTTCATTCCCAATCTCGGCTTCACCATTGCGCTGCAGCTTGCGCGCGCGAGCGACGGCAAGGCGATGAACGCGCTCATCCGCATGCCGAACAAGATCGACCGCTTCGTGCGTCTGCCGAGCGCCGAGGGAACAACCGCCGCCCGCGTGATCACGCTGGAACAGGTGATCGGGCTGTTCATCGCTCGCCTTTTCCCCGGCTATGCGGTGAAGGGGCAGGGCGCCTTCCGCGTCATCCGCGACTCCGAGGTCGAGATCGAGGAAGAGGCCGAGGATCTCGTGCGCGAATTCGAGACGGTGCTCAAGCGCCGGCGGCGTGGATCGGTGATCCGCCTCGAGCTGGAAGCCGCCATGCCGGTGGAGCTGCGCCGATTCGTACAGCGAGCGCTTGCCTGCGCCGACGACGAGGTTTTCCTGGTCGACGGAGTTTTGGCGCTCAACGAGCTCTCCCAGCTCATGAGTCTCGATCGGCCCGATCTCGAATTCGTGCCGTACAATCCGCGCTATCCGGAGCGCATTCGCGACCACGCCGGTGACTGTTTCGCGGCGATTCGTCAGAAGGACCTCGTCGTCCATCATCCTTACGAATCGTTTGACGTCGTGGTGCAGTTCCTGCAGCAGGCGGCGCGCGACCCCGACGTGGTCGCCATCAAGCAGACGCTCTATCGGACATCGGCCGAATCTCCGATCGTGCGGGCGCTCGTGGAGGCGGCGGAAGCGGGAAAAACCGTCACCGCGCTCATCGAGCTCAAGGCGCGTTTCGATGAGGAGGCCAATATCCGCTGGTCGCGCGCCCTCGAGCGCGCCGGCGCGCAGGTCGTGTACGGGTTCATCGAGCTCAAGACCCACGCCAAGCTGTCGATGGTGGTGCGGCGCGAGGGCGGGGCGCTTGCATCGTATATCCACGTCGGCACCGGCAACTATCATCCGGTCACCGCCCGCGTCTACACCGACCTGTCGTTCTTCACCTCCGATCCCGTCATTGCCCGCGATGTCGCGCACATTTTCAATTACGTCACCGGCTACGCCGAGCCGGCCTCACTCGAACGGATGGCCGTTTCTCCGCTCACGTTGCGCGACCGCATCTGCGAACACATCGAGCAGGAAATCGCGCACGCGCGCGGCGGTCGCCCGGCCGCGATCTGGATCAAGGACAATGCCCTCGTCGATCCCGAGGTCATCGATATGCTGTACGAGGCCTCGCGCGCCGGCGTTTCGGTCGAGCTCGTGGTGCGCGGCATCTGCTGCTTGCGGCCGGGCCTGCCGGGCCTGTCGGAGAACATCCGGGTCAAATCGATCGTCGGACGGTTTCTCGAGCACAGCCGCATCTACTGCTTCGGCATCGGCCACGGGCTGCCGCATCCCAAGGCGGCGGTTTACATCTCCTCCGCCGACATGATGCCGCGCAATCTCGATCGCCGCGTCGAGGTATTGTGCCCGATTCTCAATCCCACCGTGCACGAGCAAGTGCTCGATCAAATCATGGTGGCGAATCTCAAGGACAATGAACAAAGTTGGAAATTATTACCCGACGGCTCCTCGAATCGCTTAAAACCCGCCGAGGGGGAGGAGTCCTTCAATGCGCATAAATACTTTATGACAAATCCGAGTCTGTCGGGCCGTGGCAAATCGCTCAAGGAATCATCCCCGCGAAGCCTTATACGCCGTCTCGACCGCTCGTAAGCGGCGTCGTCCCGCCATGAATATCGCGCAAGGTCGTCTCGATTACGGGCCGCCGGTCGGGGTAATCGACATCGGCTCAAATTCCGTGCGACTGGTCGTCTACGAAGGCCTCACGCGCAGCCCGACGCCGATCTTCAACGAAAAAGTCCTGGCGGGGCTCGGACGCGAGGTGCAGACCACCGGTCTGCTCGCTGCCGACGCGATCGAGCAAGCCTATGCGGCGCTGCGGCGCTTTCGTGCCTTGTGCGACCGCATGGCGGTTGCCCAGCTGTGGGTGATCGCGACCGCCGCCTGCCGAGAGGCGAAGAACGGCAAGGCTTTCGTCGCCGAGGCCGAAGAGATTTGCGGCGTCAAGATCGACGTTCTCTCGGGCAAGCGCGAAGCGGAATTGTCTGCGCTCGGCGTGGTGTCGGGCTTCCACAAGCCCGACGGCATCGTCGGCGACCTCGGCGGCGGCTCGCTCGAACTGACCGACGTCCAGGGGCAACGCATCAAGGCCGGCTTGACGTTGCCGCTGGGCGGCCTGGCGCTGCAGGACATTTCGTCGAAGTCGCTCAAGAAGGCGGAAAAGATCGCGCGGACGGCGCTTGAGGACGCCCGCCTGCTCGAACACGGCAAGGGGCGCACCTTCTACGCGATCGGAGGCACTTGGCGCGCGCTGGCGCGGCTGCACATCTGGCAAACCGGTTATCCGCTGCACGTGATGCACGGCTATGTGATGCCGGCGCGGGAGGCGTTCGAGTTCTCCAGTCTCGTGCACCGAGTCGATCCCGAGATGCTCTCGCAGATCGAGGTGGTCGCCGACGCGCGGCGGCCGCTCTTGGCTTATGCCGCGCTCGTGCTCGAAAACCTGGTGCGAATTGCGCGGCCGAAGGACATCGTGATCTCGGCGCTCGGCGTGCGCGAGGGCTTGCTCTATTCGATGCTCGACGCCAAGGAGCGCGAGAAGGATCCGCTGATCGCGGCCGCGAGCGAGCTCAACGTGCTGCGCTCGCGCTCGCCCGCCCACGGCGAGGAACTGATCGCCTGGACCGACCGTTTCATGGCGTCCTCCGGTCTCGAGGAGACGGCCGAGGAGCGGCGGCTGCGCCACGTGGCCTGCCTTTTGGCCGACATCGGCTGGCGGGCGCATCCTGACTATCGCGGCGAGCAATCGCTCAACATCATCGCCAACGCCGCATTCGTCGCCGT
>Ga0070713_100000277_pt1 | contig 33612 bp, 56 predicted proteins | sample LARL82metaG_FD_65465 | JGI IMG/M metagenome (GOLD analysis project Ga0070713, IMG submission 65465) | Corn, switchgrass and miscanthus rhizosphere microbial communities from Kellogg Biological Station, Michigan, USA - LAR L8-2 metaG | ecosystem: Host-associated > Plants > Roots > Rhizosphere ... | reverse complement strand
CGCCGCCGCCTACGCCGCCGACGCCGCCAACGCCGCCGCCGCCGCCGCCAACGCCGCCGCCTACGCCGCCGACGCCGCCAACGCCGCCAACGCCAAGCTGAATCTTCTTACGGCTGTGCTGGACGAGTACGACCGACTCGCTGGCCGCAGCGCAACGGAGGAGATTGACTGGACTCCCGCAGTCTGCGTCATGGCGAAGGCATGACCGAGAAGATTGCAGTGATTGGCTCCCGCCAGGGCGCCGACCTGGAGCAAGTCGAGCGATTCGTGCGTGCCCTCTACCTGCGGCAGCCATCCTCGCTGCTCATCTCAGGCGGCGCCGCTGGCGTGGACAAGCTGGCCGAGCAGACTTGGCTGTCGCTCGGTGGCCGCGTCCAGTCGTTCCGCCCCAAGCAGCTCGAGGGCGGCAGCTACGGCGTGGAGGTGTGGAATCTGGGCGACATGCAGCCGAGCGTAGGTGTACTTGGCGAGCCGCATCCGACGTTTGCCGACTACCGCTCAGCCTGCCTGTACCGGAACATGCTGATCGCCGAGAAGGCGGATCGCGTAGTCGCGTTCTACTGCCGGCACAAATCAGCCGGGACTATGCACACGATCGACGCTGCTCATGCCGAGCGCACGCCGTTCTACGAGTACGAGGCTGCTGCGTGAACAGCTACATGATCGTCGCTGACGGCGCGGGCGAGTACGATGTGGACTTCTCCGTGACCTGGATCGACGCCCCGAGCCCAGAGGCTGCGGCAGAGATCGCCGTGTCGCCAGAGATGGGCTACGGTCGAAGAGATGGCGGCAAACTCTATGTGATTCCCGTCGAGGCAGTAGCGCAGTTTTCGACCCAGCAGCGCATCGTCACCGTTCTCGAGAAGGACGAAGGCGATGAGTAGTTCGGGCCGCTCATCTGATCGTGACACGCAGACTGTCCCGGGGAATCGGGACGTGTCATGCAAGTGACTCCGGTTGTGATACACTTGGGATATGACGAATCCCATCACACCCATACCGCAAGGCGCGATGTTGCTCTCCGACTCGCAGATTTCTATCCGGCTGCCCAGCGTCATGCTGGAGCGGTTGAGGCTGATCGCGGAACTGGATCAGCGCAGCGTGAACAACGTCATCCGGCTCGCTCTGTTCGAGTGGATCAACGAGAGGGCGGCGCAGTCATGAGCCGCAACTTCGATACGAGGGAGTGGTTCCTCGCTGGCGCCCTTGTGCCTGGCATCCCGCGCTCTTGGATGATCGTCGCACACGCCCTGACCTACGACCCGGTGGACGATCCCGTCCACATGAGCGCACCGTCGCTCGACAAGGCGAAGTGGTGGCTACGACGCCAGCACGAAGGCGTGCCGCTTCACTACGACCCGCAAGACAGCGGCGTCATCTTTGCCTACTGCCTCAACAAGTACGTCGAGCAGATGCCGAGCTATGACGAGGAGACCGAGACATGGGCGTAGACGACCGCCAAGCACGCTCTGCCGCGTTCGTTCGTGACAAGCGCGACCCGACCACGCTCGGCAATCTCCTGTTTGTTATGGCGATGTTGCACGGCTCTGTCCGTGCCGCCTACGACCGCTCTAGCTTCCACGGCGTTCCCGACTACCGGGACGAGACGACCATCGAGAAGTACGGACGGCCGCAATCTCGGCCCTCGAAGCTGCCGAACTGATGCCAAGCCTGCCGATTCCCGCATGGGACAGTCCGTGGAATCGCCCGCTCGCTCTACTTGAGCTTTCGTTGCAGCCGATTCTGATTCCGCTGGCAGTCGTGATGTACGGCGTGACGGAAATAAAGGCCCAACTTAGGCATATGCAACGGTTGCTCAAGATTCTTCGGACTGGCAAGACTGGCCCATATCGCGGGATCGGTTGGTGATCCGCTCTATCGCAGAAGCAGCCGACGCGGTACGCGAGGACCCGAAGCGCTGGCGAGCTTGCGTCTACGAAGCGACAGGAACGCCGGTCACGGAACGCGCGGACACGAAGGTCTATCTCTACTGCCTGGTCAAGACCGCGCAGGAGAAGTTCCGCGAGCGCGTCGCTCATCTTGAAGCGGCCGGCTACGCTCGAGACAAGCGCTTTAGGCTCGGCGCTGGGCTCGTCAGACTGGACGGCGACAGCGGCTCTGTCTGGCTCGCGCTCGACAAGCGATGATCGCTCGCCTGCGTTCATGGTGGCGAAAGCGCTCTTACGAGCGGCGCGTCCGTGACTACGAGTTGAGGCGATGTCGTCGCATTGTGAAAAGGCGACGACGGCGGGGGTAATCGCTCCTTCTCGCTACAGCCTCTCTCCGTCTGCCATCGAGCGAGCGATGAGCACTAGCTCTACTTGCTCCTCTACCAGCAGGTCAGGCCAGACCCTGAGCAGATCGTTTAGGCGCGACTCGTCCTCAGCGACTAGACGACGTAGCTCCTGCATTGACTTGCCCTTCGGCTTTGTATCCATCTTCACTCCTCGCTAGACGTGGTACAGACAGACGCCGAGCACGAACAGCACGAATAGCGCCACGTCGTACCAGCGCTTCATAGCACTAACCCGCTATGTGCCCGCGTCTCGATAACGCCTTCCTCGTTGAGCGTGACCATCGCCAGCAGGTCGCCGGTCAAAGACCGGACGTAGTACGTCAGCGACTCAGCCTGCTTGCGGTGTCGCGTGCAGAACGTCTGAGCGCACGATATGCCTGCGCCCACGTTCGGCACCGGATGATCCTGCTCGAACGGGCCGCTTACGGTGTACTTGCCTTCCGGCTTGGAACGCTTCATAGGTCTGCCTCCTCTCGCCATCGAGGGACGCTGACCACGCGAGCAGCTCTCTCGCTTCCGCGAGACGCTCCTCAGTGAGCATTGTCTCTCCTTCTCCAGGGCTGTGATGCTCGGCTGAGCACCCGCCAGCGCTCGCTAGAGCGCCAGCGGCTAGTCAGATGATTCGCTCGCTTCCTCTGTACAGACTGTCGCTCACGAAGTCGTAAGCGTCGCCGCTTTCGTACTTGGTTAGCGCGTCCTCGAGGAAGTTACGGTTGGTCTCGCTCGGATTCTTGAGGAAGTTTCCAGCCTCTCTGGCGATGACTTCCAGACAGTCGAGCGCATTCAGAACGCGGTCCTCGTCCACCATCATTGACTCCTCTCCAGGTACGGTGCGACTCATTCGCACCGGCCCGCATGGCAGTCGGTCAGCCGTGGCTAACGCTGCGGATACGGGCCGCTGAGAATCAGCTAGGGAACGACGAACACGATGCGCGGATCGTCCTCGATCCGCTGTAGCTCGATATTCACCTCCTCGCTAGACGTACGGACAAGCACGACGGCGACTGCTACGCCGTCATCGTCCACGACCTGGAGCGAGATATCGCGTGATGCCCTAGGTCGGTTCAGCCACAACACGGCTGGTTCCTGATCTCTTGCAGCGTCCGGGCGAAGCCCTCGTACCATCGCGCGTCGTCATCGAGCACGGCCGCGATATCGGCCGGTAGATTGACGGCATAGCCACAGATGCTTTCGGCGGAGCCGAGCAGGTCTCTGGGCTCGGCACGAAACGCGACCTCGCCTAGTGGCGCATGGTCTGTTTCCATGATGTGCTCCTTCTCCAGGGTGTACTTACGGAGCGTGACGCTCCGGCCGCGAAGCTCGCAGCCGCAGGGTCAGCCAAGAACGCGCACCGGAGCGACTGTCTCGCCCGGTACGTAGTCACTCCACCACTCACGACCAAGACCGCGAATGCGCTCACGGACTCCGTTCACTTCATAGACCCTGAAATCCAGGTCAGTCGTGACGCCGTTGTGTGCCGTGAAGTGGTCGTGATGGAAGAACCAGACCGAGCCCCGCTTGTGCTCTGCGCGGTATTCCAGTTCATCCGTAGGGATGGCGGTATTCAGGCCACCACTAAACGAGCAGTAGCCATCGCCAAGATAGAACGAGCCGCCCTCTGAGGTTTGGACACCATCGGGCCAGATGTGCGAAATGCGCTCCTCGTGACCATCGGCGAAGCGTACGAAGTCGCCAACGCGAGGCCCGTGCTTGTCCTGTAGACGATGGAAGCGCTGGCTAAAAATCTCCAGGTCGCGCTCGTCCAGCTCTGTTGCTGTGGACATAGTGACAGCTCCTCTCCAGGGAACGGAACGCAGTATGCGCTCCCGCCAACGCCGGTTAGACCGACGCTCGCGGGAACGGCCGGCCAAGATACGACCGGCCACGTTATCCCGTCTGGAGGGAGAAGGGTCAGCTAGTCAGCTCTGGGCGCGCATCCTGCGCGCCCCCGCTATGCGCCGAGCAGCTCGATAGTGCGTATGTCCTGCGCGCGCTTCTCGTCCGGATGCGTGACAGGCTGCTGTTTGCCGCCTTCGTGCCACTGCTTAGCGCCGTGCCTCGAGCAACGGATGACTACTGCGCCGTTAGTGCCGACGTAGCAGCCGCAAGGCCGATAGGCCATGGTGTACTCCTCTCCAGGGGTTGTGAATACGCCCCCAGAGCTGACTAGCTTGCGATTACCCCCGCCCACGTCTCTTACGTCCGATGTCGGGAAGCCTTAGAGCCAGCTAAGCGGCGTCACCATGTTCGGCACGTCCCGGCTTCTGACTAGTGAGCGTCCTGCGACCTTCGGTTACCGTCGTGGTGTACTCACTCGCTGGGGAGACTATGACACAGGCAGGCGAGTACGTCAAGCGGATTTTACAAAAGTCGGGAATACGGCCTGGTCAAGCGGGAATACGCGGCCAGGAATACGGCACTACCACGCTATGAGCCCCTAAGGGGGACTAAGGCAACGCAGGGAGGACGTATGGCTATGAGGGTGAGGCGAGCGCTGCTGCTGCCGTGGTCGTGCCAGTGGAACGCATGGGTGCGCGACGTAACGGCGAGCATGGAGCGCGGTAAGCGGTAAGCAGTCCGTACGGCCGAAAGGCCGCGTAACGTATCTCAGCCGCAACAGCAGCACTACCGCGCGTCACGCGCGCGCGTATTAGAGGTACAGCACGGCCAGGGCAGAAGCGAAGCGGTCTATCGTTCACCCCTCGAATGCGTCATGAGCAGGGAGTTCCTGCACGCATGCCATGGTCATATGCATGCAATGCGATGCCGGCAGCTCGAAAGCCGATGCCCGACCGTGACAAGCAGCCCCTGCCCCCGTGACACGCGAACGACTTAGAGTCTCAAATCTGCGGGCCCCTTCTGCCGCAATACACGCAGGATTCCGCGCTGCACGGGTCCTTCCGCGCGACTACGTACTGATGGAGCGGTGTACTGATGGCACGGGTCATGTTCATCGCTCTACTCTGCTGCGTGGCCGCGTACATGGTGAGCGACTTCATGCGGGTCCCTTCCACTGACCCGACTCCGAACAGGTACAGCCCTGCGTCGCTCTTTGGCTACGAGACGCCGCGCCCGATGCTTTCCCAGTGAGGTGATGAACATTGGCCGCTAAGCCCGCTCTGCCCGACGACGAGGCGCTAAAGACGGAGATCCGCGAAACCCTAATTGACCAGATGCGGTCTGGCTCACGAATGGAGTACGTGGAGGTCGTCTGCAAGGAGTGCGGCAAGCGTCAGAAGACGCAGGCGATGGTTCCCGACAGGGGGACGAAGCTCAACGCTGCCAAGGAATTGTGGGACCGCATCGAGGGCAAGGCTGCGACACGCAAGGAGGCGCCGAAGGTCAAGACGACCGGACGAGCGCTCGAGGAACTGACCGACGAAGAACTGGAAGCGATTGCAGGAGGTACCGATGGCACGGCTGACGGCGGCGCAGCGGAAGAAGCTGCCTAAGAAGTCTTTTGCGGGTCCTGGCCGTTCGTTCCCGATGAACGACAAGGCCCATGCTCGCAAGGCTGTCCAGTTGGAGAAGTTCGCTTCTCCGGCGACGAAGAAGAAGATCAACGCTCGCGCGGCCAAGATGGGCGTCAAGGTCTCGAAGAAGAAGGGGAAGTAGATGCCCATCAGCGGCGACCAGAACATGGACATGAACGACCCGGACTACAGCCTGCCGATGGACTCGTGTGTCGGCAACGCCGGCCCGACGCCGGAAGAGGTGACTCAGATTTCCGGCCCCGCCAAGATCCCGTACGCAGACGCCAAGACGATCGGCACTGCTCCGGTTGGCTATGACGGCCCGTAAGCGCGACAAGGTGGAGCAGGCGTACGACGAGCTGCTCCTCGAGAACTACGGCAAAGCGATCGAGCTTCTGGAAGAGGCTCTCGCCGAAGAAGACCCCAAGGAGGACTGATGACGGTAACTGCTTGCTTCGGATGGGGTCCCCTCATCCAGTGGCTCAAGGGTCTATTCGGGAGGAAGAATGGCGAGTAAGACGACTGCGGAGACTGCTCCGTACACGAAGAAGGCTCCGCATCCGATGCCGAGCGGCTCGAAGGCGTCGTATACGCCCAGTTCGAGCATCAATGAGCTGTCGTATGGCAAGGACGGCGGCAAGGCGAACGCCCAGTCGGGCAACGTACCGTCCGTCCAGGTCGGCGGGTCCTTCGAGGTTGCTGCGCTGCCGGCGATGCCGGGAACGCTGAAGATCGGCGACGACAAGAACGTCTCTACTCCCGTGAGCGGATGAGCCGAGTCCGCATCGTCCTTGACGAAACGGATAGCGAACAGGGAAGCACGTGGGTTGTTTCTGTGCCGCTCGAAAGCAATAACGAGTGGGGCGTTTGGAAGGCCGCCGAAGAGGCTGTCAGGGTCTTCAAGATGAGCGTCGCCCGCGACTTTGAAGCGGTCGAGAATGCCCTTCGTCAGTAAGGCCCAGCAGCGCTGGGCTTTTGCCACCAAGCAGCCGTTCGCTGAGGAGTGGGCGCAGATGACTGACGAGCGAAAGCTGCCCGCGTACAAGAACCCGAAGAAGCGGCACGTTCTGCGGCACGTCTACGGCCACAAGGGGGCTCGTTGAGCTACATCGGCACCGACCTCGACTGCTTCGACCTCTGGGTCGAGTACGGGCTCCTCCAGTTGCGCCGTCACCTGACGAACTACGCCTGGTTCCACCGGCTGTACGGGGACTAGTGGACGCGCAGACCGCGCGCCGCCAGATAGCGGAGCGCGAGATCGTCCGTCGCCGCGTCTTCCGCGACAAGGACATCCCGTGCCTGATCTCGCTGATGTCTGCGGTCGATCAGCGGACAGGCGACCGCTTCACGTTCGAGCACATCAAGGCCCCGCTCGAGCCCGGCGAGGTGTGGCTGGACGGCAACAAGCTCCGTGCAAGGGACAAGAACTGGCGCTGGCAGAGGTGGGTCGTGGATCACGCCCTACAGCACAAGCGGACGATCCACCTCAAGGGCCGCCAGATCGGCGACACCTGGATTCACCTGGCTGTCGATGTGGCCGAGGCCATCCTGATGCCCGGTACGACCTCGCTGTTGTTCCGGCAGCGCGAGGACGAAGCGGTGGACAACGTGCGCCGCTGGTGGATTCTCTACAACAGCCTGCCGCCCTGGCTGCTGGAGAAAGTCCCGGCTGGCAAGAAAACGGGCCCGATTCTTGTCAACAAGCCTGCGGAGGGCAAGGCAGACCGCCCCGGTCGTGACGGCGTGGTGCTGAAGTTTGCCAACGGGTCCTTCTCCGAGATCGTGCCGATGACTTCTGCGGCCAGCTCAGGCCACGGCCGTTCAGTTCGCCGCGTGCTCGGCGACGAGGCCGCACACATCGAGCAGTTGCTTTCAATCCGGGCGGCTATCGAGCCTGCTGCGGGCAACGCGAAGATCAATCTGATTTCCACTGCGAACGGAAGGAGCAATCCTGAAACGGGTGACGGTAACGAGTTTCACCGTCTGTGGACACAGGCAGAGGATGTTGGCTATCACCGCGTTTTCCTTCCGTTTGATCTTCATCCTGACCGTGACGAAAGATGGTACGACGAGGAGCCTGAAGTTCAGTCACTTCCGATCTGGAAGAGGCAGGAGCAGTTCCCTCGTGATGAACATGAGGCTTTCGCGCTCTCCGATCGCTCTTTCTTTGACCAGGAAGCGCTCCACGACTACGGCGAGCGCATAGCGCCGCTGCTACGGAGGTACGACTTTGAAGCTGCTGGACCTGCTCGTGTCGCAATCAAGGAGAGCGACAACGGCCGTATACGCGAGTTCTCTAAACCGGACCTGGGGCATTCGTACGCGATTGGCGTCGATGTTGCTACCGGACGCGGAGCAGATTATTCAGCGGCGTACGTGGTTGACCTCACCAGCGCTGAGCTGGTATGTGAGTACCACGCCCGCGTGGAAGCCGATGTATATGCCCGCGACCTTCATTTCCTCGGCAGGCGCTACAACACGGCTCTCCTGGCAATCGAGGTCGGGGGAGGATACGGCGACGCCGTAATCATCGCCCTGCGCGACGGCGCTGCCGGCCGCAGGCCGTACCCGAAGCTCTACCGGCACGTTCTCTCGTCTCGCCCGGACAAGCCGATCTCCAAGCCATTCGGCTTCCCGACGAACACGAAGACGCGCCCGCTGATCCTGAACCAGTTGGAGCGGCACCTGCGCGAGCGGACGCTGCCCTTCGTCTCCAACGACCTCCTGCACGAGATGTCGGAGTTCGTCTACCACGACCACGGAACCTCACCGCGAGCCCGCGCCGGTTCCCACGATGACCGTGTGTTGGCTGCGGCTATCGCGCTCGAGATGTACCGGCTGTACGGCGACATCGGCGGCAAACGCCGCACGGAGCGTCGCTCCAAACGAAAACCCCAAACGTCGTATCCCTGGCAGAGGGTCGCATAGGAGTCAGACTGCTTGAACCCGCTAGACGCAATCCTCCAGGCCGCACAGGGCCACGCTGGGCTTCCGCCCAGCGTCACGATGGCTCCCGGCGCCCAGCCCGCAGACGGCGGCGGCCAGCCCGCCCAGATGCCGCCTAGCGCTAACTCCGGCTCCCAGTCGAACGACCGCCAGGTAGCGCAGCAGGCCGCCCAGCACCTTCTCGCATTCGCCGCCCATGCAACAGACCCGGCCCTGAAGGCTGTGTTCTCGTCTGCACTGGCATCGCTGCACAAGTACCTCGCTCAGGACGACAAGGAACAGCATCAGGCACTCGCGGGGAAGATGTCCCCGAGGCTGATGGCTAGGGCGCACGGGGCGTAATGGCCGACATTTCGGTCAAGAACGAGCCTCTGCCCGAGGCTCCTGAGCCGATCCTCGCTTACTGCATGCGCGGCCTCAGCGAGGATGAGAAGTCGCACGACATCCTCTGCCACAAGATTGAGCGCAACTACAGGTCGTGGCGCGGCATCCTCGAGCGTCGCTCAGATGCTGCGAGCTGGACGAACAAGCAGCATCCGGCGCTCGTTTATCAGGCGATCGACACGCTGCTCGCGGGTCTGCTTGACCCGAACCCGACCTGGAAGCTGCGCGCAAGGCCGCGCATGGTCGGCGCTGGCGAGACGCCGAACGTCGAGCAGTTGAAGACAGGCATCCGGGCCAACGAGCTGCTACTGAACGACGAGCTGCTCGTGGACGGCTACGGCGAGAAGCAGGTCGTCTTCCTGCTCCAGAATCTGATTTGCGGGCTCACAGTCCAGAAGAACTTTTGGCGCAACTCGGTCGGCCCAGCGATCTCGACGGAGATCACGTCAGAGCCGATCTATGCGCCCAACTCGGGCAAGATCCTCGCCTTCGTCCCCAAGGTCACGTCGAAGAAGTCGGGACAGGAGACATACTTCGACGGACCTACCTCGGTGCCGATCGACGTACGCGACTTCATCTGGCACCAGGCCGCCACGTCTCTCGACTCGGCTATGCGCGTTGCGCACCGGGTCTGGTACGACATCGGCCAGCTCAAGGAGCTTGAGCGGCAGGGAATCTACGAGAACATCGACCAGTTGATCGAGGCTCCTGGCGACCAGACTCTCGGCGACACACTGAAGACGCGCGAGCAGGATCTCTTCCAGACCGACCGGACGAAGGACAAGGTTGAGGTTCTGGAATGCTGGATCGACCACGGGCGCCGCGTCGTCTCGATCGCCAACCGCAAGGTGGTCATCAGGGACACGGGCAACCCGTACCGCTTCGAGCATCTGAAGAACCAGTACCCGTTCGTCGTCTGCTCCACGACCCCGGACATGTTCCGTATTGCCGGCGTCTCCGAGGTCGAGCTGATCCGCGAGACGCAGGAGATCCTGTGGACGCTGCTCAACCAGCGGCTCGACAACCTCCAACTCATCAACAACGCGATCGTCCTGCTCCGTGACGACATTGACGACCCGGACTCGTTCGACTTCTACCCCGGCGCCCGTAACCTCGTCTCCGACCCGTCGCAGGTGCAGATGTGGACGCCGAACATCCAGATCGCGGACCTGTCGCTGAACGCCGAAGGGATCGCGCGCAACGACCTCCAGAACCTGATTGGCGCCTCGCAGGCCGCGCAGGGCTTGGCTGACACCGACACGGCGACCCAGGCGAACATCGCTGTGACGCTGGCCCAGAAGCGACTGTCGATGAAGAAGCAGATGACGAAGTACGCGGCTCAACGCACGGGCGAGCAGTGGCTGGCGCTGAATCAGCAGCAGATCACTGGTAGTCGCTTCGTCCCCATCGTCGGCAAGGACGGCGAGCTGGCTATGGAGGAGATCAGCGGCATGATGATCCAGGGCCGCTACCAGATCGAGGTGAGCCAGATGGACGAGTCGGAACTCCGCCAGGAGGAGCGCGGCGAGGCCCAGTCGCTCCTACAGGTCGCCGCACAGACCGCCCCGATCTTCGCCGCCACCGGCAAGCCGCTGAACATGCAGGCGTTCATGGACAACCTGCTCGACGCCTACGGCGTGCAGGACAAGGAGTCGTACTACTCGGCCCAGCCGCAGCAGCTACAGAACCAGCCGTCCCCGCAGGCGCCTCCCGGCCCTGGTGGAGTGACTTCGGCGCAGGCCAGTGATCCGTTCCAGCAGTCGGGTACGCAGGCTACAGCCCAGTTGCTCGCTCAGCGCGGCGGTGCCGCGAATGTCGGACAGGAGATGCCGCTGAATGGAGGCTAAGGAGCACGAGCGCAGAGCGAAAATCGCGCGCATCGAGTCCCTTCAGCACAGTGCGGCCTGGGATGACCTGATCGAGATGTTCGGCGACATCGAGGCGAAGTTCTGGAAGCGCCACATCGCCGACTTGCAGCAAGGCAAAGAGATTGACCAGCGCAAGCTAGATCGTGCGCTCGGCATGTTTGACGGGATACGCGACATCTGTAAAGCCCCCGTCATAGCCGCCCGGAAGCTCGAGCGGCTCAGTGAAAACAACAGTGAGGAGGCTTCGTGAGCGAAGCTGAAATCCACGGCGGCTCGAACGCGGTCGAAGAGAAGCTGGCAAACATCGGCTTCGGCAAAGAGCGCATCGACGTTCGCCCAGCGGCCCCCGACGAGGGGACACCCGTTGAGACCGTAGAGGCGGATCAGCCGCGCAACGATCTCGGCCAGTTCGCAAGTCCCGAACAGCCCGAGGCGGAAGCCCCGGAGAACGTCGCCGAGGAAGTGGCGGCTGAGAATGAGCCGCAGGATGGCAAGGACCCGGCAGTAGCCGCGTACCTCGCCAAGTACGGCGGCGACCCCGACAAGGCTATCGCCGCAGCCGTGCACGCTCAGCGTCAGCTCGGCAAGCAGTCGAGCGAGGTTGGCGAGCTTCGTCGCATGGTCGATGAACTGTCCCAGCTTCGTGAGGGCATCCAGCAGCAGAACCAGACGCAGCAGCAGCCGGTCATGGACCAGGCGACCGTTGACTGGTTCGACCAGCAGGCTCTCGACAACCCTTACGGCGCGGCAGAGTATGCCCGCCAGCAGGGCAACCCGATGCTGTTACAGCGGGCACTTTCCACCTGGAAAGACATCGACCCGTACTCGGCATCCGTCTACACGAACGAGCTTCGTTTGCAGGAGCAGCAACAGCAGTTCGAGGAGCGCATCTCGAAGGCGGCGCAGATGCCGATGGACGCGACGATCAACGTCGCGCTCACCAACGTCCGCTCGCAGAACCCGCACTACTCGAACTACGACGACGCCCTAGAGGCGACGCTCCAGAAGTATCCAGCCGTGCAGGAGGCCATCGAGTCTGCTGCTACGGCAGGTGACACCGGCAGGCTAGAAGCGGCCATCGGGACCGCCTATGCGCTCGCGCAGGGCGACACTCTCGCGCAGGTCGTTCGCACAGGCGAGACGCCGGAAAGCACGACCACCACGGAAACCGTGGCAGCACCAACGATCTCTGAGCCGCACGAAGCGCCGGCAGCGCCGACGCAGACTGACTCGTTCAGAGATGCGTTCCGACAGGAAGCAGAGCAGCGCAAGCGCGGCGTATTCGTCGCCGAATAGACCGGCCCGCCAAGCGGACACCCGGCAAGCAACTGCCCTTCCACTAAACGAGCCCCGGCATAGCCGGACACGCCGAAACCAGGAACCGACATCCATGTCCCTTCCAGTTTCGGGAGTAACCAGTAATGGCAGCAACAGTTCTGAAAGGCAGCATCACCACCGCTGATCCGTTGCCGGATGAGCAGGTGGTCGATATGCGGAACGAGTCTTCATAGGGCTCGTCTAAAACTCAGCTAAATGCTGGAACACCCTAAAGCTTACCTCCCTACTAACTGGAACAGCAGGTAAGATATGACAATGGGCAATCAGCAGGAAAGACTACTCTCGCTAGATTGGGCAGCGGGACTCATCCAAGGGGAAGCGCACTTTGGTTTTCTCACCTGGCAACGCCGGAAAGACAGCATGGTCTTCTTTCCGCTTTTTCAGATCAGCATGAAGGATGAGTGGGCGATCAACCACCTGAAAGACGTTCTCGCCGAGAACGGCATTCCGGTCACGATCCCCCGTGCGCCCAGCTTGCAGAAGGCTGGCATGTACCGAATCATCATTCGGGGGCATGGACGGCTAACACGACTACTCGAAGTGATGATGCCTCGACTCGGCGGCGACAAGAAGAAGTCGGCGCAGTTCGTGCAGGACTTCCTCATGTCCCGGACAGGAAAACCGAAGGCATCGCCATACTCTTCTTCCGAGGTGGCGCTAGTCATTGCTTCGCGTGAGTTCAATCAGCCGCGTACCGCAAGCCACAAGGACCCGCTTCGGGCGTTGAAAAATCCGAAGCGCGGCCCAAAGCCGAGAGTGCGATCCTCAGAGACTAATACGCTGGGCTAACGTTCCTAACGTTAGAAGATAGAGTCCGGCCCCTGGCGAAAGCCTGTGGGATGAGTTCGCGTCTATGAACTCGACCCTGACGACAGCCAGTTCACCAGCCTGCTTGTAAAGCTGGGGACTAGATCTGCCGTGAGGGAGAAGATCGAATGGTTGGAGGACCAGCTTCGGCCGCGTCTTCTTACCGTGTCGGCTTCGGCCGCTAACACGGCTACTACCGTCAACCTGACCGCCGGCCAGGGCCAGTACGTCGCCGCTGACGACATCATTCGTGATCTTTCGACGGGTGAGTTGATTCACGTCACGGCGGTTGCTACTGACGCCCTCACCGTCGAGCGTGGTATTGGCGGCGTTGCGGCAGCCACGATTGGCGCGTCGGATCAGCTCTACCTGATCTCGTCCGCGTACAAGCAGGGCGCGTCGTACGGCACTTCGCGGATCGTGAAGCGTGTGCTCGGATTCAACTACACGCAGATCCACCGCGACCCGTTCAGCTTCACCGGGACTGAGACCTCCATCGAGGAGTACGGCGGTCGCAACCCGATGAAGGAGCAGGTGAAGAAGCTCGTAGAGCACAAGCAGTCGATTGAGCAGACCTGTTTCTGGGGTGCTCGCAACTTCGACTCGACCAACAAGCGTGGTTACGCTGGTGGTGCCTACGAGTTCATCGCGTCCAACAAGAACGTGAGCGTCGGCACGCTCGACAAGTCCACGTTCGACGGTCAGGTCACGACCGCTCTCCAGCACGGCAACCTGAACAGCAAGGCGTTCTTCGTGGCGCCGATCGTCGGTAAGGCGATGTCCGGGTTCCTCCGTGACAACTGGGTCCGGGCCACCCCGGACGAGTCCCGCTGGGGCGTGCACGTCGATGCTTGGGTCTCCGGTGCGTACGGAACCAACATCCCTGTGTTCATCAAGCGGTACTGGAGCAACTTCGCCACCAACGGTGCCCAGGGTGCCGGTGGCGCGGCGTTCCTGATCGACATGGACTACGTGCGCTACGCACCTCTCCGCGACCGGGACACGCAGCTTCTCCTGAAGCGGCAGAACCCCGGCGACGACCTCGACTCGCGCGAGTACCTCACTGAGGCCACGCTCGAGTTCGCCCAGGAGTCGTGTCACGCCCTCTGGACCGGGATCACCGGCTAGAGACCACCCTCGCGGGTGGAGGCAGGAGGTGGGCTGCTCCCCAGCCTACGGGCATGGCCCGGCCCACCTCCCTCCAATCAACGAAAGGACTTCCGTTGCGCTTCATCTCCAAGTCGGCCAACTTCAATGCGGGGAACCTCCGCAACGCGAAGGAGGCCCTCGCCATGCCAGAGACCCGCGTGGTTGACGGCAGGACCGTCACCACGCAGTCAGAGGCGTATGTGGTCACCTCCGCCCTCCCGATCCAGTTCTCGCAGTCGGGACTGCTTCAGACCGACATCGACGCCGGCCTGTCGCAGTGGCGCAGCTTCCCCGGCCTTCCTCTCGAAGAGGACGGCGTTACCGTCGCCAACCCGGTCGAGAACGGCCGCATCGGCGTTTGGGACAGCGTTGCCTGGCAGGCGGAGAACAGCCTGACCGACGACGACCGGGATGCGGCCGAGAAGCTGCTTCTCAACAGCGCCCACTACGGCATCGAGTTCATCGCCGTCGAGGAAGTCAAGGCCGTGAAGCCGTGGCCGTCCTACGACGACACGCATCACAACAAGATTACGGCCCTAGCGTCGGAACTTGGCCTGGTGGCCGAGGCTCTGGCTTACGAGCAGTCGCGCGAGAAGCCCAGGCCGTCCGTTATCGAGCAGCTCGAGACGGCATTGAACCAGCTCGAGAGCGGTGAGTTCGTCGCCGCATAAAGGAAGCAACAATGGCAAAGAACACGCTGAAGACCACAAACGAAGACCAGATGCGGCCCGGAACCGTCACAGGATCGGCTGGTAAGGGTTATGCCGAGCAAGCAGCAGACGGCTCCGAGTATGACAAGTACGGATGCCGCGTCGATTACAACCTGCTCGCCAGCCACTCCTTCAAGTAAGCCGCTTGCTACGTGGTGGCGCCAGCTCGGTGAAGGCGTGGCGTACCTGCGCTGCGAAGTGCCGGCCCGTGCGCTACCGGGCCAGGTGCTCGATTTCGGCCCGCAAGACCTAGTTCCGCACGACAAGTGGGGAGCGACCTTCCCGCGACAGCAGGGCGCAGCCATCTGGCCGTTCGCGGGCAACACCTCGCGCGGCATCGTGATGGCCGCCATGAGGGAGCAGGGCGTCCGCGTCCTGATGGAGACGGACGACAACTACCTGCTGCCCCGCGACCTGCGGCAGGGCGACTGGGCCGACAAGATCGAGTCTGGGAGCGACGACCACAACCGCGAGGCTCACGCTCGAATCTGCAAGTGGGTGGACGGCATCATTGTCGCCACCGACAACCTGGCTGAGCACTACTCGAAGCTGAACCCGAACGTCTACGTCTGCCCCAACTCGATCGACCCTGACGACTGGCCCGAATACGAGAAACCAGACGACGGAATCCTGCGGATCGGCTGGGGTGCGTCGCACTCGCACATGGTCGATGCTCCGCTCGTCCAGAGGGCGTTCCGCTGGGCCTCGGAGCAGCCGAACGTGGAAGTCCACGTCTTCGGCATTGGCGAGGTTGCGAAGTTCCCGTACCGCGTGAAACGGGCTCCGTGGACTGACGATCAGGCCGAGTACCGCCGCCTGCTTGCGACCTGCGACGTGCATGTCTGTCCGCTCTATGAGACGCCGTGGGCGGCAGGCAAGAGCGACTGGAAGGCCCTGGAGGCTTCGATGGTCGGCGCATGGCCGATCGTCTCCACGGCCACCCCGTACAAGCCCTGGCACGACCGCACGATGACCTGCAAGACCGAACGTGACTGGCTAAACGCCCTGAAATGGGTCGTGCGCCATCGGGACGAGATTCCGCAACTGGCGGCCGAGGCGAAAGGCTACGTGATGTCGGAGCGCCTGATCGAGCAGTCGATTCATCTTTGGGAGGCCGCAGTTCGTGGATAGGGATTGTCTCAACTGTGGAGAGAGCATCTCCCCGTCGAAGCGCAAGGATTCGGTCTATTGCTCTAAGTCGTGCGGCAGATCGCACTTCGGCGACGACCCCATTCGGCCCCAGGCTGCGGCTAAGTACCTGTGGGGCAACTGGAGTCCCGAGATAGAGGCGAGGGCTCCCGAGTACCTCTGGGCCATCAGTGGTTGAAGAAGCCATTCGGCGCGAGATGCAGGCGAGGGCATTAGCGGATCAGGCAATCGTGCTTAGAGCGCTCCAGAAGCCGGACGAGCTACAGCAGCTAGTCGAGTTCCTCGACGGCCGCGATTTGCGGAACGTGCTTGAGATCGGCACCTGCCACGGCGGCACGCTCTGGCTCTGGTGCCAGCTCGCGCACCCGTTCGCGCAGATCGTCTCAGTAGATCTCCCTGGAGGTCCGTACGGCGGCGGCTATCCGACAGAGGCCGTGCCGAAGTTCCTGGGCTATGGCAAAGACCACCAGTGGATTCAGCTTTTCCAGGGCGACTCGCACGCCGAGAAGATGCTGAAGGCCGTCAAGGGCTTCCTGGCCGGACGCAAGCTCGACCTGCTGTTCATCGACGGCGACCATACCTATGAGGGCGTGAAGCGCGACTGGGAGACGTATTCGCCACTGGTACGCGAGGGCGGCATCGTCGTCTTTCACGACATCGTTGAGCACTTCCACCTGCCCGACTGCCGTGTTGATCTGCTCTGGAACGAGCTGAAACAGACCCACCGCTACGAGGAGTTCATCGGCGCCGAGGATGGTCTTGCCTGGGGCGGCATAGGAGTGATTCACATTGTCTGACATGCGCCCCGCGCTGCCCGTCGCAACCGAGGTAGACACGAAGCGCTACGGCGTCGGTCCTGACGGCACCAAGTACGCGGAATACGAGTTCATCTACACGGAGTACGACGCCGGACGCATCCGCGCGGGCTATGCCTGTATGGAGTGCGGCGAAGCTCAGGAGACGCCGTTTCCCGAGCGCTGCATCTGTGGTTACCCGATGCGCGATGACCAGTCTCGCCGCTTTGCGGAGCAGTTCGACGGCTACACGACCATCGGCCCTTCCCGCTCCATCGAGGAGCTACGCGCAGAGGACGAGGAGCAGAAGGAGCGCGCGCGCAGGATGCGCGAAAAGCCGACCAGCAGAATCATCGTTCCGAGCTGGGTACGAAGTGCCTAGACGCTGCGGGGACTCGAACTACCACAACGGATCACCCATCTGGCGCACGAGGGGCCAGCGCAAACGACGCGGGAAAGAAAAGCAGTCCCGTAAAGACAAGCAGCTCTTTAGGAGTCAGCTCAAATAGCAGGCATCAGCACATACCTATCGGACAAGTACCTGGACTGCCTCGTGAACGCATCCGGTTTCAATGTCGCGGGAGTGTGGGTTCAGCTTCACACCGCAGACCCCGGAACGGCGGGCACTACGGCCGTCGCGGGAAACAACGTCCGCAAGAGCGTCACCTTCGCCGCTGCGGCATCCAACTCGAAAGTAACGAACGCCGACATTACCTGGACGAGCGTATCCACGACCGAAACGTATTCGCATGTTTCGCTCTGGGATGCGAGCGCGGCCGGTAACTTCCTCTGGTCTGGCGCCCTGACGGCTTCCAAGGCCGTCACAGCGGGCGACACGTTCACGCTGACTTCCGGGCAGGTTTCGGTAGCCATCAACTAGCGTGGCAACTACCTACTACGAAGATGTAACTGTCTCCGACATCAGCACGTCGGGAACAGCCTTCGTACATACCCTCACAAAGACACAACCCGGCGCGACCGGCTCTGATTCGCTCTCGCTCGCAGCACTGACCTCCAACACGGCCGCATATGCGACCCCGGCTGGAGATCCATCGACTGGCGGCACGAACACCGGCACGTTCTTCGCGCACCTGAATGTTTCCGTCAGCTTTTCGGGCGCCACAATCCAGTGCGTCCTGAAGCGCGTCAGCTCCAGTGGGGCCGTCCAGGCGACCGTAACCGGCACGACCGACTCCAGCGGCACTGCCGGGGTCAAGACGTTCACGTTCACGAATCCGGCGTTGGGCACCTGGGGTAGTGGTGATCGTCTCGAGGTGTGGTTCGTCATCACGAACACCAACTCGCACGGTGGCGCCAAGTCGATCTCCTGGGAGACTGGCAGCGCGAGCGACACGGCCGTTGCGCCCTGGGCGAGCGTGTCGTCAGTAGCCGGTTCTGCCAGCCTGTCGGCCGCTGCATCGCTGTCCGCCGCTGGCAAGAAGTCCACCTTTGGCCGAGCGCCCCTTTCCGCCTCTGCGACACTGGCTGCGGCGGGACACAGGAACATTTCTGGACTCGCTGCGCTCGGCTCGTCTGCCGCATTCACCACAAGCGGCACCAGGAAGATTCTCGGTGCGGCTGGCCTGACTTCCACTTCGACGCTCTCGGCGTCGGGAACGGTCGGCACTGGCTCAACGGTCGTTACCGGGTCGTCAAGTTTGACGGCCACCGCAAGCCTCACCGCTGCCGGCAAGAGGACCGTCCTGGGCTCCTTCTCTGAAACAGCCACGAGCAGTCTCACTGCCGTTGGAGTGAGGGCGATTCATGGCTCGGCTTCCGGGTCGGCAACGGGCAGCTTCTCCGCGAGCGGGACACGAATCGCTCATGCGACTTACGTGGGAACCAGCACCTCGACCCTTCTGGCCGCCGGACTTGTCTCTACCGCTGGCTCCGCAACCTTCTCAGCCACCTCCTCGCTCACGGCCACCACTACCGGCACCACAGGAGCAGATCCCATCATCATTCAAAAGACCGGAACCGCCGGTATTGCCGTCATGCAGAAGGCCCTGGCGGGCTGGACGTACGTGTCGCAGAAGACGGGAACAACTGCGACCCCCGTGGCGCAGAAGGTTGTTGTGGGCTGGACTCAGGTGTCGGGCCACTAGATGTCCACTCTCGCCACTCTCCGCTCGGACGTAGCGGGCGTTCTCGGACTCGACTACGACGCGGCCAACCCGTCCAACGGGGATGGGCCGCGTCTGACTGCGTGGGCGAACGACGCGGTGATCGACATGCTGCGGCGCACGCACGTCTACGTCACCTCGGCGACGATGAACCTCACCTCGGGTCAGGGCGACTACAACCTGGACTCCGGCATTCTGGCTATCGAGGACATCTACACGACTTCGAGCGGCGCGAACTTCCGTCTCAGCCGCAAGTCGAGCACCGATCTCGTCAACCTGCGGCTGTTCTCTGTCACCACGTCGCCCGAGCAGATGTATGCCCTTTCGGGCGCCAATCTCCTGATGCTCTATCCGGCCCCCCTACAGGCCGACGTGCTGACGATCTACTACGTGCCTCGCCCCACGGCCCTGTCGAACACGACCGATGACCCTTCCACGTTGACACTGGGCGGCATTCCGTCCGAGTTCCACTATGGGCTCGAGCTGTACATGCAATGGAAGGCCGCCGACGCTTTCGATGACGAGTCTTCGCAGAGTGGCGAAACGTACAGGCGCATGTATCTGGGCGACCCGACAGCTCCTCCGGGCACCGAACAGCGAGACGGTTTCGTTGGCACGATGAAGAAAGACCTGCGCCGCAAAGGCGGAAAACACCTCGCAGGCGTGCAAATACCTCCGCGCTCTCGTCGCATCTACGTCGCCAACCCCGGAGTCGATGTCGGCTCCATGTATGGAGGCTAGATGCCGCTGACCCTTACGCCAGTCACTCCCGGAACGCTTACCGCTGTCGCCGCCCCTGTCTCTCAGTCGGACGCTGTTATTTGCAGCGAGGGCCTGCCTTGCAGCGAAAGCCTGCCTTGCGGAGAGATCGGTCTCGGCCTCACGGTACTCGATCCTGCCGCCCCGTTGACCCTTACTCCTGTGAGTCCCGCCTAGATGCCCTACACGCCCAGAACGTGGGTTGACGGTGTAACGAAGCTCGGCCCCACGAACCTGAATCCTATCGAGAACGGCATCTTCTCGTCCTATGCGGTGTACGACGTTATGGACCCCGCGTATGGCGCGAAGGGCGATGGCGTCACAGACGATACGGCCGCGATTCAGGCCGCGATCAACGCCTGCCCCGCCGGAGGCGTGGTCAGGTTTCGCCAGGGGACGTACAAGATCACCGGCCTCACGATCTCCAAGGGGATCACGCTCCAGGGAACGGGCGGCGCGGACGCGGCCTGGACGAACTTCGGAACGCTCATCACGATGGACAGCGCCACGGGCGTTGCGTTCACCGTTTCGGCGCACCGCTGCAAGTTCAGGGACATGGCGATTCAGAACGTCCACGCCACGGCACCGACCGCAGGGGCAGGAATCAAGGTCGTATCGGGCGGAGGCGACAGAACCCACTACGGCCCCGACCTGTGCGTGCGCGGCTTCTTCTACAACATCGACCACCAGGCGGGCAAAGAGTGGACGATGGACCCTTCGTGCTTCCTGTACGACTTCGCCTCAATCGGACTGCGCATACAGAACGTGGACTCGGTTGACGGCGGAGACATGATGGTCTCAGGCAACTTCTACGCCGGCCCGGTCAACAACGGCGACACGGCGATCGAGTGGCTTTCTGGCGGCGGCTTCAAGGGCTACAACCTCAAGGTCAACACTCGCGGCACGGCGACTCTGAACAGGGGCATCGCCCTGGAGTTGCAGGACGGCATCAACACCAGCGACTTTCAGTTGTGCAACTCCAGCATCGAGAACTGCACCTGGGGCGTCATTCTCGAGCACATCGGCGTGGCCCATACCGGCACGTTCCAGAACCTCACAATCACCGGCTGCGAGTTCGAGACACTCGGCAACTCAAACCTGACGGCCACGATCGCTATTGCCCCGTCAGCGACCGGGAAAGTAAGCCTGGTCAACGTCTGCGGGAACACGATCGCCGGGACGGGCGGCAACTCTCAGGTTGGGATCAACTTCACGAACCTGGACCGCGCCTCTCATGGTCCAAACGTCTTTCTGAACAGCGCTGGATTTGGCGATGGCGGCGGGAACACGAACGTCACTGCCGTCAGGCAGGCAAGCACGAGCGCGCTCAGCGCTGGGCCACCTTCGGCGCCTAGAGACGGCGATATCTGGCTCGCCACCGGAGTCGGTAACGGGAGCTGGCAGTTCCGCTACAACGCGGGCTCGGCCTCAGCCTTCAAGTGGGAGTTCGTCGGCGGCGCACCGCTTACGGCCTATCGCTCCACCAACACCGCCCAGTCGGCAGGCAGCACCTTCCAGGAGCTTGACACCGCGCTAAGAATCACGCTCGCCCGAGCGGGCGATTACCTGCTGACGTACTCCGCGCAGGGGACAAGCTCCAGCGGAAACGTCCTGTTGCAGGTTACCGGCTGGGACGCCACCGCAGCCGCACAAGTTGGTTCAGGCAACGCGGACAGCACTGGCGGAGCCGGAAACTTCGCCACTATCTCTCCCGTCAATCAGCTAGTCACCGGCTGGACTGCCGGCCACGTGGTCAGCATAGCCTTCTGGACTAACGACGGGACGCCGGCCAATACGCAGTGGGGGAACAAGTCCCTGGGCGTCATTCCGGTGAGAGTCTCGTAATGCCGCATCCTTTCCCACTAGCGTCCGTTTTCACGAATGGGATGCGGCGTGATGTGGACCGCACGGAACTTCCCGGCGGCTCGGCGTACAACATGGTGGACTTCATCCCCGACGAGATCCAGGCCGTCACTGGCGGCCGGGGCGGCTGGACGTACGCAGGCCCAGTCATGTCCGGGGCAACCCAAATTCTCGATGTCTCCTATGCGCCCTTCTCGGCCGGGGCGCAGGTTGTTGCCCACGACTCGACCAACATCTGGAACGTCCTGACGGGCGCCTCGATTGCCTCTGGCATCACCCAGGCGTTTTCGCCGCCCGTGTTTCATCGCAACTTCCTGATCTTCCCCGGCAACATGGCCGGCGGCGGTGTGGGAAAATACGACGGCACCACCGTATCCGTCCTCACTGGCGGCTCGTATCCGAAGGGCGGTCGCGCGACGGTCTACAAGGACCGCCTGGTGCTCGCCAATGATGGGACGAACCAGAACCGGGTCTGGTTCAGCGCTGCGGGAGACCCGACCACCTGGGATTTGACCTTTGGGTATTGGGATACCACTGGCGCCGTAAAGGGCCTGGGCGCAACCCTGAACTCCATCCTGATCTTTCACAACGACTCTGTAGAGCGGCTGCGGGGAACCACTCCCCCTCCGGGTTCCGACATGGTTCTCGAACCGTTCCTGCCGAACGTCGGCTGCATCGACCCGTTCACGATCGCCTACTGGAACAACCGCATCGTCTGGGCGTCGTCGCAGGGCATCCACATGTCGGACGGAGCAACGATGGTCGATCTCACGGCCAGCGCCCAGATGAAGACCTACTGGCAGTCGCTCATGGTCGGATACGACTCGACATCGTGGCGTATCGCGGCCGGCATCTACCGCGACCACTACATCATCTGCGTCAACAACGGCTCAGGGATCTTGCTCGACTGTCTGTGTCTCTCCCTCAACAGTCAGACGATGTGGCGCTTCAGCAACATTCACGGCTCGAGCTTTGCCCGGACTTCGGATCAGCAGCAAGAGAAGCTGTACATGGGCGAGTTCAACGCCGGTCGCGTCGTGGAACTGTCATCGCTCTGGTCGCCCTCTGCGACAGTAAAGCGGGACGCTGACGGCACGAACCCCACCCCGATCATAGAGACCGGAATGTTTCGGGGCTTCGACCGCCTGCATCGCCGCTGGATCGAGTCGATGGGCAAGCAGAAGTGGCGCTTCGGCTACGTCGATTACGACTTGCGCGACGCGGCCAGCGACAATCCCACGGCCACGCTGAGCTACTGCACCGACCCGACCGGCTCGTATGCGCAGGCGGGACTGTCTCTACCGGCGACTACCAAGGTGTCGCGCGTTCGTCGTAGCTTCAGCCCGACCCAGGGCGGAGCCACACACTCGCAGATGCTCGGCCTGAAATATGCAGTCACCGGGCCGTACGCGAGCGCCAAGTTGGTCACGCTGGAAGGCGACTTCTCGCCGATCGAGATTGGGGCCTTGTAGTGGATCTTGCGGACGAGATTCGCGCTGTCCTGAGCGACCCGATGAACCTGCCGTCCGAGTTCCTCGACTACATGTTGCAGCACTCGGCTCAGAACTCTGTCCCCGTCCAGTCGTTGAACGCGTCCACTGTGGTTGCTTCCGGCGTCGGTACGTCCGCGAATGCTCCTACTCGCTACGTGGGCGGCACGGCCTCTGGCGCTCCTGCCTCGGGAACGTACGTGGCGGGCGACTTCGTGGTCAGCCACGACGGCCATGTTTACATCTGCACGGCGAACGGCTCGCCTGGCACGTGGTCTACGTGGCCCGCGCAGGGCGAGATCGCGTACAGTCAAACCAGTGGCACTGTGGTGATTGCCAGCACCAATCCGGCGTCGCCCACGGCGGTAAACGCCGGAGTAACCGCCGCCTATACGGGCGTTCCAATCTATGTAGAAGTGTTTGCGCCCACTGTTGTCCCTCCCAATGTTGCCGGGGGCAGTACAACCCTGGCTCTAATGGATGGCGTATCTACGGTCGCGGCTTTGGGGGTTGTTCAGACTCCCGTAACCACGGCTCTTGCCAATAACAACTTACAGGTCCCCCTCTACGCACAGGTGAAGATAACTCCATCGGTCGGTAATCACACCTACGCGCTGTCTGCCTACGCTTCAAGTCTAACGGGACCTCCTGCCGTGTCTACCGCCGCTGGTTCCGTGCCGATATTCGTGCGGACCAGATATGCGTAAAGGCGCCCCGAGAAGCTGGAGGGACCATGAAATCCACTACACCCCCGAGGCGCCAGTGTCCATCGTAACACATAGGAGTCCGAGCCATTGAGCGTGCCAGGAGGCGGAACGGGCGGCAGGATCGCCAGGGCGTTCAAAGGCCCGAAGATCGCCAACTACGCGCCTGATTACCAGTCGATCATCAACAGCGATCCTGCCTTCCAGGCGATCAAGCAGAACATCTCCGCGCAGGGCATCGCTGATGCCTCGCAGCGCCGCGCGGCCACGAATCAGGCGCTCGTCCAGTTCGGCTCCATCCCCAACTTCGCGGCAGAAGCGGGACAGCTCGGCCTGTCGCCCGACGCGCTGAAGATGTTGCAGGCTGATATCGACCCCGCCACAACCGGCCTGGCTGCCAACAATCAGTTCTCGACCGAGGCCGAGATGCAGCGCCAGGAAAACCAGGCCGTGCAAGCCCTCCGCAATAACCTCGCGGCGCGCGGCGCCCTGTCCTCTGGTGAAGACGCCTACCAATCCGGAAACCAGGAGCACTCGTACGAGGGCGCGCAGCAGCAGGCTCTGGTGAAGCTCCTGAGCGCCCTCGCGGGCTACCAGCAGAACTACACGACCGCACAGCAAAACGAGCAAGGCCAGCTCACGCAAGGCATCCAACAGGCGGAAGCGACTGACTCTGGCCTGCCGCAGTACCAGGGCTTCGCCCTGCACTACAACGCCAGGTCGGGCAAATACGTCGGCCCTTCAGGCGAGAAGTACACCCCAGTCCGCACCGGCAAGACGTGGACGCTACGGGATGACGGAACGGGGCTCAGCTACGTCCTGAACCGAAACGGCACCCTCACCCTCAAGTCGTAGGAGTCAGTTCCTTTGTCAGCACTCATGGGCACGCCCGCCTTCCACGGGCAGCCGTTCAATCTGCCCGCCCAAGCATCTCCTTTCGCCCAGCAGCTTTCGGGCCACCTTGCGCCGGTCGGCGGTCTCGCAGGTCTTGCCGGACTGATTCACAGCCTGCTTGGCGGAAGCCGCCAGTTGGTGCCTCCGGGGTATCACCCCGGCGCTAACGGCATCTCGGGCAGCCTCGGCCCCGCCCCTGTTCCGCCTGACGTGTCGGGCTTCCACCAGCCCCCGCAGCTTCCCGGCTCGGTTCAGGCCGGAACGCCGACTCCGCCTCCCGGCGTAGCCGCTCCGCCCACAGGCTCGTACAACCCGGCCCAGTTTTACCGCTCCACCGGCCAGCCACAGTACGCGGCTCAGTTGTGGGAGTCGCACCATCCCTTCGCGGTCGCACATGGACAGGTTCCCGGCTGGGTGACACAGGCTCTCGTGCACGCGCTCCAGAGCATGCAGGGCGGTGCGGCCCCCACCCCTCCGCCCACGTCTCAGATTCAGTAGAAGGAGTCAGGTCTCATAGCCAGAGGCGCAGGCCGCGCTGGACGCGGCGGAGGCAAGGGCAAAGGCGGCGGCATCGGCGCAACAGCGCTGAGAGTCTCGCGCGCCCAGGTATCGGCTGCCGAGGTGCCGATCCTGCAACAGATCCACGCCGAGCGAGCAGCCAACCTTGCGAAAGCGCAGCAGCAGATGGGCTTTGCGAAGGCCGCCGCTGCGCTGCTGAAGGGTGTCGCTCCGCGCGTGCAGGACACGTACTCGAACGCCGCGAACGCGGACGCCGGGTATGCACACGGTCTCGGCAGCAACGTCCAGCAGTCGATTCAGCAGCAGGCGGACGCCAACAACGCCTTCCTGGCAAAGATGGGCACTCCGAGCGCAGGGCTCGAGCACCCGGCGGATGTCGGCGGCACGGCTTACGGGCTCGAGGGCTACATCCCGGCCACGACGTTGCAACGTGAGGGTGCAGCGTTCGGCTCGGCAGCGCAGACGCTGCCCGGTGACGTGCTCAGCCAGGGACAGCAGCAGGCTTCCGCGACGCTCTCCAGCGACCCGAACCTGGCGAGTCTTCAGGGCGACCTGGCGAAGCTCGCGGCCACGCAGCCTGCGGTGTACCAGAAGACACTTACGTCTCTCGAGGACATGGGCTACAAGAAGGCGGAACTGGGCCTCTCCGCGAAGCGGCTCCAGATTTCCGCGCAGCAGGGCCAGGAGCGGATCAACATCTCGGCGCAACGAGCCGCGCAATCGGCCTACAACGAGAACCGCAACTACCGCCTCTCGCTTGCCCGTCTCGGCATCGCCAAGAAGAGTCTCCAGCTACGGGCGCTCAAGTCCGAGGCCAAGAACAGCGGCGCGGGCGGCGGCTTCACGCCGGACGAGCTGGTCCACATTCGCGGTCAGGCAGGCAACATCGCCATGCACGCCCACGACGGAATCCCGGCCAGCGGCACCAAGGCCGCACTGCCTCCGCTCAACTACAAGCAGGCGATGAAGCAGGAGATACTCGCGGGCATCCCGCCCTCGATCGCCGTCAAGGCGCTACAGGACGCCGGATATCAGATCCCGCTCAAAGCCTCCGACTTCACGTTCCCCGGCGCAGGCATCCAGGGCCAGGGCAGCGAGTTCGGCAGTCTCAAAGGGCCGGCCGTTCTCGTCCGCTCGCTCCGCAACTATCCGAACCTGGACGCTAACGCAGTCATGGCTATCGCCTCTCAAGAAGGGCTTAGTGGCGGCGTCGGCGACCACGGCACGAGCTTCGGCCCCTTCCAGATGCATGCTGGCGGCGCACTACCTGCTCGCGTCTGGGCGAAGGGCGCCAGGTACGCGCAGAAGTGGGCCTGGAGTCCTGCCGGGATCAACTACGCGCTCAGGCGCATCGAGGCAGTCGCAGGCGGCCTGCAAGGCCATGCCGCTATCGCGGCCATCTCACGCGGCTTCGAGCGTCCGGCCGATCCTGCTCAGGAGATCGCGGGCGCTTCTAGCGTTTACGGACGGTACTAATGCTCATCGAAGCCGGTCTGCCCGAGGGGCACCCGCTCCGAGTCGCGGCCATCAGTCGTCACGCCCAGGACGCGCTTAGTCCTGAGCCGATCCGTCAAACACGCGGGCAGGCGAACCTGCGGAAGCTGAACCTGTCTCCGACCGAACGGCTGACCATCACTCATCCGGTCGCGCCACAGCAGACAGCTCCTGCTCAGGCGGCGGGGCTGACGCCTATGCCCAGTCCTGTTCACGCCGACATGGGCGGGGTCACCAAGGCGGTAGACAGTTTCGCCAACGCGCAGATCGCCAAGCTGAGCAAGCAGTTCAGCGGCGGCGGATTCGGCGGCAACTCTCCGCTGCCTCCGCAGGCAGAGTCAGCCCTCGGGCTGCACATCGTCGCGGAGGCGCATCAGTTTCTGGGTACACCGTACCTCTGGGGCGGAACGACTCCCAAGGGATTCGACTGCTCAGGATTCGCCCAGTATCTGTACGCCAAGATCGGGATCAACATCCCGCGCACGTCTGAGACGCAGTGGGAGTCAGGGCGCCCGGTCGGCAAGAACGGCCTCCAGCCCGGAGACCTCGTGTTCTTCAAGGGCAGCGACTCTGTTGGTGGCCTACCCGGCCACGTAGGCGTCTACATCGGCCACGGAATGATGATTGACGCCCCGCACACGGGCTCGCACGTACGGGTCGAGAGCGTTCACAACTTCGGCGGCTACATGGGAGCGCGCCGCTATGGGAAGGGATAGATGAGAGAAGGCGGCTTCCCCGCTGTCGGCACTCCCGCAAGGGCCAAGCAGCTCGCCCATCACGCTAAGGGCGTGGCGCAGGGCAAGGGCAACTTCTTCCACACGTCGGTCGAGAAGCTGGCGAAGATGAAGCTGACGCCAGTGGAGCATCTGTACGTGCAGTCGAAGGCGAACGAGCATCGGCTGAACAAGATGTTCCCAAAGCAGAAGCCCCTCCATCTGAAGCAAGAGCATGGCAGTGGATTCGGCGGAATCGAGAACATCGGCAAGGGCCTGGTTCACACCGCAGTCAACACCGAGAAGACGATCTACCACGCCTCACAGGTCCCGTACGTCGCGGATCTCGTACGGCATCCGAGTGACATCGTTCATCCGAATCGCAGCCGTCTGAGCAAGATCGGCGCGCAGGACGCCCAGGCCCAGAAGGATCTTCTCGAACAGGCGACCAACTACCGCGAGATCGAGCACATTCGGAACCATCCGATCGCGGGCGGCATCGCCCTTGCTGGCATCCTCCCCTTCGGCAAGGCCGCTAGGTTGGCCGAAGTCGGAGCTGATGCGGCGCGAGGAATCGACGCAGGCGAGCACGCCGTCAAGGTCGCTCAGGCCGCAGAAGAGGCGAAGGGACTACGCAAGATCGCGTTGCAGCGCCGCGCTGTCCGGCTTGGCCGCAGGGTAAATAGTCCCGAGGATGCTCACGCGATCCTTCAGCAAGAGGCGGAGAAAGCTACGGCCAGGGCGACGAAAGACGCTCGCAAGAATCCGCAGTTCGTAGAGTATTTGCCCGGCGAAACACGCCCTGAGACTGGCGGACTAACGGGCCTCAAGGTGCGCGAGGCGATGCGCGGCGTCAAGAAGACCTACAAGCAGGAGAAGGCGCTCCAAGGGCCGGAGGTCGCCAAGAGAACTGCTGCCCTCGACGCGGAACTGAAGGCCGCCAAGAACTTCGAGGAGGCAGCCGGCGCCAAGAAAGTTCTCGCTGGAGAGATGCCTGGGGCCAAGTTCGCGGGCTTCGAGCCGCTCAAGCCGCTTCTCGAGGACATCAAGGCGCATGTAGATAGCGTGAACATGCTGCCGCACGACAGAAGCCGTCTCTTCAACGCGGTCAAAGCTGGTGTCGCCGGCAAAGTCCCCCGCCCCGCAGAGCGAAAGTTGATCGAGAGCGTTTTTGGCCGCGAGGTAAAGCAGCTCTCGCCAGGGGCCATCAAGGAGCGTGGCATCGGACGCACGATCGTAGATGTCGGAAATGTTCCCCGCGCGCTTATGTCCAGCTTCGACCTTTCGGGTGCTTTCCGCCAGAACCTCGGCGCTATCTTCCACAACCCGAAGGTCGTGTTCGGTAACTATCACGAGGCCCTACACGCAACCGTCTCCGAAGCGAAGTTCCAAGAGCTGATGAACAGGGATGTCTACAGCCATCCCCTCTACCACATAGCGAAAGCGGACGGAGTTCCGTTCACAGAGATAGGCGGAGTAAACAAGGCAGAGGAGGGCTTCTCCTCTAACATCGCCGAGCATCTCCACGAGATTCCAGGAGTGCGTTCAGTTCCGGGGGTAAAGCACGCCGCCAAGGCAGTCAGTACCGGCGTGAGAGGCTCTGACCGCAACTACGTCTATCTCCTCAACAAGACCCGCATGACCGAATATGAGACGTTTGTCGGTCAGGCGGCCGACAACGGCTGGCGACTAGACGGACCCCAGGGCGAGAGGCTCCGCAAGCAGATCGCAGATACGGTGGCTACGCTCACGGGGAGGGGGAACTGGGGCAAGCACCTCGCGGCGCACCGCGCAACCTACAACATGTTGTTCTTCTCGCCGGGCCTTATCAAGTCGCGGCTCGATCTCCTCAATCCTGTTTGGTATGTCCATGCGGAGCCGTTCGTCAGGCAGCAGCGGCTGAAAGTCGCCCTGAGACTGTACGGCACCCTCAACCTAATTCTTTGGTCTGCCAAGATGGCGGGCGCGAAAGTCAGCACCGATCCCACGAACGCGGACTTCGGAAAAATCAGGATCGGTAACACCCGCATTGACCCAGCCGGCGGACTCACCCAGTACATGCGGCTGATCGGTCAGTTGTATGAGGGTAAGATCACGAGTTCGGTGACCGGAAACGTAGAACCACTTTCCAATGGTCCCTTCAAGACTTCTCGCGGCAACGTGGTTCAGCAGTTCGCTCGGAACAAGTTTGCCCCGATTCCGGGACTGGCCTACGATCTGGGATTCGGGCCTGGAATCGGACAGAAGATGACGCCCAAGGCCGTGGCGGGATCAATGTTCGTGCCCCTGCTCATGCAGGACATGTGGCAGATCACGCACGCCAAGGGTCCTGGCGGCGGCCCCGGTATGGCGGCTAAGACCTTCCTGCCCGACCTGTTCGGTGTCGGCGTCCAGAACTACGGCCCACCCACGAAGTCCAAGTCCGCTCCTGGTGGCTACGGCAGTTCAGGCGGCTACGGCAGTAGCGGTGGCTATGGCGGCTCGTCCGGCTATGACAGCGGCAGCGGCTACGGCGGCTAGCAGTTGTATCCGCTGCAATCCGTGTAGCTACTCGGCGACCTAGGGGCATGGTGCCCGCTACGGTCGAGCATAAACGTCACAGACGCTGCGATCACGGCCAGTCCGGCGACTAGGGCCACACACTTCAGCGCTAGATCCACGCCCACAGACTACACCCTGGAGAGACCATGCCGCTTACTCCGCGCCCCTCGGGGCTGCCTCGCCGTATCCCCGCCTGGGCCTGGAAGTGGCTGAAATGGCGTACGAGACGCGGTGTAAAGCCGATCCCGAAGCCCCAGCCGAAGCCGAAGCCGACCACGATGTACATGTTCGATGACGTGAACGTGTCCCTGATCCCGAAGGACGCGCAGGCTGTCGCTGGCTACGTGGACGGCCACTGGGCGACCTGGAGCAAGGTCAAGGCCGGCTGGCCGAACGCGAAGAAGCTGATGATCGCCGTATTCGCGCAGGACAACGGCGACTGCCTCGATGTCGAGCCCGGTGACGCCTCCGCCGCGCAGGCTCCCGCCTGGGTGAAGCGGCAGCTCGCCAACTGGACCAAGAGCCCGCACGATGTGGCACGGCCTGTCGTCTACACGTCAGCGTCGCTGGCGCAGTCGCTCGTCAATCTACTGAGCAAGTCGGGGCTGAAGTACGGCCAGGACTACCTGCTCTGGACGGCCCACTACGATCCGGCCAAGGGCGTGCATCTCTGCTCGCCCAAGTGCGGTTTCGGGCTGAAGTTGACAGCGCACGCGACGCAGTACACCGACCATGCGCTCGGCCGCTCGCTCGATGAGTCGCTCTGCGCCCCAGGCTTTTTCAAGTAATGAGCGAGGAAGGGGTCACCTACTCATTCAAGGACCTGTTCGAGAAGCTCGAGAAGTCCTTGACGGCGGGATTCGACAAGCTGGACAAGCGGGTCGATCAACTGAACTTGCGGCTGGACGCCAAAGCCGACAACTCGACAGTCACCGCCCTGGAGGCGAAAGTAATCGCCAACGACCTTCGGACGGAGGAGCGATTCTCGAACTTCGGCGAAGCGGTCGAGGCGCGGTTCAAGCCGCTCGAACTGGCGGAGGCGGGCAGCGTCGCCGTCGCGGGCTACAAGAAGGTCGCGCTCGGCGTCGTCGTGTCGCTCACGGCCGGAGGCATCGGCGAACTCATCTATCTGCTGGTGTCGTCGGGAGGGCATTCGTGAAAGCGCACAGGCTCATACCTATCAACTGGATTCAGTGGACCTCCCTGCTGACCTCGATGGCGGTAGCTGTCCTTCTGCCCCTTTTCATCATCCAGGGACGACAGCAGCGGGCGCAGGCCAACGAGGGGCTCAAGGTCTTCATCTGCCATTTCGAGGCGGCAGCGCTGAAGTCACCCAACCAGACGCCACAGCAGGTTCGCAAGATTCACGTCTTCTTCGCCAACGTGCTGACGGCCATTCACCAGTCGCCCTGCGGCCCCTAAAGGAGCACCAATGAAAGTCAAGGCGAAGGCAGTGCTTCGCAAGCTGACCGTTGCCCTCATATCGAAGGAAGCACGCGGCCCTGAACTGGCGTTGGCCCGCATCATCCTTGCCGCCCTAGGTGTGAAGCTCGGCATCAACTTCGCGGAATACGTGAAGTGAACGGAAGCGTCCTCTATTGGCTGATGGCGTTCTACGCCTTCCACAGAATCAGCCAGTGGATGAGGAATCATTGGGGCGGGTGAGTGCACCGTGGAGGAAGTCGAACAGTCTGCGAGCGCTCAGCTAAGCAAGGAGGGCCAGTTGCACGGCTGGCGGCTGCTGCGGCTGATTGACGCCTACAGAACGCAGAAGTCGCCGCTCGAGTACGACGACGTTGAGCTGCTCGGCCAGATCGCGCTCGCCACATCAGACCTGCACGACGCTTGTAGCGCGCTGATGCGCGGCTGCCGGCTCGAGTTGGCCGTGATTATCTACACTTAGTATCCGCATTCCGCGCAGGCACAAAGACGAAGGCCCGGCCCTCCTGCGAGCGGCCGGGCCTTTTTTCGTCTCTCCCTGGAGAGGAGAGAATCAGCTTAGCTGGGAGTCGCGGCGAGTCGAAGCGGCAGTCGGATCAGGAGAGCCGAGGGTCGCCTCCTCCTCGCAACCGTCCTTCCACCACCAGCCGGAGCCAAGCTCCTGCCGCCGCCAGCCATTCCCCAGCAGATAGGTCACTGCGGCTGCGTACACGTCGCCAGCCTCGCTAGTAGCGGCAGTCATGTCGCGCCTCCGATCCTCATGTGTCGCGTCTCGCGGACACGCTTCCACCGCCACGGACGCCACGGCCAATCACGCACGCTGTGCGTGACGCTGTACGTCAGGCAGCCGGGAACGATCCTCGCGGCAGAGCGTTCGTCTTGGCCCTGGTCAGGCATCGCGCACTTCCTTCGCTAGATCGACCACGGCAGCAGCCAGCAACTGCACCAGCGCGTCCGTCACCGGGATCGCGCCGCCCATCGAGCGCGCGAACTCCACGCGGTCGATCAACTCGTCCAGCGCAGGCGTTAACGCGGCAGTCGGTTCACTTCTTGGGGTCGAACTCACGGATCGCCTCCTCTAGCGCGGCGTTGAGCGTGCAATCGCGGAGCTTGGCGATCTGCGTGAGCATCGCCAGCGTCTTGTCGCCGACCTCGATCTCCACAGTCGCGGCAGAAGTCGTGCGGTCAGCCTCGGGCATCGCGCATGGCCTCCTTCACGGGCGCGAAAATCTCGCCCATCATTGAGTCGATGTCGGCCTTGAACCGCTCGTTGTCCTCCAACCGCATCGTGTAGCCACAGCACAACGGCCAGCCGTTCTTCAACGGGTTCGACCCGGTACGTTCCTCGCGCCCACAAAGGGTGCAGCGGCACAAATAGCCGGTTGCGGCATCAGACACGGGACAGCACCTCCAACGCTTCCTTGCGCGTCCGGCAAGCTCGATGCAGGAGTAGGTTGCCTTCGGCGTCCACGGTCTGAGCGAGCCACTGAACGCCGGTCGTCTGCTTGGCGGTCGCGTAGTGGTACTTCTCAACCACAAGGCTCCCGGCTGGCAGATCTACCATCTTGAACGGGCCGTCCGGGTGCGACAACGTATGAGCGGCAGGCTGATCGGTGCTCACCGGCAGCACCTATCACAGACGGATGCCGGGGACGGCCTGCCACAGATCATGCAGGGACGCTTCGGGAGCGGAGGCTTCGCGGCAGGATGATCGTGGTCAGTCTCGGACACGGCGAATCTCCTCGTACCGCTCCCAAAGCTCGGTGAGCGCCTGATGCTCGCGGTCAAGCTGCCCCTGCAAGAACGATGCTCGTCTCGTCTCCTGTGCGAAGTCCTGGATCTTCAGTTCATAGGCGCTTCGTAGATTGTTGACTAGATCGGCTTGGTCGCAGAGCCACTCCAACTCTTCTTCTGTGACCCACCCAGCGCCTGTTGTGCGAATGTCGTCCACGTTGCGCCGCGATGGAGTAGCGGCAGTCCGATCACCCATGCTTGTGACCTCCCTCGGCCGTGTAGGTGAATTTGCTCGTCGTCTCCGCGTTGCGCGGTTCGCCCATTCCGCAAGGTCGGCGGCCTCGGTGCGCCACTTCTCCTCTAGCGCGTCGAGCGGATCAACCTTCGCGGCAGCACTCTCGTCACGATTACTTGCGCTGTGCAT
>Ga0070713_100000276_pt1 | contig 33685 bp, 31 predicted proteins | sample LARL82metaG_FD_65465 | JGI IMG/M metagenome (GOLD analysis project Ga0070713, IMG submission 65465) | Corn, switchgrass and miscanthus rhizosphere microbial communities from Kellogg Biological Station, Michigan, USA - LAR L8-2 metaG | ecosystem: Host-associated > Plants > Roots > Rhizosphere ... | reverse complement strand
GTACATGGCAAAGGTGGGCATGGAGCGGCTCACCTTCTGGCCATTCACCGTCAACCCGATCGCGGCGATCGTCGCGCCGTTCTTCGTCGGCCTGGTGGCTGATCGATTCTTCGCCACGGAGCGCGTCTTCGGGCTTCTCCATCTCCTCGGCGGCCTCGTGCTGCTCACGGTGCCGAGTACGGCGAATAACCCGGGGCTCTTCATCGGGTTGCTTCTGTTGTACAACCTCTGCTACATGCCGACGCTCGGTCTCTCGAGCTCGTTAGGCTTCCACCACATTCCCGACCAGGAGAAGGACTTTCCGAAAATCCGTGTCTGGGGGACGATCGGCTGGATCATCGCCGGCCTGTTCGTGAGCTTCGGTTTGCGCTATTTCGTGAACGGCGCGAAGCCGGAGGAGACGGCGCTGCCGATCTACGCGGCAGGTGTTGCGAGTCTCATTCTCGCGGTATACAGCTTTACGCTCCCGCACACGCCAGCACCCGCGCGTGGCCAGAAGGTCTCGGCGCGCAGCATCATCGGGCTCGATGCATTCAAGCAGCTCGGCTCGACGTCGTTCTATGTCTTCGTCGCCAGCGCGCTACTGATCTGCATCCCACTCGCCGCGTATTACAATTTCACGCAGCTCTATCTGGTCGGCGCGAAGGTGCAGAACATCGCGGGCACGCAGACGCTGGGTCAGATGAGCGAAATGCTCTTCATGATCGCGATGCCGGTGATGTTCGCGCGCTGGGGCGTGAAGAAGATGCTCATGGCCGGCATGGCCGCCTGGGTGCTTCGATATGCGCTTTTCGCCGCGGCCGCGCCGAGTGCGATCTACTGGATGATCGCGTTGGGTATACTGCTCCACGGCATCTGCTACGACTTCTTCTTCGTGACGGGCATGATCTACGTCGACAAGAAGTCGACGGCAGCGATTCGCGGTCAGGCGCAGGGCTTCTTCGTGTTCGTGACGTATGGCGTCGGCATGTTGATCGGCGCGTACGTGGCGGGCAACATGGTGTACAACCGCTTCCTCGGCAGTGCGCAGGCGCTGACGCTGGAACAGTGGCGGAGCTTCTGGATTCTGCCCTCGGTATTCGCGGCAGTGATCCTGATCTTCTTCACGCTCGCCTTCCACGATCGCGAAGCGGAAGTCAAGCCGACGGCTGGTGTTGCCGCGGGGCCGGGAGCACGAGTCGAAAGTGGAACGCCAGCGCGAACGTAACGGGATGTGGGGCGCGAGATACGGGATGCGGGGCGCGGGGCGCGTTCCGCGTCCCGTTTCCGTTTGATGGCCTCGCCTCGTCACGCGCCGGCCTTACGGCGGATGAGGTAGACGGCATCGCAGTCGTCTGCGAACAGCCACGCACACTGGCACAAGCAACGTCGCGAGAGGGCGGATGCACTCGAGCCGCGGTGCTGGACCTTTGTTGCCGGTCTGCCTCAAAAACAATCGCTCAAACGCAGGATGAAGCCTTTCAACATGGTGCTAGTGGGCGAGACGCAGCAACGTGATGTACGTACCGGGACCGCTATTGAGCACTAGCGAGTCATTCGCGAGGTGGAAGGGACGACACACGGCCTCCTGAGAGCTCCGGGAGCAGAAGACCGAAGTACCATAGCGCGTCTGCACCGCCCAACGAGAGGTCGTGTCCGTGTACGGGGCGTGAATGGTGCCATCCACGCGGAACTCGACTGTATCACCAGGCCGACCATCGGGGCGCAGGAGGATGTAACGGCCGGCGACATTCGCCGGGTGCAGGTCGAGCTTCGATTCCGATGTGCGCTTGCAGGCCGCAAGCCAGAGGCTGACAGACAGAATACAGAATGCTAAACCAACGCGATCGCGCACCAGCGTCCTCCCCGGATTTCGTCGCTTCAATTTGACGGTCCGGGTCGGCGCTCGCCACCTCCTGGCTGGTTATTCGCCTCGCAAGGCGCGCGTCGGATCTTCGGCCGACGCACGCCAACCCGGCACCGCGCACGCCGCGAGTGCCACGCCAAGCACTGCCGCGACCACGACGGCCAGCGTCAGCGGATCGGAGGGCTGCGTCTCGTACAAGAACTTGCTCAACAAGCCGGCGCCGGCCTGCGCGGCCAGCACGCCGACGAGACAGCCGACGAGGGCCATCGTTAGGCCCTGCCGCACGACCATCCGCCTGATTGTCGCGGGCTGGGCGCCGAGCGCAAGGCGGATCCCGATCTCCAACCGCCGACGGCTCACCGTGTAGGAGAGAATGCCGTATATGCCGACCGCGGCGATCGTCAGCGCCAGTGCGGCGAAGGCGGCCATCAGGAGCATCACGAATCTCGAGGGATCGATCGACGTCTGCAGCACGCGCTCGAGCGTCCTCACTTCAGGAGCTGGCAGGGCTGGCTCGAGCTGCCGAAGCTCGTCGCGGATCGTGCTCTGAATCGGCGCAATGTTTCCGCGAGCGCGTACCACGAGGTGCATCGTGCGGAAAGGGAACTGGCGCTGTGTGAAATAGATCGCGGGCTCGGCGCGGTCGCGAAGCGATGTGTTCTTGATGTCGCTCACGACGCCGACGACGACGTGCGCTGTGTCCTTCGTCAGACGCGTCCCCAGTGGGCCGATGTTGTGCACGGCGAGGAGAAGTTGCTTGCCGATCGCGGATTCGCCCGGCCACGCTCGGCGCGCCAGCTCCTCGTTTACGATCACCACAGGTCGTCCGGCTGAATCATCTCGCGCGTCGAAGTTGCGACCGCTTACGAGCGGCGCGCGCAGAGCGGCGAAGTAGCCATCGTCCACGGAAACGACCTGCGCACCCGCGGCGTCCTCGCGCGATACGGCGGCGACGCCAGGCAGGCCATACGGCAGCCGCCATCCGGGATCGAGCGGCAGACGATCGGTCAGGCCGACACTCAGGACATCCGGGCGATTCCGGAGTGCGCCGGTCAACTCGGTGTAGAAGTTGATGACACGATTCCAATCGCGGTATGCCACATCGGGCAGCTGTACGGTCGCGGTGACCACCGATGTTGGGTCGACGCCGGTAGACTGGCGCAGCAATCGGCCGACGCTCCGGATCAACAGTGTCGCGCCACACAACAACATGACCGCGAGTGAGACTTCGGCGACGACGAGCGCGCCGCGCATCGTCGCGCCGGCGCGAGCCGAACCCTTGGCCCCCTCGCTGAGCGCATCACTCAGATTGGCGCGCGACGTCACGAGCGCCGGTGCGAGGCCGAAGGTAATCGCGGTCACGAGCATAACGAGCGTCGTGAAAGCCAGTACCGAGGCGCTGATGTGAATATCCGCGGCGCGCGGAATCTGGATCGGCGACCACGCGAGCAACACCTTCACACCAAGCATGGCAGTACCGAGGCCCAGCGTGGCCCCGAGCGCGGCGAGGAGGATACTCTCGGTGAAGAAGAGCCGGACGAGCCTCCCCCGACTCGCGCCAATGGCGGCCCGCACCGCGACCTCGCGCCGACGGGCGGTCGCGCGCGCCAGCAATAGGTTCGCGACGTTCAGGCAAGCGATCAACAGGAGCAGCGATGCCGCGGCAAGAAGCGCGAAGAGCGCCGGCCGAAAGACGCCCGCGATTTCCCGATCCATGCGAACGGCGCGGACGCCCCAGCCAGTGTTGGTGGCCGGATACTCGCGGCCGAGTCGCGCCGTCAGGCTCGCCAGCTCACGGTTGGCAACAGCGGGCGTGACACCGGGCCGCAAGCGGCCAACGGCTCCGAGGAAGTGCGCGGCGCGGCTGTGCTGCGCGAAGGGCCAGGTGAGTCCTTCCCAGATGTCGGTTCCGTTGGGAAAATCGAACCCTGGTGGCATCACGCCGACGACGAGATGATCGGCCCCATTCAGCCGAACGAATTTCCCGATGATCGATCGGTCCTCATGATACCGACTGCGCCACAGGCGGTCGCTGATCACGGCCTCGAGGTTCATCGACACGTCGAGGACCGTATCGCTGGTGAACGATGGACCGATCTGCGGCGTGACGCCGAGGAGGCGGAAGAGATTCCGACTCGCCTCGACCGTTGGCACGCGCATCGGGTCCTGGGCCGGGTCGGTGAGCGCGACTTGCGGCACCCACCAACCGGCGATGTCCTGGAACACCGGACCAAGATTCCTATAGTCGATGAAGTTCACCGGCGAGAGTCCTTCGTGCTCGAGGTTCTTGCCGGAGTTCGTTTCCGCGAGCATCACGAGCTGGTCGGGATCGCGGTACGGCAGGGGCCGAAGGACGACGCCGTCGAGCATGCTGAAGACGGCGGTTGCCGAGCCGATACCCAGGCCTAACGCAAGCACAGCGGCGACGGTGAAGCTCGGACTGCGTCGAAGGCTGCGCAGCGCGTAGGGGACGTCGCGCCACAAGCTCTCCACGTCCGGCGCCACCCATACCGCGTGCGCCGACTCGCGATTGACCGTGAGGTTGCCGAGCGATCGCCGTGCCGCGTCACGGGCCTGTTCGCGGGAGAACCCGGCGGCCTCGAGCTCGCGCTGCTTCATCGCGCGATGAAATTCCATCTCCTCGCGGAGATCCGCGTCACGCGAGCGACGATTCAGTATATGTGCAAGTCGGCGGATGATGCGCATGCTGTAACGAACCCTCTGCGTCTCGGCTCTTGTGTGGTTCAACCACTCTCTCAGGCGAATTGCAGCACGTTCTGGATAGCGAGGACAATGCGTTCGAACTCCTGTCGCTCGGCGGCGAGTTGCTGCTTTCCAGCGGCGGTGAGCGTGTAATAGCGCGCACGGCGATTGTTCTCCGACGTTCCCCACTCGGCTTTCACCCAACCGTTGAGGAGCAACCGCTGGAGCGCGGGATAGAGCGAGCTTTCGCCCACGCGGAGCACCTCTTTGGAAAGCTCGCGCACGCGAGTGGCGATGCCGTAGCCATGCATCGGCTCGCGCACCAGTGTCCGGAGAATCAGGAGATCGAGTGTGCCCGGCAGGAGCTCGGGCGCGCGATCACGCATTGCGACCGTCCCATCAGTTATCGATGGGGCAACGCTCTCGCTGAGTCACCGATTTGTCAATCCCCCATCGACTAACGGGGGAAGCGCGCAACGGCCGCGAAGGTGTTCGACATCGGAGCTCGTCAAAGACCCTCCTGCTCTTCACCCCGCGATCGAGCCCTTCAGTCACTGGGACGCGCGATTCATCCCTCGCCTCCTGACACTCGGGACGACAAGAGGCAGTTTCATTGGCCCCTGTCGGAGTAGCCCGCAGAGTGAGATGTCGCAGCCTGCTTCTCACGGCACTCGTTGTCGCGCTCGGCGAATTCTGCATGGTCGTGCCCGGCGCCGCCTGCCAGACGGCGGCGCGACGGCTCGAGCTGCACGTCATCGATTCGTTGAGCGGAGCGCCCGTCGAGAATGCCGAGATACGTGTCATCAAGACGATCAAGGACACCGCCGGCTGGATGATTCGTCGTAGCACCGATACCACTGGCCGCGCGCTCGTCACTGTACCCGACAATGAGCGTTTGCTCATGCTGGTCCGGAGACTCGGCTATTCGTCGAGTCTCGTGCAGGTTGCGGCGGCCGACGACGACGATGCCTTTTTCGTCGCCCTGGCGCCCACCGCACTGGCGCTCGGAACCACCGTCACGACCGCGACGGCTTTGAGCCGGCGACTCACGGAGACGGGTTTCTACGAACGCCAACGGATCAAACCGGGGATCTTTCTCGACTCGGCCGCGATCGCCGCCCGCAAGCCGCTCGATATCGTCGCCCTCGTTCAGCCGTACATGAGGAATGCCTGCACGGTTGCCTACCTGGACGGGATCCAGTTGCTGGACATCCGGGACATCGACATCAGGCGCGTCGTCGGCGTGGAGTTCTACGCGAGCAATCTGGAAGCGCCGGCCGAATTCCGGAATCCAATGGACAGCGAGCATCGCTGCGCGACGGTGCTCATCTGGCGACAGTCGCCGTGATCGGTGATGGTCGGTGATCTGTGAGCGGTGATCTGTGCTCTGTAGACTGTTGTGCTACCGTCCACGTCCACCGTCCATCGCCACCGTCCACCGTCCACATGTCCATACTGGCACCGCTGCTCGGAGCATTCATCGGCGCAAGCGTCGGTGGTCTGGCGATGATGCGCGGCTCGCGTCAGCTCAGGAAGCCATCCGACCGCGCCGGCCGGGCCGTGCTGGAGCGGATGAACGTGAGTCATGGCCCCGTGACCGAATGGGGACTGAGCCGCCTCCATGTCCGAGATGATTTCACGATTCTCGACGTCGGCTGCGGCGGTGGCCGGACCCTCGATCGTCTCGCCGCTCTCGCCCCACGCGGCAGGATCTTCGGCGTCGATTACTCCGCTGAGAGCGTCGCCGCATCTCGTGAGACGAACACCCACGCGATCGCGGATGGGCGCGTGCAGGTAGAGCAGGCGACCGTCTCGCAGCTTCCCTTCCCCGACTCAGTGTTCGACCTCGTGACCGCCGTCGAAACACACTACTACTGGCCAGACCTGCGGAGCGATGTTCGCGAAGTGATGCGTGTACTGAAACCGGGCGCCCAGTTCGCGATCATCGCCGAGACATACCGCGGACGACGCAACGATTGGCTGTATCGACCGGCGATGACGCTCGTACTCAACGCAGCCTACCTCACGCCTGAGCAGCATCGTCAGCTTCTCGTCGACGCGGGATTCGCGGACGTGCAAGTCTTCGAGGAGAAGTCCAAAGGCTGGATCTGCGCGATTGGCCGGCGGCCAGCCACCGGGTGACAACATTCCGGACGCCAGCGCGCCTCGCGTGGATGGAGAAGGACACCATCACTCGCCAGTGGCTGGAGTTGCTTCCTGATCGAGTGAGCGAGTGCGGTGCAAAGTGGGGGCTCACTCTGGGACCGCCCTACCCGAACTCCTCCGTCTCGATCGTTTTTCCCGCCACGCGCCGCGACGGCTCTGCGGCGGTGCTCAAGATCCAGTTTCCGCATCGCGAATCCGATCATGAGGGCGACGCCTTGCGTGTCTGGAATGGCGATGGCGCCGTTAGGCTCCTCGATGAGGATTCCGAACATCACGCCCTGCTGCTGGAGCAGTGCGTGCCGGGAATTCCGCTGTCGACGCGAGGAGCCGACGAGGCATTGCCTGTCTTGATCAACCTTCTGCCCCGCCTCTGGATTGCCGCGAACACCCCCTTCACGACGCTCGCGGACGAATCAGCGGCGTGGATGCAGGAGCTGACGATAAGCTGGCAGCGCGCGGGCCAACCTTTCGAGGTCGGACTGCTCGATGCCGCGCTCGAGTCGCTCGAGCGACTCCGCGGAACCCAGGGCGAGCAAGTCCTCGTGCACCAGGATCTCCACGCCGACAACGTGCTCAGTGCGTCACGCGAACCCTGGCTGGTGATTGATCCGAAGCCACTCATAGGTGAACGCGAGTTTTCCCTCGCGCCGATTATTCGCAGCTATGAGCTCGGTCACCATCGCTCGGCCGTTCTTCGGCGATTGGATGTGTTGAGCGCAACGTTAGGCGTCGACCGCGAACGTGCGCGGCTGTGGGCACTCGGACAGACGCTCGCCTGGTGCTTCTTCGGCACGGAGGCAATGGCCGGTCACGTCGAGACCGCGCGCTGGCTCTGGGAGGGGTGAGCGCTGGCTTCCCGTCGACCAGTAGACCACGGCGCCGTTGCCGCACACAATAGCGAGACGTCAGGTAGAGTACGACTTCTCACGCCGGTTTCCGGAGCCCCGACGACGATGTGCGCAGCGCAGAAGGGCCGCATTCTATTGGTAGACGATGATGACGCCGTGCGCGCCGCGTACGAGCGCCTGCTGATCAAGGCCGACTACGACGTGCGAGTCGCGCGGGCTCCGTATGAGGGGCTGGAGGCGACGACCGACTGGCTGCCGGATGTCATCCTGTTGGACCTCGCCATGCCAACCATCACCGGATTCGAGGGCGCCAAGGCGTTCAGAAAAGCGGCGAACACGCGGGGGGCCATTCTCGTCGCCTTCAGCGGGATGATCAGCGAGGACGAGCTGGCGCGATTTCGCCGCATCGGCTTCGACGAGGTTCTGCCGAAGCCCGTCGCTGCCATCGCTCTCGTCCAGCGCATCGAAGGTTTCCTCGCGCGTCGGCGCGCCGCGGAGGCGACCGAGCGTTGAAGAATTTGGCGAGCTCGGATTCTGGTTCGGCGTTCTCTCGCGCAGAGAGGAGCCTAACGTGAGCTCGCCGGAGCCGCAGTTGGCCTCAGCTCGAAGACCCCGATCCAGCGCGCGTCCTCGCCTTCGCCGATCGTCCACTTCGTCATTTTCAGCGCCCAGCCGTGGCCATCGAGCGTCTCCAGAAAACGGAGACTCGACGGACGGAATGGATCCGAAAGCAACACCCGTCCGCCGCGCGCGAGATTCGTCTCGAAGATTTTCCGGAGATGCGCCTGCGCGGGCTCGGAGTACATGATGTCGGCGCCGATGATCCAGTCGTAACGCACCTCGTCGTTCCACGCCGCCCAGTCGGCGCGGTGATAGTCGATGCCTGACACGCGATTGCGCTCGCCGTTCGCGCGGCAGAGCGACATCGCAGCCTCGTGACGATCGGTCTGGGTGACGTGCGCGCCGAACGACGCGGCGACGATGCCGGGCAGCCCAGTGCCGGCCCCGAGCTCCAGGACTCTCGAGCCATCGCGAAGCTCCGACGCCCGCTCAGCAATCTCGTGCGCCAGGGCGATGGCAGAGGACCAGAGAGCGAGACCGTACGAAATGCGGTCCCGGGCTTCGGAGAGGAATTGCTGCTCCTGCCAGAAGCCGATCAGCGTCCCGCTATGCAGGACACTCCATTCACGTCCGGCGACGCACAACCGGTATTCCTCGAGACCAACCTCGCCCGCCAATGTCGAAAGCCGCTCAGTCACACTACCTCTCGTCAGGAGCGCGGATTGCGTTCAGCCCACTCAGCAAATATCTCTCACCCATTCCGCTCACCGGAGCCCTTGACCGATGCCTAACGACGATTCGATAACCCGCCGCACCTTCGTCGGTGAGGTCGCCTCGACGACGGCCGCCTTCACCATCGTGCCCTCGCATGTCCTCGGCAGACGACATATTGCGCCGAGCGACAAGCTCAGCGTCGCGTGCATCGGCGTTGGCGGAATGGGTGCCAACGACGTACGCGGCATGGGCGCGATCGAGAACATCTACGCCCTCTGCGACGTCGACCAGAAGAACGCCGCCGACAGCTTCAACGCCTTTCCGAAGGCCAAGCGGTACAAGGACTATCGCGAGATGCTGGACAAGGAAGGCAAGAACATCGATGCCGTGACCGTGTCGACGCCCGACCACTCGCACGCCATGGCCGCGATCATGGCGCTTCGCGCGGGCAAGCACGTGTACACCCAGAAGCCTCTGACGCGAACGATCTGGGAAGCACGCCAGCTTTCGGCCGAGGCGGCACGCCGGCCGAAGCAGGCGACGCAAATGGGTAATCAGGGACACGCAGGCGATGGCACGCGTCAGATTCGTGAGTGGATTGAGGCGGGCGTCATCGGCAACGTTCACACCGTCGAGCTCTGGACGAACCGCCCGATCTGGCCCCAGGGCATGCTGCGTCCGACGGAGATGCACCACGTGCCGGACACCCTCGATTGGGAGCTCTGGCTCGGCCCCGCGCAGCCGCGGCCGTACCATCCGAGCTACGCGCCCTTCAACTGGCGCGGCTACTGGGACTTCGGCACTGGCGCGTTGGGCGACATGGCCTGCCACATCATGGACGCGTGCTTCTGGACGCTGCAGCTGCATTACCCGTCGCGCGTCACCGCCGAAACGTCGCAGCTCTATCCTGAGACGGCGCCAAAGGCCTCACGCATCACGTACGAGTTCCCGGCGGCTGCAGGTCGCGGTCCGATCACGGTGGTGTGGCGTGATGGTGGCATCGTGCCGCCGAAACCCAACGACTGGACCTGGGCCCGCCCGTGGCCCTTTGACTCGAGCGGACAGCTCTGGATCGGGGACAAGGGAACGATGGTCGCCGGCACCTACGGCGAGAATCCCCATCTCTCCGACGAGAAAAAGAACACCGATCTCATGGCAAGCCCGCCGCCGATCAAATATCCACGAGTGAAGAGCGTCTACCAGGAGTGGGCAGACGCAATTCGCGCCGGTTCGCAGCCGGGATCGAACTTCCCCGGCCACGCGGCGCCGCTCACGGAGATGGTCCTGTTAGGCAACCTCGCGCTCAAGCTCGGGCGAGTCGATCTCAATCCAGCGAACGGATCCTTCGGATCGTCCGTTCCCGATGATCTGATCAAACCGGAGTATCGGGAGGGGTGGAAGCTGTAGAAACGCATGCTTCCCGAGGAGCGCGAAATCGCGAAAGGCACAAACTCCCAAGGAGCGCGAAGTCGCGCTCTTCGGGAGTTTTCGCCCTTGGCCCTTCTACCTGCCTTTCCACTCCCCCTTCGCCACTGCCGGCACGAATTGGTCAATTCCTTTCGGCGGGAATGAGAGCGTCTTCCCCTGCTCCGCGCTCTGATAGGCCGTCATCAGCATCTTCATGACGTCGACGCCGTCGTCGAAGGTGAGGCGCGGCTTCTCTTTCCCCTGGAAAACGCGACAGAAGTGCCGGTCCTCGGCTTCGTAGCCGTAGGTCATGGCTTCGTTGGGCACGACGGGCATCAGCCCCATCTCGGCGTTCTGCTTCTCGACGAGGTCCTCACCCGCCTTCCCTTTCACTTCGCGGCTGAAGAAGAGATTGAGGCCGGTGTCGAGCGAGTTCCATTGCATCGAGTACTCCGGACCAAGCAGCTCAGCGGAGAGACGCAGGCCGGCGCCGATGAAGCTCCACGAGGTCGACGCCTCGCCTAATGCCACTGTCCCTTCGTCGGTCTCGAACTCGATCACGACATTGGCGAAGTCCTCGCTCGGCGTCTTCGTGTAGTCAACGTCACTGCCCATCTGCTTCTTGAGCTTCGCCGCGTAGGTGGGGCGGGTCCACTTGAGACTCGCGATGTGTCCGGTGACGCGAACAGGCTTCACGGTCGACAGCGACTCACCGGGACGCGTGAGGAGGTGCCTAACGACCAAGACCGAGTGGCACATCATGTCGTTGAGCACGCCGCCACCCTGCAGCTTGCCTTGCCAGAACCATGGCATGTGGGGACCGCTGTGCTCCTCCGCGGCTCGGGCGAGATACGGTCGCCCCGTCGTCGCTGCGCCACGTGCCCACAGGAGCGAGCGCCCGCGCTCGACGTGCGGCGCGAAGATCTGATCCTCGAGGTAGCCGTGCGCCAGGCCGACGCTCTTCACCATCTCCGTTATCCGCTTCGCTTCGGCGACGTTGCGCGCGAGCGGCTTCTCGCAGGCGATGCCTTTGAGGTCGCCCTTGCCGCTCTTCACCGCCTCGACGATCTCCTCGACGTTCTCGATGCGGGCGTGATTCGGACCCGTGAGCCAGATCGCGTCGATGCTCCGATCGGCAACCATGTCGGCAATCGATCTGAAAGGCTTGCAGTCTCCGACGTCGAGCTCCTTCGCGTACGTCGCCGCGGCGGCGGCGTTTTTCTTGTTGGGGCTCCAGACGCCGCGCACGTCCCCGTCGCGAACGCCGGTCCAACCGAGCATGTGAAATTTCGCGTTGAAGCCTGAGCCGATGAATCCGACGCCGATTGGGGCCATGAGTTCGAAGAGTGAGTTAGTCTCCAGGATGAGTACTTCCTACTTTTGCGACCGCCGAGAGGAGTGGGAGCGCGCCTCCAGTTCGCGAGACTCAAAGAAGACTTGCGCGAGGGCAAGCGTCGGGGCTACGGCCGCTGCGCGCAAGTGCGCAGCGTCAGTAGCTCACGCCGAGTTTCCTGAGCGCTTCGGGCGGACAGCCGTTCCAGGCGGGGAGCGCGACGTTGCCCTTGTACTGCACGTCCTGCCAGCCCATCTGCGTGGAGAAAAAGCCGGACGCGGTGAGGTCGCGAAAGCGGCTGAAGAACTGCACGCCGTGGCTCAACTCGGGCTTCGCCTTGCGCGGCCACGCGATGTCGTCGAGGACCTGACGGCGCTGCGCGTCGCTCGCACTGACGAACGATTTGCCGAAGCGATGCTGGCACTCGTTGTCGATCCAGGCGAGACCGCCGCGCATGGCAACCTTGCTCTCGAGCGATGCCTCACGATCGGACATCAGAAAGTCGATGAACTCGGGGACTTTTGCTTCGGTCGCACTACCCGAGCGCTCATCTCGCGGGATGATGTAGTCGACAAGCACTCGTACCGTCGACCACTCGTGGGCATTGAAGAAGGTCGGCGCCGCGGCGACGACACCGCTCTCCTCCAACCGCGCCACCGCGCGCGTGACACGCTCGAGGTGGTCGGCTTTCACGCCGATGGAGCTTGCCAGTGACGCGATGCCGATTGCCTTCAATGCGTCACGACGATTCATGTCAGACATTCGAATCCCTCTGTTACACAGATTCTTGTTCTTGAACCACAGATTTCTGGCCCCGGGCGAGATGCTGTCTGGTGCAACGATGATCACTAAATCGCCCCTTCCTTCCGTTGACTGGCAATGAAATCCGACGTCCGCCACGAGAGGGCGAGGATCGTCCACGTCGGGTTCTTGTCGGCTTGCGAGACGAAGGGCCCACCGTCGTTGATGAACAAGTTCTTGACATCGTGAGCCTGACAGTTCGCGTTCACCACCGACGTCTTTGGATCGCTGCCCATCCGGGTGCCGCCCAACTCATGGATGATCTGGCCACCAGTCGAGATGTTGTAACCCTGCTCCTTCGTCGGCATCGGCGAGAAGATCTGGCCGCCCATCTCCGTGATCAGCGCACGGAAGGTCTCGTGCATGTGCTTCACCTGATTGAACTCGTGGTCGGTCCAACCCCAGTGGAAGCGCGAGACCGGAATGCCCCAGCGGTCGACGACGTTGGGATCGATCTCCATGTACGACTCGTCGTTCGGGATCATCTCGCCGCGGCCCGAGAAGCCGATGGTCGCGCCGTAGTACTTGCGGTAGTCCTGCTTGAGCTGCTTGCCGTAGCCGCCGCCCTGGTACCGGTCGATGCCGCCCATGAACCCCGCGCTCGGCGCGTAGAGGCCGCCCCATACCTCGATGTGGTAGCCGCGCGGGAAATCGAGCTTCGCGTTATCGAGCCACCAGGGCATGTACAAGTGCATCCCCCCGACGCCGTCCTCGTTATGCGGCACATGATCCATCATCGCCGGTATGAAGCCAGCGAGGTCGGTTCCGGTCGTGTCGGTGATGTACTTGCCCACCGTGCCGCTGGAATTTGCAAGACCCTGTGGAAAAAGCGACGACTTCGAGTTGAGCAGAATACGCGACGTTTCGAGCGCACTCGCCGCGAGCACGACGATGCGCGCCTCGACGTGCTTGTCCATACCCGTCGTCTTGTCGACGTAGGAGACACCCGTCGCCAGACCGTCCTTCCCGACAGTCACCTCGCGCGCCATCGCGTTGGTGATGAGGGTCAGGCGCTTCGTCGCGAGCGCGGGCGCAATGAGGACATCGGGACTGGAGAAGTTCGCCTTCACAGTGCAGCCGCGGTTGCACTGACCACAGTAGTGACAGCCGGCGCGTCCGTTCAACGGCTGGGTGAGAATGGACAGCCGAGCCGGTATACACGTGACATTCAACTTGTCCGACGCTTTCTTGACGAGCAGCTCGTAGCAGCGCGGCTTCGGCGGCGGGAGGAAGATGCCATTCGGCTCGTTAGGCAGGTTCTCGTGGCTGCCGAACAGTCCGATCAGCCGGTCGACGCGGTCATAGTACGGCGCGACATCCTCGTAGGCGATCGGCCAGTCGTCGCCCAACCCGTCACGGGACTTTGCCTTGAAGTCGCGCGGACCGAAGCGGAGCGAGATGCGTCCCCAATGGTTCGTGCGCCCGCCCAGCATGCGCGCGCGCCACCACATGAACTTCGAGCCCGACGCAACGGTGTACGGCTCACCGTCGATCTCCCAGCCACCATCGCACGCATCGAACTCGCCGAATGGGCGCTCCTTCGTGGAGGCGCCGCGGCGGGGCGACGCATACGCGGGCATGAGCATCTTCGAATCACGCGACGCGAAGAACGACGGTCCGGCTTCCAGCATGACGACGTTCGCGCCCGCCTTCGTGAGCGCGTACGCAGCCATCCCGCCGCCCGCGCCGGAGCCGACAATACAAACATCGTACGCCATTATTTGCGAATCCTCAACGGAAAGAGGGGGTGGGGGCTCGGGAGCAGGGGCTAGGGCCGGCGGTACGGATCTCCCCGCATGCCCCAACCCCTACTCCCTCGGCCCTAGACCCTAGTAGTTCATTTTCTCCAGGTACGCGTAGCTCGCCTTCACTGACGCAAATGGATCAGCAAGCGTCGTCGCATCGTCGCGCTCGACGAATGCGTGCGCGATGTGCGAGCCGTGCTCGGCGTCATACGCGAAGATGCGCGGGAAGTCGATCGTGCCGTGGCCGACGTCGGCCATGTTGAGTGCTGGCGCGGGCGTCGCGTCTTTCACGTGCACCATCGTGAACCGACCCGGGTACTTCTTGAAGTACGCGACGGGATCGGCGCCGCCCTTCACCATCCAGTAGAGATCCATCTCGTACGTGACGAGCTTCGGATCGGTGTTCGCGAGCAGCGTGTCGAAGGGCAGCTCGCCACCGTTAGGCGCCTTGAGCTCGTAGTCGTGATTGTGGTACGCGAAGCGAAGTCCGGCCTTGCTCGCGGCTTCGCCTGCCTTGTTGAAGTCGTCGGCAACCGCCTTGAAGCCGCCGGGCCGGGTGCGCAGCTCTTCCGGCGTCCAGGCGACCGTCACGTACTGGTGGCCGACGGTCTTCGCTTCGGCGAGCGTCTGCTGCCAGGCGTTCCAATCCGTCGGATAGGGCACGTGCGATGACGGCGCGGCGAGCTTGTACTTCTCGAGAATCTCGTGGATCTCGTGAGGCTTCCGGCCGAAGTAGCCCGCGAACTCGACCTCGCGGTAGCCGATCTGTGAGACGCGCTCGAGCGTCCCGGCGAGGTCCTTCTCCATCTGGTTGCGCAACGTGTACAGCTGGAGGCCGACTCGCTTCAGGCGGTGTCTTGGGGCGAGGAGGAAGCCCTCGGGCTTCTTCGCCGCAAGTGCCGCGGCCGCTACGCCCAGCGTCGCGAGAAAGCTTCGTCGGTCCTGTGAGTTAGGCATGATCGCGCCATCGTTGAGAGGGTGGCGCAAACATGAAGCTGCTCCGGCTTCGAGGCAACCCGCGATGTCGGTTGGGTATCTTGGGCGTCAGTGCGGCGTCGTCACGCCCTGTTCGAGACGCGGGATAGCGGCGGCCGTGGCGACCGTCGGCGCGCTCATCGCGGGAGTTGCGAGCGTCGGTGACGTCCGCTCGACGAGAAGCTTTGCCGCGAAGCGCTGCGCTTCCGAGATTCGCTCCACCTCCAGCGCGATCGCGTCGATCGAGCGCGCGAGCTCATCGTATCGCACCTCGGTGACAATCGACGGTATTTCAATTCGGTCCCGGAAGGCACGCTTCACCGCTCGCCGCGCACCGAAGTGCGCCCCGAGCCAGGCGCTGACGAACCCGACGAAAAGCGCGATTCCGCCCGCGGCGAGGAGGATCATCGCGTCGCGGTCGCGGAGCGGGCCATGAAAGATCGAATGAAAGATCGACGACCACATGCGGGCGATCCTCGGCAGCTGATGATGAAGGCGCGCACGATGGCGCCCGACCCTTACGGGCGGGAGGCGCCCTTTGGATTCAACGCTCCTACTCGCTTCCTCCCGACGAAGCCTGCTGCAACAGTGGCCGGGGGTCAATCGCCGCCCCGGTCCACCACAACTTGACGTCCCGAGGATGAGCGATGGCGAAATGGAGGTGGGGCGCGTCCGCGGCGGCGTTCCCCGTCGTTCCCACATAGCCGATTACGTCACCCTGCCGCAAGGGGAGACCCTCTCGAATACCGTCGGCGTAATGATCGAGATGCCCGTACAGCAAAACGAACCGGTTGCTCGCGTCGGCGGCGTAAACCATGAGTCCGCCATCGACGCTATTGTGCAGCTTCAGCACTCGTCCGGCGGACGCAGAGATCACGGGAGTCCCACGCGGTGCCATGATGTCGAGCGCCTCATGCTTTCTCGTTCCGCCGCCACGCAGCTCGTTGAAGGTGTCCCTGAGCTCCGCTGCTTTCACGCCAGGCACGGGGATGATGAGCTCCGCGCTGAGCGTCGCGAGATCCGCGGCCGTGGCCGGCGCAGTGGTGGTGTCGGAGACATCACCGTTCGCGGTGGATGTTCGTGGCGGTGGCGGCGGCGGGGCAGGCGTGGCAACGCGACTGCTGTCCAACCGCTGCGGTGCAGCGAGCACCACCGTCGTGTCATGAGTGCTGTCGGCGGCGTGCTCGATGACGACCTTGCAGCCTAACGCGAGCGACAGAAGCGCGAGCGCGCCGAGCGAACCAGGGGATCTGGACATCAGTCCTCGCAACGAGACGGCGCCAAGGTGCCGGACAGCTGGAGCGAGCGCGATTAACGCGAGCGACTCCATATAAAATGTGTCGGCGGCGAGAGTGACCGACTTCGCTCCCCGACAGCTATGCCGACTCATGCGAGAATCGCGCCGGCCAGAGCTATGGCAATCAGTGTTCGAGACCCGTCCTGTGCTCGCGTTCCTCTGTCTTGACACCCTGTCGTGACTCCATCGCCGGATGCGCGCCTTCGGGATGATGCTCGCGCGTCGATCGGACCCCGAGGACGAGCATGATGACGCCAGCCACGAGCATCACGATACCCCACCAGAGATTGATGTTAATGGCCTCGGACTGCTGGTACATCGCGGCATTGCCGTTCGTCGCGATACCGTAGCCGCCGATGATGATGCCTAACGCGGTGAACAATCCGCCAATTGGGAGTCGGAGGTCGAGAGAAGCGGAGCCGGACATGTGGGGAGGGGCTAGGGTCTGGGGAGGCTTGAAGAGGGGCTAGGGACTACGGGCTAGGGGCTAGGGGCGGCGGTTACCCTCTCTGCGCGCGGCCCTAGCCCCTAGCCCAGAACCCTTAGAAGAACACGAAGTTCAACGCCAGCGTCATCACCAGCACGATCGCGCCTAACGTCAAGGGACGCTGCCAGAAGTGGTGCTCGCTGTCCTTCGGCCGTGGAGTGAGAGCATAGACCAGGCCGTGCAGCTCCGAATCCGGCCGCGGACGCGTGATGAGGCTGATCACGATCGTCACGACCATGCACGTCGTCCAGGCAACTATCGCCGTCCAGAATGTCTGCGCCAGCTCACTCGGATAAGTGTGCACAACACCGAGATAGCCGCCCTTGATGCCCGGTACGGCGCCCACTGGCAGAGTGAGGCCATGATGAACGGCTGCGCCTATGGTCCCGCACAGTAGCCCCCAGAAGGCGCCGTGCCCCGTGGTGCGTCGCCAGAACATACCGAGGGAGAAGGTCGCGAAGAGCGGCGCGTTCACGAACGCGAACACCAACTGGAGCATGTCCATGATGTTGTTGAACGCGCTCGCGACGTACGCGGCGGCGATGGCGAGCACAATCCCGACCACTGTGGCCGCGCGACCCATCCACAGGTAGTGCTCGTCGCTCGCTCCCTTGCGGATGTGCGCCTGATAGATGTCGTACGTCCACACGGTGTTGAACGCCGTCACATTCCCCGCCATGCCCGACATGAACGAGGCGAGCAGCGCCGTTAGCCCCAGACCGAGCATGCCCGTCGGAAAGAGCTTGATGAGCAGCATTGGCGTCGCCAGGTCGTAATCCAGCACGGTGTGGCCGGTACCGTCGAGCAGCGGGGTTCCGGCCGCGGTCAGCTTCGGTGGAATCAACCCCTGGCCGGCACCGTGACTCGCGCCGAGGACGAGCGCGATCATACCGGGCAGAATCACCAGGAAGGGAAAGAACATCTTCGGCAGCGCGGCGATGAGTGGCGTGCGCCGCGCGGCGGTCATCGATTCGGCGGCCATCGCGCGCTGGACAACGAGGAAGTCCGTGCACCAGTAGCCGAATGACAGCACGAATCCGAGACCCATCACGAGGCCGAACCACTCGACGCCAACGGGATTCCGGCTCGCGCTGCCCATCGTCCGCCACGCATGCGTGTAGGCGTCGGCCGGGAGTCCCTTGGCCGTGGACAGGGCGGATAATTGCGTCGACAGGCCGTGCCACCCGCCGACGGCAATGAGTCCGATGATCACGAGCGGCAGAAATCCGAAGACAATGAGAAAGAACTGCAGGACTTCATTGTAGATCGCGCTCGTTAGGCCGCCGAGGACGATGTAGGCGAGCACGATCACGGCCGAGACGAGGATGCTCGCGTCGAAGCTCCAGCCAAGGAGCAGGTTGAGCAGCTTGCCGAGGGCGTACATCGAGATGCCCGACGAGAAGACGGTCATTACGGCGAACGACACGGCATTCAATGTTCGTGTCTTTTCATCGAAGCGGAGCTTCAGATATTCGGGTGCCGACCGCGCTCGCGAACCGTAGTAGAACGGCATCATGAAGAGGCCGACGAACACCATCGCGGGAATCGCTCCCACCCAATAGAAGTGGCTCGTCGCGATGCCGTACTTCGCGCCCGACGCGCCCATGCCAAGAACCTCCTGCGCCCCGAGATTCGCCGAAATAAAGGCGAGGCCGGTGACCCAGGGTGGCAACGATCGGCCGGAGAGAAAGAAATCCGTGCTCGTGCGCATGAGGCGGCGGAGCAGCCAACCGACCGCGAGGACAGCGGCGAAGTACACCGCCATGACGACGTAGTCGACGGGTGCGAGGCGGGCCATGCGGGTGATGTCCATGTCACCTCGTGATGAGGAGGGTGATGTACGAGGAGGAGGGGCGCTCAGACCTCACGGCTGGCGCGCCGGATCTGCTCACTGCGATACCAATGCACGACGCGCTGCTGTACGCCGCCAGCGTCCTCCCGCAGGTCCTCGAGCGGGAGGGACCCGTACACCACGCCGTCGACTCGCACGCTCCAGAACGCCTCGTAGTGCAGCTCGTCGCGCTCGAAGCCGATCAACTCGGCGACGCGAAAGCAGAGCGTGCACTCGAAGACCCGCGCATCACAGACGAAGGCCAGCGTCTCGCCGACGGTCAACGTGGTGATTGGTGGGTGGTGAACGGTACCAGGAGGTGCGGACGGCGCCTAACGACGCCGGACAGACTCAGTGAAACTGGGGCACAGACGGCTCGCGCGCCAGTTCCAGCTCTCGGAGAAAAGGATAGCGCGCGCGCACGAGCTTCACACGGGACGGATCGATGTCGACGACACGCGGCGTGTTGCCGCCCCCGCCGATCCCCACGGGCTCACCCCAGGGGTCGTAGGCGACCGAGCCGCCGTCGTACTCCACGCCGTCGCCCGTGCCGGTGCGGTTGACCGCGACCATGTAGCATTGATTCTCGATCGCACGCGCCCGGGTGAGGATATCCCAATGCGGCCGTCTCCGCTCTGGCCAGTTCGCGACCAGAATCGCCGCGTCAATATCCGTTGCGACGGCCCGGAATAGCTCGGGGAACCGCAGGTCGTAGCAGACGAACAGGGCAATGCGAGCACCCTCGATGTTCGCGACGACTGGTCCGTCGCCGGGCGCATAGACCTCATGCTCCCCGGAGTAGGCGAAGAGGCGCTGCTTGCGATAGATCGCCGCGATGCTGCCCATCGGGTCGAAGAGGACGGCGGCATTCACGAGACGCGCCGGCGACTCCTCACGCACGGCGAGGCCGGCGACAAGCCAGACCTGGAATTCGCGCGCGGCTTTCGCGAGCGCACCACTCGAGCCGTGATCAGAGCTCAGTGGCTCCGCCCAGCGAGAGCCTTCCATCGTGAATCCAGTGGAGCACATCTCGGGAAGCACGACGAGGCGCGCGTGCAATCGGGCGGCGGCGGCAATCACGTCACGGGCGCGCCGGATCGACACCTCGGGATCATGCCATCCCGTGTCATACTCGCCGAGGGCGGCGCGCAACGGCGTCGCGGCGGCGGACGTACCGGATTCGATCGCGTTGAACTCCGGCACCGGCAACTCCTATCAGAGGAAGTGTGCGTATCGCGAACTTTTCTTAACGAGTCAGAACCGCAGCGATTGCGGATTGACGCGAGTAGAAGCTAGAAACGGAGCAACGGAGCGAGCGCCAAGCGCGAGCGACTTCAAATAAACTTCTCGCGAGCGAAGCGAGCGAGCCTCCTGCCCCGGTTGCCGCTTGCGCTGTTGCGCCCCACGCAACAGCGCGAAGCGGAAACTGGGGCGGGAGGACTCGAACCTCCAACTTCCCGATTAACAGTCGGGCGGTCTGCCAATTGACCTACACCCCAATCAAATCGTGCATTGACATCGACAAACAAAAACCGCGAATGTCTCGCGGCACTGATCGCGAGCTTACGCGTTCGGTGCGCCCAAGTCAAGCTTTCTTAGTGCCACTTAACGCCAAACGATTCATACGTCAACAATGTACATCACAGTGAGCAACGAGATCGGCGGCTCGGTTGCCGGTTGCGCCCGCTCACCACGTGCCGTCAGCGTGCCTAACGTTAGCGACGCACACGTGCAGTGCCGTCACTCTTCAAAACCCTTTTGACGAACTGCCTCATGCCAACCACGAATCGCTCTCTGCCCGCCGGCATCAGCCGCATCGACCAGGAAACCTCTCGCACGCACGGCTACTTCGTGCGCGTCGGCTACCGCAAGACGACCAAGGGATGGCGCCCAAAAGCCAGTGCCTTCTTTGGTGACGCCAGCCACGGTGGAAAGTCCTCGGCCCTTCGTGCCGCCGAGAAATGGCTGAAGCAGAACAAGAAGACGACCGCAAAGGCCAAGGCGCGGTGAGTTGTGGGTTGTGGGTTGTGGGTTGTGGGGTTGAGCGTGAGGCGTTGAGCGCCAAACGGTGAGAGACTGCTTTTCGACACAACCCGCAACCCCGCAACGCTCTACCGTATCACTGGCACTTTTCCGGCACGGCAATGCTCGACGTTCCGCGCAGCGTGAACGCCGCCGATTGCGTGTCGCGCGAGTTCGGCCCGACGTACACGTGGAAGATGCCGGGCTCCGCCACGCGACGCATCGCAAGATCATAAAACGCTAAATCACCCACGCCGAGCGCCCAGCGGAGGGTTCGCCGCTCGCCTGGCGCCAGCGTCACGCGCTGGAAACGGCGCAGCTGCCTAACTGGACGCGTCACGCTGCCGACGTCGTCGCGAATGTAGAGCTGCACCACCTCGTCGCCCGCGCGGCTGCCGGTGTTGGTGACGTCTACCTCGACCCGAAGCGAGTCGCCGGCGCCCATGGTCGTCGCGGCCAAACGCGGCGTGCTGATCGTGAACGTCGTGTAGCTCAGGCCGTAGCCGAACGGATAGAGCGGCGTGAACGGGATGTCCCAATACTTCGACGTGTACTTCTCCGTCGCGACGGGTGGCCGCCCCGTATTCTTGTGGTCGTAGTAGATCGGCACCTGTCCTACGGCGCGCGGTGTCGACACCGGCATCTTGCCACCGGGATTCACGTCGCCGAACAGCACGTCCGCAATAGCATTCCCCGCCTCGACGCCGAGGAACCAGGTCTCGAGAATCGCCGGCATCGTCTCGTTCAATCGTTCGATCGAGAGAGGACGGCCATTCATCAGTACGACGACCACCGGCTTGCCCGTCGTATGCAACGCGTCCGCGAGCTGCTGCTGCGCGCCCGGCAAATCGAGCGTCGAACGGCTCTCCGCCTCGGCGCTCATCTCGGCGGTCTCGCCCACGACCAGCACCACCGCGTCCGCCGCCCGAGCGACGCGCACCGCTTCGGCAATCCCGGCGGTGTCGCTGCTCGTCGGGCTCGCGCCCTGCGCGTACGTCACCGATGCCCTGGGCACGGCGCGACGAACGCCGTCGAGCACCGATACCGCGTCTTCCTTACGCCCGAGCGCTTGCCAGTTACCGATCACGACGTTCGAATCCGCTGCCAACGCGCCGATCACGGCGAGGGAGCCGACGTCCTTCCGCAACGGCAGTGTGTTCCCGTCGTTCTTGAGCAGCACGATTGCGCGTCGCGCGCCCTCACGAGCCGCGGCGCGGTTCTCAGCCGTGAGAATCACCGTCCGCTCGCGCGCTGCGTCGCTTCGCAGATACGGATCGGCGAAGAGGCCGAGCCGATACTTCACGCGCAGCACGCGCCTAACGGCTTCGTCGAGCTCGGCCATCGGCAGCCCCTTGCCGGCAGCCGCGCCGAGTTTGCGCGCGTAGATCTCGCTCACCATGTCCATGTCCACGCCAGCATGGACGCCGAGCTCGCCGGCCTGCGTGCTGTCGGCAGCGACGCCATGATTCATGAGCTCCCAGATTCCTGTCCAGTCGCTGACCACCATCCCGTCGTACTTCCATTCACCACGCAGGATGTCGGTGAGCAGGTGCCGGTTGGCATGGGATGGCACACCGGCGATCTCGTTGAACGACGCCATGAAGGTCGCGACGCCGGCACATGCCGCCGCATGGAACGGCGGCAGGTAGACGTCTCGCAACGTCCGCTCAGAGACTTCCGCCACATTGTAGTCGCGCCCTCCTTCGGCGGCGCCATACGCCGCGAAGTGCTTCGCCGTCGCCGCCAGAGCGTCTCGTGCGCGCAGGTCGTTGCCCTGAAAGCCGCGGACGCGCGCCGCGGCAAATTGCTCGCCGAGGTAGGGATCCTCGCCCGCCCCTTCGACGATCCGTCCCCATCGTGGGTCGCGCGCGATGTCCATCATCGGCGCGAAGGTCCAGTCTACTCCCGATGCCGCCGCCTCGACTGCCGCGACGCGCGCCGCGCGCTGAGCAGTGGCCGGATCGAAGGAAGCCGCCTCGCCTAACGGGACCGGGAAGATCGTCCGGAAGCCGTGGATGACATCGAGGCCGAAGAGGAGCGGGATGTGCATGCGCGTCTGTTCGACGGCGATCTTCTGCAGAGCGCGCGTCGTGTCGGCGCCGACGACGTTGAGAAAGGATCCAATCCCGCCGGCGCGCAACTGCTGCATGCGCATGGCGCGCTCGCCACCGCCGGGTCCCGTCGGGCTCCCTGCTCCAGAAAGTTGATTGAGCTGGCCGAGCTTCTCGGCGACTGTCATCCGGGCAAGGATCGAGTCGACGAAGCGCGTCTCGGCGGCGCGACTCGTTAGGCGCGAGGCCTGAGCGGAGAGTTGGCTCGCGCTCGCGACGACGAGCACGAGCACGAAGAGGGATCGCATCGTTGTTCAGGGTTGGGTGGCGTCGCTGTCGGAGGAGTCGCCAAGAGGAACGACGCGAACGGCCGTCCCATAACACAATACTTCAGAAACCCCCTGCATGATCTCCGTGGCATCGTACCGGAGCGCAATGAGCCCGTTCGCGCCGAGCTCCTTCGCGTGCGTTATGGCGAGGTTGAACGCGTCAGCACGCGTCTGCTCGCACAGGTCGGTGAGGATCGAGATGTTCCCGCCGCGAATTTGCTGGAGCACCGCGCCGAGCGTCCCGAATACCGATCGCGAGCGAACCGTAATGCCGCGGACGACGCCAAACCGCTGCGTGATGCGGTAGTCGGGAAGATTGTTCTCGGTCGTCGTGAGGAACGTGGGGGGAGAACGCATCGTCAAGAGAGGGGTTGGGGTCTAGGGGCTAGGGGTTAGGGCGGCCCTGTCATCGTCATCTCTGCGCTGGCCCCGGTTCGTGGTCCCTTGGCCCCTACTTCCTCATTTCGTGCCGCTCGATGTGGCTTGCGAGCCCGGTGCTCCATGATCCCACACGAAGCGATGGAGGAAGTCTCCCATCTTGTCGAAGATAACGATCCAGCGAGCGTGGATCAGCGACTCATGCGTGTCGTCGGGAATGACCGTGAGCTCGTAATAGACGTTATGCGCGCGCAGCAATTGGACGAGCCCCACCATCTGGGCGAAGTCGACGTTGCGGTCGTCGTCGCCCTGGACGAGGAAGACCGGTGACTTCCAGGTATCGATGGCGGAGATCGCCGACGATTTATACGAGAGATTGGTAGAATCCAGCGAATTGCCGTACAGGTGAACGCCGGCGAGGTCCGCGCCAGCGACAAACAGATCCGAGTTCCGCGCGAGCGCCTGCGAGGTCAACAGGCCGCCGTACGAAAGACCCCAGATGCCGATGCGTGTTGGATCGACGTCGGGACGGGTCTGGAGGTACTTGCCCGCGGCGAGGACGTCCTGGTACTCGGAGTTGCCGCGCGCCATCGTGTTCGCGGCGTTGCGGAAGGAGCGCCCGTAGCCGACGCCGCTGCGATAGTTCACGGAGAGTACGACGTAGCCCTGATCCGCGAGCCACTGGTTGTATGCATAGGCCCAGTGGTAGAACTGCATGTAGTGATAACCCGGCAGCATCTGCCTAACGGGGCCGCCGTGTACGAAGATCATCGCGGGGCGACGATCGCCGGGCTTCAAGTCCTTCGGCAGGAAGAGCTGATCGTGAATGTCCAAGCCATCCGGCGACTTGACGATCACGATCTGTGGCGTCACGTGCGCCGATTTCGGGAAGGTCGCCGGCAGCGTCGGATAAACGACGCGCGTCGCGCCTCCATTTGCCGCCACGAGACCGACCGAAGCCGGCTGGGCGGCGCCGAAGTACAGGACGGCGATCTGCTTGCCCGACGCGAGCGGCTGCGGATACGTCTCGATGCCGTCGTCGGTCGAGACTTGTTGCGGAGTTCCTCCTGCCGTCGGGACACTCCAGATGTGCCGCTTCTCGATGTCGTTCGCGTTCGTGCAGTAGTACAGCGTTTTGCCGTCGCGTGAGAGCGCCGCCGAGGTCGCATCTTCGATGAGGCCATTTGTCGTCGTCAACATCGTGGGCGCCGGAGCTGGGCCCACGATGCTTATCGTATAGTACCGATCCCACTCGTCATCCGGCGGGGAAAGCGGGAAGATCACGTGATCGTTGCCAGCCCAGATCAGGGTGCGCATCGACGCGAACTTCTGGTCGTTAGGTGCGTTGTGCCACAGCTCGCGCGCCGAGCATTCCGTGCCACCCGCTTCGGTTGGACCGGATGCGGCGGGGCACTTGCTCACGTCGGCGACCATCACCGAAGTGTTGTAGCCGCCCTTGAACGCGGACCGGTAGAGACCAGGGAAACGATTCAGGCGCGTGGTGTCCTCTCGCTGCTCACCACGACCCGCACCACCGCCACCACGACCGAACGCCGAGGCGAGACAACCGCCCGCGCCACCGCGGCCGCGACCCGACGCCGGGCCCGGTGGGTTGCCGATGCTCCCCGTGCCTTCCTGCGCCTGCATGCCGAACGGCACGCCCGGACGGCGAATGAAGGCGATCTGCTTGCCATCGAGGGACCACGCCGGCGACGCGTCACAATCCACGCTCGGCGCCAGGAAGTCCACGCGTCGTGTGCGGATGTCATAGATGCCGATGAACGAGTGCGTATCACGGTCGCTGACGAAGGCGATCTTCGCTCCGTCAGGCGACCAGCGCGGATTACTCTGACGGCCCCACTCCTTGATGAACGGGACTATGCTGTCCGATGCTGGCGCGGCCGCGTTAGGCGTGATGCGCGCGCGGAAGATCTGCCCATCGCGGACGTAGAGCACGGCGCGGCCATCGGGCGCGAGGGTCGCGGCTTCCGCTGCCGCGACGCGCCAGGGCGCGCCTGCACCGGACGTCCGCACTGCCCACACGGCGCGCTCGGCACCGCGCGGATCGTGGGTCGGATTCGCGACCCAGCCCTGCCGATTCTGGTTGGTGCCCCGCAGGAAGATCGCGGTCGAGCCGTCGTCGGAGAGGTCGACCTCGGAAACATCGACGCCGTCATCCTGCATGAAGCTCGTTAGGCGAACGGCCTTGAAGTCCGGGGCCGCGGCCGTGTAGACGTTGCGCATTCCCCGCTCGTACGCGACCCAGGCGACGCGGTCCACATTTCTGGCGCGCGCGAGCTCGAGCGGCGACGACGGGCTCAGGAATTGAGCGATGGTTGCCTTGGACTGGGCGGCGAGCGGCGCGGTGAGAAGAGTGAGGCACGTCGCGGCGGCTGCCGACGTGGAGTAGCGAAGGCGAGGCATCGATGATCTCCCGAGGGGTTTTTCGGAGGTCCTGTTAACGTGGCTCACGCTCATGGCGGGCGCAACGCTCAGGGAGCGTTCCCTCGAGCCTCAGCAGCCGTTCATGCACCAGCGCCAGGCTCGTGTACGAGCTGCTCCGCGGGCACCGAGCGCGCTCTGACCTCCTCCGACGTCAACCCATAAATGGGGGGAGTCGGCACGCCGCGCATGCCGAGCATCAGATAGATCTGGCCGCGATGATGCGCCTCGTGCTCGATCATCGCGCGCAGCCATTTCCCGACCGTGATCGGCGTATCCGCCGGCGTTCGGCACTTCTCGCCGAGCTGAGCATCCGTGAGCGCGGCGAACTGGCTGCGCGACTCGCCGTGCAGCCTGTCGTAGTAGGCGAGGGTTGCATCAAAACCCGCGGCGAGATCGAGGCCGTGGCCGGGATAGGAGCTGCGCCGACCGTGGACAGTCTCGGCGTACATATAGCGCTCGATCGTCGCGAGGTGCCTAACGAGATCGCCGAACGAAAATTTGCCGGCCGAGGGCGACCACTCGAGATCGGCCGGCGGGATCCGCAGTATCACACGACGCGTGCGTTCGTGCACGCGGTCCAGGTAGTCGAGAAACGGGACGACGCGGGTTATTTCCACGAAACCGTTGTTCGAGGTGATGGGGTCGAGGCTGTCAACTGTAGCGCGCGTCCGGGTAGATCAGGCTCACCGCGGCCGTGAACACCGGGTCGAACAGAAAGTCGAATAATTTCCACGCCACGAGCAAACCGATCCACCCGAGCATTGGCGTGGACCAGAGGAATTCCTGGTAGCGCTTCGTCGTTTTGCGATTCATCAGCAGCGTGATTGCCGCGCTGCCGTCGAGCGGGAAGAAGGGCAGCAGGTTGAATACGAAAAGCAGCAGGTTGAGCGAGAAGATCACGCTCAACAATCGGCTCACGGCCTCCCACGTCTCGCTCGCATTCGATGATGCGACGAACCCGAAGTGAACTCGCTCCGGCGCCAGGAAGACGCCGGCGCTTTCGCCGGCCCTGAGCGCGAGCGCGGCCAGGACGACGAGAAGGAGATTGGCGCCGGGTCCCGCCAGCGCCATCAGGGCGGCGCGTCGCGGATATTTTCGCGCCCAGTCGGGATTGTACGGCGCACTTGCGTATCCCATCGGCCAGCCAACAGCCAGCGCGCTCACGAGCGGCAGGATGACCATGCCGAAGGGCTCGCGCTTGATGTGTGGGCGCGGATCGAGGGTGACCTGACCTCCCTTGTACGCGGTGAGATCACCACCGCGCAGCGCCGCCCACGCGTGCGCGGCCTCGTGGAGTGTGGTCGAGAAGAGAAAGACGACGAAAAACGTGATGGCGTCGACGAAGTGTTCCACGGCAGGGCTGGTAAAGAGCTACCAAACTGCCGTCGCCGGAGGTCGGAAGCAAGACGGCCGTGCTCGGCCACCGGCAAGTGTGCGGAGCGTCCTTCGCACTTTCCTCTTGACATTCTAGAGGGAACGACGAATGATGCTCCTATTGAGTATCTAGAGGAGTTACGTGTCCAAGAAACCCGCGAAGACCGATCTGCTCCAGGGCACGCTCGATCTGATCATTCTCAAGCTGCTTCGCGCCGGTGCCTCCAATGGCTGGCAGCTCACGCAATCCATTCAGGCGCTTTCACGTGGCGCGCTCGACGTGAATTATGGCTCGCTCTACCCCGCTCTGCGCCGGCTCGAGGCGCGAGGATGGGTCAGCGCCTCGTGGGCGAGCTCCGAGAACAATCGTCGTGCGCGCTACTACCAGCTCACCAGCGCCGGTCGGAAACAGCTCGACGCGGAACGCGCCTCGTGGGAGCGGTTTTCCCACGCTCTGGAGCTCATCCTCCAATCCGAGTGACCGGGTGATGCTCGAGGCTCTGCGGGTCCGACTTCGTGCGCTCTTTCGTGCCTCCGCGATGGAGTCAGAGCTGGATGAGGAGCTCCGGTACCACCTCGACGCCGAGACAGAGCGCAACATAGCCCGCGGCCTGACCCCGCGGGATGCCGCGCTCGCGGCGCGGCGCGCCTTCGGCAATCCGACTCAGCTCAAGGAAGAGGTGCGCGACAGCTGGGGTCGGCGCTGGCTCGAGCGACTCGTCGCGGACACTCGTTATGCGCTTCGCAGCTTCCGCCGCACACCAGGGTTCGCGGCGACCGTCGTCGCCACGATCGCGCTCGCCCTCGGCCTGAACACGACGGCGTTCACCCTCTTCGATGCGTACGTGCTGCGTCCGATTGGCGTTCGCGATCCCGCGTCACTCTATCAGATCACCTGGCACGACCGCGCCGGCGACGTGCGCGGCTTCACCTGGCGCGAGTATCAGGATCTTCGGAACAACCGAGACGCCGTCACCGAGAGCTTCGCGTTCCGTTCGATCTTCGCGCGCATCGACAGCCTGCCGGCATACGGGCAGCTCGTCAGCGGCAATTTCTTTTCCCTGCTCGGCGTCGGTGCCGCGTTAGGCAGGACGCTCCTCTCGTCGGACGCCACGGAGCCTGGCGCGCAGCCAGTCGTCGTCCTTGCCTATGACAGCTGGCGCAGCCGCTTCGGCGGTGACTCGTCGATAGTCGGCAAGACCCTCGACGTGCGCGGGCATCCGCTGCAGGTCGTCGGCGTTGCCGCGCAGGGGTTCGCCGGCCTCGGGGACACGCCCCTCGACTTCTGGGTGCCGGCAACGATGAACGACGTCGTCTTCGATGGCGACAGTGTCTTCGGAACGCACCCGAGCGAAGCGTTCTGGCTCGTTGGCCGGCTGCGGCCGGAGCTGTCGCCAAGTCAAGGCAGTGCGTGGGTCATGAGCTGGCTCCGGGCGCATCATCTCGACGCGCATAGCCGGGATTTGCCCGCCGACGTCACGCTGCGCTCTCGCGCCACGAGCATCGCCCTGACGCCGGAGTTCGTGATCTTCTTCACGCCGATCGCGACGGCGTTCGCCCTCGTCCTGCTCATCGCCTGCGCGAACGTGGCGAACATGATGCTCGCCCGCGGCCTGGCCCGGCAAAGAGAGCTCGGCGTCCGTTTGTCGTTAGGCGCCGCGCGCTCGCGGCTCGTTGGCCAGCTCCTCACCGAGGCGGTACTCCTCGCCATGCCCGCGGCGCTGCTCGGATTCGCGATCTCGCGCCTCACGATCGGCGGCGGCGTGCGTCTGATGTTCGCGACGATCCCGGCCGAGCTCGGGCCCTACCTGCGTATCGTTCCCCTGGCGCCCGACGGCCGGATCTTCCTGTTCATGCTGATCGCGGCGGCCGCGGCAGCGGTGCTCTTCGGGCTCGCTCCCGCGCTGCAGGCGACGAGGCCGAACATCGTACACGCCACGCGCGGCGACTTCGGCACGGACGTGCGACCGTCGCGCCTGCGCAACGCCCTCGTCGTCGCGCAGGTGACGACCTGCGTCTTACTGCTGGTCTGCGCCGGCATCCTGTTTCGCGGCGTTGGCCGAATGCAGCAGCTCGACATCGGCATCGAGACCCATGGCGTCGTGAGGTTGGATCTCCAGGAGCAACGCGGCGCGCGCGGCCGCGTGCTGCAAGTGCTCCGCGAGCGGCCGGACGTGCGCATGATCGCCGCCGCCAGCGATCCGCCCTTCGGCCGACGATTCCCGATGATTCCCGGCGGCGCGGGCAGCGGGCCGGTGCAGCCATTGTTCTATGACTTCGTCAGCCGATCGTACTTCCGGCTGTTCGGGATTCCGATCCTCCGTGGACGCAACTTCACGCCGGAAGAGGAGCGCGCCAACGCCTCGGTCGTCATCGTCAGCGAGGCGACCGCGCGATCACTGTGGCCAGGCCGCGACCCGATCGGTCAGATCGTACGCCTAACGGTGGACAGCACGGCAGGCGCGCTGGCTCGATTCCGAACCCGGAGGGACGCGACCGTCATCGGTGTCGTACGGAACGTGATCCTCGGTACCGTGATCGATCCGCTCGACTCGCCAATCGTGTACTACCCAGGCAGCGCCGAGAATGCGGACATGCCAATCCTGGTCCGTGTTGCGGGTCCGCAAGGCCTCGTGGCGAGACGTCTCGATGCCGCGCTCGCGCAGCGCGTGCCCGGATCGATCGAGGATCTGCACACGATCGACGATTACATGTACGGCGGCATGTACCCCTTCCGCGCCGCGTACTGGATCGCGGGCGCGCTGGGGGTGATCGCCCTTCTACTGACACTGACCGGAGTCTACGGCGTGCTCTCGTATCTCGTTGCGCAACGCCGCAAGGAGCTCGGCATCCGGCTCGCGTTAGGCGCGAGCGCGTCGAAGCTCGTCGGGCTCGTCCTCGGCCAATCGATGCGCCTCTGCGGGGTGGGCCTCGCCGTCGGAACCGTGCTCGCCCTGGGTGTCGCGCGTCTCTTTCAGGCCAATTTCGTCAGGCTCGACACGTACGAGCCCGCCGCGTTCGCCGGCGGAGGGCTGCTCGTCCTGCTCTCCTGTCTCGTTGCGTCGTATCTCCCGTCCCGCCGCGCGGGAAAGGCCGACCCGATGGAGGCGCTCAGGGCGGAATGAATTGCGCCGAGGGCGTTCACGCCTTGTAAAATGGTGCCCGGTCTACCCTTCCCCTTGAAGCAGTTCGCTCAACTCGATCACCTGTGCCGCATGGCGGGCTTCGTGGCCCCCGACGAATGCGATCCACTGATACAGGTTGATCGGACCGAGGACAGGGTGTGGATGCACAATCTTGCCGAGCGCGAGGCCATCGGCGGCGCGTACCGAGTCACAGAGGGTCTCACGCGCTCGCTCGAGCGCGGCCCAGGCGGCATCGGCGTCGAGAGTGCCCGATGGTCGTGAGGGTTCGGCGGCCGTGATGCGGCGGGTTCGGTCGAGCAGGCGATCCATGTCGATGGTGCCGACGACTGGCGATTCGTCCGTCTCAGCGACGGCACTCCCCGACGCACGCGCCTCGTCGAGCTTCGCGGCGAACACGCGACCGATGCGCGTCTCGACGATCGAGAGATGCTCGATCACCTCCGCGACCGACCATCGCTCCGGCGCTGGCTTGTCGCTTCGTCGCTCACGAGGGACGCGCTCGACGGCCCGACGGAAGCGTTCGTGCTGCGTATCGAGATGATGTAGCAGCTCGGACGTTCGAGGATGCATGGGCACGTTGGGTGTTGTTTCACGGAATTTAGCGCCACGCGCCACTCGTCCAGCCCGCGTCACGCGTCACGCTTCCGTGCCTCCCCATTCGGCTAGGGTACCCCCCTGAACGACCGATGCATCTTCCTCATGAGGGGGGCGAACGTTCGTCATGTAAGCACTCGCGAACGAACTCTCATCCGGATCATCCCATGTCAGCAGGCAAGCCAGCATCAACCACATCCACGCGGTCGGCGCTCCGGGCGCTCTCCGACGATCTCGCTTCCGCAGTCGAGCGCGCGTCGCGAAGCATCGTTGCGATTCATGCGCGGCCGCGAATTCCCGCGAGCGGCGTCTACTGGCGGGAAGGCATCATCGTCGCGGCGAGCCACACGATCCGCAAGGAGCAGGACATTGCGGTCACGCTGCCTAACGGGGCTCGCGCCGTAGCGCAGTTGGTCGGCCGTGACGGCGGGACCGATCTTGCCGTTCTCCGCTTCGACACCACTCCGTCGAAGGAGGTGATCGCCCTCGCCGGGCGCGTGGGCGGCGACGCGCTTCGCGTCGGGAGCGTCGTCCTCGCGGTCGGGCGCCCCGGCGATGACGGCGTGACGACGAGCCTCGGAGTCATCAGCGCCGTTGCCGACAAATGGCGCACCTGGAGCGGAGGGGAGATCGACCGTTTCGTCAGGCTCGACCTCTCCGTGTACGATGGCTTCTCCGGCGGCGCGCTGGTCGATGCGGATGGCGGCGTCCTCGGCGTCAATTGCTCGGCACTGGCACGCGGCACGCCACTCACGATCCCGAACACCACGGTCGATCGAGTAGTCGATGCACTGCTCACGCGCGGCCATGTCGCGCGCGCCTACCTGGGCGTCGCGATGCAGCCGGTGCGCCTAACGAAGGCACTGGCCGACCGGCTCCAGCTCGGCGACTCGGCGCGGGGAGTGCTCGTCGTGATGGTCGAGAGTGAGAGTCCCGCTGACCGCGCGGGTCTGCTCGTCGGCGACATCATCGTCGCGGCGGGGGGAACGAACGTCGTCGAGCCACAGGACATTGCGGAGCTCCTCGGCACCGAGCGCGTCGGTGCGACACTCGAGCTGAGTGTCGTGCGCGGTGGGGAGCGCCGGGCGCTCGAGGTGACGATCGGCGAACGGGCGCCCGCGGCGGAAGGGCGACGGCGTGGAGGACGCGGCTCATGAGCACCGCCCTTGCAGCGCGATTCGGCTCATTTGTCGGCCATCTCTCGGTCGCCGCGGAGCTCGAGACGCTGGCAACGAAGTTGAGTCTCGTGACGGTGCGCATCAGCAGTCACGGGACGCGTGTCGACGGCGTCGGCGCCGGCATTCTCTGGCCACTCGATGACCGGCTCAGCGTCGTCACGAATGCGCATGTCGTTCCATCCGCGCGCGGCAGTGGATTCCTCGTCGAGAGCGTTGCAGGACGTGTGGCCAATGCGCGGGTCGTCGCGCGCGATCGTGAGCTGGATCTCGCCCTGCTCGCGCTCAGTGAGCCGCCTGACGAGTGGCCGACGCCCGCCTCGATCGGCGATGCGCGTACGCTGCGAGCCGGCGAGATCGTAGTCGCACTCGGGCATCCGCTGGGGGTGGACGGCGCCATGAGTGTCGGCGTGCTTCACGCCGTGCCTAACGCTGACGAATCGCTGGTGCGGGCCGACATTCGATTGGCGCCGGGCAACTCCGGCGGACCGCTGGCGACGCTAGACGGAACCGTCGTCGGCGTCAATTCGATGATCGCTGGCGGCCTCGGCATCGCCATTCCGGCGCACGTGGCAGACCGTTTCGCGCGCGAGGTGTTGTCGCGGTGACTCGTGTGCTCGTCGTCGCGGCGTCAGCGGTCACGCGCGCGGGACTCGAGTCGATTCTCGCGCGCGAGCCCTCGTTCGTGGTCGTGGGATCGGAGCGCCATATTTCGTTGGGCGAGGAAATCGCGGAGCAGGAACCAGATGTCGTGATCGTCGAGGCAACTGATCACGATGATGGCACGCTGGGGGCGCTGCGGCTTCACACAGGTGAGCTCGACGACGGAGCGCGTCCAACACCGGCGTTCATTCTGCTCGGCGACGACAGGGACGGCACCCGGGCGATGCGCGCTCTGCGCAGCGGCGCGCACGGGTTGCTGCCGCGCGATGCGGGTGCGCAGGAGATCGTTGCCGCGGTGATGGCCGCGGCCGCCGGTTTGGTGACGTTCACGCGTGAATGGGCGAACGCGTGGGGGGAGGCCCTGGCCGATCGCGTCGGAGCGGCAAACGGCGCGGCCGACGCCGAACCCCTGTTGACCGCCCGCGAGCTGGAGATTTTGCGCATGATCGCCGATGGCCTGGGGAACAAGCAGATCGCCGCACGGCTCGCCATCTCCGAGCACACGGTGAAGTTTCACATCGGTTCAGTGTTTGCTAAAATGCACGCCTCGAGTCGTGCCGAGGCGGTGATGATCGGCGCGCGGCGTGGCCTCATCGTGTTGTGAAGACAGGACAAGCCGCTCGGCAGAGATGATGGTGGAGCGAGCCCGGCTGCTAAGAGGAGCTCTTAATTCTATTACGTGGCTGGTTTACACGGTCGGACTGAGCAGCGTGGCATAAGCAGTGCGAGCAAAATGGGCCGCATGTTCGAGCCGCGGGCACTTCCGTCCGCGCGCGAGACGTCGCTTGCCGATA
>Ga0070713_100000275_pt1 | contig 33686 bp, 29 predicted proteins | sample LARL82metaG_FD_65465 | JGI IMG/M metagenome (GOLD analysis project Ga0070713, IMG submission 65465) | Corn, switchgrass and miscanthus rhizosphere microbial communities from Kellogg Biological Station, Michigan, USA - LAR L8-2 metaG | ecosystem: Host-associated > Plants > Roots > Rhizosphere ... | reverse complement strand
TTTTTAGGCCTTGAGCCTTATATCAGATCCGTCACAACAATCGGGAAAGGTGACCGTGTCCAAACCCTGGTATCGAACCCTGTCGAAGATATCCTCTCTCAGCATTTTGGGCGTTGCCGCAACAATGATCCTCCTGACCTCCATTCAGGCCGACAATTCCTCCAAGCCTGGCAACGTGAATGAATCTCGCGTCGCCGCCGACGACGGCTCCAATTGGCTGCTCAATGGCCGCACATTCGACTCCGGCCACTTCAGCCCGCTCAAGCAGATAAATGATCAGAACGCCTCCAGCCTGGGACTTGCCTGGTTCATGGAGGTCGACAGCGCCATGGGCATCGTGTCTGAGCCGATCGTGGTCGACGGCGTTGCCTACGTCAGCGCGCCACAATCAAAGGTCTACGCGGTCGACGCCGCTACCGGAAAACTGATCTGGAAATTCGATCCCAAGGTCCGGCTCGATCAGGCTCTGAACGGCTCTTACTCCGCGCGCACGAACGCAGGAGTCGCGGTCTGGGAAGGTAAGGTCTTCGTAGGAACGGGCGACTGCCGTCTGATCGGAATCGACGCCGCCACCGGTAAGCAGATCTGGCAATCGCTCGTATGCGAGCCTACTCAAACCGGAATCACCAATGCGCCGCATGTGGCAAAGGGCATGGTGTTCATGGGTTACAACGGCTCCGATGACGGTGTGCGCGGAGCAATCGCCGCCTACGACGCGAACACCGGCAAGGAACTTTGGCGGTTCTGGACGGTTCCCGGCGATCCCAAGAAGCCGTTCGAATCGAAGGCGCTGAAAGAGATCGCCGCAAAAACTTGGCCACCCGGAGACGCCTGGAAGATGGGCGGCGCCGATGTCTGGACCGCCATCACTTACGATCCTGTCACGGATTTCGTCATTTTCGGCACCGCCGGCGCCGGAGCTGACTTTGGCGAACTCTCTGCGATCCGCGCCAAAGGCGACAAACTCTTTGCCGGATGCATCGTCGCTGTGAAAGCCTCCACTGGCGAATACGTCTGGCATTACCAGACAAGTTCTCCCGGTTTGCAAACGGAAAACAATCACATCCTCATAGCCGATCTGCCAATCAACGGCGAGAAGCATCACGTGGCCATGACCGTGCCCAAGCACGGCTTCTACTATGTGCTCGACGCGTGGACCGGAAAGCTGCTCTCGGCGAAGCCGATCGTGAAGGTGAGCTGGGCAACCTCGATCGACCTCAACACGGGTAAGGCCAATGAAGTTCCTGCTTCCCAAGGCGGCGGCAAGCAGTGGACGGTTCACAATTGGTGGCCGATGAGCTATAACCCCGGCACCGGCTTGGTCTACATTCCCGCCACTGACCGTAAGCCCGACACTCACTCCGACGTCGAGACCGGCGAATGGATGCAGCAAACCGAAGGCCGCCTGATTGCATGGGATCCCGTGAATCAATCGGAGCGTTGGTCCGTGGAAGAAGAAATCGCCACCAACGGCGGCGTGCTTTCAACTGCAGGCAATCTCGTGTTTCAGGGACAAGGCAACGGCGAGTTCGCCGCCTTCACCGCCGACACTGGAAAAAAAGTCTGGTCGCTCGACGCGGGCTCCGCGATCGAATCCATTCCAGTGACTTACTCCGTCAACGGCGAACAGTACGTCCTGCTTCCTGTGGGCTGGGGCTCGGGCTCTCGCCTCTTCGCTCCCTCGTGGACGATGGGGACTCCGCGCTCCAAGCGTGGTCCATCTCGTCTGCTTGCGTTCAAACTGAAAGGCAACGTTCCCTTTCCTACGCCGCCCGACGTCGTGCCTCCCGTTCCGAAACCGCCGGAGCAGACTGCTGATGCCTCCACGATTAAAGAGGGCGAGAAGCTCTACAAGATCTTCTACTGCGATGGCTGCCACTCTCCGGGCCTCGACGGCAGCAGCGCGTGGGTGCTCGACGGAGCTGTTCCCGACCTGCGATACACGCCGCCAGATGTTCACGAGGGCTGGTACGCCATCGTGCTGGGCGGAACTCATTGGAACAAGGGGATGCCTGGATTCCTGAATCCTCCAAAGTTCGCATTTCCTAGCCTCAGTATGACCCCGCAACAGGCCGATGCAATTCATGCCTATGTGATCGACGGCGCTTGGAAGGCATACAAGGGAGAACATCCGGAGGAGGCAAGCGCTCCGGCGCACAAGAAATAGACAATCATATGGATGGACTTAGTCCATGCAACCCATTATGTGACTACATGTTACGAATGGGCCATTCACGCCACACCTGCAGCCAGTGGTAGGATGAGTTGTTGGTCGTTGCTTGTCGTAGTTCTCCTCCCTGGCGCGGCCCTACTCACCCTTGAATACAACTACTCTGGCCCCAGCAGCAGTGCGTCCGCGCGCAAGCGGGAGAGTGCCTCCCGTCATCGCCATGGGAAGCGGTGTAACGCTGACGGCGGTTCTTCGGCTGTTGCATCGCTCCAGTATTCCTGCTTTCGCAGTGAGTCCCGACAAAGACTTTTCGAGTCATTCACGCTGGCACCGCGTCCTGCCGGGATCCGAGCACCTGAGACCTTCCGACTTGAAAAACTGGCTCGACCATCTGGAGCTCGACGGCGCCGTACTTTTGCCATGTGCTGACGACTGGGTCGCCGCCACGGCGGCTCTGCCTGCCGAAACGGCGTGCAGATTCCCATCCAGCGTCGCGACTTTGGGGGTCATTGAGACCCTGGTAGACAAGTGGAAATTCGCTCGCTTATTGCAGCAGGAGCGCCTGCCGCATCCCGACACACGACTTCTGAATTCGCTCGAAGAGTTGGAGAGTTTGCCGGATAGCGCCTTCCAACAGTACATTCTGAAACCCCTCTCGTCTGTCGCCTTCTCTCAGAAATACGGCGTAAAGGGATTCATGATCCATAACCGTGAGGACGCGCGGCGAGCGATGCAGCATGTGCCGTTCCCGATCATGCTGCAGGAATTCATTCCGGGTCCGCCGACTGCGGGCTATTTTGTAGAAGGATTTATCGACCGGAATGGCCGAACATGCGCCATGTTTGCTCGCCGGCGGTTGCGAATGTATCCGCGGCCTCTCGGCAATAGTACGTTCATGCAGAGCGTGCCGCTCAACGCGGTCGCCGGAGCAGTCGCCCCGCTGCAATATCTCCTCGAATCGCTTTCCTACCGAGGAGTCTTCAGCGCCGAATTCAAATACGACGCGCGAGACGGATTCTTCAAACTTCTCGAAATCAACGCGCGGCCTTGGTGGTACATCGAGGTGCCCGCCGAAGCCGGCATCGACATTTGCCGCATGGCGTATCTCGATGCGTTGGGACTAGACATCGAACCGGCACTCACCTACAAAGCAGGCCATCGATTCGGCTATCCATTTGCGGATTTACGCGCATGGCGGGAACTGCAAAAAGCAGAAGGCCTGGATTTCTGGTCATGGCTGGCGTCCTGGGGCGGCGCTAGCGTGACGCCGTTTGCGTGGAATGACCCCATGCCGGCGTTTGCGTTCGGGTGGCAACAGCTTTCGGAATACTTCCGACACAAGCGCGCTCTGCAATCTGTAGAGACGGAGGCGAAGGCTGGGCAAAACGCGAGGGATTTGGTTCAGGATCAGGACCTCGCTCGCCGCTAGTCTCTGGTCAATATTTCGCCAAATCCTTCATCGCCAGATACAGATCATTCGGCTGGGGCAGGATGGCATCTTCAAGAATCGGCTGGTACGCCACAAACACATCTTTCGCAGCCACACGCCGCACCGGGGCGTCGAGCTGATCGAAAAGTTGGTCCGCAATGCGCGCAGCGATTTCCGCACCGTAACCCCAACTCAGTGAATCTTCGTAGGCCACCAGTGCCCGGTTCGTTTTCGCAACCGAGCCAGCGATCGTGTCCCAGTCGAACGGACTCAGGCTTCGCAGGTCGATCAATTCAACCTTGATCCCCTGTTCGCGCTCCAATTTCTGAGCGGCCTGCAGGGCGCGCGGCACAACGGCACCGTAGGTGATCACAGTAAGATCAGTCCCCGGCTGCACGATCTTCGCCTTGCCGAACGGAATCATGTACTCCGCCCCCGGATACGCAGCACGTCCATAGGATTCGCGATACAAACGCTTGTGCTCGAGGAACAGCACCGGGTCATCGCAGCGAATCGCCGTCCGCAGCAAACCTGCCGCATCCAGTGCATTCGACGGAAACACCACACGTAATCCGGGTATGTGGGTGAAAACACTCTCGCCGCACTGCGAGTGATAGATGGCTCCGCCGGTCAGATATCCGCCGATTGCAACCCGAATGACCACAGGACATGAGAATCCATTATTCGACCGCCAGCGAATCGTGCTGAGCTCATCGCGAATCTGCATCATCGCCGGCCAAATGTAGTCGAAGAACTGAATTTCAACCACCGGCTTCAGGCCGCGAGTTGCCATGCCAGTGGCCCGGCCTACGATTGCTGCCTCTGCCAGCGGCGAGTTGAACACGCGATCGTTGCCGTATTCGCATTGCAGGCCAAACGTGAGCTTGAAGACTCCGCCCTTCCCTTTCACTAATTTCTGCCGCAGATATTCTTCGCGGCTGCAATCGGCCACATCTTCCCCGAAAATTATGATGCGCTCGTCCCGCTTCATTTCGTCGCGCAGCGTCGCATTGATCAGGTCAGCCATCGTCTTCGCAGTTGCCTTCTTTCCATCCGAGGAAGACTCGGTCGCGGCAGGTGCGTCAAAAGCGGTAGACGTAACATCCAGGTCAGGAGAATAGATGTAATTCATCACCGACTCAGGCACCGGAGGCAACGCTTCCAGCGCGCGATCGACCGCGATCTGCAGCTCCGCCTCAACTTCCTTCTCCAGTTGATTGATGCCCTTGTCATCTAGAATGCCTTCGCGCAGCAGATACATCTGCGTCCGCGTCACCGGATCGCGCTGCGCATCCCGCTCCCGCTCCGACTCCGGCCGGTATAGACGCTCGTCATCCGAGAGCGAATGCGAATAAGGACGAATCACGTGCGCATGCACGAACGCTGGGCCCAATCCCTCGCGACAATAGCGAACCGCGCGTTGGAAGGACGCGAAACTTGCTACGGGATCGGTACCATCGACTTCTTCAAAATGGAAATTGGGGAATCCGGAAACCAGGCGCGAAATGCTTCCACCAGCTGTCTGTACTTCAACCGGCACAGAGATTGCGTACCCGTTATCCTGCACGCAGAAAATGATCGGCAGCTTTCCCAATGCCGCCGCGTTCATTGCCTCCCAGAACTCGCCTTCGCTCGAGGTTCCATCGCCCAGCGAAACGTACGTCACTTCATCATTCTGGAAGCTGACATTCTTGAACTGCCTGTAGTCGGTCACTCCTGCCGGAGGTAGCTCCGCCGCTTTCGGACGCCGCGAGAAATACCGTCCGCCTTCCGCGCAACCCACCGCCTGCAAGATCTGCGACCCCGTTGGCGATGACTGCGTAACAATATGCAGCCCGGGATAGCTCCAGTGCGAGGGCATTTGCCGCCCGCCAGAACTGGGATCGTCGGCCGCTCCTACTCCCTGCAGGAACATGTTGTAGGGCTCGACACCCAAAGTCAGGCAGAGCGCCCGGTCTCGGTAGTAAGGATAGAACCAGTCGTATCCCGGTTTCAGGGCCAACCCGGCAGCTACGCCGATCGCCTCATGCCCGGCACCGGACATCTGGAAATAAATCTTTTGCTGGCGTTTCAGCAGGATCTCCCGGTCGTCGATGCGCCGGGACAAATACATCAGGCGGTACGCCTGGATCAGTTGCTCACGGGAGAGTCCGCCTTGTAGCTTAGACTTCCTCCCTCCACTTGACAAAGCCAGCTTGGGGTCGGTTTTTGTGGTTGCCATTCCGGGTGATTGATTCCTAAGGTTTTAGATTCCGGCCAGCCCTACCTCGATTCCCGGTTCGGGGTGCAACTTGTTGGATTGTATATGTTGATCAGAGGTTGGGAAAGTCAGGAGTTTTCGGTACGACCCTAACGGGAGGGTGCCCCACTTCTGGCCGGTGTTGCCAGAGGTGGGGTTTTGGAAGTTCAATCCGGCACAAGTGAATCGAAGGTGTCCCGCAGAATTCTCAGAAAAACCGCTCACCGTGATTCCCATCACAGACAAGCTTCCCGTCAATCTGTACAGTTCGTCCCCAACGAGCGCGTTAACTTCGTGGTCCTCCCCACCGAACGAGCTCAGCAGCAAACCTTCGCAGCTTCGGCGGCCGCAGTCGCCGGAGCTGCAAGTCTTTTGAGCGGTTCAAGGCAAGGCCGCCGCTACCTGTGCAAAATACCGACGCTGAAAGTAGAGGGCCACGTTCACCAGCCCAATCAGGGCTGGGACCTCAACCAATGGCCCGATGACCGCGGCAAATGCCGCACCCGAGTTGATTCCAAATACGGCCACAGCCACCGCGATGGCAAGTTCGAAGTTGTTGCTTGCAGCGGTGAATGACAATGTCGCCGTCTTCGAGTAGTCTGCTCCCATTTTGCGCCCCATGTAGAAGGACATCAGGAACATGACCACGAAGTAGATCAGCAGGGGAACAGCGATTCGCAGTACGTCCAGCGGCAACCGGACAATGTACTCCCCCTTCAGCGAAAACATCACCACAATGGTGAAGAGCAGTGCGATGAGTGTAATCGGGCTGATCCGGGGAATGAATTTCGTCTCATACCACTGCCTTCCCCGCGCTCGCAACAGGATGAACCGCGTGATCATCCCTGCGACAAACGGAATACCCAGATAAATGAATACGCTCTTCGCAATTTCGCGGATCGAAATATCTACCACCGATCCAGCCAGCCCGAATAGCGGTGGCAACCGGGTCACAAACACCCAGGCATATACCGAATAGAACAAAACCTGAAACACCGAGTTGAACGCGACTAGCCCGGCCGCATATTCCGTGTCGCCTCGCGCCAGTTCGTTCCACACAATCACCATGGCGATACAGCGGGCGAGTCCGATCATGATGAGCCCCGCCATGTACTCCGGATACCCATGCAGAAAAATAATCGCCAGCGAAAACATCAGAACCGGCCCGACCACCCAGTTCTGCACCAGCGAGAGCATGAGCACCTTCTTGTTGCGGAAGACTTCTCCCATTTCCTCATAACGCACCTTGGCCAATGGAGGGTACATCATCAGGATGAGCCCTATGGCAATGGGGATGGAGGTGGTGCCAACGCTAAAACGATTAAGAAACGGAACGATTCCAGGTAGTGTCCATCCCGCAGCTACGCCGATCAACATGGCCGCAAAGATCCAGACGGTGAGGTACCGGTCCAGAAAGCCCAGCCGCGAGGAAAGGTTGCCACTCATGTATTTAGTCCTCGAAAGTTCAACGTCGATAACATCTGGCAATCACGACGATGGTTGCCCGATCTTGTCGAGTTCCTTCTTCAGCGAGAGGCGATCCAGGCTCGACATCGGCAGTGAGAGAAATAGGCTGATTCGCCTGTCCAGCAGAAAGAAAGCGTCGCGAAAGGCTCTGGCACGTTCTTCCTCGGTGCCCTGAACTGCGGCGGGATCCGGTATGCCCCAATGCGCAGTCATCGGCTGACCGGGCCACACGGGACAGACTTCATTCGCTGCGTTGTCGCACACAGTAAAGACAAAGTCCAGTTGGGGAGCCCCTTGTTTTGCGAACTCATCCCAACTCTTGCTGCGCAGACCGCTGGTGGGCAGATGTGCTCCCTCCAGTTGCCGGATCGCTTCGGGCCGCACTGCACCCGAAGGGTGGCTCCCTGCGCTGTATGCGGTGAACTGTCTTCGCCCCTTCTGATTCAGAATTGCCTCGGCCATGATCGAACGAGCAGAGTTGCCAGTGCACAGGAAGAGCACGTTGTATCGGTCCTTCATGAAACGCCCCTTCAGTCGCAGCAAGTTGGACCACAGCAGGCTTGCTTTGTTCCGGTTGGCTTCACTGCCCGGATAAACCCGCTGAAGAACTTCCCGTCGATCTGCGCGGGATCCAGCTTGATCGGAAGCTGTCCTGCCAGAAATTCGGCAGCATCCTCCGCGCGATAGATGCGTGTGGGCTCGATGTCGATTTGCTCGAATCCGGCCTGTGCAAGTTTCGTGCGGTACTCGTTCTCGTCGAGCGCTCCAGCAATGCACCCCACCCACGCCAGAATGCTCTGGCGAATTTCAGGCAGAATTTCCCCGCGGGTCACGACGTCCGAAACCGCGAAGCGACCTCCGGGCTTGAGCACGCGGAACGCCTCGCGCAGGACTTTGCTTTTATCGGCGGACAGATTGATCACGCAATTCGAGATGATGACGTCGACCGAATTGTCGGGCAGCGGGATGTTTTCAATCTCGCCCTTCAGAAACTCCACGTTTGCTATCCCCGACTTCCGCTTGTTCTCATTCGCTAGCGCGAGCATCTCGTCGGTCATATCGAGGCCATAAGCTTGCCCCGTGGGACCGACCCGCCGCGCCGAGAGCAGAACATCAATGCCTCCGCCAGAACCCAGATCAAGAACCGTCTCCCCCGGCTTCAACTGCGCCAATGCCGTCGGATTTCCACATCCCAGAGAAGCCAGCACTGCTTCTTCCGGAATCTGTCCAATCTGCGAAGCGTCATAAAGATTGTTGGTGATCGGATCGACGCATCCCGTACTCGCAGTCGTACCACAACACGAACTTCCGCCCGTTTTCACCCGGAGAGCGGCTTCCCCGTACTTCTGCTTCACCACATCCTTTACGTCTGCTGCGATATCAGTGCTCATGAAAAGGTCTCCTACTTACAGATTTGAACAATGTCTTGCGGTTTCAGCGCCTTGTTCCGGGTGCAGCACTCGGCATAAAGAAACTGCAGAAGCTCCTGCAACGCCTCAGTATTTGCCGTGTACCGCAGAAACGTTCCTTCCCTTTTCACCATCACCAGGTCTTCGTTTCTGAGTTTGTCGAGATGGTGAGAAAGCGTGGAGTTGGGAATCTCCAGTTCGTCCTGAATCTCCCCGACGACAAGCCCTTCCGGATGCGCGGTCAAAAGCAGCTGCATGATCCGCAAGCGGGCCTCCGTGCCTATTGCAGAGAACATGTCAGCATATTTCGCGACACGTTCTGCAGACTTTGCGGCGATGGAACTCTTGATGGACGCGCTTGGCATATTTCGATATTACTGGAAATATAGATCATGTCAAGACCTAAAATGACAATCGCGATGTAGGAGTCACGAAATGGGCTTGAGTCTCATCCAACCGAACGATTAAAGGCATTGTCATCTCTACCGTTTGCTTTAGTTTCTTTGGCGGCGCATTGATCGGAACGGGCATTGAGCAGATGGTCTTTAAGCGTTCTGAGTACAACTGGATCGGGAATGTTCTCGTGGGCTTCGCGTTTTTTCTTGGGGGAATCTTTTGTGCCGCCATGCTGCTCCGTCGGGTTCGTGCGGAATTTCCAAAGTGAGCAGCTCGCCTAAAATCGTTTATTCTGAAAGCTGATGATTCGCATCCACCGTCCCTTTGATCCGCACTCCATAAAACTGGTCATCTTCGATCTGGATGGCACCCTGATCGACTCGCGTCTCGATCTGGTTCACTCCGTCAACGCTGCCCTGCGCCACATTCAACGCCCCGAACTGCCCGACGATGTCATCGCCAGCTATGTCGGTGACGGGGCACCAATCCTGATTCAGCGTGCCCTCGGTGGCGAAGCCATCGATGAAGCTCTCATCCGCAAAGGTCTGGAGTTCTTTCTGACGTACTACCGCGAACACAAGCTCGACCACACCACGGTCTATCCCGGAATCCGGGAGGCACTGGCGTCCATTCAGAATTCCGGCAACGGCGCGCCACGAAGAATGGCCGTGCTCTCGAACAAGCCCGTGAATCCATCTCGCGCAATTGTGGAAGCTCTCGGACTCGGTCCTTACTTCGCTCAAATCTATGGTGGCAACAGCTTCGCGACCAAAAAGCCCGAGCCTGAAGGCGCGCTCAAGTTGGTCGGTGAAGCCGGCGTGCGACCCGATCAGGCAGCGATCGTCGGCGACTCCCACGTTGATGTCCGTACCGGCCGCAATGCCGGACTTTGGACCGTTGCTGTCACGTATGGATTTGCGCCCCACACCCTGGAAGTTGAGAATCCGGACGTTATTGTGGATAGTCCCGGCGAACTGCTGGAAGTCTTCAGCCACGCGCCCACCACGAAGCGTTAGATACAACTCGGTGAAAAAATAAAGTCCAGCTTGTGGTTGGGAGGGCTCACCTCTCTCAGCGTCTGTATGCGAATTCAGAAATTTGTTCTCGGGCGCAACACGGAAACACTACATAGCCGCGAAGCGGCGCAAGACTGCAGCCCACGGCGCAAGCCGTGGGGCTAAGTGGGAAAATCCTAGCCCTGAAGGGGCGAAAGAAACACTTTCAACGATGAGACAAGTGCTTGCAATCCGGGACAAGACTGCCGGGGTGCCGGTGTCGACGTGAACTCAACAGCTTGCCCGGCCGAAAGTAACTTTCGAACAAAACCGCCTCAGAGTACATAAGAAGGAGGTGTTCTTATGAGCCGGCTAACGATCAGCACGCTGCTTTTGGCCGCGGCCATAGTTCTGAATCCGCTTCCTTCTACGGCTCAGAACATGCCTCCGCTATCAGTGTCGCCGAGTAAGGTCAGCATGCTGGTCGGGGAGACGCGCGACTTCCGCGCCGTCGGCAAAGATGGCAGGATACGACACAACGTGGCCTGGAGTGTCACACCAGCTCATGCCGTCACTCTGACCAACAATGGCGATGAGGTCAGTATCAAGGCGGAGGAAATCTCCTCGACCGTAATCCTCACAGCTAATGCCGACGGTGACTCTGCCGAGGCCAACATCGAAATTCTTTCCGGAAACTCCCGCAAGAGTGGGACAGTGCTATGGTCCGTAAACCCGATTCCGGGATGCAAAAGTATAAATCTTGTGCAGGCGGTTCCGAGTGCAAATGGGCCCGACCTTTACGATCAGGAAGAATGCCCGCAGGGCAGCGTCGTGCGAGCACTCACCAGCGACGGACGCGAACTTTGGCGTCGGTCCTTCGGCGGACCGGGCGCACCCATGGCTGAATTGAACCCGGGCGGGATGGTGAAACCTCCTCAGCGCCTCGATCCCCACAAAGCCTCGGTTTGCGATTCGGTTTCTGCCGGAATGACCCGGGAAAACGTCGCCAAAGCTCTAGCCGACCGCAGTCTTCGGCTCGACGACAAGCAACGGAGTACCAATCAGTGGCTCGTTGAGGAAGAAGGCTTCCATTGCACGATTTCGTTTGACGCCGGCAACGGAACCGTGGTCAAAAAGAAGAAGACAGTTGTCACCGACTGACGAGGCTGACTCAAAAATTGCGCGCCGCCCCAGAAAAATCAAAGCTCGCTCCCTCCAACTTCACGCCTAAAGAGCTGCGCAAACTGCGCAGCATGAAGAATCCCTACGGCATTCAGAAATTCCTCGATGACATGCCTTACCACCTTGAGGACACCGCTTGGTCTCCCCGCAAGGTCTTGGCCGAACAGTCATCCCATTGCCTTGAAGGAGCCATCTTCGCAGCTGCCGCTTTGCGCGCCAACGGATACCCCCCGCTCCTGCTTGACTTCGAAGCGGAACACGACACCGACCATGTCATCGCGATCTTCCGCCAGAACCGACACTGGGGTGCGGTCGCCAAATCCAACTACACCGGCTGCCGCTGGCGTGAACCCGTCTACCGCAACCTCCGCGAATTGGCGCTCAGTTACTTCAACGCTTATTTCAATTTGCGCCGTGAACGCACCCTGCGGCGTTATTCCCTGCCCGTGAGCCTCACGCGCTTCGACTCGCAAAACTGGATGACAACGGATGAACCAGTTTGGTTTATCGTCTATCATCTGTTCGACGTAAAGCATTTTTCCCTGCTGACCAAGTCCCAGGAAAAGAACCTGCATCGGGTGGATGAAAGACTTTTTCAGGCGGAATGCCTGGGGAAAGCCTATAAAGTCCGGGATTAGTCGTGACAGAAGCTCGCCGCCATCCGCGTTACAAGCTTGAGGTAGAGGTGCGGATCTATCCGCGCAATGTTCCCGTCGTGCGCGCACACTCGGTTGACATCAGCGAGTCGGGAATCTCAGCCATGCTGCGCGACGAAGTCCCCCTCGGCGAAGTCGTGCGTCTGGAGTTCACCATCCCAACCGGGGATGTCGCCATCCACGCCCTTGTCCGCCAGCGCAATGCCTTTCGCTACGGTTTTCAATTCCTGGAAGCGGTATCGCAACTCGAAATCATATCGCGCGCATGCCGCCAGCTGGCCATAGAGCACTCGCTCGGTCAAGATTCGCTCAGCCAGTAATTTCTGCGCCGCATCGGTTTTCGCCCGAAACTTATCCTCTTCCGAAGCGTTTAATATGAAACCATGCGGATGCGATCCTTCGGCCTCGGCCTTTTCATCTTGGCCTCTTGGGCCGTTTTCGCACAGCAGGACCCTTCCTCCGCAACGCCGGCTGAACCGGCCACTGCCCGCGCGCGGCCGAATCTCATCCCAGACGCTAACGGCAGGCTTTCCCCTGACCAGATGCGTGAACTGACGCGCGTCGTGGCGCAGAACTACCGCGACAATTACAAGAAGGAACGCGACTACACCTATATCGAGCGTGATGTCGAAAAATCGATCGGTGGCAAAGGAGAGGTCAAGTCCACCGAGATCAAGACCTACGAGATCATCGAAATCTACGGAGAGCAGGTACGCCGCCTAATCGAAAAAGACGATAAGCCTCTCGATCCCAAGGAAGCGGCGAAAGAAGAGGAACGGATTCAGAAGATCATTGACAAGCACAAAAACGAATCAGAGGATGACCGCAAAAAGCGGCTCGAGAAAGAAGCAAAACAACACGAAGAGAGCCGCAAGTTCGTCACCGCAGTTGCCGATTCCCACGACTTCCGGCTAGTCGGGACAGAAGTGCTCGACGGCCGCGAAGCCTGGGTCATCGACGGCGACCCTCGTCCCGGCTACGAGCCAGAGGACAAGAATGCAAAATTCGTCCACAAATTTCGCGGCCGTCTCTGGATTGATAAGGAGGACCTGCAGCTTGCAAAAATGGATATCGAAGCCGTCGACACGGCCTCCGTCGGATGGGTCATGGCCCGCATCCACAAAGGAACCCGCGTCACCTACGATCAATTACGCATGAACGACGAGATCTGGCTTCCCCAGCATGTGACTTACAAGTTCGACGCCCGCGTTGCGCTCCTCAAGGGATACAACGTAGATGGTGACCAGACCTACCGCGACTACAAAAAGTTCCGGACGTCCTCAAAGATCGTCGGCATCGGAGAAATAAAAGAACAGAAGTAGCCGGGTGCCCCACTTCTGGCGGGTGTTGCCAGAAGTGGCGGTTTTCAAAGACTCCGACCCACTAGCCAATCCAACCGACGCTATATAATGCGAGGTCCGAAACGCGGGGTCTTATGTGTCCTTCGTGGTTGAGGTTTTAGGTTTAGTCCACCGCGCGCCAAAGACAATTAATCCGAATTTATTCCAGAGGCAACGATGAACTCCTTCTCCCGTCGTGACCTGCTTCTCTCTGGCTTAGCGCTTTCCGCCACCACCCTGATTCCCGACTCCATCCATCGCGCACATGCCCTGCTTGCACGCTATCCCGCGCCCGCACCAGCCGGCGCACTGGCTCCCCGCGAGCGGTTTCTCTTCGACTTCGGCTGGAAATTCTTTCAGGGACACGGATCCGATCCGGCACGCGACTTGGGACTCGGCACCGGCCAAGGCGACTTCTCCAAGAGCGGAGAATTCTGGTTTTCCACCCAGAAGTTCGACGACTCGAAGTGGCGCGACCTCAATCTGCCTCATGACTGGGCCGTCGAGTTGCCCTTCGTGCGCGACGAGGAACAAAACAGCCACGGCTACAAGCCTCTTGGTCGCCGCTATCCGGAAACCAGCGTCGGCTGGTACCGCCGCACCTTCGACATCCCAAAAGAAGACGAAGGCCGCCGCATCATAGTCGAGTTCGACGGCGCCTTCCGCAGCGCTCTGGTCTTTCTGAACGGCTACTTCATCGGCCGCAACGATAATGGTTACGCGCCGTTTCAATTCGATGTAACTGATTTTCTGCGCTATGGCGAGAAAAACTACCTGATGGTTCGCATGGACGCCAGCTTCGGCGATGGCTGGTTCTACGAAGGCGCCGGCATTTACCGCCACGTGTGGCTGACCAAAACAAACCCGGTACACCTGGGCGCTTGGGAGACCTACATTCGCCCAACCGTCAAGGGGAGTACGGCGACGCTTAGCCTCGGCACGGTGGTTCGCAACGAAAGCAATGAGCCAGTGACCTGTTCCGTACTCTGGTTGGTCTTCGATGCTTCGGGAAAGACCGTTGCGAAAACCGTCTCTGCGGAACAAACGATCGACGCCGACGGATCTACCCATTTCACAGCAAACACGGGTCTTGCCAATCCGATACTGTGGTCGCCGGAAACTCCCAACCTCTACACCGCCGAAGTTTCGGTGGAGCCGCAACAGTCGAATCGCCGTGATCTACACACCTACGACCGCGAGCGCATCACCTTCGGCGTTCGCGACATCAGATGGGATCCCGACAAAGGCTTCTTCCTCAACGGCAAATCCGTCAAGATCAAAGGCACCTGCAACCATCAGGACCACGCCGGAGTCGGCGCTGCCCTTCCCGACCGCCTGCAAGATTTCCGCATCGCAGTCCTGAAAGACATGGGCGGCAATGCCGTCCGCACTTCGCACAACATGCCCACACCCGAGTGGGTCGAAGCCTGCGATCGCCTGGGCATGATGATGATGTGCGAAACCCGCCTGATGAGTTCCAACCCTGAGGGCATGGCGCAACTTGAAACCATGGTCAAGCGCTACCGCAACTCGCCGTCCGTCATTCTCTGGTCGATGGGCAACGAAGAATGGACCATGATGTTCCAGCCGCAGGGCATCCGTGTCATCGACGATATGATCCGACGCACTCATGAACTCGATCCCACCCGCAGGTGCAGCGCGGCGGTCAATACCGCCTTTAGGACGCACTTCCCCGAACAACTCGACGTAATGGGTTTCAACTACAACCTGAAAGAACATGACGACTGGCACAAGGCGCATCCGACCAAACCGTCTGTGGGTTCGGAAACCGCCAGCACTGTCTCGACCCGTGGCATCTACTCCACCGACAAGCTTCGCAACTGGGTCAGTGCCTACGACCTGAATCACACCGCTTGGTCGCAACTGGCCGAAGAATGGTGGAAGTTCTACGCCGCTCGCGAATGGCTCTCCGGAGGCTTCGCCTGGACCGGTTTCGACTATCGGGGCGAGCCAACTCCGTATGCATGGCCCTCGATCAATTCACAGTTCGGCATCGTCGACATGTGCGGCTTCCCCAAAGACAACTTCTATTACTACAAAGCCTGGTGGGGATCGGAGCCAGTACTGCATCTACTTCCCCACTGGAATTGGGAACAGCGCACTGGGGAACCGATTTCCGTCTGGGTACATTCCAACTTAGATTCCGTCGAACTCTTCCTCAACGGCAAGAGCCAAGGCTCGCAAAAAGTTCAGCCGCTCACCCATCTCGAATGGAAGGTCAAGTACGAACCCGGAGTTCTCGAAGCCCGCGGCACAAAAGATGGCAAGGTAGTACTCGTCGAAAAGCGTGAAACCACAGGCGAGCCCGAATCGATCCGCCTGACACCCGATCGCACTGAGATCAACGCCGACGGAGAAGATGTCTGCGTCCTCCGCGTCGAAGCGCTAGATAAAGAACGACGCCCCGTCCCGACCGCCGACGTTCCCATCCTGTTCAAGGTCACAGGCGAAGGCGTGCTGATCGGAGTAGGCAACGGCGACCCGAACTGCCAGGAATCCGACAAAGAACCAAAGCGGAGCCTGTTCAACGGCCTGGCGCAAGTAATCGTTCAGTCCACTAGGGCAGCGGGAACAATCACCGTAGAGGCATACACAGGCGACTGGCCGCCGCCACACCTGCCGCCAACACAGGTCACAATCAAAACGAAAAAGGTCGAACTCCGTCCAAGTGTTGCGTAATTAGATATGGAGAACTCTTAACGGGGCGTCATCCTGAGCGGAACCGTCATTCTGGTGACGATGAAACAACGTCACGACGAATGAAGTACGGATAGCCGCGAAGCGGCGAAAGAATGCAGCCCACCGCGCAAGCGGTGGGTCACTCTGCGAAAAGTGAGCGAGCCCCGCAGGGGCGAAAGCAAAAACTCACTGGCACCAACCTGCTTCCCGATGACATCTTTTTCGCCGGATTCTGGCAAACTAGCGAGCCATGTCCAAATCACGTCGAGACTTCCTAACCCTAACCTCCCTCGGAGTTCTCAGCGCGACCGCCCTAAGCCGCTTGCACGCACAAAATCTGTCGACCCTCCCGCCCGGCGCTCCGCCCGCGTTCGGCGCGGGCGCCGCCTTCGGCCCTGACGTCTCAGCCACAACCTTTGCCGAAGCCGAGAAGCTAGTCCAGTTCCCCATGAAAGATGACGAGCGCGCCATGTCCGCCTCCACTTGGCGCCGCACTCTGGCTTCCGTCTACGAACGCCGCGTCGGCCCCCGTAAGTTACCGCTCGAATCGACCATCGCCCCCGGCACGCAATGGAATCCCATGCTGCCCGGCTTGAAAAATTCCACGCAGCACGATCGTTTCGTCCGTACCAGTGCGCCCGACGCTCCTCTCCCGACTAAAGACGAAGACATCGCCTTCGCAACCGTGACGCAACTCTCCCGCTGGATCGAAACCAAAAAGCTCACCTCCGAACACCTCACCCGCATATACCTGGACCGCCTCGAGCGTTTCAATCCCAAGCTGCGCTGCGCCATCACCATCACGCGCGATTTCGCATTGAAGCGCGCCAAACAGGCCGATGAAGAAATCGCCCAAGACAAATATCGTGGACCGCTACACGGCATTCCGTTCGGCGTAAAAGACCTTCTTGACACCGCTGGCATCCCGACAACCTACGGCGCCGAACCGTACCGCAATCGCATTCCAGCAGAAGATTCAGCAGTGGTAAAACGCTTGTACGAAGCAGGCGCAGTTCTCGTTGCCAAACTCAGTCTCGGCGCACTAGCCCTCAACGATATCTGGTTCGGCGGACAGACCATGAATCCATGGCTCCCTGAAGAAGGCTCCTCCGGTTCCAGCGCCGGCCCCGGCTCCGCCACCGCTGCAGGACTAGTCGGATTCTCCATTGGCAGCGAAACTGGCGGCAGCATCGTGAGCCCGTCCATGCGCTGCGGCGTTACCGGCCTGCGTCCCACCTACGGCCGAGTACCGCGCACCGGCGCAATGACACTCTGCTGGTCCCTCGACAAACTCGGCCCCATGACTCGCTGCGTGGAAGATGCCATGCTCGTGCTGCAAGCGATCTCCGGCCCCGATCCCGGCGACACCGCCAGCGTCCCCGCTCGTCTCGAGTTCGATTCCGGCCGCAGCGTGAAGGGTCTACGCCTCGGTTACTTCCCCGCCTGGATGAAAGAGCGCCCGGCCACCGAAGTAGATCGCGCCGCCCTCGACACCGCGAAGAAAGTTGGCTTCGAACTCACCGAGGCCTCCCTTCCCGACTGGCCCTACGACTCCCTCAACATCATTCTCTTCGCCGAAGGCGCCGCCGCATTCGAAGAATTAACGCTCAGCGGCGGCCTTCGCGAACTCAAAGCGCAGGTCCCCGACGCCTGGCCGAACCTCTTCCGCCAAGCCAGATTCCTCTCCGCAGTTGATTTTGTGCAGGCCGATCGCCTGCGTCGCAAGGTCGCCCAGGAAATGGCACGCCTCTTTTCTGAAGTGGACCTCCTTCTCGTCCCCTCCCTCCGCGACGAGATGCTGGTCATCACCAATTTTACCGGCCATCCCTCGCTGACTCTCCGCGCAGGATTCGTGGAAGTAAATCAAGCCCGTAGCGACTGGGCCCCCGATCAGGCACATCCGCTCCCAAAATTCACCACGCCCCGCCGCGTACCGCACGGCGTAACACTGATCGGAAACTTATTCGATGAAGGCACTCTCGGAACCGCAGGAATTGCCCTGGAACGCGCCTTCGGCGTGGCAAGTGAACGCCCCGCAGGCTTTTAGGCAAGACTCTTGAACGGATTTGTGGCGCTATAGAATCCACTACCCGCCCGGAATAGACGCATATATAATTCCGGCGCACCAGCAGCCTTCGCTGCCTAGGGCACTTGCATGTCGCCACGTCTCGTTGTGCTCGCCCTTCTGTTGGCCGCACCTTTCGCGTCCGCACGCGATAAAGCCGACAATTGGATTCAAGTCCAGAGCCCGCACTTCGTCGTCGCGACCAATGCCAGCGAAAAGCAGGGCCGCCGCATCGCCGACCAGTTTGAGCGGATGCGTTCAGTCTTTCACGCTGCGTTCCCCAAACTTGAAGTAGATCCGGGAACTCCCATCATCGTCCTTGCCATCAAAGACGAAAAAGACTTCAAAACACTCGAACCCCAGGAATACCTTGCAAAAGGATCTTTGAAACTAGGCGGCCTCTTTCTGCACGGCCCCGACAAGAACTATGTGCTGATGCGGGTTGAAGCGGAAGGAGATCATCCCTACGCCACGATTTATCACGAGTACACCCACCTTCTTCTCAGCAAATCCGCCAACTGGATGCCGCTGTGGATGAACGAAGGTTTGGCTGAATTCTACGAGAACACCGACATCCAGGAAAAAGATGCACTCTTGGGAAAACCTAGCTTCGAGAATATTGGATGGCTGCAACAGAATCGCCTACTTCCCCTCGCCACTCTTTTTGCGGTAGATCACAATTCTCCTTACTACCACGAAGAGAAAAAAGGATCGATCTTCTACGCTGAATCCTGGGCTCTAACGCACTACATCCAGATGACGGACTATCCGCAGAAGAAGAGCCGCTTAAACGACTATGGAATCCTGTTGGCCCAGAACGTCGATCCGTTAGAAGCGGCGAACCGCGCTTTCGGCGATCTCAAGCAACTGCAGGCCAACTTGGAAAAGTACGTTCAGCAGTCTTCTTTTAAGTACTTCCAAATGAAGACCACGACTGAGGTGGATGACTCTGCTTTCAAGGTACAACCCCTGACCGTCACTCAATCCGAAGCGGTGCGCGCCGATTTCCTGGCATACAACCAGAGAACCGCCGATGCCCAAGCTCTCCTCGATCGCGTATTGCAGGAGGACTCCAAGAACGTCTCCGCTTTCGAGACCAAAGGATTCATCGCCTTTGAACAGCACAACCTAGACGAAGCAAAGAAGTGGTATGAGTTGGCGGTGCAATACGATTCTCAAAGTTACCTTGCGCACTATTACTTCGCCGCTATCACCATCATGAGTAGTCAAGACCCCTCGACACGCGACCGGGCCGAGAGCAGCCTGCGCGCTTGCGTCAAGTTGAATCCTAAATTCGCGCCGGCGTTCGACGAGCTCGGAGTTTTGTTGGCGATGCAGCATCAGAACCTGGATGAAGCTCGCACGATGGGACTTACGGCCGTTAGCCTCGAGCCTGCAAACGTCCGCTACCGCATCAACATGTCAAATATTCTGTTGACCATGGACAAGGCTGATATTGCGCTTCAGGTTCTTAATGCTGCCTCAAAAGTCGCGAAGACTCCAGAGGACAGCCAAATGGTCGCCGACGCACTCACTCATGCCCAAGAGTACGCTGACGCCAAGAATCAATCCGAGCAACAGCGGATGGCTCAGAACCAGATTAACGACCGCAGCGAGACGGCGACCACAAGAACCGATCGGAACATACCAAAGCTGAAGCACCGCGACTTCGTTCCGAAAGGCCCACACCGCTTCGCGACAGGAACCTTGAAAAGCATAACCTGTGAGAATCCTGCTCTTGACCTTACAGTCGTCGTCAGCGGAAAGCCTCTTGCTCTGCACGTCGATAACTACTTCAAGGTCGCATTTTCCACCCTCGGGTTTCACCCAACTGGAGACCTGAACCCTTGCTCCGATCTTGAGAACCGGCCTGCCAAGGTCGAATACATCGAATCAGCCAATCCAGCTGTCTCCGCGCAGTTGATCTCGATTGAGCTGCACAAATAACCCCTCCCACAGTTGGAATTTTCCTCTCTCCGCAGACGATATAATAGAAAGATTGCCGACTGACAAAGTTCCAATCTGTGAAGTTTGGGCAGATCGCAAGTCGTTGATGGCCCAGTCGAGGACAGAATATGTCCTCAATAACGATTACCGTGATTTTGGCTAAAAGCTAGCAGCTAGAAGCTTCCATGGATTTCAAACTCGTCTCGACCTACAAACCGCAAGGCGATCAGGCCGCCGCCATCCAGGCGCTCACGAGAGGTATCTTCGACCGCGAGCAACACCAGGTCCTGTTAGGCGTCACCGGATCGGGCAAGACCTTCACCATGGCGAAGGTGATCGAGGCCGTGAACCGTCCCACGCTGGTGATGGCTCATAACAAGACCCTCGCGGCCCAGCTTTACCATGAGTTCAAAAGCTTCTTCCCTCACAACGCCGTCGAATATTTCGTCTCCTACTACGACTACTACCAGCCCGAAGCTTACGTACCCGCCGCCGATCTCTACATCGAAAAAGAAGCCACGATCAACGATGAACTCGACAAGCTGCGTCTCTCCGCCACGCGCTCACTATTCGAACGCCGAGACGCCCTGATCGTCGCCTCGGTGAGTTGCATCTACGGCCTGGGCTCACCCGAGGCTTACTACGGCATGATGCTCTTCGTCGAAAAAGGTCAGAAGATCAAGCGCGAAGACATCACCCGCAAGCTTGTCGACATTCTCTACGAACGCACCAACGGCGACTTCCGCCGTGGAACATTCCGCGTGCGCGGCGACGTCATCGAGGTCTTCCCCACCTACGACGACATGGCCTATCGCATCGAGATGTGGGGAGACCAGATCGAAGCTCTTTCACAGATCGATCCCTTGTTCGGCACCGTGAAGCAGAAGTACATGCGTCTGCCCATCTATCCCAAAACGCACTACGTCATGAAGGACGAAACGCGTGCAGCCGCAGTTGATTCGATCAAGAAGGAACTCGCGTGGTGGGAAGTTGAACTCGAAAAGCAAGGACGCCTCGTCGAGTCACAGCGCATCCATCAGCGCACCATGTTTGATCTGGAAATGATCAAAGCCATGGGTTATTGCCATGGAATTGAAAACTATTCACGTCACTTCACTGGACGTCTTCCGGGAGAACCTCCGCCGACGCTGCTCGATTATTTCCCGCGAGATTACATGATGTTCATCGACGAGTCTCACCAGACCGTCCCGCAATTGCGTGGCATGTACGCCGGCGATCGCTCCCGTAAGGAAGTTCTTGTGGAATACGGATTTCGCATGCCCTCAGCGCTCGACAACCGCCCTCTCACGTTTGAAGAGTTCGAACATCGGACAAACCAACTCGTCTATGTGTCGGCGACGCCGGGGCCCTACGAATTAACAAAATCCTCAGGTGTGGTGGTCGAACAGATCATCCGGCCAACGGGATTAATAGATCCCGAAGTTGAGATTCGTCCAGTCAAGGGCCAGATCGACGATCTGCTGCACGAGATTCGCGCCCGGGTAGAGAAAGGCGAGCGAGTGCTGGTCACAACTCTGACCAAGCGCATGTCCGAGGATCTAGCCGAGTACTACGCTGAGGTCGGCGTGAAGTGCCGCTACATGCACTCCGAGATCGAAACCCTGGAACGAGTCAAGATCCTGCGCGATCTGCGCAAGGGCGAGTTTGATGTCCTGATCGGGATCAACCTTCTACGCGAAGGGCTAGATCTGCCCGAGGTTTCGCTCGTAGCGATTCTCGACGCGGACAAAGAGGGCTTCCTCCGTTCGTCCGGGTCGTTAATCCAGACCATCGGCCGCTGCGCGCGTCACCTGAACGGCCGCGCGATCCTATACGCCGACCGCATGACCGACTCCATGAAACGCGCCATGGACGAAACCTCCCGCCGCCGCGCTATCCAGACCGCCTATAACGAGGAGCACGGCATCACTCCAGAATCCATCGTTCGCCCGCTGGATATGTCTCTTGCAGCAATAGTAGCGGCAGACTATACAGACCTGACTGCGGGCGAGACCGAAGGCGTCCCCGAATTCAAAACACAAGAAGAAGTCGACGCCTACATCGCAAAACTGGAAAGTGACATGCGAGAAGCAGCCAAGCGCTTCGAATTCGAGAAAGCCGCCAAGTTGCGAGATACCGTCAAAGAATTGCGGACGAAGGAATTCCTCTTCGCGTAAGCCAAATAACAATACAGAGTACGCGGAAGCCTCTTTAAATTTCTGCGTCCTCAGCGTCCTCTGCGGTTGTGGTTTGTTACCGTCCGTACGCCGCGCTCGCCGCCATCGGCTTGCGGTGCATCGTGTACCCGTCGTAGGTTTCCTGGCGGAAGTTCAGGTTGGGAGCGCAGAGCTTTTCGGTCTGGCTGAGGAATAGATATCCACCCGGTTCCAGATAAAGGTGCAACCGCTCAATCAGAGCGGCGCGCTGCGATCGGGAAAGCTGCGGCAGCACATCCATACAAAAGATGCAATCGAACCGCCCGATGTACACAGGCTTGGTCAGGTTCATGGTGTTAAACGTCACTAAGCTGCGCAACCGTGGTTTCACCAGTAAATGGGCGCCATTGCTCGCGCCATTTCCGTTGCTGGAGTTCCCATTCGAGGATGCCGGATTTTGGGCTGCCTCCGCGCCATTGGAAGCCCCATTCGCACTCCCAATCTTCGAGAAGCTGGCGCGAATCATCGCCGGAGGCAATCCCTGCAGCGCCGATTGCGGATACAATCCGCGCTCCGCCGCTTGTATCGACGAGGGCAGCAGATCGCTGCCTACAATATGAATCGACCACTCCTTAGTCCCGTTCGAGGAACTGGCAGTCTCCAACACCCCACCATTCCGGTTCCCTTTTACCTCTTTGTTCCCGTTTCCGTTCGCTGAACCGTTGGCACTATTTCCTGACGCGTTGGGCATGGCTTCGCAAATCGCCATGGCAATGGAGTAGGCTTCTTCGCCAGTTCCACAACCCGCGCTCCAGATGCGAAGCGTGCAGGCGCCGTCATCCGACTTGCGCGCGTAAAGTTGCGGCATCACGTGCCGCGCCAGCGCGTTCATCGCTCCGGGATGACGGAAAAATCCCGTCTTTACATTCAGTACTCCGTCCAGAAACGCCGCCATTTGGGCCGGATCCATGTCGCAGCCGCGCAACTGGTCCAGCAGTGACGCCGGCGATTCCAACTCGTGTGTTTCCAGATATTCGGAAATGTGCGCGGCTAAGGCGCTATTGGGACAATCCAGTAGAACTCCCGTCTGGCGCTCGACGAGCAGGCGCAGCTCCGACAATTCGTGCTCGAGAATGGTGACGCCAGCAATCAATTTATGCATAAATCCTTTCCTCAAAAGCGCCGCCTTTTGAGGCCGCCGCCCGGGGGAGGAGAAGGTTCTCAGTCAGCTTCGAGCTCGAGCTACGAGTTCTAAGCTGCGAGCAAACCATCTTTCTCGTAGCTCGCGGCTCGAGGCACGTAGCTTCTTTTCTCAATCTCCCGCAGCTGTCGCCGCATACGACCGGCACGAATCCTGTACCGCCTGCTGTGCGACAACATTCATTTCCTTCTCCAATGACGAGAAGCGCTGCATGATCTCGTGAATGCGCAGCGTCATGTTTCGGATCGTCTCAATCTGCGCGCGCGTCTGTGCCGACAAGCTGCCGGGCTCGAGGAGCAACAGATCCGAGTTCCCCAGCACTGACGTCAGCGCGTTATTCAGGTTGTGACGCATCTCGAGCATATAGCGGCCCAGCGTCGCCTGCCGCTCAAGTTCCGAGCAGGAGGACTCCGCCGCTCGCGCCCGTGCCTCCGCCCGGGAACGATGAACCGCCTCGGCCGCCGCTAGTACCAGCGTCTCCAACCAGTGCTCGGTCGGACGCAGGATCGCCACCCGCGGCCAACGATCGCGCACCAACTGCGCCGTTGGCGCGTCCTGGCACACGCAGTAGATCGGCTGTCCCGTGGAATGCAAAGGCTCGAGCACAACGGAAAGAAGATCACGCCGCAACGGTCCGACAATAGCAGCATCGAAAACATCCGCCGCAAAACGGGGCCACAGCTCGCCGCTCAGGAGCGTAAACGTCGGAACGTTCCTCTCCATCTGCCAGCGGGCCGTAACCCGCCGCGAAAAATCGGCTTCATCCGAGATGATCAAAACGGTCGGTGTCTCCACGTGCGAACTTCCTCGTGCCTCTCCACCACTGGATTTCAGGAACGTGCTTTGCATGGCGTTCAGTTCTTTTTCTGGCTCGCGTCCGGATCCCACCCCGGCGCGCCCGACACTTCAAATTCGGGCGCATCCCCCGACGTCTCAGCCGGCTTCTTTGCCTTGCTCACCGGCGCCGCTGGTTTTGACGCAGTCCTCGCCGCGGCTCCAGCGGCCGCAGCTTTGGCTGCAGTCGCTGCCGGTTTTGCCACGGGCGCCGCCGCCTTTGCCACCGGGGCAGCTGCCGGCTTGGTTACCGCGGCCGCGGTCTTCGCGCCCGCCTGCGCCTTCGCCTTGGTATCCTCCGACTTTCCCCGTCCCAGCGCATGCTCGACCGAAGCACGCAGGTCCACCAACATTCGCAATGGACTTCCCGACGAGTACTCCGCCTGGAACATCACCTTCCACGATTGACAGATCATGCGCAGCCGGACGATTGGCTCCTGCGCCGAAAATTGCGCCCGACGGCAGTCCAGAGTTTCAATCCCTCGATCTTCCAACTCGGTCAAACCATCCAGAATGATGTTCAGGTCGCCCAGCATCAGCCGGAAGAATGCCCGCCGCATCAAGTATCCGAAGCGGGTGAATGCCGTCAGTGCAACCGGCAGATAAAACAGTTCGCCTGCCAGTCCCTTGGCTTTGCGTCCCTGTTCCAGAACGCCGCCGTGCAGTAGTTCATCCAGCGACTTGCACTTCCGAGCCGAATCCAGAACGCGGTCGAGCGCATTCAGCCACACCGGCGGTTTCAGCTCGATCTGCCCCACCACCGGCTCCATCGCCTGCGCCACATAAGCGAGATCCACTTCCGCATCGTTCAGCCCCGCGGGAGCAATCTGGCTGAAGTACTGCACCAGAAGAAAATCAACCTTGTCGCGGATCGCGTCGCTCTTCGTCTGCTTTGCCAGAAAGTGCTGCAGCAGGCTGACGATTCCTTCCTGATTGACCAGCGAACTAGTCTGCAGGAACTGCCGCAGCTGGTGTACCTGGATCGCGCCATCCATATGCTCGATCCATTGATTCGCGTGTTCCACCGTCTCTTTGCCCGGTGTATCTACGCCGGCCTCGAGCTCGGCGCAGGGCTTGGCTTCGATGGCAAACTCGCGCGCCATTTCGAAATAAATCGGATACAGCTTGCGCGCGCAACTCCATTGCGTAGCTAGATCCTGCACAGGTGTGGTTGGGGTCATGATTTCACGATCCAGTTGGGCACCTCGCGCTTGAAGCGGGCGGCCACAAGTGTTTTTCCTGGCTGACACTGCACGGCGACGACTCGAACCTCGACGTCAAATGTTCCGTCAGAATTTCGCAGGCGGAGATTGTCATCAAACTCCAGCGGTGTCTTGCACGCGAAGAGAACTTCGCGCGACGTGCCGAATTCAATCACCGTGCTCTCGCTGAAGTTTGGTTCCTGGCCGCCCTCGACCATCCGGGCAATCTGAACGGGTACGCGCATCGAAGTCGCATCCGGAAAAAAGCGCGCAAGTGACGCCACCGCGTTGGTGTCATACATTGCACGTCCCGTCGCTGCCGATTGATGCGCCAACCTTAAGATTCCTCTCAGTCTTAAAACTCTCTTCACAACTCGCTCTACGCTGCGAAATGCGGTCGGGCTCCCCCTCTTCCTGGTTTGGAAGAGCGTTGGGGAGCCGGAATCCGCGGTTCGATTGTGATACGGAGCAAGGTGGGCACCATCTCTGCGAACGAAAGGATTAGTACTCAGGGGAGCGATTTTTCATCGACTTAGCTCGCCAACTCTCGCCTCTTCCTTCGCCCCATGCCATCATCAGTCTCAACCTGAGATGCCCGTCTCACTTCGCTCGCATCGGTCCCTTGGAATCTCACCACCCTCTGCGGGCACTTCTAACGAAGTCTGTGTGTCGAATATAGGAATGTGCTCTTTGATAAGAAACGAAACGCAACAGAGCCGCGAAGCGGCGAAAGAACGCAGCCCACGGCGCAAGCCGTGGGTGACCGGGCGGAAAAATCCCAGCCCTGAAGGGGCGAAAGAGAGCTCTCACCGCACTCTATGCTCCGACCTATCCACTGCACACCCAAGATGGCTACCCATTTCCCAACCAATTCGTCTACTTGCTCGAACTCGTAGCCGTATATTTCGACCAACAACAAACAAATGTGGAACACACTCCCTGCCCGCTTTCTCACTCTGACTGCTGTTGCCGTTCTCACCCATGCTGCCGCCTCTCAGGAAACCCATCCCCTCTCCATCCCGCCCGACTCTCCGCGCTGGGACCTCGAGGGAAACGCCAAGCCAGCTGACTATCTCGGCCGCAAATGCCTTGCCCTCGACGGCGGCGCCGCCGTGCTGAAGGATTTCGAAATGCGCGACGGCATCATCGACGTCGACGTGGCCACGCCCGGCAAGCGCGGATTCTTCGGCTTCGACGTCCGCATCGATAAAGATGGCGCCAACTTCGAGGAGATCTATCTCCGCCCCCACAAATCCGGCCTCCCCGACGCAATGCAGTACACGCCCGTATTCAACACCGGCCGCAACTGGCAACTCTACAACGGCCCCGGATTCACCGGCGCCGTCGACATCCCACGCAATGAATGGTTCCACCTGCGACTCGAGCTCATCGGCGCACAAGCGAAACTCTACGTAAAAGACATGGAGACACCGGCCCTGGTCATGACCGATCTTAAGAGCGGCGTGCAGAAAGGTCAGATCGCGCTCATGGCCCTGATCGGCGAACCCTGTTTCTCCAACTTCGAAGTACGGTCCAACCCAGATGCTGCCTGGGAGCACCATCTCCCCTCGATGCCCCCGAATACCATCACTCATTGGAGTCTCTCGCCTGTCTACGATGCGCTCTCGCGGAATCTGGAACGCCCGCTCACCAAGGCCGAGAGCGACTCCATCCAGTGGCAACAGGTTGAAGCCGAGCCACCCGGATTCGTCGTCCTCTACCGCTATCGTCAAGCCCCACATCCCGCCGTGACCTTTCAAGGAGACTTCTCCAAACGCCTAGAGCCCCAGCCCGGCATGAAAGTTCTCTATGCCCGCACCACGATCCATTCGGATCTTGACCAGGTTCAAAAGCTCGAGATCGGGTACAGTGATGACGTCAGCGTCTTCCTCAACGGCAAGATTCTCTACCGAGGCCGCAGCGCCCAGGGATTCCGCGACCCCGGCTTCCTCGGCATCGTCAATCCCGAAAATGACGCCGTCTATCTTCCTCTGAAAAAAGGAGACAATGAATTAATGCTGGCCGTGAGCGAACTCGGCGGAGGCTGGGGATTTATCTGCCGCCTCTCGGAGATGGAACAATGACGCAATCAACTCCCACGCAAGCACTGACCCGGCGCGATGCCGCGCGGATCCTGGCATCCGCTTCCGTCGGCGCCTGGATCGCGGCGCGCTCCGCCTACGCTTTACCGATTTCTGGCGAAGGCACTCCAGTTCTGCTGCCCGGATCACCCATGTCCTCCGAGCGGCTCGCGCTAATCGAACGCTTCAAGAAAGATTCCGAAGGATTGCAAAACAAATTTGAGGCTCGCACCCACAAGAGCGACTGGGTGATGCCCTATCGCCTATTCCGCACTGAATCCCGCCCCGAATCCAAAGACAAGCTGCCGCTTGTCGTCTACCTGCACGGCAGCGGTGGACAAGGAGATGACAATGCCAAACAACTCGGTCTCGGAAACATCTTCGGCACGCGCGTCTGGCTCCTTCCCGAAAACCAGAAGGCTCATCCTTGTTTTGTGCTGGCACCACAATCCAATCGCGGATGGGTCCGCTACGATCCCGAACAACTGAAGAAGAACGAATATGAAATCGTCGCTGGCCCCGGCCAAGGCGTCTCTCTCGCGTTAGAAGTAATTGACGCCGTCCGCAAAGAGTTCCCCATTGATGACCGCCGCATCTACGTCACCGGCCAGTCCATGGGAGGCGCCGGAACCTGGAACATCATCGCCGCTCGTCCCGGATTCTTCGCAGCCGCAGTTCCCTGCTGCGGCGCCATCTCGAAAGACGACGGCACCAACTCCCTGGAGACGCCTCTCTGGAATTTCCACGGCGACTCTGACCAAACCGTTCCCCTCTCGCTCTCTCGCGACCGCATCGCAGCCAGAAGGAAATCCGGTGGACACCCTCTCTCAACCGAATACGCGGGTGTGGACCACAACGTCTGGGAGTGGGCCTACACCGAACCAGCGTTGATCGATTGGCTCTTCTCGCAAAAACACAGCTAAGGATTGCCTCGTCATCGACGACACAGAATCCGCAGGAAACATCACGATTCCCCTGTGTACCTCTGTGATCGCTGTGGTAAACAGATTTGTCCGAGGCCAACGCTTCTTCGCTACCTCACTGCAGCATCTGACTCGATTCCCGAATTGCCGCGTAACCCACGAAATCTCTCTTCGACAAAAGGATTGCAACACGATTACATTCCGGTGACATCCTCAGAGTCTCTGCCGCAATATAACCTCCGCGGGCCCCCCAAAAAATCAATCCATCGAATGGAAACTTTCACATGAAGAAATCCGTATGGACCCGCTCTCATGAGAGCTGGGTAACTCGCTTTTCGAATCAGATTGGTTACCGGATCGCCCTCGCAGCGATCCCTTTACTCGCGCTGGGTTCCGTTCAACTAACGGAGGCCCAGACGACGATTCAGGTCACAACCACGCAGCAAGGAGTCACCGACGCCAACCATTGCTCTCTGCAGGAAGCGATCTATGCCGCGGAGTTCGACAGCAACACGGCTATAAATCTGACCGATCCCGACCGCTTCTATCAGACCGGCTGTGTATTACAGGGCAATAGTGCACCATTCACGATCGTCCTGCAGAAGTCGGTGTACTCGTTCAACACTTTTTGGGATCGCGATGCGCACAACCCGTTCGGGTTGACGGCGACTCCGATTATTTTCACCAACATCACCATCCAGGGAAACGGAGCTACGCTGCAATGGACGGGCACTGGAAACTCCCGGTTGTTCGCCGTAGGAAGTGCATCGATCTTGGACACTTTGGATAACAAACCCGTTTCCGGAACAGGAGCATTGACGCTCGAAAGCGTCTACATCAAGGGCTTCAGGATAAAAGGCGGCGACGGAGCATGCGGAGGGGCCGGAGGTCTCGGCGCAGGCGGAGCGATATACGTCGGCAAGGTTGATTCCGGCGTCCCAACGCTCACAGTCGAAAACAGCACATTCGATTCCAACTTCGCCATCGGCGGCAATGGCAACGGCAACCACTCAGATTGCTTTGAAGCTGTTGGTGATGGTGCCAATGCAGGTGGCGGTGGCGGTGGCCTTTCCGGCAATGGAGGTGGTGGCGTCGCTGCTGGTGGAGGCGGCGGGGCAGGAGGTGGCGGCGGTGGCTCCAGAGGAAATGGTGGGAGTGGAACTGATGCTTCCGGAGGAGCTGGAGGAGGAGGTACCATCTTTGACGGTGGAGACGGTACCGCCACAGGGGGCAGCGGAGGATACCTCTGCGGTGGCTCAGGCGGCGGCGACACCAGTGGCCATGGCGCCACCTGCCCCGGCGGAGGAGGAGGTGGAGGAACAGCGAGCCTTAGCATTCTTCACGCTTTCAATGGGGGCGATGGAGCGGATGGTTCCTACGGTGGTGGTGGGGGCGGCGGTGGCGCCGGTTTCGATTTCGGTAACCATGATGGAAGCGGCAGTGGTGGTAATGGCGGTTTTGGCGGTGGAGGTGGCGGCTCAGGAACGACCCGGTCGCTCCTCAGTGGCAGCCATGGAGGAAACGGTGGGTTTGGCGGCGGCGCCGGCTTCGGCATAGGCACCGACATTGATTTGCACGGCGAACCCGGAAACCCGGGCCGCTTCGGAGGAACTGGCAATGGCAGTTGCTGTGGCGGCGGGGGTGGAGCTCTGGGAGGGGCCATCTTCAATGACAACGGTACGGTGATTGTCCGCAACAGCACTTTCACCCACAACGATGTGGACAGGGGAGAGGGTGGAGTCTCCGATGATGGCACGGACAGAGCGAGTAATGGCGGAGATTCCGGCGCGGCCATCTTCTCTTTGAATGGCTCGCTCACTATTGAAAACGCGACCATCAGCGACAACTTTGCTACCGGTGCCGGCGGTGGTGTCGTGGTTGTGGCAGACCCATTGCACACGGGTGCCACGGTGAGGTCGTCGTTCAAACTCTTTAACACCATCATTTCTCGAAACGGCGCCCAGGAGTGCATAGTGGCGGGCACGTCTGATCCGATCAACGGCACCAACGGCACTGTCGATGCGAACGGCAGCGGTAATTTGATCCTGGACAACAACGGATGCCCTGGCGTCGCAATCACAACCGATCCGCACCTTGCACCGTTGGCAGTCGACAAGCACAGCAAGACAGGTACACCTACCTTGGCGCTGCCAGTAGACAGCACTGCGGTCGATGCCGGCGATGATGACCATATCCTGGCAACAGATCAGCGGGGAGTTGCACGTCCGCAAGGCCCGCACAGTGACATTGGAGCTTTCGAATTCGCTCCTCCGTCTGCGAACTTGGCTCTGACCAGCCAAACCTCGGCCGCGCAGATTGTAGCTGGCAATCCCTTTATCTATACGGTGCAATTGAGCAATGCCGGACCAGATGATGCCGAGGACGTTGTCTTTAGCGATGTCCCACCGGCTGGCATAACCTTCACTTCCTGCAGTTCGACGGAGGGCAGCTGTACCATCTCCGGCGGAGAAGCGAGCCTTAACCTGGCAACTGTTCCTGATGGTGATACTGTCACAATCACGATTCAAGCCACGTTGAGCGCTACGGTGACCGACGGTACGAATCTGGTAAACGCTCCATCGGTAACATCCAGCACGGTTGACCCGGATACCAGCAACAACTCCGGATCGGCTGGATCGGCAACAATCACGGTGCATAACAAATCCGACCTGCTGGTGACCACGCAGTCCAGCCTAACCGTTGTCAACTTTGGGGGAACTCTGGTTTACACAGTGACGGTAACGAATCAAGGCCCATTCCAGGCGTCGGCCGTCACTTTGGTCGATCCACTCCCCGCGCATGCGTTATTTCTGTCGATAAACTCAGGCGGGGCCTCCTGTACGGTTCCGCCATTAGCACAGACCGGAACCGTTCAGTGCAGTCTTGGAAACATGGCAAGCGGAGCCTCGGCGACAGTGAGCTTCACGGTGCGGATTTCGATACCGCCGGTTCCGGCGTCGGTCACGAACACCGCAGTCGTTAGTTCGCCCAACTTCGATCCGAATCCGGCCAACAACTCCGCAAGTGTGACAACGTTGGTCTTCGGCAACATACGCTTGTAGAGAATCACATCCAGCCCGGGTACCCACCCCTGAAAAAGGTGGTGGGTGCCCGGTAGTTCTCTAGATATCGTTGTTTTGCGTCAGAACAGTTCTATTCCTGTGATCGCAGTTTTTGGTCAGTTCCACGTGTTCTAAACGAATGCACTCTTGCCACGCCGAAGGCGGCTGTCCCCACGCGGCTGTGGGCATGGTGCTTATCGAATGGGGCACTGCTCTTTGGAGAAGGGCATTACCCGAACTGACAGTTCGGCCATTCTGGTTCGCTTACCTCGCCGATAATGCCACTGATCTTTCTCGACTCTCGAGAACAGACGATAGCATTCGTTGGGGAGTGAGATTCGGATATTCTTTCACGCGAATGTAAGGTGTAATTCCACGATCATCGAGCCATTGCAGAAGTTCCCCGTTGCCGTAGGTGTTATCGGCCGCCACTCCCTGCGGTCACCGGCCGTGTCGTTCGTAGTAGCGATCAATCATCTCTCGGGCTGCCGCGCTCTCCTGACTTAAACGTGCCGCCGTGGCTTGCACCCCCACGATCACACAGCTTTTGTTGTCGATTAGATAGTTGTCGAAGTAACCCAGTTCGGCCGCCCGGTTCCCCTTGGTCAGGTAGGTTGAATCCGGGTCGGTGGTCGACACCTTGTCTTGCTGATGGATGGGTTCGCCATCGCCGTTCTCCTGCTCCAGTTCTTCCAGGTACTTCCGCGCGCCCTAGTTCACCTGCGCTGCCTCCCCCAACTGTTCTCGCAGATACGACTGTGATGGCTCGCGTTCGCCATGACGAAGCTGCCATCGACCGACATCTGCGCACCCTCGACCAGACCCGCAGCGATGCACTGTTCCACGATGTGCTCAAACAAGTCCTGAAACAGATTCGACTCCTGAAAGCGGCCATGCCGGTTCTTGGAGAACGTCGAGTGATGAGGAAGCTCTTGCTCGAATCCCAACCCGGGGAACCAGCGCCACGCCAAGTGCATGCGCAGTTCTTCCAGCAACTTCCGCTCACTCGTGATTCCAGAGATACCCCAGCAGCAGGATCCGCAACAGCACTTCGGGATCAATCGAGGGTCGACCGGTTTCGCGGTAAGACGCTCGCAGCTTCTCCCGCACAAAATCAAAACTAACGTGGCGGTCGATCACGCGCAGCAAGTGGTTCTCAGGAACCTGATCTTCGATGCGGAAATAGTAGAACAGCGATTCCGAGCGGGAGTGTTGCCCCATCATAAGCAGCCAGCCTCCCAGAATGGCGATCGCATACAGCATCACAAACTCTCCTCCGCTTATAACGTGGTTGTGTTCGCCCTCGTAAGCACCAACTCAGTGACTTTTTCAACACCAACGCTATTTATCACCAAATGATAGAGAGCGCGTGGATCGATCCCGCATTCGGTTCTTTGGACTTCGGCGGCTCGCCCTCTTTGGCCCCGCTGCTCACAGAAGTCAGCATGCAGGCCAAGTTTGCACGCGATTGGCATGACACTGCCATATCCCGAGAATCTTGGCGCCTAGATAGCCCGTACCATGTCTTCCCCGATTGTTTCACCCCGAGGTTCAAAGCAGGGTAGCCCGGCCTTAAGACCAGATCCCAAACGTAACCACACAAAAGTGGGCCAGGTAATGATTCGTGCTGGCAATGGGAGCAAACGGCGGATCAGGTTAGATTGGGGCTGCGGAGGGACTGATAATGAAGAGTTTTATGGTTCTCCTTGCGGTTATGGCTCTCGGAGCATTAGGCACGTCGCAAACCACCAAACCAGCCGATGATGCGCGTTGTTCCCAGGTTCGGTTTCAATCGGCACGCACGCCGCCTACTTACGACGGGCCGGGTTTCGGCACAGTCGAGTATTCAAGCCCCGACGAACCATTTATCGTGCCTGCCGGATGCTTTCAGTTTTTCTGCTCACAAAAGGGAGAGACATATCGAATATTGAGCTGTCCCAACCTGAAGATGAGGAGTTTTGCGCGCAGCCAGTCTGCAGCCTCTGCCGTAAATTCCGTGCCGTCGAACTACCAACAGACTGACACGCCAGACGCTGCGACGAGAGATCGTTCACCGCAGTAATACGCCAAATTGAACGGGTCCATGAGTGCTATGGCGATGTTTCGACAGCTACCAACTAAAGGCTCGCAACTAGTGCCTGCGTGAGCCTCTCCACTGGCTCCTTATAGCCTCGCTTCCAGTCCTTGAATGCTGACCAGAAACGATAAATGCTAGCCATACGAAGCGGCTTA
>Ga0070713_100000274_pt1 | contig 33771 bp, 28 predicted proteins | sample LARL82metaG_FD_65465 | JGI IMG/M metagenome (GOLD analysis project Ga0070713, IMG submission 65465) | Corn, switchgrass and miscanthus rhizosphere microbial communities from Kellogg Biological Station, Michigan, USA - LAR L8-2 metaG | ecosystem: Host-associated > Plants > Roots > Rhizosphere ... | reverse complement strand
CCCCATTCTGCCACTCGAGACGCGCCTGCCACTTGGCGACCTGGTCGTCCAGGCCATAACGAGCGCGGCCAGCGACAGACACGCCACCACCGATTCGCTGCGTCAGTCCACCACCTAACGCCAGCCCTTCGACGCGGTCGAAGCGGACGAAATCGGAGATTCCACGCGCGGACAGCGCCACCGTACGACTGCGCTGCAAAGCGCGCGCGCGAACGAGTGCTCTCGCTTCGTCCTGAACTCGCCGCACATCCTCATCAGTGACTGCGCGGACATCCGGCGGCAGCGAGTCGAGAACGCGCGGCGTAGACCAGGCGTAGCGCTGCTGTTCGCTGAGCGGAGCCTGCACAATCTCCGGCCCACCGAACATCGAGTACGGAACACCTTTATTGATGGTGTAATCGCCGATCTCCCAGCGACCGCGAATGATGCCACGTACTGGATAATCGAGCCATGTTCCGGTGCGCCGAATCTCGACTTCCTGACGGGAGGGGAGCCAGAAGCGACCGTTGACGAGCCTGTTCTCGAGAACGATGGACACGTCCTCGAGCTGCGAGTCGAGCAGTGCGGCCCGCGTGAAGCTGAGCGCCATACGCACCACCTGTCCGCCGTCGCGGTCGATGTACACGGCGCCGATGACGCGAGCCTGGCGATCGTCCTTTGGCCGTACGCGCACCTCGTAGACGTTCACCACCCGCCCAGGGAGCGAAATCCGCAAACTGTCGGCGATCGAAAAATCGTAAAGGCTCAGCCCCGTCGCCGAGAGTGGGTGCGGAACGTCTCGCACCTCATCGCCCTCGCCCAGCCGAATGATGTTCGGGAAATTGTTCTGAACGATGCCAAGGTGATCGCGGTGATAGGCGATGTCGGTTGGGAGAAGCAGCGTATCGCGACGACCAACGATGCGCTGCTTGCTGAGACCGGGCGCGCGCCAGTAGACTTCGAGCGCTAGCTCATCCGCCTTGACGATGCGCGGCGGCTCCGTGAATCCCTGCCCGACCTGCGCGAGAAAGGTGAGATAGCCGTGTGCCGTGGCACGATAATCCGTGAGGCCGGTGTCGGCGAGTTGCGCCGCGCGAAGACGAGTGGCGAGCTCCACCAGCACGCGCGTCGTGGAATCGTTCCAGGCGGCCTGCCCTGAGGCGACTGATGCCAGTCCGAGCAGCAGCAAGATGCTCGGGACAATCGATCTCGCACGACCGAGCCTTTTCCCCGAATTGAGCACTGACGAACCAAGCATGATTCTCGAATCTCGTCAGGGTGTACAACGGGAGCAACCAGCACTCCGACATAAGGATCCTCTATTGTTCTCTCCTCGGCCATGAGCTTCTCGGCATTTCGCGATCGCGCCCGACGGGCAACGACGAATGGCAGGCCGGCGCTCGTTCCGGTCTGGCGCGACTACTTGCTCGACACGGATACGGCAGTCGCCGTCTTCGCGAAGTTGCGCGAGCCGCCCTTTGCTTTCCTCCTCGAGTCCGCCCCCGCTGGAGGTGAGACCTGGGCCCGATACACTTTTCTCGGGACTGCGCCACGCGGCGCCTGGCGGCTTCGTGACGGCACGGTGGAGGACTGGACTCCGGATCGCGGGTGGCACGGAGCGCGTCGCCCGAGTGATCCATTGGGAGACCTCGACGAGCTGCTCAGACGCTACGCCCCATTCAACGTCCCCGAGCTCGGCGAATTCTGGAGCGGTGCCATCGGATTCTTCGGGTACGATGTCGTTCGATACATCGAGCGCCTTCCGAAGCCGCCGGCGCGCGCGAAGTCGCTTTCGAACGTGCCTGATGCGTTGTTCGTGTTCACCGGTGCACTCGTGATCATCGACAACCTTCGCGGCCAGGCGCGAATCGTCGTTGGAGTCGACGTCGAAACCGACGCGACTGATGGCACTCTTCGAAGCGACTACGAGGAGGCCGAGTCAGAGATTGCGACCACCATTGCACGCGTCCGTGGGCCCTCGGCACTGCAGCCGCTCGATCTTGCGACCGCGGCCCAACCCGCAACGGGCACGTCGACGTACCCGCGCGAAAAATTCCTTGCCGATGTAAAGCGCATCAAGGAATACATCATCGCGGGGGACGCATTTCAGGTATTGCTCGCGCGGCGCATCGACGTCCCGCACGACTTCTCCGCCGCGTCGCTCTATCGCGCCCTGCGCGCCATCAACCCGTCGCCCTACATGTACCATCTCGTCCTCGACGGCCTCGAAATCGTCGGGAGCTCACCAGAGTTGCTCGTGCGTGTCGAGCGCAAGCGGGTCACCGTGCGCCCGATCGCCGGCACAAGACCGCGCGGTAAGACCGCCGAAGAAGACGAGTCGCTCGTGAGCGAGCTGCGCGCGGACGAGAAGGAACGCGCCGAGCATGTGATGCTCGTGGATTTGGGGCGCAACGATGTGGGACGCATCGCCAAGTACGGAACGGTGAATGTCACGGAATTGATGGTCGTTGAGCGGTACTCGCACGTTTTCCACCTCGTGAGTCAGGTCGAGGGCGAGCTGCGTGACGGCCTTACAGCGATGGACGCGCTCCGTGCTACTTTCCCGGCGGGCACGATGACTGGCGCACCAAAGGTGCGCGCGATGGAGATCATCGACGAGCTGGAGCCCGAGCGACGCGCCGCATACGCTGGCGCGATCGGCTACATTGCCGCGGGTGCCCAGCGAATGGACCTCGCCATCACCATTCGTACCTGTTTGATCGCCGACGGTGTTGCGTCGGTCCAAGCGGGTGCGGGCATCGTGCACGACTCTGTCCCCGAACGTGAGTGGGAGGAGACGGAGAACAAGGCCCGGGCTCTGCTGACTGCAATCGGGCGGGTGCGAGGGATGACTGGGTGGGATACGGAACATGCGCAACGATCCGACTCTGGACGCGTCCCGCAGATTTCGAGCTCGGTGTGACGCGGCCCCCCGGATTGGCAGTCTTGAGCTAGGCGCGAAACGCCGAGTGGTCCATATTCCAGCGCGATGCCAGGTGTGATGCGGTACAGGTTGACGAGCACGGACGGGTTGCAACAACACGAGCTGCGCTCCGGTGTGCAGCTCGTCGTCGGTCGTGCGCCATCGAGCGACATCGCGATCTTCGACGGAACGGTCTCCCGGCGGCATGCCGAGCTGCAGGTCGACGATAGCGGCCTACGCGTTCGCGACCTCGGGTCGAGCAATGGCACCTTTCATAACGGCGAGCGAATCGAAAACGGCGAGCCGGTGACGTTGGCGCCGGGCGACACGATCACCTTCGGCAAGGTTGGTTTCCGCGTGCAGCCCGTAGGCCCGGTGAACGTGCACTCGCCAAGTGGCGGCTTCGCCTCGCCTTCGGAGAGCACGAGCAACGGCCATCATCGCCCCTCGGCGACGATTGTTCGCCAACTCCCCGTGCGCGACTCTCAGAACGCGCTCGCCGCACTTGGCACGAGCGACCCTCGCATCTCGACGGCGCCGAATGCCGCGGCGACACTCGGCGAAGACAAGAGTGAACAGAAGCTCGCGACCCTTCTCGAGGTCTCCAAGGGATTGGGCAAGTCGGTGGACATCGACGCACTGCTCGAGAAGATTGTTCGTTATGCATATCAGATTCTCGAGGTCGACCGCGTCGCGATCCTCCTGTGTGAGAACGGCAGCGAGCTGACGCCCAAGATCGCCCGCGACAAGCGGGGTAGCGATCAACCGCGGGCCGTACCGCAGTCTATCGCGCGCAAGGTGGTCGAGGACAAGGTGGCGATTCTCTCCGACAATGCCGGTGAGGATTCGCGCTTTGGCGGCCAGTCGATTCTCATGCAGCAAATTCGCAGCGCGATTTGCTGCCCGCTCGTCGGAAGCGAAGATCGCGTGCTGGGTGTGCTGTACGTCGACAACGTCACGACGACTCACCGCTTCAGCGAACATGATCTCGAGTATCTGATCGCGTTCGCCGGCATCGCTGCGGCGGGTATCGAGAACCAGCAGTACGCGCAGCGCATCCAGAAGGAGATGCTGGCGCGCGAGAATCTCACGCGCTACTTCGCGCCGCAGGTGGCCGAGCGGATCGCGAGCTCGCGCGAGGCTGCGCGCCTGGGCGGCGACAAGCGGCCCGTTGCCGTGTTGTTCAGTGATATCCGGGGATTCACGCCGATGGCCGAGTCCATGAACCCGGACGACATGGCAAGCTTGTTGAGCGAATACTTCACGGAAATGGTGGAGTGCGTATTCCGACACGACGGCACGCTCGACAAGTTCATGGGCGACGCCGTCATGGCACAGTGGGGCGCGCCAATTGCGATCGGGAACGAAGCGGATCGCGCGCTCATGGCGGCGATGGACATGATGCGCGGACTGAAGAAGCTCAATGCCAAGTGGAAGACTGAAGGCCGGCCGCAGCTCCAGCACGGTATCGCTGTCAATTTTGGCGAGGCCTTCGCCGGCAACATCGGCTCGGAGCGCCGCCTCGAGTTCACGGTCATCGGTGACACGGTGAACACCGCTTATCGACTCTGCTCGGCCGCGGAGGGCGGCCAGATTCTCCTCACCGAGGAAACGAAGGAGGCGCTGACGTCGCCGCCGAGGCTCAAGGCCTGCCCGCCCATGGAGCTCAAGGGCAAGAGCCAGCCCATCCCCGTCTACTGCGTCGTGCTCTGAGCACGGGCACGTCGCGAGCATCGAGCGCCACCTAACGAGTATGAGCGCTCCCGACGGTTACGAGGAGTCGCAGGTTGGCGGCGCGACGGTGGTGGCGCTGCGCGCGCACTCGGCCGCCATTCGCGCTGCGCTCAATGAGGGAACGTTGTTCGACTATGCCGCCTGGCACGCGGAGACTCGTCCGCTCACCGGACGTGGCGTCGTCTATGCCGCGCCATTGCCGAATGGGGAACGCGTCGTCGTCAGGCACAATCGGCACGGCGGTCTGTTCGCACCGGTCACCGGCGATCGCTTTCTTTTTCCAAGCCGTGCCCCTTACGAGCTCGCGACGTCACTGCGACTCAGGGCGAGTGGTGTACCCACGCCGGAGATCATCGCATACGTCGTGTATCCCCTCGGTGTCCTGCTCTGCCGAAGCGACGTAGCCTCACGAGAGATTCGCGAGAGCTCTGACCTCGCGGCGATTCTCACGACCGGTGACGAGCGCGAACGAAAGGCTGCTCTTGCCGCAACCTCGACGTTGATCGGTCTACTCTCCCAATGCGGCGCGCGCCATCACGACCTGAACGTGAAAAACGTGTTGCTTGCCTGCGGTGCCTCGCCCGGCGCGCTGACGGCGTACGTTCTCGATGTCGATCGTATCGAGTTCGGCACCGTCGCCGACAGCCAGGTGACGGAGCGGAACCTGGCCCGGTTCACCCGCTCGGCGCGCAAATGGCGCGAGCTTCACGGCGCGCGAATCGAGGAAGCGGAACTCGTGCGGGTAGCAGCGTCAGTGCGTCGCTTCGTCGCATCTCGGCCCGGGAAGCCACGCGTCGCGACCCGCTCGTAAACCGCGAGCGTCCGATCAGTCATTCGCTCGACGGAAAAGTCGTTCGCGCGCAATCGGGCGGCGCGGCCCAACCGCGCGGCCAATGTGGAATCGGCGACGAGCGCCGCGATGTGCCGGCCGAGCGTCTCGGGATCCCCGACGGGGGCGAGCAAGCCGGTGGCGGCGTCGTCCACAACTTCTGGGATGCCGCCAGCCCGCGTCGCCGCGATGGCCTTTCCCAGCAGCAGTGCGTCGAGCAGCACTGACCCCATGCCCTCCTCCCGTGAGCTGAGCACGACGACGTTCGCCGCGGCGAGTAGCGTGTCCGCGTCCTGGCGATAGCCCGCGAGATGTAACGTGTCCTGGAGCTCGAGCTCCTGCACGGCCGCTCCGACTTCGATGCGGAGGGGTCCATCTCCTACGAGCAGGGCATGGAGCACTGGTACGCGCCGTCGTGCGGCGGCGATGGCGCGGACGAAATTGAGCGGATCCTTATGCCCCACGAGCTGGGCCACCTGAATGACCAGCGGCGCGCCAGCCGGAATGCCTAACGATGCAAGAACTTCTCGGGGAGCCGGCGCGATGTGCCGGTGAATGTCGGTGCCGTCGGGCACGACAGCAATGCGCTCGCGCTCGATGCCATCGCTCTCGAGAATCTCAGCGACGGCCCGAGAGATCGCGAGGATCGCCGCGGCACGGCCGTACTTCCAGCGTGTACCGAAGTTGCGCCGCAGATGGAAATCGACGCGCCGCGACGCAACGAGTGGCACCTCAAGACCGAGCGTGGCCAAGGCGCCCAGTCCTACGGCATGTGCCGTGTGCGCATGCACGATCTCGACCCCCGATTCGGCAATGAGGCGCCGGAACGCCAGGACGGCGCGCGGATCAGCCTCGAACGCGGGCGCGCATTCGGCGACCTTTAGCCCAGCGTCTCGTGCGCGAGCGGCGAGAGGCTCTCCGGCCCTCGCGGCGATCAGCGACCCATGGCCGCGCCGCGCGAGCTCCTTTGCCAGCCAGAGCACCTGGCGCTCGCCCCCTCGCCATCCTCGCTCGGTATCGATGTGTAAAATGCGCATCGGCAATCGGTCTGGGCTGCGGAGAGCGAACGGCGCAAGTTAGCTTTGTCGGCGCATGTCCGTCGACCGCATTCTCCTCGTGAGCCTCGACAATCTCGGTGATTTGGTGTTCGCGTCCGCGCTCTCGCCGCCGCTGCGCGAGAGATTCCCCAAAGCCGCGGTGGATGTCTGGTGCAAGCAGTACACTGCCGATGTGGCAATGCTGATTCCGGGCGTTCGGAACGTGATCGCGGCCGATCCGTTCTGGGACGTGGCGCCCGGTCGCGATAAGGGGACGAGACGAGCGTTCCTCCACGCACTACGCACCGTGAGATCGGCCAATTATGACGTCGCCCTGCTCGCGGCGGCACCGTGGCGAACGGCGGCCGCGGTCGCGGCAGCGCGAATTCCGCGACGCATAGGCCTGCGGCGGCGAAAGAATCGGGCTTTTCTCACCGATGCGCTGCCTGACGAGGACGCGCGGCAGCCGGTAATGAGCGAGATGGCGAGGCTCCTCCGGGCGCTGGGCATCGCGGCCGAAGAGCTTCGGTATCGGCTCGACCCCGCTCCGCTGCGAGAGCGCCGCGAGCGCCTCGCCTCGGCGATGTCGCGTCCGTATGCGGCGCTGCATCCATTCGCGAGCAAGGAGAATCGCTGCGTTGCGATTCCGGAGTGGATCGATGTCGCTCGAAGGCTGACCGAACGAAATCTGCATGTGCTTTGGATCGGGAGCGCGGCGGAGCTGAATCGGGTTCGTGCGCTTGGCGACGGTGCGATGTGGCGGTTTGTCGATCGTGTGGGGGACGCGTCCCTCGCGAACACCGCCGCGGCGCTCGCGGATGCGTCGCTTTTCATCGGGCACGACTCCGGGCCGTTACACATCGCTGGGGCGTTAGGCGTTCCTGTCGTCGGCGTCTTTGCCCCCGGTGAGCCGCTCCGCACATTCCCGCAGGGCGTTGGCCCATGGCGCCTTCTTGCTCGGTCGGCGCCGACGGGAATTACCGCCGCCGACATCCTGCGCGAGGTGGATGCGCTGTGAGCGAATTACCTAGCGCGCCATCAACGCTCGGCGCTGCGGTTCCGGCGCGCTTCGACCGGATCGGTATCGTGATGATGAGCGCCGTCGGCGACGCCGTGCACGTGCTGCCGGTGCTCCACGCGCTCAAGCGACACGCCCCACAGGCGCACATCACCTGGGTGCTGCAGCCCGGGCCGGCGACGCTCGTCCGTGGTCACCGCCATGTGGACGAGATCATCATCTTTGACCGCTCGAAGGGGTGGCGCGCCTTCGCCGACGTACGCCGCCAGCTGGCCAAACGCCAATTCGATCTCGTCCTGGACTTCCAGGTGTATTTCAAAGCCGGAATAGTCACGTCGTTCACGCGCGCGCCGGTGAAGCTCGGCTTCGACCGCGAGCGTGCGCGAGATCTCAACTGGTTATTCACGACAAGTCGCATCCCGCCGCACACACCTCAGCACGTGCAGGATCAATATCTCGAGTTTCTCACGGCGCTAGGCGTGCCTAACGACGACATCGCCTGGGAACTGGGGCCGTGGCCCCAGGAGCGAGCGTGGCAGCGCGAGTTCTTGGAACGCCTCGAGCGGCCCGCGGCTTCGATTGTCGTGGCGACGAGCAAGCCACAGAAGGACTGGCTGCCCGACCGATGGGCCGAAGTGGCGGATATCCTCTACCACGACTTTGGACTCGAGCCTGTGCTCGTTGGGGGACGCACCGAGCGCGAGCTCTCGGCCGAGCGAGTGATCATGGAGAAGGCACGGCACAGACCCGTGTCGGCGCTGGGCAGTGGGCTCCGAAACCTCGTGGGCATTCTGGACGGATCGGCGCTCGTGCTCGCGCCCGACACCGGACCACTTCACATCGCCGTCGCGCTCGATCGGCCCGTTGTCAGTTTGATGGGCTACACGAACCCGAAGCGCACGGGGCCTTATCGCCGCTTTCACGACCTCATCGTGGATGCCTACGGTGATCCTGGCGAGGTTTACCCGATCTCCATGGAGAACCGGCCCGATCGGATGCCCCGCATCAGGGTGCGGGACGTCGTCGATCGCGTCGAGCGCTGGCGCTCCCGCTACTCGATGGCGGCGCCATGAGCGACCCGTACGGGGCCGAACGGATAAACGAGGCCTAACGACTCGAGCAGCCGAGCGAGCCGATTGAGCGGGAGTCCCATGACCGCGAAATAGTCGCCATCTACGCGCTCCACGATTGTCGCTCCGTAGCCCTGGATGCCGTAAGCGCCGGCTTTGTCCATCGGCTCGCCGGTAGCGATGTACGCGCGAATGTCGACGTCACTGAGCGTACGGAAAGTCACTCCGACCTCCTCCGCATCCGACACCATCGTCTCCTGCCAGTGTACGGCCACTGCCGTGATCACCGTGTGTGAGCGCCCACTCAACCGACGTAGCATCCGCACCGCTTCGTCCTCGTCGCGCGGCTTGCCAAGCACGTCTCCATCCACGACTACGATCGTATCGCTGCCGATGGTGACGGCATCGGAAACGGCGATGACCGCGGCCTTCCTCCGGGCGAGGCGGATGGCGTGCGCACGCGGCTCTTCTCCTTCGAGATAGCTCTCGTCGATATTCGCCGGTCGTACTTCGTGCTCGATGCCGATGAGCGAAAGCAGCTGGCGCCGACGCGGCGATTGCGAGGCGAGTACGACGCGCACGCGCTTCGGATTATCGCTCGGCGCGCTCCTTCGATCGCTCATCACCGCTCCAGCCATAGCGTCACGGGACCGTCGTTCACCAGATCGACGTCCATCATCGCGCCGAATTCGCCGGTGGCCACAGTGACGCCGCGCTCGCGAAGTAGGGCGATGAATCGTTCGTAAAGTGGAATTGCCGTCTCCGGCCGCGCGGCATCGATGAAGCTCGGTCGCCGGCCCTTTGCCGCGTCGCCATAAAGGGTGAACTGAGAGACGACGAGTAGCGCGCCACCGACATCCGCGAGCGCAAGGTTCATCTTGTCTTCAGCATCGGCGAAGAGGCGAAGGCCGAGCACCTTCTCGGCCATCCAGGCGACGCATGCCTCGTCATCGCTGTGCGTGAAGCCGACGAGGAGCACAAAGCCCCGGGCGATGCGCCCCGTGGTGCGTGTGGCGCCGCGCTCTCGAACGCGCACTTCGGCGCGCGAGACGCGCTGGAGGAGAACGCGCATGATGCGTGAAACGGTGAATGGTGGTCAACCAAGATAGCGCCGGCGTCAAATGCGCATGGACGCGTCTGCACGCGAGCTTGCCTCGATCCGGCAAGAGTGGCAGCTTGAGCAGCCATGTCGTCGTCCCCGCCATCTCTATCGCAGACCATCGACGTCGAAACGCCCGAGCTCGTGGTGTTTTCGTACACCATCGCCGGCGTCGGCTCGAGGGCACTGGCAGCGATCATCGATTCGCTGATCGCCATTACTGCGATAATCGTCATCATGATCGGGATTGCGATCGCGTCGCCTGGGCGCGGCCCAGGAGCACCCGGCGACGTCTTCGACGCATGGGCTGGCGCCGTCTTCGTTTTTGCGGTGTTCTTCGTGCTTTGGGGCTACTACGTGCTGTTCGAAGGCCTTGCCGACGGACAGACTCCTGGCAAGCGACTTCTCCGACTTCGTGTCGTTCGTGATGGCGGCTACTCGATAACGTTCGCAGCGTCGGCAGTACGCAATCTCGTCCGTTTCGTCGATATCCAGCCGGTCGGCTGCTACGCAGTCGGAATCGTCAGCATGCTGTTCTCGAAGTCCGGCAAACGACTCGGCGATATCGTCGCTGGCACGGTCGTCGTGCGCGAGGCAGTGGTGCGGCAGCTCGCGCCCGCGCCCGCGGCGACGCCGGCGTTCGAGGCCGTCGCGCCGCCGCTCGACGCCGCCCTTACGGAAGACGAATTCAGCGTGCTCGAGAGGTTCATCGAGCGGCGCGGCAGCCTTGGCTCCGAGCGCCGGGAAGAGCTGGCGAAGCAGATTGCTGTCCGCCTAACGGCCGCGCTCTCGGAGCCCGCGACCGCTGGCGCCGATGACAGCACGGACCTAGTGCGGCTACTGCGACTTTACGAAACCGAGCGTGAGGCGCGGGCTCGCGGCGTCGCGGGTCGTCGTGACCGCGGCGCCGCAAGAGAGCGCAACGTACTCGTCGCCACGCGCTCGCCCCGGTGGAACGCGTTCGCGGCCACGCTCGCCGATGCGCAGCAGAGCGGATTGGGCTCGCTTGGCGAGACCGGTGTTCGTGACTTCGTATCGGAGTACCGCGATCTCGCGTCCGACCTCGCGCGTTTGAGAACCGCCTCGCAGGGACACGACACGCCCGAGCTCTTCTATCTGAGCCGATTGCTCGCTGGAGCGCACAATCTCCTTTATCGCGGCAAGCCAGTGACGCTCACCGATGTCATGCGCGTGATTGCGATCGAGGCGCCGCGAGAAGTTCGGCGCTCGTGGCGCCCAATCCTCGTCTCGGCGGCGCTCCTCTTTGGGCCCGCGGCGATCGCCTACAGGGCCGTCGTGACGCAGCCGAGCGTCGCCGCGACTTTCATCCCCGCAGGGATGCTCGACCGCGCGGAGGAAGGCGTGCGCCGTGCTCACGAGAAAACCGGCTACATCCCCGATCCTCAGATCTTTCGACCAATGATGGCGAGCCAGATCATCGCCAACAACATCCAGGTGACGTTCGGCGTCTTCGCGTTCGGCGTCACCGCTGGAGTTGGTAGTCTGGTCCTGCTCGTACTCAACGGCGTCAGTCTGGGAGGCGTTTTGGGGCTGTATCAGTCCAAAGGCATTCTGCCTCTGATCATTGCCTTTGTCGCTCCGCATGGCGTACTCGAGCTCACCGCGGTGTGCATCGCAGGCGGCGCCGGTTTTCTCCTCGCGGCAGCGATTCTGCTGCCCGGCGCGAGGACGCGGCGGCGCGCGCTGGTCGAGAATGGCCGCCGAGCGATTCGTCTCGTTGCGGCGGCGTGTGTGCTCCTGCTCGTCGCGGGCACACTCGAAGGGTTCGTGTCACCCATTCCGAGCTGGCCACTGGACGCCAAGCTCGCCGTGTCAGCCGCGACCGTGGTACTGCTCGTCGTCTATCTGAGCTCTGGGCGGCCGAAGAAGCCGGCGGCGGCATCACAGGTATTTACCCAAGACGAAGCCGCTCTGCTCTCGCTGCGCTGAATCTGTCCAACCGCGAAAATCAGAGTGCGCCCCGCGCTTTGATCTCGAGATACCGATTGACGACTGCGGCCGTCATCGCGCTGGGCGATACATCGAGCACGGTCACGCCAACGGCACGCATGCGTTCCAGCGCGTCCGCTCGCGCGACGATCAACTCCTCGGCGGCAGCGCCCTGATAAAGTGAATTCTCGTCACGCCGTGCTGGGGCGGCGGCTTCAACCAACGCGTCGTTGCGGAGCGCCACGACGACGACGAGATGGCGGGCCGCGCTTTGGGAGACGTGCGCGATCAGCGCACGAGAGGCGCGCACGTCGATCACGTCCGTGAAGAAGACGATGAGGGATCGGCGACGTTGGCGCGCCGCGAGGAAACGAAACGCCGCCGCATAGTCGGGCTCCGTGAGTGTTGCCTCGACCGGGATCAGCGCGTTCCGCACGGCGCGCAGAGCCGCCTGGCCGCGCTGCGCCGGCACGAACGCGCGGATCTCGTCATCGAATACCAGGGTGCCGACGCGGTCACCCGCACTGGCCGCGACGTCAGTCAGCACCAGCGCCGCGGAGAGTGCGTGCTCGAGGCGAGTGAAGCTTCCCGCGAGCTGAGTCATCGATCGGCCGGAATCGATGAGACAGAACACCGTCTGCGACTGCTCGATGGTGAACTCGCGCGTGATCGTCTTGCCGCGCCGGGCCGTGGCCTTCCAATCGATGTGCCGCGGATCGTCTCCAACGACGTATTCGCGCAAGCTGGCGAAGCTCCGGCCCTCTCCGCGCTGCCTAACGGCGCGCACCCCGGCGTCGTAGAGCCGGTGCTGGATCGCAAGCAGTCGAAATCGGCGAACGTTCGATATGGACGGTGTAACGAGGATCGTATCGTCGGGGAACCACCGGAGCCGGCGAGCCATCAGGCCCAAACGGGTGCGCACGCGCAATCCGATCCCACCGAGTGCGAAGCGTCCTCGCACGGCGCCCGCGATCGTCACTGGAAGCCGGGCGGCGCCTCGTCGGGGCAACGAGAGCTCGGCTTCACCAACACCGCCGGTGACGCCAATCGGCACGTCATCGGTCAGCCGAACGACGAGGGGGAGTCCCCAGCGCGACTGAACGGTGTACTCGCCCGCAGCGCTGTCACCAATACCCAGATTCGTCGGCATCGCGCGCTCCACGACCAGGTCCCTGGCCGCGGGAAGCGCCAGCGCGTCCGCGGTCGTCGCGACGATGACGGCGCCGAGCGCGGCGAGCGTGACGGTTCGCCCGAGAGTCCCGGGCAACAGCCACAGCACCGAGAGCAGACCGACGACGACCGCCAGCCGCGGCTCGGGCACGAACTGCAGCACCGTGCGACGCCCAGTCATTGCTTCATTGCGGTGCCGGCACCCGCGACACCAGAGTTATCAGGACGTCATCCGCCGTACGGCCCTCCACCTCCAACTCGGGCGCAAGGGTTATGCGGTGCCGCAGCGCCGAAGCGACACGACTCTTCACGTCGTCCGGGATGACGTAATCGCGTCCCTCGAGCACTGCGGCGGCGCGGGCGGTGCGCATGAGAGCCACCGACGCACGCGGCGAGGCGCCTAACGAGATCGAGCTCTCGGTTCGTGTGGCGCGCGTGATAGCCGCTATGTACTCGCGCACCTCTGGTGCCACCTTCACGCGGTCGATGATGGAACGAAGCCGCGTTGCTGCCGCCTCGTCGACCACGGGCGTCATCGCGATGTCCGCGGCGCGCTCCGGATCGAACCCCGCCTCGTGGAGAGCAAGCATCTCCAGCTCGGCTTCTGTCGACGGATACCCCATCACGGTCTTGAGAAGAAAGCGATCCAGCTGCGCCTCCGGCAGCGGATACGTTCCCTCGTGCTCGACGGGATTCTGTGTCGCGAATACGGTGAAGAGCGCGCCCAGGGGCCGCGTTCGTCCATCCACGGTCACCTGTCGCTCGGCCATCCCTTCGAGTAGCGCTGCCTGCGTCTTTGCCGGCGCGCGATTGATCTCGTCGGCGAGCAGAATGTCTGTGAAGATCGGGCCGGGCTGGAACTCGAAACCCCGCGCCGGATCGCGCAGCATGCTCACCCCAGTGACGTCCGAGGGCATCAGATCGGGCGTGAATTGAATGCGTCCGAACTTGAGACCGAGCGCGGCGGCGATCGTGCGCACGAGGAGAGTTTTCGCTGTCCCTGGTACGCCCTCGATCAGCAGGTGACCGCGCGCGAGAAACGCGATCAGTGCGTCCTCGATTGCGGCGTCCTGGCCCAGGACGCGTGCCGCAACGACATCCCGTACTCGGGTGATGAGCTGGGCGCTCTCCGCGAGCACCGTCCCATTACTTATCGGTGTCGAGCCCTGGTCCGATGTGACTGTCATCTCCGTTCAGCGAGTAGTGATTCCTCGAGTCGCGCGAGGGCGTCGCCAACAGCTTCGAATTCGCGCTCACTGATGGGCGTCGCGAGCGCATTGCGAATCACGGCCACATCGATGGCGCGAGCGGGCGCGCGGGCGGCGGCATCGAGGAACTGCGCATCACGCTCTTCCGCGGTCAATGCCCCGGATCGCGTGCCGTGCGGCTCGATACGACGACGAACGCCGCGCAAGAGTCGCGTGGTCGCGGTGCGCGTCGCGCCGACGCGCGCATACGCCTGCGCGAGCGCCGTGACATGCTCAAGCGGCGACCGTCGTTCCACGCGCTCGAGATCGTGAGGCGGCAGCGTACGAGGGCCTAACGCGAGCAGCAAAATGAGCCCAGCGGCCAACGCCTGAAGCAGTAAATGTCCCGATGGCACGTGGGCGAGGTAAACAACGATGGCGCGCAACGTCCCCGGGTGGGTCCCAAAGCCCTGATGGTATTCGTCGAAGATGAGATGATCGCGGTGCGGGGCGCCCACAGCGAGGTATTCGAGCATCCGTACCGCGACGACGTCGATTCCCCACTTGCAGACGCGCAGCACGTCATTCCGCAGCAGATCCGGATCGGCGACGACGACAACGCGGCCGGCGCCCAACGGAAACCCCGCGGCCGCCGGGCCCGACCGCCTCCCGGCGGTATCCCTCGACCCCGGCTCGGGGGCCGAGCGAGCGAAGATCACCGTAGCGGGCGACCGCGGTTGCGTGAACTGGAAGCGCCAGAGGTGCACCACCTGGTCTGGCCACAAGGGGATGCCGCCATTTGCCGACAGATGCGCGCATTCTTCGGTGGAGACTTCAGCGTCGTCAGCGTCGCCGCTGCTGTCTGTCACCGCGACTCCGAATCGGCGAGCTCGCACCGAATCGGCTGGCGCTTTGACGACCGGCGCCTCCGTCGTCCCAGCAGCGGTGGCTTCGTAGGGCCCACCCACGCCGCGCTTCACATGAAGTGAGTCATTGAGCGGTGAGTATCCCGTCATGACATACATCAGGGCCGCGCCACCTCGCACCCTTTCCAGGATGTAGTGTGCCTCGATCGCGCCGATTGGCTGAACCGGGTCGAGAACGGCCATGATCGTGCGGCCATCCGCGGCAAGCTCTGGCCCGGCGGTCCATCGGTCCACCTGCCAGCCGAGTCGGTGCGCCAGTTCGTACAGGAGGCGGGCACCTTGTGCATCAGCGGAGTACGTCGTGAGTCGCTGATCGCCCGTCCGGCCGCCGATGATGTCGGGCGTCAAGAGCGCGGTAATGACGATCACCGCGAGCACGCCGAACAGCGCGGCCAGTCGCCAGCGCCGGTGGCTGCCAGGGCGGTCGCCGTTAGGCCGGGGAGCCGTCATGCGGCGCGCTCGATGGCGCGGATCGCCGCGACCGCATTGGCATCCGCGAGCAGCACCGCATATTCGGCGGCGTCACAGTTGCCGGTGCCGTAAATAAGGCGATCGTAGTGGCCGCCAAATCTCCTGAACGCCGTATATGCCCGGTCGCCGCGACGTCGCAGCTCGCGCGCGTAATCGCCGCTGGTTTTCGAATTGTGCAGCCGCACATGTCCGCCCGCCGCGAGCAGGGAGAGCGTCGCCCGATAGAGTGCATGAGCGGCCTCGGTGTAGTGCCCGCCGCCAGCCAATCGCTCGGCCTCGCTCCAGAGATTGGCGGATTCGCCCCGGATGCGGCGCGACCGCGAGCGCTCACCGGTCGGCGAAGCGCGAAGCCGTGACGCGTAGGCGATTCGTCCGAGGACGAGAAGGGCGACCCCCCCAAGGGCGATGGCGGCAAAGAAGCGCCCGTACGGTACGCCGCCGAGTGCATTCATGAATCGCGAGAACAGGTCCTGGATCCAGTCGACAAGCCGGTCGAGCAGAGTCCGTACATCGCGATTGTACGCCTGCTGCCTAACGATGGCCGCGGCCGTATCGTGAATTGCCCCCCGAGACCAGATCTGAGGCGGAAGTTGCCACGCCGTCATCGTCTCGCTCCAGGCACCCGCGTTACGGCGCGGTAGGCGCCGGCGTCTCCAGCGCCCCGGTCATCATCTCGATGTCGAATCCCTCCCGACGGATGCGGGCGTCGTAGTACAGAATCACTTGGGTGATGGCAATCAGCGGATAGGCGAAGACGGTGTACAGGGTCTGGACGGCGATGAGCCCCGCCGCGCCAACGGCGAAGCCGATCATCGACGCGGCAAAGGAGAGCATCACGAAGATCACGAAGATCAGAATCAGGGTGAGCAGAATGTGCCACTTGAGACCTTCCGAAAGCACACTGGAGCGCGCGAAGGCCGCGACCACTGATCGATCCTCGATCACAATCGCCTGAAGCACCGCGAAGAAGCGCGCGAATACGTACAACACCCACGCGATGGCGACCAACACACCGATGAACATCACAAGCACTGTATTGAAGGCCGCGCCAAGTATTGCAGGGACGAAGCCGAGCGCAAAGACAAGACCGAACAGCAACGTGGCGCCGATCACGCTGAGGAGGCGAGGCACCACCGCGCGCACGACTTCCGCCAGTCCGGTAGGGCGATTCAGGTAGACGTCCGAGGCAAAACGGCTCAGCACCGCCGACATCAATGCGTAAGCGAAGATGCCAAGAATGCTGCTTATGAAATACGCTGGGCCAAAGATCTCCGGCCGACGACCAGCCGTGGCCGTTAGGCCGCGGATCACGAAGAGCTGCGCGATAATCGACGGCGCGTAAGAAATGCCGGCGACGAGCACGTATTCCAGCGCGTCGCGCTTGTACAGCTGAAACGCCGCGTCCACGATCTCGCTGACGGACCGCGCGCGAAGACGAAGATCGGACATCGCTGGGTGTAAGGGGTGACAGTCTGCCGTTCCGCGTGCCGGAAAATGCAGCGGACCGCTCTACGGGGCCAGCAGTGCCGCCTATTCCACCGTCACCGACTTCGCGAGATTTCGCGGCTGATCGACGTTGAGCCCGCGCTTCACGGCTACGTAATAGGCCAGCAGCTGGAGCGGGATCGCCGACAGGATCGGATAGAGCATGTCCTCGGTCTGCGGGATCCGGATCTCGTAATCGATCAGATGCTCCAGGACGTCCTCCTGCTGGCTCGTGATGGCGATGACCTTTCCGCCGCGTGCCTTCACCTCCTGGATGTTCGACACAATCTTGTCGAACACCGAATCGTGAGGCGCGACGAACACCACGGGCATGTTCTCGTCGATGAGCGCGATCGGGCCGTGCTTCATCTCGGCTGCCGGATAGCCCTCGGCGTGGATGTAGCTGATCTCCTTGAGCTTCAGGGCGCCCTCGAGCGCGACGGGGAAGTTGTAGCCGCGCCCGAGATAGAGGAAATTCGTCGCGTTCTTGAACTGCTCCGCGATCGCCTCGACTTCGCCCGCGCGATCGAGAATCGACTGGATCTGAGCGGGCAACTTCAGCATCGCCTGCGCGATTTGGCGGCCCTTCACGACCGACATCTCTCGCAATCGCCCCAGCTTCAGCGTCAGGAGCGCTAGCGCGATCACCTGGCTCGTGAACGCTTTGGTGGAGGCAACACCGATCTCCGGTCCAGCGTGCAGATAGATGCCGCCATCATCCTCACGCGCCATCGTCGAGCCGACGACGTTCACGAGTCCTAACGTCCGTGCCCCCCGCCGCTTTGCCTCCCGCATCGCCGCCAATGTGTCCGCGGTTTCGCCTGACTGCGAAATCACGACACAGAGCGTGTTCTTCGTGACGATCGGGTTTCGATACCTGAACTCCGATGCGTATTCGACTTCGACTGGAATGCGGGCGAGCTCCTCGATATACAGCTCGCCGATGAGCCCGGAGTGCCAACTCGTTCCGCATGCGGTGATCACGATGCGATCGAGATCGAGCATTTGCTGCCGCGTCAGATTCAGACCGCCGAGCTTCGAGAACCCCTCCTCGACCACGAGACGACCGCGCATGGTGTTCTGAATCGTCTGTGGCTGCTCGAAAATCTCCTTCAACATGAAGTGATCGAAGCCGCCCTTCTCGATCTGATCGAGATCCCAGTCAATGCGACTCACACCCTTTCGCACGCGCCGCGCGTTGAGGTCGAGGACCTCATAGCCGTTCCGCGTGAGGACCCCCATCTCGCCGTCATCCAGGTAGACAACCTGACGCGTGTGCTGGAGGATCGCCGCCACGTCGCTCGCGACGTAGAACTCGTTCTCGCCCAAGCCAAGGAGTAGCGGACTGCCCTTGCGCGCGGCAACGATCTTATCCGGATCCCGACTGGAGATAACCGCAATCCCGTAGGTTCCCTCCACGAGGTGCAGCGCGTCGATCACCGCGTCCTCGAGCGAATCCTCGTCCATCGCCGCCTCGATGAGATGCGCCAACACCTCCGTGTCGGTCTCCGACTGGAAGGTGTGCCCCTGCTGGATGAGCATCTGCCGCAGCGCGGCGTAGTTCTCGATAATGCCGTTATGGACGACGGCGATCGTGTTTGTGCAGTCGTGGTGCGGGTGGGCGTTGCATTCGTTAGGCGGACCGTGCGTCGCCCAGCGAGTATGGGCGATGCCCACGGTCCCATGGACTGGCGATCCCTCGACCACAGCCTCGAGCATCGAGATCTTGCCTTTCGCTTTCCGGCTCTCCAGCCCCGCGCCGTTCATCGTCGCGATGCCCGCCGAGTCGTAACCGCGGTATTCGAGCCGCTTGAGCCCTTCGATCAACAACGGCGTCGCGGTTTTCGGTCCGATGTATCCGACGATTCCACACATGGTAGATAAGACTCCTTGTCAGTGGTCTGTGGTCGGTGATCGGTGGTCGGTAGCTGTGAGCCCATTGCTCGCAGATCACCGCTCACCGTCCACCGTTCACAGCTTTTCCAACGGCTCCCTGGACCGCCTGACCAGCTCCTTCGCTTCCTTCTCCGTCGGCGCCTCGGCAATGACACGAACGATCGGCTCGGTACCCGACGGCCGCACGTGAACCCATCGATCCGACCAGGCAAGCCGAAGCCCATCCTGTGTATCTGCCGTGGCATCCGAAAAGGCCGCTTTCAGTGCGGCATACACCGAATCCAGGCTTGCCGCCGGTCGCTCCAGCTTGTCCTTGACGATCACATAACGCGGCAAGTCGTCCACAATCTGGGATAACGATCGGTTCTCCTCATGCAGCAACTGCAGCGTCAATGCAGCACCCACTGGTGCGTCCCTTCCCAGATGCACCTCGCTCAGTATTACCCCACCATTGCCCTCTCCCCCCACCGGCGACCCTGCCTCGCGCATACACACGGCGACGTTTACTTCACCCACGGGAGCGCGGAGCACTGTCGCGCCCGCCGCCCTTACCGCGTCGTCGACGATGCGGCTGGTCGAAAGGTTCGTGACGACGGCACCAGCACGATGCCGGAGCACCAGTCTCGCGACGAGCGCGAGCGTGTAGTCCTCACCAATCGCCTGCCCCTGCTCCGACACTAGTGCCAGCCGATCGACGTCCGGATCGACCGCAAAGCCGACGGCAGCACCGCATTCGAGCACGAGCCGTTCCAGTTCGCCGAGGTTTTCCGCAACCGGTTCCGGCGGACGTGGGAAACGCCCGTCCGGCTCCAAGTTGATGCCAATCACTTCGCAGCCCAAGCGCTCGAGCAACGCCGGCATTATGACCTTACCGGCACCGCGGACGCAGTCCAACGCGACCCTGAAACGCCTGGAGCGGATGCCCTTCACGTCGAGATAAGGGATACCGAGCACCTTCTCGATATGTCGCTCGACCGCACGTTCGTCGTGTGTCACCTCGCCCAGCTTGTCCCAGGTCGCACGCGGGATGCCGCGCTCCACCAGTGCGCGCATCTCCTTGCCTTCCCCGGCCTCCAGAAAGAGCCCGCTCGGGCCGATGAATTTGAGTGCATTCCACTCTATGGGATTGTGGCTCGCCGAGAGCATCAGCCCTCCGGCCGCGTGGTGATGCTCGACGGCCAGTTGGCACGTAGGCGTTGTGGTGAGGCCAATGTCGATCACCGTGCAGCCAACAGACTGCAGCGCTGCCACCGCCACGCGGTGGAACATCGGTCCGGAGACACGACTATCGCGCCCAACGACGATGGAGCCGTCCGATTTCGGACGGCTCTTACACCAAGCCCCGAATCCGGCCGCGTACTGGGCGACGACCTCCGGGGTGAGCGCCTCGCCGACGCGACCCCGAATACCCGACACGCTCACCATCAACCCGTCGTTCGCCATGAACAACCCTCGAAAGATTGGTCGGAAAGTAACGCTTCGCCGTCGTCGCGCGTCGAATGCCAGAGTTCGAATTCCCTGGAACGGATGATCGCCCCACTCTCCGCACCCGATTTCACCAGCGCTCAACGGACCGCCGTCGGCACCACTGCGACGGCGGCGCTTCGCAATGCCACCGGCGTTCCGTTTCGGATAAAGATGGCGGGCATCAGTGCCGCGGCTGTAATCGTCACGCTCGCGGTTGTGCTCATGCCCGTCTACATCCTCAGCAAGGATCTGTTGACGCAGGTACTCGGCGAACAGGTGACGGCAGTCACGCGCAGCACGAGCGTGGCGATTTCCGGCGATTCCCTCGACCGCATCGCCGAGCGTGCTGGCTCCAGCACCAATGCCTACCGGTCGACGCGCACGATGTTGCAGCGGATGTGGCTCGCGAACGGCGGCAGCCTCACCGATCTGGTGAATGGCATTGCGATCGTCAGGGTCGATAGCTCACGGAAGTTTCGTTACCTCGTACACTCCACATGGCAGCCGGGTCAGGCGCAATTCATCAGTCCGTGGCAGCCACCAATCGGCCTTCTTGATAGCCTCCGTTCTGGTCGCGGTGCGGTGACTGAGATTTACGAATCGAACGGCACGAAAGTCCTGACCGCTGCCGCGCCGGTCCGACGCAACGATGGTGAAGTCGCCGGTTTCGTCGTCACGACGCTCGGCGCGTCGGCGTTATTCTTCGATGTCACGCGACAGCTGCAGAGCTACATCGCATTCCCGCTCGTTGCTTTTGCTGTCGCCGTGATCTTCGCTTATTGGGGGGCGGCGCGCCTAACGAAAGGCATCATGGCTATCGCCGAACACGCGGACGCCGTAGCCTCCGGTACGCTCCGTCACGACCTTGACTACGCGTCCGGCGACGAGATTGGCGCGCTCGCCGATTCGTTTCGGAGGATGAGCACCAGCCTTCGCGCGCTGCTTCTCGAGATCGAAACGGGAGCGTCTGAGGTAGCGGCAACGGCCGAAGAGCTCGCAGCGGGAGCGCAGCAGATGACAGCGTCTACCGACCAAGTGGCTGGTGCCGCGCATTCGATTGCGCAGTCCGCGACGGTACAGACCAAAGGCATCAACACCGCGGTGGACGCATCGACGCGTGTCGCCGATCGCGCGTTCGCCGTGGCCGGACATGCACGGAACGCTCAATCGGCGGCGGATGTCGTCGCCCGCTCCGCACAGCGGGGCGTCAGCGCATCCGAGCAGGCGCTGGAGAGTATGAGCGCGATCGCGCGCGTCACGAAAGACGCAGTGCCCGCGGTCAATGAGCTGGGCGAGAAGTCACAGCGCATTGGCAAGATCACCGACGCCATTGGGGCGATCGCGCGGCAGACGAACCTTCTGGCGTTGAATGCCGCGATCGAGGCGTCGCGCGCCGGCGAGCACGGCAAGGGATTCGCCGTGGTGGCCGACGAAGTGCGCAAGCTCGCTGGTGAGAGCGCCCGCGCGCTCGACACGATTCGCAAACTCGCAACGGAGATTCGGAACGCTGCGATCCGCACCGAGGAGCACATCGGACAGGTCAGCGATCGGGTCGCCGAGGGTGAATCCGTGATCCGTGCCTCGTCGGTCGCCCTGGGCCAGATCTCGCGCGAGATCGAGGCGAGCCGGAGTGCAGTGGATCTCATCGTCGCCTCGGCGGACGCGCAGCGCGAGGAAGCAGCCGCGCTCGCGAAGGAGATCGAGAGCATCGCAATGGTGGCCGAGCAGAACGCAGCCACCTCGCAGGAAGTGAGTGCCGTCGTGCAGCAGCAGACAGCGTCGATGACCGCCGTCGCGTCATCGAGCCAGCATCTGGCGGCAATCGCCGAGCGGCTCAAGAGCTCCATGACGCAGTTCAGCCTCTGATCGGCCGCAGCATTCATGACGATGAGCGTTCGCTTCCGACTCGTTATGCAATGCGGGGTCGTGACGGCCACCGCGCTCGTCGTTGGCTGTGGCAGTACTTCGGACATCACCGACCGCATTGCCGGTCATCGAGCGTCGCCATTCGCGCTGTTCGGCCGGACCGATATGCGGGCCGGAATGCGCTACGAGACCCTGCGCGAAGCCGCCAAGAAAGAGTCCGTACGCCAGTACGAATGTCTTCCGCTCTGGGCGAAGGCGCAGCGCTGCTCAGTCGTGATCGAGAGTGGGGCTCTCATCGCGATTGTCGACAGCAGTGGTCGCGTCATTCGCCTTCTCGCCACCACGGACCCCATGTTGCGTGGCGCCGACATGCATGGGCAGCTCCTGCTCCGTGATGTCGTGCGCGATACACGTATGGCGTGGGATTCCGTTGGTGCTCTCCACCGCAACGACGGTGATCCCCTCGCGCCAGAACTCTTCTGGCTCGATCGCACGCAACGCTGGTCGGGCACCCTCTGGTACTCGCGCGCTCATCGGGCCGACGTCCCGGCGGCGTCGTCTGCGGCGACGGACGCGGAGCTGGCGATGACGCTGCCCGAGAGCATCGGCGTCACCGACTCGCCAGCGTACGCACTCTTCTGGCAATTGCATCCAGCGCCGCGCGAAGTGCGACGGATCGTGCCCGTGGCGCCGCCGCCGGTGCCGCCGAGTGCCGACGATATTCTGACGATGCTCCGCTCGGATCTTCGCGCCCTGACGATCGCCGAGGAAGAGACGGTTCATCGGGCTGGCGCATATGAGACTCACCTGGACCATCTCAATCTCGCGCCGAGTCCTGGCGTGCGTGTGGAGTTGCTTCACGCGACGGTCGATGGCTGGAGCGCGATGGCAACGCACGCCGGACTTCCGGGCATGAGCTGTGTCGTGTACGCCGGCGACGTCGCGACCCCACCCGCGACTCGGAAATCGGGCCGACGCGGAATAGCTGGCGAAGTCGCCTGCGATCGGCTGTAACGCGCGATCGCCGGCGACGATAAACGGGAGGGTGCGCGACGCACGCGCGACTCCAATAGGGTTCTCGCGAGCGCCAGCGAGCGAGTTTGGCTCAACGTTGGTGCAGCTCGCAGCGTACGCGGGCGAGCTGGCCTAGCGCTGAGCCAACTCGCCCGCGGAGCCGGCGAGTCCGATCCGCGCACCACCGGTGACTGCGGCGAATTGACCCGTGTTGCGTGGCAGCAGCGTTAACTCCCCGGCTTGCATTGCCATCTCTACCGCGGCGACAACCTTGGGATCGAACTGCGTGCCGGCATTGCGCCGCAGCTCATCGAGCGCCTGGTCGAGGGTGAGCTCGTTGCCCCGATAGGGGCGGCCGCTCGTCATCGCGTCGATGGCATCGGCGACAGCGACGATGCGCGCCTCGAATGGAATCGATTCGCCGGTCAGGCCGTCCGGAACGCCGCGGCCATCCATCCGTTCGTGATGCGATCGCACGATGTTGAGGGCAATTGGCGCGTCGCCTAACAACGGTGCGAGCACGCGCCAGCCGACGAGCGGGTGGATCATGATGTGCTCATACTCCTCGTCCGTGAGCGGGTCGGTCTTGTTGAGCACTGCCTCGCGAACGCCGATCTTGCCGATATCGTGGACGTGGCCGCCCAGCTCGATCTGCCGCACGATGTCCTCGTCGAGCCGAAGGGCGCGCGCAAGGACTGATGAGTATTGACTCACGCGCACCGAGTGGCCTCGCGTGTACGGATCTTTGAGCTCGAGTGCTTCGGCCAGCGCCTGCACGCCAGCAAGGAACATCTCTTCGAGACGGCTCGCCTGCGCGACCACTCGCTCTTTCAGCCGTTCCTGATAGTGTCGATTCTCGAGGATGAGGCGACGTCGGTCCATCGCCTTGGAAACGCGAAGCCGGACCTCTTCGAGGTGGAATGGCTTCATGAGATAGTCCATCGCGCCGTTCGCGAGGCAGTTCACCGCGTCTTCGATGTCCGGAACACCAGTGATCATCACGATCGCCATGTCCGGATTGTGCTCGCGGGCCCGACTCAGGAGCTCCATCCCGTCCATGCCCGGCATTCGCAGATCACTGAGCATGAGAGCGACCGGATGACGCCGAAGATACTCGATGGCTTCCTCACCACAGCTTGCTTCGATGCAGCGAAAGCCGTCGCCGCGCATCACCCGCGACAGAATCTGACGGAGTCGATCTTCGTCATCGACGACGAGACAGTACGGTGCACTGCCGGCGACGCCCGCGCTCATGTCTCGTCCGTCGCACCCGCAGCAAGTATCTTCAGGGCGTCTCTCAGCAAACGAGCATCTCCATGACTCGCGTCTTCGACGAGGACCTGACTCCCGGTTTTGGTACGCGCGCCATTCACGCCGGACAGCGCCCGGAGCCGTTGGCGGGCGCCATCATGACGCCTCTCTACCTCACGTCGACGTACGTGCAGGACGCGCTGGGCGAGCATAAAGGCTATGAGTACGCCCGGGGAAAGAACCCGACGCGGGAGGCCTTCGAACGAAACGTCGCCGCCCTTGAGGGAGGTCGACATGGCTTCGCTTTCGCCAGCGGTATGGGGTGCCTCGATTCGATCATGAAGCTCCTCCGCGCTGGGGATCATGTGATTTGCGCGGAGAATGTGTATGGCGGGACATTTCGACTGTTTGACCGCGTGCTTCAGCACTTTGGGCTCGCCTTTAGCTACGTGGATACTCGCGACGCCCAACGGGTCGCCGATGCCGTTCGTCCGAATACGCGCGCGATTCTGATCGAGACACCGACGAATCCGCTGATGCGTATCACCGACCTCTCGGCCGTCGCATCCATCGCGCGAAAAGCAGGGGCTCTCCTCATCGTCGACAACACCTTCGCTTCGCCCTATTTCCAGCGTCCATTCCAATTCGGCGCTGATCTCGTGTACCACTCGACGACCAAGTACCTGAATGGGCACAGTGACATGATTGGCGGGATCGCCGTGGTGACGGACGATGAGCTCGCCGTCAAGCTCCAGTTCATCCAAAATGCCGCAGGCGCGGTCCCCGGGCCATTCGACGCTTGGCTCGCGCTGCGAGGGACCAAGACGCTCCATCTTCGCATGCGGCAGCACGATGCGGCCGGCCATCGCATTGCGGGTTGGCTCGTCGAACAGCTGGGCCCGGAGCTCGTGTACTACGCCGGGCTCCCAACGCACCCGCAACACGAGCTGGCCCGCCGGCAGATGACGGGCTTCGGCGGTATGATCAGCATCGAGCTCGAATCCCGCGAGCGCGCCGCCCACCTGCTTGGTCGAGTCCGGGTATTCTCCCTGGCCGAATCGTTGGGCGGTGTCGAATCCCTGATCAGTCACCCCGCCTCGATGACGCATGCCTCGGTGCCGCCCGAGATGCGCGCGAAGCTTGGCATAACGGATGGCCTGGTTCGGCTGTCCTGCGGCATCGAAGATATCGAGGATCTCCTCGCGGACCTTGAGCGTGGGTTTGAGGACATGCCCCGGTCAAAAGGAACCGCGTCTCGCGAACAGGTTGCCGCAGACTGAATGCGTAACTCTGGCCACCGCCCACTCGTAGGGGATCTGTCTAGCCCTTGGCGTTAGCCCCTAGACCCTAGTCCCTAGCCCCTTCAAACATGCCTCGCGTCATACTCACGCAAATCTCCTCGCGCTCCTGGGAGCACCCGGCGGACCGTGCCGCTCTCAACACCCTGCGCGCCATACCGGGCTTCGACGAGGTCGTGCGAAAGGTCGCCGGCTTCTTCGGCGAGCGCGGCATCCGGCAGCTTTTTCTCGCCAATGCCGTTCGCGTCACGGACCGTCAGCGTCCCTCGCTTAATCGGATCTATACCGAGGTCCTCGAGACGCTCGACTGGCCGACGCGCCCACAGCTCTACGTGACACAAACACCATTTGTGAACGCCGGCGCCGTCGGCTTCGATGACCCCTTTATCATCATGAATTCCGGGACCATCGACACCCTCACTGACGAAGAGCAGCGCTTCATACTTGCTCATGAGCTGGGCCACATCATGAGCGGCCACGTCACCTACGTGACGATCGCCATCATCCTACTCAACTTCGGCGTGCAGAACTTGCCCTTTCTCGCCGGCATGGCTCTTCTGCCCATTCAGCTGGCGCTCTTCGAGTGGTACCGCAAGAGCGAGCTCTCCTGCGACAGAGCTGGTCTCCTCGGCGTACAGGACCTCAACGTGGCGATGGGCACCTTCATGCGACTCGCCGGCGGCAAGCCGGGCAATGACGAGGTGAGCCTCGATGAGTTCATGGCGCAGGCCGAGGAGTACGAGACGGGCGGCGGCGCGTGGGACACTGTTTTGAAGTTGCTCAATACGGCGTTCCGCTCGCATCCGTTCAACACCGTGCGCGCCTCCGAGCTCCTCAAGTGGCAGCGCAGCGGTCAGTACGACGCGATCGTCGCCGGCAATTACCTTCGTCGTGGCGACGAGGGGAATCAGCCCCTCACCGAAGACTACGTCGACGCCGCCGGATATTACGGCGCCAAGACGCGTGAGACCTTCCAGCAGTTCGGGGATGCGTTCAGTCGCGCTCGTGATGCATTCAACAACGCTTTCAAGCCGAAATAAGTGCGCGTTCTCATTGTCGGGGGCGGCGGCCGCGAGCACGCCCTGGCGTGGCGATTCAAGCAGGACAATCCAGCTCTCTCTCTCTACGCCGCCCCCGGCAATCCGGGCATTGCTGACCTCGCGACCTGCCTCCCGTATTCGCCAACCGATTTCGACGCGCTGATCGATTTCGCTCGTCGCGAGAACATCACCGTCACCGTCGTCGGCCCCGAGGCGCCGCTCGCCGCCGGGATTGTCGACCGCTTTCGCGCCGAGGGGTTAACAATCTTCGGGCCCACTCGTCAGGCAGCTCAGATCGAGACCTCCAAGTCGTTCGCCAAGCAGCTTATGCACGATGCCGGCGTGCCGACGGCGCGCGCCCTCACGTTCACGGACGCGGAGCGTGCGCGGGGCGCCGTACGCGAGTTGGGCGCGCCTGTCGTCATAAAGGCGTCCGGCCTTGCTGCCGGGAAGGGTGTCATCGTTTGTGAGACGTCGGCCGACGCTGATCGCGCGATCGATGCTATGCTCATCCGGCGCGAGTTCGGCGTTGCCGGCAGCGAAGTCCTCGTCGAAGAGTTCATGGAAGGTGAGGAGCTATCGCTCTTCGGCATTACGAATGGCGAGTGGCTCGCGCCGATGATTGGGGCGCAGGATCACAAGCGGCTGCTCGACCATGACCGCGGTCCGAACACTGGCGGCATGGGCGCATACGCTCCGGTGTCGCTACTAACCCCCGAGCTCGAGCGCAGCATCGTCTCGGAGATCTTCCAGCCGGCGCTCGATGCGCTGCGCACCCGAGGCGCGCCCTTCACGGGTCTGCTTTACGCCGGCTTGATGCTCACGCGCGAAGGGCCGAAAGTCGTCGAGTTCAACTGCCGCTTCGGTGATCCGGAAACGCAGGCCATCCTGCCGCTTCTGCCCTCGGAACCGTCGCTGCTCGACTTCATGCTCGCCTCCGCGCGCGGCGAGGAGCCGCCGGCGCCGACCATCGTTAGGCCTACCGAAGCCGCCGACCCGCGACTACCACCCTTCGCCGTGACGACGGTGGTCGCCAGTGCCGGCTATCCGGAGACCCCGCGGACCGGCGACGTCATCGCCATCCCGCCGGCACCAGATGGCGTCCTCGTCTTCCACGCGGGTACCAAGCGCCGCGGCGATGGCGCGCTGGTCACCAACGGCGGACGTGTCGTTGCCGTGACCGGCACCGGCGCGACGTTCGAGGAAGCACAGCGCAAGAGCCGCGAGTTCGCCTCCCGAATCGAATTTCAGGGGAAGCAGTTCCGGTCGGACATTGGGTGGCGCGAGACCGCGCGTGCGGCAGCGGGCCATGCCGGAGCTGCCTGAGACCGAGACGATCGCGCGTGATCTGCACCGTGAGGTGAGCGGCGCACGCATCACCGCGGTTCACGTGACGAAAGCCGATGTACTGCGCGAGGTGACGCCGCGCGAGCTCGCGCAACGCGCGAGTGGCGCCATCATCGAGCGGGGGTGGCGCCGTGCGAAGCTCGTCATCCTCGATCTCTCTACCAGCGATCGTCTGGTTGTCCAACCGCGCTTCACCGGCGCTCTTCTCATCGATTCTGGCCAACTTCCCGAGCGCGAGCGTGCATATTCGACCATCGAGCTCGAGCTCGACGATGGCCGTTCGATCCATTACCGGGACATCCGTCGTCTTGGCACGGTGTCGCTCATGCGGCCCCGTCGCTTCGACGAGTACTCCTCCACTCTCGGGATCGAGCCCCTTGACCCTGCCTTCAGCGCCGACCATCTATCGGTCCTTCTTCGGTCTTCCCGGCAGGCAGTCAAGAAAGTCCTGATGGATCAGCGCGCTATTGCCGGAATCGGCAACATCTACGCAAACGAGGCACTCTGGCGTGCCGGCATCGACCCGTCGCGTGCCGCACGCGCGGTCTCGCGCGACGGAGCAATGCAGCTGCATCGCGCCATCGTGGAGGTCCTCAACGAATCGATCGCCGCGCGCGGCACGAGCTTTCGCGACTACCGGGACGCGAGTGGCAAACGAGGCAGCTTTGTGGAGCGGCTTGCTGTGTACGGCCGAGCTGGGGAGGCGTGTCCGCGCTGCGGTGCCCGTCTCGTCGGAACGCACGCCATCGACGGCCGCATGACGGTTCTGTGCGCGCACTGCCAAAGCTAGAGCTCCTTCGGGCGCCCACCTCCGACGCGCAGCTCGGCGTCATGCACGACGATGTCCGTACGCGCGCCGAGAATCGTCCGGGGGTTTACAGGATGCTCACGAGCGACGGCGAGGTCGTCTACGTCGGAAAATCGAAGCGTGTGCGGAGCCGACTCCTCAGCTACTTTCGCTGCACTTTCCCCGAGGAAAAGGGCGCGCGCATATTGCGCGAAGCGGATCGAATCGAATGGGATTATACCCCGAGTGAGTTTGCCGCCCTGCTCGAGGAGTTGCGCCAGATCAAAAAGCTCCGCCCTCGCTTCAATGTCGCGCTGAAGCGAGACGGGCGAAACTTCTGCTTCCTCAAGCTCACCCGCGGAACGGCACCGAAGTTTCTTGTCGTTCGCGGCCCGAGCAGCGACGACGCGTCGGCCTACTACGGGCCATTCCAGGGTGCTCAGCGTGTGGGCGATGCCGTCCGCGAGCTCAACGACGCGTTAGGCCTTCGTGATTGTGCGAAGGATCAGGGTATGCACTTCGCCGATCAGCCGGAACTGTTTAGCATCTTCCCACGAACGCCCGGCTGTATTCGGTTCGAGGTCAAGAAGTGCCTCGGTCCATGTGTCGGCGGCTGCACGGCAGCCGAGTATCAAGCGCGCGTCAAGCTGGCACGCGGGTTCCTCGACGGCACCGATGATGGCCCGATCGAGACGCTCAAGGGTGACATGGAGCGTGCGAGTGAGCGGCTCGAGTTCGAGCGGGCTGCGTCGTTGCGTGACAAGCTCCTGCGACTCGAGTCGCTCAAGGAGCAGTTCCTGCGCTTGCGGTTCGCGGTCGAGACTCTGTCGTTCGTGTATCCTGTGTCAGGGCACGACGGCGCAGACCGGCTGTATTTCATTCGCCGCGGCCGTGTGCGCGGCGAGACGGATTTGCCCCGGACCGCCGACGATCAATCACGCGTTGCTGAGCTCATCGAGCAGATATTCTCCACGGTCGAGCGCGAGACAGCTCAGATCCCGACACACGAAATCGACGAGCTGTTGCTATTATCGAGCTGGTTCCGCCGCTTCCCAGCGGAGTTGAAGCGGACGCGCCCTCCCTCCCCTGGCCTACCTTCTGCACTACGTCGCCTCGGACATACCGCCGCTCGCAGCGGCCGTGACTCTCGGAGCGACGATGGCAACGACGTGGCAGCCGATCACACTCGTGCAGTGCATTAGTCTACGCCCATGGCTGGTCTATCCGGGTTCGGACGAGTCCGGAGGTTGTCATGACCTCACCCTGGGAAAGATCTACGAGATGATTGGTGTGGAAGCGGGCGGAGCCTTCTACCGCATCATCGACGACTCCGGCGGCGACTACCTGTATCCCGTGTCACACTTCCGGGTCGTATAGGTATGGTCGTCATCATCGGGAGCGCCGTGACGACCGATCTGCTGTTCCTTTGGCTCAGGACATCAATTCGACGACCCGTACTGATGCCTTGCCATCCTCGATCGTCAGCACCGCCACGCTCGGCTTCAGCTTGAATCGTCGCTGACCGGCGGCGCCCGGATTGACGACGAGGCGACCGTCCGCCTCCACGATCTTCTGCTGATGCGTGTGGCCGTACACAATCACATCGGCGTCGTACTTCGCCAGTAGCCGTTCCGGCGTCGGGCTCCCAAGCTCGTGACCGTGACTCACGTGGATGCGTACGCCACCGAACGTGCGGTCGATCGTCTTCGTGAGCTGGGGATCATCAGCGGGATCAGTGTTTCCATATACGGCGATAACCGGAGCGATCGTCGCGAGCTCTTCGAGCACGCCGTCACCGACATCGCCCGCGTGGAGAATGAGCTCGACGCCTTCGAGTGCGTCGAACACGTCGGGCCTAACGAGCCCGTGCGTATCGGAGATGAGTCCGATGCGGTGCCTTGGCTCCCCCATCAGCGCTGGCGCCTGGGTTTGCCGCCGTCGCCCCAGCGCCTCGTGAGGGCGTGCTCGACGCCAAGGTGATCGAGGATCCGCGCGACGACGAAATCCACCAGTTCCTCGATCGACGCCGGCCGATGGTAGAAACCGGGTGCTGCCGGCAAAACGACCGCGCCTGCTCGCGTCACGCGCAGCATGTTCTCGAGGTGAATCGCGCTCAACGGTGATTCGCGCGGCACGAGCACGAGTGGCCGTCGTTCCTTCAGCGCGACGTCCGCCGCGCGCTCCACGAGCGACCGCGATGCACCCACCGCGACGGCCGAAAGAGTCCCCATCGAGCAGGGACAGATCACCATCCCGCTGGTGAGCGCTGAGCCGGACGCGGGAGCGGCTCCGCGGTCGTCGTCGTCGAACACGGTGACGTTTGCATCCCACAGCGCGGATCCAACGCGATCGCGGAGCTCAGCCGCCGTGGCGATGTTGGATTCCGTCTGCAGCAATCGCAAGCCGTGAGTCGAGATGATGAGCTGCACGTGCCGCCTCGCGATGATGAGCTGCTCCAGCAACCGAACGGCGTACGGCGCTCCCGATGCCCCTGTGATCGCGAAGACGATCGGGCGGCCGGCGGACACCTAGCGGCTCCAGCCGAGTGCCAGCAGTGGCCGAATGCGCTCGGCGAGCACGAAGAAGAGGAGCGTGATGCTCAGCATCCCGTTCATCATGAAGAATGCGGCATCGAGCTTCGCAAGATCGCCGGGATGCACCAGCGAGTGCTCGTAAAAGAGAATGACCGCCGCGATCAGCAGACCGCACCAGTAGAGAACACCGAGATGCGCGCCAAGACCGGTGAGCGCCAACGCCACAATCGTAAGGCAATGCAGCGTGCGGGCGATGTAGATGGCGTTGCGCTCACCTAGAGTTGCGGGAATCGAATAGAGTGAATGCGACCGGTCGAACCCCTCGTCAGGCAGCGAATAGAGGATGTCGAACCCACCGACCCACGTCGTCACGGCGAGCGCAAGCGTCACGAGCATCCACCAGGGCTTGCTCCACGCACCAGTCACGGCGAGATAGCCACCGACCGGTGCAATGCCGAGACCCGCCCCAAGCACGAGGTGCGACCAGCGTGTGAATCGTTTGGTGAAGCTGTAACCGAGGACCCAGAGGACGGCGAGTGGCGAGAGATAGAAGCACAGTTCGTTGAGGGCCGCGGCAGACGCGATAAACACCGCAACTGCCACGATCACCGATAGCCAGGCGGCCTGCAAAGAAAGCACTCCCCGTGGCAGCTCGCGCATCGCTGTCCGCGGATTCTGCGCGTCGATATGCCGATCGACGATGCGATTGAAGGCCATCGCGGCGAATCGTGCCGCCGTGAACGCGACAATCACCCAGCCCACATCGCTGAGGCGCAGGCGATGGTGATAGGACGCCAGGACAACTCCGATGAGCGCAAACGGCAGCGCAAAGACCGTATGCGGCAGCTTCACGAGATTCACGAACGCGATGAACCGCGACGTACCGCGGAACGTCTGACCTTCCTGCACCTGCCCGCCAGTCGTCATCGCTCGAGCCCGAGCTCAGTCCACATGTCATCCACCTTCCGCTTTGTCTGCGGATCCATCTCGATCACCGACGGCCATTCGCGCGTGAACCCCTCTTCGGGCAATTTGCGCGTCGCGTCCAGACCGATCTTCGATCCGTAGGTGAACGTGCGACTAGAGTGGTCCAGCACGTCCATCGGACCCATCGTGAACCGCGCGTCCCTCTCGGGATCGATGTTGTTGAGCGCAACCCACCACGCTTCACGAGGATCGCGCACGTTCACCCAATCGTCGACGACGATCAGCACCTTGGCCAACGACATCAGGCCCTGACCCCAGAGCGCATTCATCACCTTGTAGGCTTGCCCCGGATACTCTTTCTTGATCGAGACAAATACGAGATTGTGAAAGATTCCCTCCGCCGGCATGTGGTAGTCAACGATCTCCGGAATCGTGAGCTTGAGCAATGGCAGAAAGATTCGTTCCGTAGCATGGCCGAGATAATAGTCTTCCATTGGCGGGCGCCCGACGATCGTCGCTGGAAAGACTGGCTGCTTCCGCATCGTAATCGCGGTGATGTGCACCTGTGGATATTGGTCGGCGAGTGAATAGAAGCCCGTGTGGTCGCCAAAAGGACCTTCCGTCACGAGGGGCTCCCCGGGATCGATGTAACCCTCGAGCACGAAGTCCGCTTCCGCTGGCACCTCGAGAGCGCAAGTGACGGCCTTCGCCAGCGACACCGGCTTGTTGCGAAGAAATCCCGCGAAGAGAAACTCGTCCACTGTCGGGGGAAGTGGCGCGCTCGCCGAATACATCGACGGAGGATCCGCGCCAAGAGCGACGCACACCGGCATGCGCTCGCGTCGTTCGGCCATCTCTCGCCAGTGAGCTGCGCCAACTTTGTGACGCTGCCAGTGCATGGCCAGCGTCGTCTTGCCGGTCTGCATGATCCGGTACATGCCAACGTTTCTGATGCCGCGCTTCGGATCTCGAGTGATCACCATCGGGAATGTGATGTAGGCGCCGCCGTCGTCGGGCCAACACTTCATCAGCGGCAGGCGATCGAGATCGACGTCGCCCTCACGCCAGACGACTTCCTGCGATGGTGGCGTTCCGGAGCGAACACGGGGCGGAAAGCGACCCACCTCGAGAAGCCGCGGCAGGAGTGCAATCTTCGCGATGAGCCCTTCTGGTACCTTCATCTCGAGCAGATTCGTTATGCGCTTGCCGATCTCGTCGAGATTGTCGACGCCGAGGCTCATCGCCATCCGCCGCATCGAACCGAAGACGTTGATCGCCACAGGAAACTCCGATCGCTGTCCCGACATCAGAACGGGATGCTCGAACAGCAGCGCCCGTCCGCCTCCCGCCTGCTTCATCACACGGTCGGCGATCTCACATAGCTCGCGATCGAGCGACACCGGTCTCGTTATGCGAGTCAGCTCTCCGGCGTCGTCCAGCGCGTCGATGAAGGCACGTAGGGTATC
>Ga0070713_100000273_pt1 | contig 34007 bp, 43 predicted proteins | sample LARL82metaG_FD_65465 | JGI IMG/M metagenome (GOLD analysis project Ga0070713, IMG submission 65465) | Corn, switchgrass and miscanthus rhizosphere microbial communities from Kellogg Biological Station, Michigan, USA - LAR L8-2 metaG | ecosystem: Host-associated > Plants > Roots > Rhizosphere ... | reverse complement strand
CAAAAGAGCAGGGTCTCCACGTCGAAGACCCCTCGCTCTACGCAATCGTCCAGCACGAAGACCCGTCGTTCAAGCACCCGGTCCTCGGCCCGGTAGCAACGCCCCAGGACAAGTACCTGGAGAAGCCTTTCAACAAGATGATCCCGAACGTCATGCCGCGTGTGACGAAGGCGATTGAGGAAGCAGGAGGCTCCTGGGAATGAGCGTCGCTGCTGAACTCGTTTCCTTCGTGACCGGTGTCGGCGGGCGGACTGCCGGCACCAACCTCTTCTACGGCGAATTCAAGGAGATGTACCCCGATGACTGCGCCATTATTCGGGAGACCGGAGGAATTGCTCCGGAGCCGAATCTCGGTGAGGGAACGACTCCTGGCAAAGGTATTCGACTTCAATTTCCATCGTGCCAGATCGTCTGTCGCGGAGTTCGTGATGACTACGACGGCCCGCGTGCGGTCGCGTTGGCCCTTTACACGAAGCTGACCTCCGTCCTCAACCAGTCGATCGGAGGGATCTATTACGTTTCCGTCGACCCGATCCAGGAACCCTTTCTCATGCGAACGGACGAAACCTTCCGTTCGTACATCGCGTTCAACGTCCACGTCATAAAGGAGCTGTCGTGAGGATCGTCTTCGTCTGGCCCGTCGTCCGTATGTCGATCTGGGATGTTGCCAAAGGCCACCGTAAAGCGCTCGGCAAGGCCTTGGGCGAGGACAACATCAAGGACTTCCACCTTGACAAGCGGACTGCACTCTTCGTGAAGATGCTCGCGGAGGTCTTCGGCCGGGACGAGGCCCTCGTCGGGAAGATGGCGACGGAAGCCGTTCTCCCCGAAGCGCTCTATCACAACGCCGACGCCGTCCTCATCTTCAGCGGACTGAACTTCCATCCTGCAGGCCTCTGGCTCCTCGAAAAGTGCCAGGTCCCGACCTCCGTCATCTTCACTGAAAGTCCCTACGAAGACGACCAACAGTACGAATGGGCGTCTACGTCGAATTCGCTGCAAGTGATGACAAACGACCGCTTCTCCGCCGAGAAGTTCGGGTGGGACTACCTCCCACACGCGTACGATCCGGACGTTCACTATCCCGGTCCCCCGAACGACGTCTTCCCGCAGCATGACGTCGTGATCGTCGGCAGCGGCTGGCCGGAACGCCAGCAGTTCCTGGAGAAAGTCGACTGGACCGGAATTAACCTCGGGATCTACGGAATGTGGCCGGGGATCAAGGACGGCCACCCGTTCGAGAAGTTCTACACCCAAGGGAACATCCGGAACGAGGACACCGCTCAGCTCTACCGGAACTCAAAGATCTGCCTCAACTTCCACCGAGGCTCGACGACCGGACGCAGCATGGGACCCCGCGCCGTCGAGATCGCTGCCTGCGGAGCCTTCCAGCTTTCGGACCCCCGCGAAGAGCTCCTCCAGGTGTTTGAACAGAGCGTGCCGACGTTCGAAACCCCAGACGACTTGAGCGCTGCAATCCGGCACTTTCTTGCGGATCCGCTCGCTCGCACGACTCTCGCGAAAGAAGCTCACTCGCGTGTCGGAGCACACACGTTCGACTCGCGAACCCCTCTCGTCCTGGATAATCTCCGGCGAGCCACCCGGTCACTGAAGGAGAAAGTCTAATGTCACATCCAATCCATGGAAAAGGCGCGCTCGTCATGCTCGGGACGACGAACGGCGGGGCGGCCAGCCCTGTCGCAAATCAGCTGAGCTGGTCCCTCGACTTCGACATGTCGATCGTCGACGTCAGCCCCCTGAACAGCTCGGGCACCGGCCAGGGCAACTGGAAGCAGTTCGTTAAGGGGATGAAGGGCTGGACGGGCACGTTCGCGGGGAACTTCGACGAGGGCGCGACCCAGCTCTGGTACGCGTCGATCCTCGACAACTACGTGAACTTCTACCTGTACCCGAACTACTCGAACAACCAGCAGGAGTACTACTACGGGACGGCGTGGATCCAGCTCGGCAAGATCGCCGAAGGCTCGACGACGTCGAAGGCTTCGAGCGGGTTCAAGGCGACCGGCGACGGCCCGCTGTTCACGAACCCGGCGTCGATCTTCTAATCGTCGTGGTCACGCTCTCTGGCGGAGCGGGTCGTGCGTATGTCGGGCACCAAGAGGCGATGGTCCTTGGTGCCTGGCATATCGCGTACAACGATGTCGTGGATCTCGGGAACCGTCGATACGGCCTCGGATCCGCGACAATCGATCACGCGAACGAGTTCTGGGCATTGATGCCGATCACTCACCTCGTCCTCCGGTCGGGGACCCGGGCATGGACGTGGAGGGAAGTCGAAGTCAAGTTAGGAATGCTTCTCGAGTTCAACGTTACAGGAGACCCGGAAATCTCAGAGTGGAGGGAGTAGTCAACATGGCGCACGATAGGTTCTGTTTTCCCGGTACCAAGCGCATCGATATCTCAGACGGCGATCACATTGTCGTCAAGACCGGACTCACTGCCGGCGAGAAACGACGCATGGACAATCTTGCGGTCACGCCGATCATCGACAACGGTAAGTACGTCGGCGACCGCGTCGACTTCACCGAGTACGAATTCCTCCGGACGGACCTCTGGATCACCGATTGGTCGATCACCCGTGAGATCGACGGGAAGGTCGTCAAGATCCCGAAGTCGGTTTCGTCATTGAAGGCGATGGAAGAGGAAGACTTCGAAGAGATTAACCAGGCCGTCTTCAAGCACATCATGGAGTGGATGCAAGCAAAAAAATCCCTGAGGGCAGCGAGGAACGCGGGCGGCAATTCGCTACCCTCGAAGAGTACAACTCTGCCGTCCTCCGAAGCGACATCTCCCTCATCAAGTGGCTCGGATTCACCTCCTACGACGCACTGATGAACGCGCCGGAGGAACTGATCGTCGAAGCGATCCGTTGGATGAACGACATCGAAGAAGAACGGATCCACGAGGAACTGCGTAACCTATAGAGGCATTCATGCCGATTAGCGTAGGCGAGGTCAATGCAAGCATCCGCTTCGCAATAGCGAGCTCCGAGCTCGATGCGGCGAAGTCTAAGCTGAAGGAGCTCGCCGACGAATTCAACGCGACCGGTGGGGCGGCGACGATCTCCGGTCAACGCATCCTCGCGACGATGGGTCCGCTACAAGAGCGGATTGAAGCCATCCGCATGGACGCGGAGAAGCTCCGGATCGAGATCGCCCAGTACGAGACGTCGACGGGCCTCCGTGCGATCAAGCAGCAGGCGGATCAGGCGTCTCAGTCGTTCGACCAGATGCAGATGCTCGCGTTGCGCATGGGCGAGCGGATGCTCATGCTGTACGCGTTGAAGGCGTCTTTCGACTTCGTCAAGGGGATCTACGAAGCCGCAGACGCGCTCGTCACCCTGTCGGATAAGACGGGGATGTCGATTACGTACCTACAACAGCTCCAGGCGACCGGCGTCGGCACATCTGAAAGCACGAAGGAGCTGGGCTCCGCAATCGAACACCTCGACAAGAACCTCGAGGAGATGAAGGGCGGAGACGCCCTGAAGGAGATCGGGATTACGTTCGGTGACATCTTCAAGATGAATCCGGACCAGCGCTTCGAACAGGTCGCCCTGAAGATCGCAGCGATTCAGTCGCCGGCGGAACGGGCCCGCCTGGAGATCCAACTCTTCGGGACGGACGGTATTGACCCGCTGATCATGAAGATCGGGCAGCTCGGTCCGGCGCTTACGAAGATGGATACGGCGATGGACGAGACGACGGTCCGCGCGCTGTCCGACGCGAAGCGCTCGTACTCCGAGTTCGGTACGATGCTCGAGGGGCTCGGGGCGAAGATGCTGGATACAGCATCGAAGTCCGTTGCGCTCGCCGCTTCGCCGATCTTCGTCCTCTGGAAAGCCGGAATCCCCGGACTCATGGACGCGATCAAGAACTCGGATATGTTCGCCGCGAGTCTTGACCACGTCGCCGACTCCGCGCATAAGGTCCCGCCGGTTCCTCCACTCATGGGTCAGGCGTTCATCGACAGCCTGAAGGTTCAGATCCCCATGACGAAGGAGCAGACGGCTGCTCTTGACCAGCTCCGGGCGATGGGCGAGTTGACGTACGCGAACGCGGTAAAGGCGACGGCGCAGAACCAGATCAGCGAAGCCCAGTACAAGAACTACGAGAAGGCGGTCAAGGACGCGGCCGCTGCCGAACGTGCGCACGAAGCGGATATCAAGAAGTCCGTTGAAGCGTACGAACACTATACGAAGGTCATCGACGAAGTCCTTTCCGCCGGCACGTCCTGGAAGACAACTGTCGCCGGGATGAACGCCGAACTCCACGAGCACGTGAAGACCCTTCTGGAAGCTGGCGTCGGCGAGAAAGCGATCGAGGAATGGACTGGTGCTACCGCAACGCAAACGCATGCGGTCGTCAAGGAACTGAAGGACGAAGCGGACGCCCGTGCTCTCGTGAGGCGCACCGCTGAGGACGAAGCAAAGGTCCTCGCTCAGCTCGCGATGATTAAGGCCGACTACGAAGCCTCTGACCTCCAGAAGGTCTTCGCGAACAACGAGCGGAAGTATCAAGACGCTGTTGCCACCGCACAGAAGATCGGGATCGTTGACGCGAAGTACTACAACGACCTCGCACGCCTACGCAACGCCGAGAACGACGCAGCTGAGAAGAATCTGGCGGACCGCGATCAGAACTCTCGGTCCCACTACGTCAAGATGTTGCAGGATGCGATCGACTACTACCAGGCCCTCGAGATGGACTCGTCGAACCATACGACCGCCGAGATCGCTCGGGCGAAGCTGGAAGTCGACGAGAAGCGCAAGCTCCTTCAGAACTGGAGTCGAGACGCGACTGCGCTCCTTTCAGCCGGGACGAACGCCGCGACCGTCTTCGTCAGCAACTGGCAAGAAGGCCTGATGATGATGGACCAAGGCCTCGACGCCTCGAACATCAAGGTCCGAGGCCTAACAGGCGAGGTTGAGAGCCTCACTGACGCGATCAAGGAGTTCAACAGGGGCAACTCAATCACGTACGACATCTCGACGGCTAAGGGCGTCGCCGACCTCCACAAGATGAACCCGAAGTTGCGAGACAACTTATCGGACAGTGATCTGATGGCTCTCGGTCAACAGGGGTTTACGATCCAGGACCTCGTCGCCGCAGGCTTCCTCGACTTCAACGCCGGACTCGCCGAGATGTTCGGTCAGACAGACCGGTACACCGGAACTCCGAACCCCGCGATCGACGCGGCACTTCAGAAGATCCATGCGGGGACCGCATCGCCGAAGACTCCTCTCGTCACGCCAACGAACAGCCCACTCGCTCCGACGTCTGCAGGAGCCGGAGGTGCTCAGGTCGGGATGTCGAACACGTTCAACGTGAACGGAACGGCGGACGAAGTCGCACAGAAAATCGCTGACAAGATCAAGCAGCAGTTGATGGCGAAGGTTACGCTTACTCGCAAATTCGGGACGGCTTCCTAATGGCGAAAGAACGTAACATGATCGGGTTCGAACTCGGGACTACTGACGAGTTCAGCATCTTCGCAGCAGGCTGTTCGCTCGTGAACGATCCTGCCGGAATCACACCACGTACGGGTCTGTGGTTCCTGCGGATGGCACCGACGGCACAGCAATCGACGGTTAACATAGTTTCGGACGGAACCGTCCTAAACGGGAGCTACGCAGGATCCGGTCATCTGCGGATTCACGTTCGGATGTTTATCCGTATCAACACGTATCCGTCAAGCTCACTTCAGTTCGCCGACTTCGGTACGATCTGCAACCTGTTCATTGGTACGACTGGACAGCTAGCGGTCAACTTTACTGGGCATGCTGCAACGGCTGGTCCGACGGTACCGATCGATGGTGCATGGCATCAGATCGATCTCGACTTCGACATGGACGGGAACACACCGGCGACCTCAACGTTCTCGGTCCAGCTCGACGGCGGGTCGCTGACGACTGTCACCCAAGTGAACGCTGGTCCGTTCGGTTGTGGCGACATTAACCTGGGCATCAACACGAACAATACGTTCTCGATCGACGTAGACGACTACGTGATGTTCGCCGCGAACCTGACAGACGCTGCAAGCACGCTTGTACTCCCGACGCAGAACCACATCGTCCCGGTACCGATCGTTACGCAAGGAGCGACGAATCAGTGGACAGGCAACTATACCGCGGTCGAGGACATTCCGCCGTCGACATCCCCCGACACGTTTCAGGCTGGAACTGCTGTTGGCCAAAAGGTCACGTGGCAGAAGGATCTGCATCAGTGGAACGACATCACGAATCTCGTCGCCGGGATCAAGATGTACACGTATGTCCGGATGCAGGGGAGCGGGACGAGTTCGGTTCAGGTCATAATCAATAACGTCATCGTCAACACGATCACGAACTTCCCGTTGATCCCAGCGGGGTATCCGACAGGAGCGAGAGTCCGAGGCGGCTTCGATTGGAACACGTACGATCCGGTTACATACGACGGCATCGAGCTCGGACTCATCCAGAACGGTACGCTCCAGGCGAACGCCGGCGGTATCTTCGCCGAGGTCCTGTGCGATGTCACAGCTACCCCGAACGTCAAGTTCGACACGCTCACTCCGAACAGTGGGTCGACGGCGGGAGGGACAGTCGTCACGTTCACAGGTACGTTCTCCCGGAAGACCGGAGGGATCTCCTTCGGGGGATCCCCGTTCACGATCACGAACATCTCCGTAACACAGATTGTAGGGACGACGTCAGGGCATGCCGCAGGAGTCGTCGACGTCACTGCTTACCAGACGACAGTCTTCCCCCAGGGGTATACGTACGTCAGTGGGATCGCCGGGATCGTCTTCGTCGAGCCGAACGCCCGGTTCAATCCTGGGCATTCTGCAGAGCGCCGTCTGGACAACACGCCTGGGCAGTTCAAGTTCGAGACGACGGCAGCTCTTGCTGCTGGGTCTCCGTTGAAGGTCGTCGGGCAAGGATCTACGCAAATCGTCAACGGCGTCGCCGTCCGCAGCACTCGCATCGTCGAGGCGAAGCGGGCAAGTCTGAAGACCTCGATCGAAGGAACGGATCGGCAGTACTACCTGAACCGTCGGCTCGTCTACGGCACGTGGGTGAATACCGCCGCAGACCAGGTCCTCACGGCAATCCTCGCGACGTTCGCCCCAGACTTCAGCCCCGGCGGGATTCAGGGCGGGATGCCGTCGATCAGCGTGCAGTTCGCACGTGACGCAAACGTCTCCGAAGCGTTCTCGAAGATCATGCAGGGGATCGGCGGACACTGGTTCATGGACCTGAACGGTGTCATGCATGCTTATATCGGGGCCCCCATCGGTATCGCCGCCCCTGACACGCTCGACAACAACAATCGGAACATCCAGTACGACCCGCAGATCCAGTGCGTAACCGATCTCTCGCAGATCCGGAATCGTGTGTACGTGCGTGGCCGTGGCAACCCGGCAGCGGTTACGACAGGGACTCCGTTCTTCAACGCCTGGTGGAACGTCAACGCCCCGCTCTTCGACTTTACGCTCGCACCGAAAGGCCCGGAGACAAACGCAGGAGTGAACGTTCTAACGCTCAGCGGCTGGCGTCCGTCCTACGGCGGGTTCTACACCGGGCCTAGCGGTCACGGTCAGTTCTCCTTCGCCACGAACTCCGGGATCTGGCGGAACTTCGCGAACACGCAAGCGATCGTTCCTGGGAATGGATTCGACTACGTTGGGACGTTCCCAGGGTATGGGCCCGCGAGCATTACAAACATCCACGCCCTGATCGCGATCGAGAACCCACACGATCCCCGGATCACCGGCTTCACTCTCTACCGGATGCGTCAAGCCGTCGACATGTCCACGTGGTACCTCGTCGGGACGATCGCAATCGATCCGACTGGAGCGAACCAGTACACGTTCCACGATGACATGGATGAAGCTTCGCTTCTGGCCGGAGGCGTTCCGAATCCGCAGCCGAACTCGACCGGTGACACCTCTCTAACGGTCTACGTCATGCAGGAGGATACGGTCGCCCAGGGCAAGCTTGCGGCGATTGAAGGTGGCGACGGAATTCACGAGTACCAGATCAATGACCCGTCGATCCAGACGACAGCGGATGCTACGTCGCGAGCCCTCGCAGAGCTCGCACTCTTCGCGAACCCGATCGTCACGTTCGACTACTACACCCGTGACCAGAAGTCGCTGCCAGGAGCGATCGTCCACATCAACCTGCCGGACATCGGGCCAGTCGGCGACTACCAGATTCAACAGGTGACGGTCGACCAGGTCAAGAACTTCCGACGCGGAATCGACTTCCTTGTGGAACGGTACCATGTCATCGCATCAAGCGTTCGATTCACTATTGACGATCTTTTCCGCCGCGTGCTCCTTACCGATACCCCTTCGTCGGCGTCGACGTCGGGGAACGTGGCGTCGGTTATTCCGCAGCCAGCTGCACCGACGACTGGAACAGTCACGCATATTGGTGAAGGTGTTACGGGAACCGTAAACGGGATCAATACTCTGTTCACGACACTAGCTCCTTACACAGCGAACAAACTCGCGGTGTACCGGAACGGTGTTCGTCAACAGCGGACTGCCGATTACACGGAGACGACGCCGTCAGCCGGAACCTTTACCTTCGTAACCGCACCGACAACAGGAGACGTTATCACGGTGGACTATGTTTAACAAGCAGAAGCTCGCGCGTCTGTACTTCCTCCACTTCCCGTGGATCGTTGTCGCGGTCCTCATGTGCTTCCTTCTCGGAGGCGTAGCGGCTCAGACGTTGATCAACGGGAACCAGATCCAATCGCATACAGTGAAGGCCCTCCAGCTCGATACTCCGGGCGTAACCGCTGCAACCTACGGCGATGCCACGCACGTCGGACAGTTCGCGGTCGCAGCAGATGGTCGACTGACCTCGGCAACGAACGTTGCGATCACGGGAGGAGGCGGCGGAACTGGAACGCCTGGAGCTCTCGTCCTGATCTCCCAGATCGTGACGAGCGGGTCGCAGGCGACGGTGGACTTCGCGAGTATTCCAGCAACGTACCGTAACCTTATCGTCATGTGGCAGGCGGCGGATACGCAGGCGGGAACGAATTCCGTCTCGTTGAATATGAAGGTCAACGCCGACGGCACTGCCGCGAATTACACCGGCGTATTCCGGTACGGCTCCCAGAACACGGCAACGTTCGGGTCGAACCAGGCGCCGACTACATCGGGCATCCAGGTAGGGTTCATGCCTCAATCTGGGAACACGAGTATGCTCGGGTCGGGCGAGGTCAGCATCTTCGACTATACAAACACATCGTTCCACAAGCGCGTGAACGGGTGGGCGAATGGTGAAGACGGTACGACTAACGGTACGGAATGGTCGTTTAACTCCCGATGGAAGAATACGGCCGCCGTCAACGAGCTCACGTTCCTCGCCGGAGGCACCGCCTTCCAGAACGGTACAGTCTTCTCCCTTTACGGCGTAACGTCCTCGACTTCCAGCTCGCCGACTAACGGGGCTCTCGTCCTTCTCGAGCAGCATACGGCAAGTGCAAGTGCGACAGTCGACTTCACACAGTTCTCGACGACCTACGACGAGTACATCATCGAGTATATGAACGTCGTCCCTGCGACGAACAACGTCTCGTTCGAACTCCTGATGTCGACGAACGGAGGGTCGTCCTACGACACGACAGCCGGCCACTATAAGTACGCGAGTTACATCACGAACGACACAGGTGCGTTCTCGACGAACTCGGTCGGGAGTAACAGTGCCGCATTCATTCAGATGGCGGCGAACCTAAGTAATCTTGCCGACGGCACATCCGGCACGATGCGACTCTGGAACCCTCAGCAGACTGCAAGCAACCACGCGATCGACGGGAACTTCAACTACCTGAACAACGACACGAACCGATACCGTGGGATGATGTCCGGGTACTTCGCCCAGACGACAGCGTACAACGCTGTCCGCTTTGTGATGTCGGCGGGGAACGTCTCGAGCGGCACGTTCCGGATGTACGGCGTCTCGAACGTCCTGGGTTCAGGAGGAAGCGCCGCGGGGAAGGTACTCCTCGAACAGCATACTGCGAGCACGAGTACGTCGCTGGACTTCACTACGTGCATATCGTCGTCCTACGACTCGTACGAGTTTGAGTTCCTGAACGTTCTACCGGCGACGACTGGTTCCACCCTTAACCTCCGGATGTCGACGGATGGCGGGGTCACGTACGACGCGGGTGCGAATTACCGACACGCGTACACGTTCTCAAACACGAACAACGCGGGAGGCACGAGCGGTAGTAACGGTGAGACCGGTATGGTGTTCATGGGCGGAATCACTAACACCGCATCCGACGGAGGAGGTAGCGGGTACCTCCGGATGTTCAATCCCGCGAGTACGAACACGAGACAGTTCGAATTCGGAAGCTCGTTCCGATTCACCGACACGTTCTGGTACCACATTCACGGTGCTGGACAGTGGACGAATACCACTACCGCCGCCAACGCAGTTCGCTTTCTTATGAGCGCGGGAAACATCACTAGCGGTACAATCCGCTGCTATGGAATGGGCAAATGATCCCGGAGGTTAGCGGAATGTCGCACGAAGCACTCGGTGAACTGGTCGACGAACTCGATCGGAAGTATCAAGCTGGTCATCAGCGGCTCCGTCAGGAGCTGGAGGAACAGGGACAAAAGATCGAGTCGAACTACACCTTCTTCCGAGATCGTTCGGAACAGGACCGCCGTCGGATGTCCGAACTGGCAAAGGACATAGAGACTCTCGGGAGGGCCCCAGTGAATGTTGACAAGATCATCTTCTCACCTCGTGTGGTATTTACGATAGTCGTTTCCCTGCTGTCCATCTACGGGTTCTTTCTAGCGTCGACTTCTAGCATGAGGACAGACATCCACGATCTCGCGCAGAAGTACGACTCGCAGCAAATAGTGAACAAGGCCCATACGGAGCTTCAGGACATGCAGCAGCAGTCTCTACAGACTGACGTCGCCGACCTGAAACACCAACTCCAACAGCAGCAGATTGAAATCGCAAACCTGAAGACTCAGCTCGCGCAGAAGGGAGTATCCCGATGACCATCGAAACCGGAAACGCCCTCGGACTGGGATGCCCTCCTGGCTCCGCCATCCAGCTCACGTCCCTCGTCAACCTGATCCAGGCGAAGAACGTCGGGCTCATGACCCGGACTCAGTGCGTAGTCGCTGCAAAGCGGATTCTTGCCGCGTACAACGACTTCAAGCTGGTCCCGTCGATCATAGAGGAGTGCAAGAAGTGATCGCTGACGACCTCATCCGGGAGGCCCGGAGATTCCTCGACGTTCGGGAGACTGATCCGAACTGTGGGCTCTGGGTCGAGTTCTTCCAGAGGTTCTGCAACGGAACGTCCGGGACGAGTTGGTGTGCGGACTTCGTCTCGACTCTGCTGAACCTCGTGTACTACGGGATTCCGCCGCTACCGCGGACTCAGTCGACGATTACGATGCTTCGCGTCGCCCAGCTGAAGAAGATGGACGTGACGGAGCCAATGGTCGGGGACCTCTTCTTCATGGTTACGCTTCCGACGAAGGTCCCGCATCACGTTGGAATCGTGACAGGCGTCTCCCCACTCACAGGCATCGCCGGGAATACCTCACCGAATGGGATGTCCTCGAACGGAACGGGAGTGTATGAACACCCGCTTACGGCGGATCCGGCGACGTACGTATTCGTCCGTTTGCCGGAGGTGAACTAGTGCCTGAGATCAATGGCCTTGGGCGGCTCGGGGCAGGAGTTGCCGGTGGAACCATCTCAATCGACAACGGTGCAATTGCATCCGGCGGCGGCGCCTGCTGGATGGACGATGACAACCTCGTGTTCGGCGGGCCGAGTACTGGTGGCGGCTGGTACTTTCGCAAGTATACGGTTTCGACAAAGACGTTCACGGACATCGACCCGAACGGACCGAACTTCGTGGCTGCGGGAGGTGGTCGCTACGCGTTTCAAGGAGCGGCTCTTGTTACGAACGGCTGGCCATTCACTCCGGCGACGTCACGCATGTCCCTCTGCATCACAGACGGCCGGGGAGCGGCGAATCCTGAAGGGCTGGTCGCCCTGTGCACGGACGGGTCGTGTACCCGATTCAACGTCTACGCTCCCGGAATCCCTGAGCCGATCGACAGCGTGCCCGGTGCAGCCTACAACCTCTGCCTCGTACGCCCCGGCGCCTACGTCTGGGACGGAGGAGAGTACGGGTATCACGTCGACCTCCCCATCGCGTGTACTCGTCGACGAGTCGTCACCCTCAACGGCGTCGACTGGATCGTAGGCTGGTCCAACGCCCTCGGCGTCTTCGCTGCGCCCAACGGGTCAAAGGACGGATACATCATCGTCCCTTCCCCAGGCCTCGCCTACTACCACCAAGCCCGCGTCGTAGGCGGCCGCCTCCTCATCGCCTGGTCCACCACGCAAGGCGAAGCCCCGGGCACTAACGTGATCGTCGCGGTCGACATGTCGAAGCCGCTGCAACCCCTGGTTCCGACTCCTGTCATCCCGACGTTCTCGTTCAACCACCCGGTGATAGTCGCGCCGTTTAAGGATCCGCAGGGTGCGACGGCCGCTCCGATGGAAGTCGTCGTCAACCAGAATCAGCAGACGAAGACGAGACCCGCCTTCGGTGCGGAGGACTCGATCCTGCAGGTCCTACCCGGACAGCTCCAAGGAGTATACAGTGAGAATACCGCTTCCCCGGAAACTCCGCTCACAATTGCGCAGGACCTCCGGACGCGACTGGTACTATGTCACGACGCGCAGTCTATCTGGACGCCGCCTCCAGGTCTACGTCCATACGACATACCATGCGTGGAACTGTACCTGCTTGTCGGCGAGTCGGCGCAGTCAGCGTATACCCGCTGGGTCCACAACGTCGACGCGGTCCTGAACGCCTGGCGGTACTCGACCATCGCCGTCGTCCCGATGTTCTACTGTGAGGGCGGAGCCCCTCCGAACGAGACGTTCACGGTCGCTCAGGTCTGCGACGCTCTTCAGTACCTCTCGCAGATCGTGAACTCGTCTTCCCGGATCACCGTGATCCTCCCGTTCGAATACCTTCGGGCGAACGGCATCACCGGACACCCGGAACTACAACAGGCATTTGACAATCTCGAAGCCGCTGCAAAGGCGGCTGGTCTCGCAACGCTTCCGCCGATCTCGTCAACCTTCAAGCAACTGAGGAGAGTGAAGATGCAACCGTTCTCCGGCTTCGTCAAGATCAACCAGTGGGGTGCTCCGGAGCTCTACTACACGGGCGTGAACCCGAACGACCCGTCGAAGGCCGTTTACTTCAACCGGCCGAACGAGCCGAATCAAGGCGGGCCGTGGGAGCTCATCAACTTCACTCCTCAGGGGAACCTGTGGGCGGCGAAGTATGACGCCGCAAGCGTCTGGCTCTCCATCCAGAACAACGGAACGCTGCAGAGCCGGCCTGGTGGAAACAACCCCGGCGCCTTCGAACTCTTCCAGATCCGTCAGGAAGACGACTCGCAGAGGATTATCCTCTACCGCGACGACCTGATCGGCTGCGAACTCGTGGTCGAGGTGAAGCAGTGATCACCTTCCCCAAGCTCATTCGCTACGGAGGATCGCCGACGCCGACGAACCCTCCGACGCGGGACGAAATCCTGAACCTGCAAGGGTCGTTCCAGGGGATCTGGTGCGATACCTCGTACAATCAACCCGGATCTCGTTGGCGAGGACGCACTCCACTCTTCGACCCGGCAATCGGCTGGTTCGCGCCGTCGGACCGTAAGGCCGCGTATACGGCGAAGCGAGCTGCGGGTGACAAGCTCGTTGTCCTCGCCGTTACCGGTCAGTACCACGAGAACGACCCGTCGAACTTCTACGAGCAGGTTCCTGGAAAGGACTTCTTCCGTTCCGGCCTGAACGAACTCGTCGACCTGATCCTCGAAGCCGTCCAGCAGGAGGGCATGCGTGGAGTCCAGCTCTGGTGCGGTGGAGACGGACTCGGCGACGGAGTGAACTACAACGACTTCGGCGGGATGACCTACGGCTGGCAATGGCTCATGAAGAACTTCCCTACGATCTACAAGGGGCTCGAGAGCGTGTCGCCGTGGATCATCTGGCAGGCCGGAGCGGATGGTGTGATCCCCGGATGGGCCGGACCCGAGAACAACTGGCATCGGGTGAATCAGTGGCTCACGTTCGCACGAGGGATCATCGGCGACGGTGGGCACCTCGGCACGTACGAGTCCAGTGGGTACTGGGCGTGGTCCGGAGAGACGAACGACTACTCCCACGACGAAGGGATGTTAGTCGATCAGATCTGCTTCGAGTTCCCGTATCCGATGGGACCGCCGACGTCGACTCCGCCGGCTGACTTCTGCAATCAGTCGGATGAAGTCCGCGGACCCTTCGACCAGGTCTGGCAGATCTCGAAGCGGGCACTCGGCCCGAACTGGAACCGGCCACCGGACGAACCCGTCTGCGACGACGGCGGGAAGTCGGGTGGAATTGGCCCCGGGAAGTACGGTCCGCGTTCGCTTCGCGGACAGGAGTACGACACGTACGGGCACGTTCGAAACTTCATCGCGGATGGCGTCACCCAGCAACGCCGTTCGTATCTTTCGCAAATCGGTTGGGGCCTTGTAGGTTAGGAGGACATGTGATTCACGTACAGAAGATCGAGGAGGGCCAGGACTCCGACGCGATGCTTCTCGGCAGCGTTCAGACCTGGCTCACGGGCATTCCCCAGCAGCGTCAGACGATCATCTCGATCGTGAAGACGTCGAAGGGGTACGTCACCGTCACGGAAGATCCCGAACCGCCGAAGGAGGGCTAGTGCTCACACTCTTGCTTCTTACGGTTCTGCAAACGGCGCCGACGTGCGACGCCTCGCTTCAGGCCCACGTGTATCACCCTCAGCGTCTGAAGCAACTGCAGGAGTGCGTTGCAGTGTCCGGGACGATCGTCGACGCGACGAAGGGCGTACACAAGAACGGGCTACGCCATGAAGCCGACGGGGATACCCACGGATGGCTGAAGGTCGACCCGCAGTTCGAGAACCTCCTCAACGACGGGAACAAGTCGTCGGAAGGCGGGAACCTCGTGTTCGAGATCGTTTGCATGTACTCCGTACACCAGGCCGATGCGAAGAGCGCTTGTAAGGGGTACAAGTCGAAGATCAAGGTTCCTCCGGTTGGGTCGCAGGTCGTTATCACGGGCGTGCTTGTCCAGGATCAAGAGCACGCCCAGTGGAACGAGATACATCCGGTAACGTCGATCACGGTGGTGAAGGCCGCAGCCGGCCTGTGGAAACACCGTCTCGAAAACGTCGCCTTAGGGGCAGTAGCCGTTACAATTATCGTAGCGTGCGTTTACAGCGGCAGTTGTGCCGGTCTCACTGGAGGATAGATGCTTACAAAGTTCCTGACGTCGCTCGGGTTCACTCGAGACTGGTTCGGGTGGTTGTGGCTCCGGATCATCTCCGCAGCCATGCTCATCGACAGCCTCGGACCGGATGTCGTCACCAACACCCTGAACTACATCGGCGTGCCATGTTCGCCGACTACGGTTCATCGCGTAATGTTCGCGGCGGTCGCTCTGTTGTGGATCGCCGGGAAGCAAGCACACAGCGGACTGAAGAGCTCTGCGGAGATGAACAGCGTTACCCCACCATCACAGAAGGAGACAAGAGTATGAAGATGCCTATTCGCACCCTCGTGTTCGTCGCTCTGGCGACTTTCGCCGTCAGCTGCACGAAGACGCCCCCGGTCGTCAACCCACCGGCTCCGGGCGTGCTCACGCCAGCGCAGGTCACGGAGATCCAGAAAGGGCTGGACTCTGTCCAGGCGATCGCCGAGCTCGTGTCGGTCGCGTATCCTCAGGTCGTGACGGCGAAGGACGTTCAGGTGATCAACAAGTTCCACGATGCGGCAACGACGACGTTGACGGCAGCCGCAAGTGGGTGGAAGACGACACTTGACACGGCTCTCGACCAGGTCATCGCGAACCTCTCAGCGAATGCGAAGCTGAAGTTGACACCGTACTTCAACGTCGTGAGAGCCGCGGTCGACAACTTCGTTCCGGGACTTCCGTGACGTTTCCTCCTGGAGCGCTCAGCGCAGACGTGATCGCCGCGGCGGTCCACCGAGACCTGGACTCCGCGCTCAACACGATCCCAGCGGGTCAGCATGGGGCGCTCTTGCTCCATGTTGACCTCGAATCCGGCAAGCCGACAGGAGGGTTCACCGTCGCAGAGAAAGTCGGGGACAACTGGGCAGTCGCGTTCGATGGGTCCGTAGGCCAGTCGAACGGTCACCTCGATCCAGCTGTGGGACTCGCGGTGAAGGGATCCTGGTAGACGAGCCGGAGGGCAGAAAGGTAGGTAGGGATGCCGGAGAACAAACGGAAACAGGGCGTGATCGCGATGTACAACCACCTCGCGTTCATCCACCTGTTCGAGCAGGAGTTCGCGAAGGACCCGAAGCTGACGCCAAACGGTCTTCGCGCGACTCTCTGGAACGCACACAAGGAGCGCATCGCGAAGGCGAAGGCGGCTCACGCCGACAAACAGAAGGGAGGAAAGTAGCCATGGGCATCCTCATCGTCTGGATGGAAGAGGCGGAGCAGGCAGCAGGCGTCTTCGGTGAAGCGCAGGCGAGACTGGCGGCCGCGGAGCAGGATCTCATCGACACGGCGTTCGCGGCAGGCGCGACGGTGCTCGGCGGGATCTATTACTTCTTCGGTCAGCAGAACGCGACTCCGCCGGCGAACTTCTTCGCTCCGGGGTTCATGCCGGTGTGCGTCGCGACGAGAGCCGACGGAAGCGTGGTGCCTCCGGGAGGAGGGGACGAGGATGACGACGTCCTCTTCGACTGGGACTACTACGACGACTGGTCGGATGATCCGGGCGGCGGACCTCCCGGAGTGTAGTTCGCGTTCGACGAGATCCTGTCGAGACTCGAAGAACTGACCGCTGGGAACCCTCGCTGCCCCGGTGAGGGAGGTTGGTGTCGACGATCGGCGGCAGGTAGGCGGGGAGGGCTGACAACCCTTCCCCGCCGATTTCTTCTAGGTGACATTAGCTCCCGGTCACCATCATACGATCACCCCCGTTCAGATCTCTTTTTCGTCGACGAGTCCACCCTGCCAATGGCCTCCGTCGTCGGTTGTCGTTCCGTCCCACCGTACGGTGTACCAGAAGGTGTTCGAGTGCAGGTTGTACGACGAGTCCTTGCGAACGCCGACGACGACGCCTCTCTTCCACCCCGTTCGCTCCGCGAAGTTGTTTCGGTTGACGATTGCTCGGGCGACACGGTCCCCGATCTGCCAGCGCTGCGTCTCACTCATACGAGGTCCTCACGGAGGAAGTGGTCGGCCATGGGCGAGATGAAAGAGCCGGTCGTCGTCCGTCCCTGATGCTCGATGAAGAGGATCTGATGCAGGAAGCGCTGTGGCTCCGCCTCCATCGCCGCTCGCCAGGCGTCGTTCAGGTTCTTGACGGAGGTCGTTGCTCCGTGCTCGTCCATCAGGTCGATAACGGAGCAAGGGCCGAATTCTCCAGCGGTGAAGCCGGTGATCATCATCGCATGGGAGAAGTATTCCTTCACCTTGATCCAGTCTTTCGACCGTTTGAGCGGGCGGTACATTCCGTTCTTCCGCTTGAGGATCAGGCCTTCACCACCCCGGGCGCGAATCTCCCGGAAGGCGTCGGTTGAGACTGGGTGCAACTGGGAGACGAAGACGATGTCTGACGGCATCGTGGAGGCGTGGCGGTGCAAGAGCGAACGTCTGTACGACTGATCGTAGTTCAGCGTGGTCTGTCGTCCTCCGGTCGACGTACACTCTTCCAGGATGTCGAAGGCTGCAAGCACGAGCTTGTCCTCGTTCTCGAGGGCTTTCGTATCCGTCGAGACGCCGCCAGGTACGAAGAACTCTCCGTCGATGAGAGCGGGTTTCCAGCCGCGGAGCCCTTCCTTGATCTGCTCCGGGATCCCGACTTCGTTCCCGACGCGGGACCACGCCGTCATCTTCGCGATGTCGATGATGCGGCGATGGCCGTTGTACTTCTCCTCCGCGAACCAGTCGTCCGACGAGAAGTCTTCGACGGTCTTGCCCTCCGGCATCCCGCTCGCGAGCATCGGCTGAACCGGACACATGTTGATGTTCAACGCCGTCTTCGAAATCTTCCCGCCGTTGAACTCGCGGATCATCTCTTTCGTGTGCTTGCACTCTCTCGGAGTCGCCTTCGAGTACTTATACCCCTTACACTCGTTCCCAGGGGTCATATCGCACTCGCTCGTCCCGTCTTCGTAGAGCGTACACGTGTAGAACGTGCCCGGACTACTCTTGCTCTCGAACTTCTGCGTCCGGCGTACCTTCCGCTGGATCTCCGTCATTCGGCCTCCTTAAGTCAGCTACGCTGACGCCAATCTTGCGTAGACGCTTGTACAGCGTCGTGTACGAGAGCCCCAGCGATTTCGCGACCGCGAGCACTCCCTTCTCCTTCACCTGAGCGACGATGTCTTCGGGCAGTCTCGCCGTCCGATTCGCTCCTCCACGTCCGCGGACCGCCGTCGCGCGTCGCCCCAGCGCCAGGCGGATCGTGTTCCGGCTTACGCCGAACCGCCCTGCCAAGTCGGCAATCGACAGCTTCTGCCGGTCGTACAGATCCGCCCACATCTCCTCCTCCGAGGCGAAGCCGAGGCGGGTCCAGGTCGTCGTCCAATCAATCACGGTTTCACCTCCGGAGCTTTCTCCCTCCAGTACCCACAGTCCCGGCACCTCCACCACGTTCCGTACACGTAATCGAACGTCCCCGACCAGCACCGGACGATGTTGAAGGCGGGTCCGAGTCGAAGAAGCTCCCTTCGATTCCGGCGGGCAACGATGATGACTGACGAGTGCTTCACTCCCACCCTTCGGGCATCAGGGTATACCTCTTTGACGCCGCATCCCACTCCACCAGCTTCGCTTCGCGCAAGGTTGTCATACATCGCTTGAAGTTCTCCACGTTCATCTTGTTCTTGTTGAGGCGGAGCAGAGCGACGTGTTCCAACGTGCCGCCAGCGTCCCGCAGCTGCCGGAGAATTCGTCCCTGGTCGATCCCCTGCGACGTCTCCGTCATTTCGTCGAAGGTGTTCGGAAGGTAGGTTTCCAGCCACTCGAGGATCTTGTCCGCGAGGATGAGATCCGTGTCGCTGATCTCGAGAGCGTCGATGTCCGCAGCCGTCCGCATGATCATCGCCAGACGAATGATGTGGTCCGGCTTACGCTCGTGATACCCCGCGAACTGCTTATCTCCTCGCAGCGCCGGCCTCGTCTGATACCAGTGCATATACCAGTCATGAGCGGCTTTGGAGAACTTGAAGACCCCCTTCTTCCGCTTCATGCGGCTCAGGGCAGCCGTCAGCTCCTTCCTCTTCTCATCCGACATCGTCGGCGGAAGCGGGAATACCCGTGCCGTACTCTCCTGGACAACGAAGAGGAAGCGCGACATGAACCCGCCGCCAAACGCGTCCTTCGGAATCGCCGTCTGAATCCAGTCGAGTGTACTGCAGACGACGACGCTGAGTGCGACGTTGTTGAGTGACATCTCACCGCGACCGACTGTCCGGGAGGACCACGTTTTCGGGCAGTCGAGCAAGCTCGTCAGCAAGGGAATCATCCCTTCCTGGTACTTCTGCTTCCCGAGGAAGACAGCAAGCTCCGGAGCGTAGACGAGGCCGACAGCGTTCGTCGAAGACTTCAACGCGTCGACGAGGGCCTCAGGCGTCGCCTTGTCCGCGAGAAGGGTTCCTCCCGTCTTCTGGTACAGCTTGATCGCTAGGTTGCAGGCGCTCGTCTTTCGGCAGCGCCCGCTCGGTGCGATGATCATCACGCACATGTTCGGGAAGACTTCGTACGCTCCTTTGTCGAAGGCGACGTTCCGTCCCAACGTCGCACCAATGACAGCGCAACCCGCGAAGAAGTGGAACACCGTCGGCGGCTCGGTTTGTCGGGTCCACTCGATATAATCCGCAATCCATCCGCTTCGCGGGACGAGTGCGTCGAACTCCGTCCGTTTGTCAATCCGCTTGAGGGCGAGGTCGACGTCCTCCACTGTCTTGCCGAAGGCTTGCGCCACAGCACTGATGACAGACGCCGGCTGCTTCGCCCTAGGCAGTTCCAGAATCCACTTACATACGTCCGCAAAGAGATCCTCCGTCGCCGCTTTCTTCGGAAGTTTGTGCAAGAGCCGCATCAAGCGACTCAGCTTCTGCCCGGCTGTCTTCGGCTCCGTTCCGAGCTCGCTTAGTCGGAGCGCCTGGGGGATTCGTGTCATGCTTCTCCGTTACACACCTTCTTCAGGAACATCGTGTTCTCGTACGCCAGATCCTTCTGCTCCTGCGTAACCTCCTCGATTTCCAGGAGCTCCTTCTGCGGAATCGACTTCCTCACATCCTCGAGGTCCTCAAGCCTCTTCCCGAGCATCGCCCACTTGAACGCTTTCCCCGTGTCGACGGACCACGTCACGCTAGTGTGTTGGTGCGAAGCCGCTGCAAAGTGACGGAGCTCGTCGAGGGTGTTCACGCCGAGAAGGTGAATCCGGCGGAAGTGCGTCATCGCTTCCTGATGCTCCAGAAACCACCGGAGACGCGGTAGGCGGAATGGGAGAAGGAGCATGCTCGTGGTCTCGTAGTACGTCTCCAGCGCGATCTGACGGTCGATCGAGTCCTCTCCGCACATAACGCCGACGACGGCGATTCCCGTCTCGGAGAAGAGTCTCCGTGCACGTTGGAACTGATACGTGTTCCAGGAGGTGTCGCCGAGCCGATCCGGAGGGATGACGTAGTCGGCTCGGCACCGCGCTGCAGCATCCTTCAGCTTCTCGATCGGCAACGCCTCACCGAGTTCGTGCATGGAGTTGTCCAGGATCAGCGTACGATCCCGATGCCTGTTCTTCAGGCGGAGCGCGTACGTCGCGTCGTCCAGGACCTTGTGGGCTAGCACGAAGTCGAGATCCGCCCACGAGCTCAGATGCCAGTGGGCAACTGGGATTTCCGTCGCAAGCTGGATCACTTCGCCTCCTTCGGCTTGAAGAGCGAGATCGTGTCCGTTCCGGCGGACAGGAACTCGTATACAGCCAGGGCTTCCCGTCGTGGGTCGGATCCGAGGGCGGCTTGCAGGGCGATCCGTGCGAGCGGCGGGAGTACACGATCCATCTTGTAGACGACGTGTGTCTTCCCGTTGCGGCTCCGCCAGCCGTCGTGCAGCTGAAGCTGAAAGCGTTCGCCGATGATCGAGCGGGCTCCGACTCCAGAGAGGTCGACGAAGTCTCCGAAGTTGATCTCGTCGAAGTCACAGAGGAGTTCGTCGTCCGCTCCCTTGTAGAGCGTGCACCCGACTGCTTCAGCAATCGCCTTCAGGTCTTCGAGGCTGTTCACCTTGTACCCTTTCCCCTTCTCGAACTTGTCGACTGTGTCCACGTATCCCTCCTTAAGCGGCAATGCCAAGGTACTTCTCCAGTTCATCACGCTGCTTGATCTTCTCCGGGTTCTTCGACTTGCACATCGCCCAGTCGGTACCAGCGTGAAGGTCCGCAGGGCAGAACCAGCCGTTCGGGTAGTGCTTCCGTACGTTCTCCGGGTGGTCGCTGAAGTTGACGATCAGGTCCCAAGGCTGTTGCATGACCGTCTTGATGCAGAGGGCGGCTTCCTTGACGACATCTTTGTGACAGTGGACGACGACTTCGTCGTGGACCGTTAAGACGAGATCCGCACCCTTCGGCAGCTGTTGGTCGAGCTGGATGACTTCTTCGTACATCATATCGGCTGCAGTCGATGACGGAGGGAAGTTGTAGATCTCCGTGATCTCCCTGGTATACCACCAACGGCGCCTCATGAACGGATTGGCCAGGTACTGCTGCTTCTTCACGAGCTCCGGGAGACGCTCACGCCACTCGCCGAAGACCTTGAACCGTGCGAAGAAGTTCCGGATGAACGTTTCGACGTCGTTGAATGGGAGGTTATTCCCAGCCGCAATGCTAGCCGCTCCCCGACCGTAAGCGAGGCCGTAAACGATGAACTTCGTGAGGTCGCGCTGGGCTTTCGTGACCGACGAAATCGGGACGCCGAACGCCTCAGCATACGATGCTTTGTGTATGTCAGCCCCGCTCGCGAGTAGCTCCAAGCCCACAGGGTCGCCAGACAGCACCATCGAGTTGCGCCATTCAATCTGAGAGGAGTCGGCGCTGAGGAGAACGTAGTCATCAGAGTCCGGGATCCACATATCCCGCATCTGCTCGGGCACGTTTTGAGCGTTCGGGTCCCAACCGTTGAATCGGCCATTGGCTGCCTTACTCACTCCGAATTTGGGGTGCAAGCGTCCGAGCTCGAGGCCACGTCGGACGTATGTACTGTTCATCTTGTCCATGTGACGGATGTTCACGATGGACATCAGGATCGCGTTCTCGGGAGCGATCTGCGAGAGCCGTTCGATGGCGTCTTTGTCAGTCGTCGGGACTCGTCCCCGCTTCTTGTCGATCTTGTACTGGACGGGTAGGCCGAGCTTGTCGTAGAGTAGGGCCTTCAGCTGTTGGGGAGAATTCAGGTTGAGGAAGGGATCGCCGAGTCCCTCCTTCAAGACCTGTTCTTGTCGTCGGGCTTCCCGCTCGAGGACGATGCTCCAGCGGGCAGCACGGTCTTCGTGGATCCGAACGCCTCGCGTGGTCATCTTGCGGAGGGGCCTGTGCACGGGAAGTACATGCTTGTAGTATAGGTCGTACATCCCGTACGAGATCAGCTCCTGCTTCAGGCCCTGAGGGCCGTAGGCCGAACGGTCCGTCGCGATCACGTCAAAGCCACAGACTCCGCGCTTGTCGTTGCGATAGTTTTCCTTCGACTTCCAGTATTCGAGGTCTGTGTAATTCGACGCGATAAACGCGAGGTCTTTTTCCGTGCCCCGCGCTCCAGCATAGGACCCTGAGTTCTGTGACGATACACTCACCTGTCCATAGGAGCTGTTGCACAGGTGCATCACGACCATCGTGTCGAAGATACGTTCGTCCCACCTTACCTTTCGCCCCTTCGCTTCCGCGTACGGGATGTCGAAGTAGAGTATGTTCTGACCGCAGATCTCGATGTCAGGGTCTGCAAAAACCTCATCGAAGAGCTGCTGAGCACCAAGGGTCCAATCGTACACGAAAGCTTTCTCTGGCTCCCCGACAAAACCGCACATTTCAATACCACTGGAGTCCGGTTCGAGACCAGTAGTTTCGAAGTCGAACGTGATGGCTCCCCGTCTTCGAGCAGCACTGAGCAGAGTCTCTCGAGTTCCCCCAAGGCTTGCCTGTCGGTCAACGACGAACGGTATACGACGGATTTCCGGATACGAGCTCTCAACTTTCGCGCGCGCCAGGTCGTGGACGGCGAAGGCCCAGTTGTGCTGGCTCCGCATGATAAAGGCGGGGTGCCAGGTTGGGAAGACTTTGTAGCGCTCGGGCCGAACATCCTGTACAGCTCCTCCGCCGACTTCCCGATCACTAGGCTGGAGACTTGGTGAGGATCCTTCAGCAGTTGCTCCTGGATTCGCTGGTACAGCTCCTCCGCTCCCTTGCGATCGAGATGCATCGGAGGCTCCGGGAAGTTGCCGTCGCGGTCCGGAGGTAGGGACTCCTCGGTAGATCCCGATCTTCTTCTTGCCCGTGAGGGTTTCGAGCGCGGTGTCCCCCGCGGCGATGATGACGTTCGGGTCGACATCTTCGAGCTCCTCTAGGAGGAAGTGCGCGCAGCACGCGATTTCGTATTGCGTCGGCTTGCGGTTACCCGGCGGTCTGCACCGCACGCAGTTGGAGGTAAAAAGATGTACGTCCTTGTGCAGTCCGGCGTGTGCAAGCAGAGCGTTGCGGATGCGCCCCGAACCTCCAACAAACGGAGCCATCCTCTCAGGTCGAAATCCGACGGTACTCGTGACAGGCTCACCGTCGCCGCGTACACGGAGGACGACTTGCATGTTCGCGCGGGCGAACCCGTGCTTGTCCTCGTTGAACCAGATCGGCGTGTCAACTTCTTCGGCACCAGGTCCCTCCCCTAGGTAGAAGATACTTGCGTTGCGATTCCCGTGACCCTTGACCATCCCCGGTTCTTTGAACAGGGTGCATCGCCGACACTCATCCGGTTTCCCGAACGGATTGTCCTCGACTGGGTCGACCTCGACTCTTGCATTCTGGACAATGTCCTCGCTCATGCTCCGGCGCTCCGAACAGCGTTGAGGATGTCGTCCCGTGTGTACCCGAGTTCCACGAGAGCTTCGTCGAACGTCTCGAGCGTGCAGGCGTGGCCGTTCATCACGGTCGAGAGCAGGCCTTTGTCGTAGTCCGGAGGAACGTCGACCTCGTGAATCTGCGGCGAGGAACCTCCACGGGTGAAGGACCAGACGGTTGCAGTGAAGTCGGGATGCTCCCAGACGTCGGCCTGAGTCCCGATGTATTTGTACGAACGGTAGACGGCGAGAGTATGCCAGCGTTCCATGTTACACCTGCCCCACGATATGGAGGAATTCCATGCGGGCAGCCGGGTTCAGCAGGAAGACGCCTTTCATCACGTCCGTGACGACGTCTCCATCGGACTCGACTCCGCGGAAGCGCATGCACCCGTGAACCCCGGAGAGGATGACGCCGACGCCCTTCGGCTCCAGGACACGGTCAAGGGATTCGGCGACGGCAGCAGCGAGGTCCTCCTGGAGCATCGGCTGCCAGAGTTGCTCTTCGACGACGCGGGCGAGCTTGGAGATCCCCAGCGTCTTCTTGTGGGGGATGTACCCGACGAAGCACTTGATCTCGACGGGCTGAAGGTGGTGCGGGCAGATCGCGACGACCTTGTGGTTGCGAAGGACGACGAGGTCCGAGCTCCGTGAAGGGAACGTCGCCCAGTTGTTCGGCTGGGGTGTCAGCATCTCGGAGAACATTCGCGCTACGCGCTCCGGCGTTCCTACGTAGTTCGGGTCTTTCAAGTCGCAGCCCATTCCTTCGAGGAGGGTGCGAACGCCCTTAGCCATCTTCACGATGTCGCGGTGAGGCGGGTGCGGATTATCAGTTGCACGACGATTACGCATCGAGGGGTTCCTTTCGGGCGACGGCGCGGATATCTTCTCCGCGAACTTCGATCTCGAGGATGTGGAATTCGGAGAGCCAGCTCGCGAGATCGGTTGCGCTGACGTTCCGGTAGAACTCGTTCTCTCGAAGGCCTCCGCCGTTGAAGGCGCTGTGCGGAGCACGTGCGAGGCCAGCTGCAGTAACGATGAAGTAACCTCCGGGTTTGAGAATCCTGAACACATTGTGACATATGGCTTCTGCGAGGGGCGTGTGCTCGAAGACCTCGCAGCAGACGATGACTTCGGGAGGGGTCGGCGGTGTGTACGTGCTACCGCAGGCGACGGTGTCGACGTAGGCGCCTGGGAGGATATCAATCCCATACGTCGTCGTGAAGAGGTCTCGGATCGTCCCGTTGATGAGGCGGGAGCCGATTTCGAGCATCGGGAGGTAGCGGAGCTTGTACCGTTGGACGGACGCGTGGACGTAGTCATATGCTGCTGGATGCATGATTACTCCGGGACGACGGACGGAGCGTCGTCGAACTGAATAGTGACAATTGCGGTCTCCGACTCTTCGGACGTGTCCAACTCGACGACCTTACAATCCCACGAGAGGATATGCTTCCGGGAGAGTGCCCTCGCGAACATGACGAGGTCTTCCGCTGCGTCCGGCTCATCTCGGTGGAGTACGACTTGGATTCGAGGCCCGCGAGTCATTTCGTCTCCTTGACGTTCGGCGGGAGGAGCATGGCGTTTAGTGTGTTCTCCCGCAGCGTCAGAATGTAGGCGTTTGTATAAAGGTACCATGTATCGGTCTTCGGGTCGTAGACGGAAAGTCCCGGAGCCGTCTCTCCGTTGATCCGGATCGAGCCTCCAGGCCGACGGAAGTGGAGAGCCGTCTCGAGGAGAGTCGACTCTGGTCCGATCGGTGGGACGCGCCCCGGGTACATCATGGATGGCAAGCTCCTTCGCATCCGATGTGCAAGCACTTCGGGCACGTCGGAGAGGTTTCGATAAAGCGTTCAGGAGCACGGAACTGTCGACCGTGACGCCGAGCTGCACGGAGTTCGAGGTACCAGATCGCCGAGCGAAGGTGTTGAAGTACCTGCTCGTTCGTCGGGTCTGGAACTTGACCGTTGACGTACTGGACTCGGTCGATCAGAGCTCGGAGGACCTCTTGCATCGTCGTCCCGGCGTGGTGCCCGACGTTACCGGGGTAGTTCTCTCCCTCGCGCTTGACGAAGACGAGTGTATCCCACCCCTTGTCCTGAGGACCGTCGAGGTACTGAAGCTGGTACGCGTGACCTGGGTCGAGGACCTTCATGGCTTCACCCGGACGACTACGCGAAGCGGCTTCCAGACTTCAAGACCGCCTCCGCGTCGAAGACACTCGAGTCGGGCTTCATGTTCCGCCCAGTAGAGCTGAAGGTTCGAGTCTCCCTGATGCCAGCTGGCGGAAGGGATGTGGTAGATCGTCCACATGATCTTGGTGTCTTCCACTACTGCACCTTCAGGATCTTATGCAGTTGAGTGGAGATCCTCAACTGCGGGTATTCCCGGAGGAGGTCGAGGACGTACATGAGGTTGTTCTTGTCGATCTCGACCTTCCCGTTCCGGGGTTGGAGGAAGACGGTTTTGCCAGCGTCCGCCCAGCGGAGGGCGTCGGTGATGTCAGGCCACCGCTTGAGCTGGCCGTCGCACTCTGCGAACGGTTGAATCGCCCAGTGTGAAGGAACCTTCGGATTGATGTCCCCGAGGCCGGGGACGATGACCTTGACTTCGTCGGCAGACATGACGACCTCTTCGAGGAAGCCGGGCTTCGGGCTGACGCAGGTCCAGAGCATTGAGGACTGGATACCGAGTTCGCCGAAGGGTCGTTTCTTCGTGCCGGACGTTTCGATGTGGACCATCACGCCGAGCTGGATGAACGCTTTGATCAGGTTCTCGAGGTCCTGGTCGAATGGCTCGCCGCCAGTGAAGCAGACGTGGTCGTAGCGGGGGCGACGCACGACGTATTCGATGAGTTCGTGATCGGAGAATTCGCCACCTCCCCGCCAGTTCAGTATCGTGTCGAAGTCGGTATCGCAGTGCTGGCAGATGGTCTTCCCGACGCTGCATCCGACGAACCGGATGAAAGCCATCGGGGTTCCCGTGTAGATCCCTTCGCCCTGAGGGCTCTTAAACTTCTCGGCGATTCGGTATGTCATGATGCTCCAATCGTGAACGTGTTCGTCCGAGGCGTCGTGCGTCGTATGCTGCACGCATTCCACCTCGCCAGATTCGGATAACGGCTTCCGTCGTACCGTAGGTCCGTTCGAGTTCGTAGAACTTCTGCGTAAGCGCCTCGCGCCACCGAAGGTAGCCGTTAGCCTTACGCCTCTCAAACTTCCCGCGCGGCACGGCTAGTTCGCGATGGCAGAGCCGTTAGGAGTCTCCCAGACGCGAACACCTTCGACGACTGGGTCGAACACGCCGAGCGCTGGGAATTCGACGCGGAGTAGGCGGAGGAGTTCTGCCGCGATGTTTTCCGCGGTCGGCATGAACGGGACGCAGACGATTCCGACGATTTCGTTCGGAAGGATGCGAACCGCCCCTGCGAGCGGATCCTCGTTGTAGAGCATCGTCTTGTGGTCCCACTCGTCGTCAACGATCTTCTTGAGCGCGTTCTTCAGCTCGTAGAAGTCGACGACCATTCCCGTCGCAGGCCCTTCCTTCTGGATGGGTCCGGTCAGGTGGATCTCCGCGACGTAGCGGTGACCGTGGAGCCTTCGGCACTTGCCCTGGTGCAGTGGGAGGCGATGCCCCATGTCCCATTCGTGACGGTAGACCAGACGGCTCATGATGCCTTCTCCTTCGCTGAGAGCAGACGACGAAGCTTGTCGTCGAGGTCGGTTGTCGCCTGCGTGATCGCGAGGCGGATGTCATCCTTGTGCTTCTCGAGGAATTGTGCCCCGAGCGGTGAGCATTCGTTGACGAGGATTGTAACGTCGACTCCCGTCCCCATCACGTATCGTTGTGCTTTCATTTCGAGCCTCCATTCGGCGCCGTACGCAGTCGCCTGAGGAGTGCGACGTAGTCGACGTAGTTGTGAATGTCTACGACAGTATCATCAAACGACTCTCCGACCGTAGCCGGGTCCGCGTCGACGAGGGAGATCAACCTCATGAACTTGTCCGAGAGACGGACGAGAATCCCGTGTTCCGCAGTCGGTGTGATCCCGAGGAGCTTGCACACTTGCAGGTTGAAGAGGGTGTCCCCATCCATCTGTTGCTTGCGATTATAGTCATGCCCCTTCGACTTGATCAGGGCCGTCGACCTCTCGTACATCTCCTGCCTGAACTTCACTACTTCGTCAATTGTCGGCATGGTGACCTCGTGCGTAGTTTATTAAGCCGCTGCAACTCTCTAGAGACGGCACCTGATGGCTTTCGCCGTTATGTCAGGTCGTTGGGGAATGTCCCTCTTGTATCTGACGGTGCCGTCTCTACAAAGTGCCGGGGAGTAACGCCCCCCGGCTTCACGCTGATGACCATTCCGAGCCTCGCTAAAGTCCAGCTAGCGCTCCGACATCATCAGAGCTTGACGCCTACGCCTCGATCGCCTGGTAGCGACCGATGCGGTTGCGCTCCGGATACGTCTTCCCGGTCGCCTCGTCCTTCCGCTCCTTCTCGATGCCGACGACCGCGGCGACTTCACGCTGAAGCAGCTGGTCGCTGTCCTCGAGAACGTAGTCGGCGTCTTCGCCCGACGCTTCGAGCAGCTGGCGCGTGCGGAACGCACCATCACCCGTGAGCATGAGGTTGTCGAAGACCTTCCGACCGACGAACTCCTCGGCCTCGGCGGGACCGAAGACGGTGAGCGTGCACTCGATCATCGGAGTCTTCTTCTCCTTCGACTCCTTGTACACGGCCTTGTCGACGCGCAGGTGGTACACGCCTTCCGGGATCGGCTTTCCGCCTTCCGGGAGGTCGCCGACGCGCTGCTGATGCTGCTGAGGAATCTGAACCATGTCTACTTCTTCTCCTGTGCTTGCTGCACTGCGGGCTTGTTACCCGCCTGTGGTTTCTCCGGTACGAGGGCGGTGTACGCCGAACGATCCCCGGTCATGTACCGGATGAGTGCCGGGATGTCGTTGTTACACTCGCGAGGAAGTGGAGGGAAGCCTGACGGCGTCCTCACTCCGCACGGTGTGTTACCTTCGGCTTGCGTAATCATCCGGTACCTGCCGGCGACTACGCGGAGCCGAATCGTTGCGTCGGGCCAACCTGGGACTTCTCGCGGGAGTTTCTGGCCAGGGAGCTCCGGAGCGGCGAAGAACGGAATTTCTTCCCCGTTACCGAAGATCCCCTCACGGGCGATGACGTACACGTGACCGTGGAGAGCGAACAGTTCCTTGTACAGCTGTCGCCCCTTTTCTGCGAGGTATCCGTACGCGGAGCGAGGGTCTTTGGAGCTGGCCGGCGTAGCCAGGTCTCCCCAACCCTTGATCTCGACGAAGCGATCGAGAGGCCAGTCTCCCCACTGGGTGATGCTGTCGAGAACGGCCATACCGAATTCGGTCTGCTCGTACTCGATCTTCCCAGGTTTGCGCTGCATCTCTTTCAGGACTTCGATGATCTCCGCGTGGCTGGTCACCTTGATGAATGCGATCGGTGAGGACGCCAACGAGAGCAGACCGGAGGTTTCGCCGAGCTCTGTTGCGATGATGACCGGGTTCAAGCCGGCTTCGTGACACCGTTCGACTGAACGAGTCTTCCCTCCACGGGCAGGGCCGTAACCGAGTATCGTCGCGTAGCTCGCCTTCAGCTCGTTTGTTCGCTGAAGCCTGGGGAGGCTCCCCTTCGTTGTAACTCCGGTTGCCATGCGTTAGCCCTCCGACCCGGACGAGCCTTCGTTGCCTTCGGCGTTCTCGTCCTCGACGTCGGCCTCGTCTTCTTCCAGACCGTCGACGAAGTCCTTGAGGGCTTCGCCCGCGGGCCCGAAGTCGACGTTGCCGTCCGCGTCGGTGCCGCCCGCTTCCACGAACTCGGGGGACTCGACGTACGCTTTCACTTCCTGGAGCAGTTCTTCTCTGGTCATTTGACTCCTCTGAACTATACGGTTAGCGAACACGAGTGAGACGCTGTCCTCTCCTTTCCCAAGCGATGCGGGCCGGGCTGTAGTCGGAGACGTCGCGGTGGTCCTGCAGACGCCATTCGATGTAGGCTCGGGCTAGCTCTCGCTTGATGAGATCCGGGTAGATGGATCCAGGGATCATCGGCTTGTGACCGACGCGGTCCCAGGGGTAGGCGTCGTCGTTGTGTCGAGCGAGGAGCTCCATGAGACCTTCAGGCGACACGGGTGAACTCCTCGATGAGCTTCGTGTGGGCATCGTCGACGTAGTCGGGCTCGCGTTTGTCGTAGAGCCTGCGGCGGATCGGCGTGTCTTTCAGACAGACGTCACGGTAGGGACAAGTGCCGTACCGGAAGCAGTTGTCCGTGTTCTTGTAGAAGACGGTCTTCCAGTCTTCGCCGGCTGCAACGCGACGGAGTCGCTCACGGAGCTCGTCGCAGAGCTCGATGAATTCAGCTTCGAACTCACGAAGCTCGTCGACCGACCGGGTGAACATCTCACGCAGGAACTGAGGGACGATCGTCTTGACGAGGACGTCGATGATCGCTCCACGAATGAAGACCGGGTCGGCGTTCGGATCCCGCTTGCGGGCTTGCTCCGTGAGGTACTTCGTCAGCCCGTAGATGTACGACGAGAGCTGGTCGTCGAGCTCGTACTTCAGGAGATCCCTCGGATCGTTCCGGCCTGCCGTCTTATAGTCGACGATGTAGAGCCCGCCTTTCGCCGTCGACAGGTTGTCTGTACGTCCGCGAAGGTAGGCGCCGGAATCGTCCGGGCCGACGGCAACGAGGAACTCGATCTCCTGGTTCAGAGGTTTCCAGACTTCGTCGGTGTCGGAGTAGTGCTTGATGTACGCGAGCAGAACGCGGGAGACGACCTCTTCGGCTTCAGGAAGCGACTTGTCCTCGAACGCGGTGTGGACTGTCTTCTTCAGCGACTTCCGGAGCGTCTGGATCGCGACATGGAGAGCCTGCTCCTGTGGTGATAGCGAGGCAATCTCACAGAGGGTGTCGTACTCATCCTGCTTCTCCGGGTCCGTAGGTGGTGTAGGAAAATCATGCTTAATATCGATCCCGCCAGCGTGGAAAGTAGCAAGGCCGGCATGAACGGCGGTACCAATCTCCAGAACGGAACGCTTACCAGGAGGAACAAGCTGTGGTAGCGAACGAAGGATGTCATCGGAAACCTCCGGGTTGAGGGCTTTCAGGATGTCGATGTACATCCCAAGCCGTTGCCAGGCGAAGTAGCGCTTGCAGTTGCGGAAGGCTTTCGCCGACGATTGGTTGAGGACGATCGGAAACTTCTTTACGTGATCGATCACTTGACCTCCGGTTCGTCGAGAAGACCGCTGTGAGCTTCGCAGAGGCCGGTGGTCTGGACGACTTCTCCGCGACAGTCTTCGTTGTTGTAGAAGCACGTGCTAACGCCGTCACCCGGAGGAAGCGGCTCCGGGTGAGGCTTGTCCTTCCCGGTAATCTCCGAAACCGCATCCCGGACCCGACCATTCATCGGACGCACCAATCCCTGGAGAGGGACTTTGGTCACGCCATCTTTGCCGCGGAGCATGATGGATGCTTTGATCATGCCGCCGAATCTCCGGAGTTGTAACCATCCCGCACTTCCTGCTAGGAGGTACGTGCCGATGAGGGTCGGGTCCGAGATGAAGTCCGTGTCGAACGAGGGAGGATCGTCCCGAGGCCAGAGTTCTTCTTGCAGAGGAGGCGTGCTCGGTTCGGGTGTGTCGTCTTCCTGGTAGGCTAGGCCCGTGAGGGCGATCGCCGAGAGGCCGGCGGTGACATGGTCGATGTGAAGGTCGCACTCCAGGAAGCGGGCGGCAATCTGGCGTTCGCGGTAGCCGGTCCAGTGGTTGATCAGCCAGAGGAGGTATTCGCGAGCCTCCTCCGCGTTCCATCGTGCCGGGATAATGTGGACGCCGTACTGACGGAAGAGGGACGTTGCATCCTTCGGCGGTGCGAAGAACACGGTAAAGGCTGCGTCCTCGTCCTGACGGGGTTCGAGCCTCATCCAGAGACCGGGCATGTCCGATGACTCGACCCAGAGGTCGGCACGCGAGCGCAAGTGCATGAGAAGAGCCTCGTACTCCCACCAACACAGGTGGAGAACGTCAGTCGACGCTGGCGCGGTAGAACCTGGCGTCTTCTGCGATTTCTCGTTCATCGGTGTCTCCGTTGTCCTTGCACCACTCGAGGTATTCCTCCTTCGTCGCGGGGCCGAGGACGACGCCAACGACTTCCGCTCCGTCTCTGTCTCGAACGATCACGACGTGGGTCCCTGGCTTGATATCATCAAACGACCCGAAGATCACTTCCGCCCTCCCCGAAGCATTACTCTCAACTCCGCATGCGTCAACTCGTACGACTCGACCCGGATGTTCACTTCCGCCGGTCGCATTGGAGGTCTTGCGGGTCTAGTGCGAAGCCGCTGCAAGAGCTTCTCGTACATCCGTGTATGCGCCGCACGAGCATCAACCCTCGCTTTGATCCGGTCCTGGCGGATCGTAGCTTCCGATTTTATCGTAACGCTCGTTGGTAGCTTCACGGATCGTACACCCGCACTTAAACCTAGGGATGAGGTGCTTCGTGCAAACGCCACACTGGAAGTGGCCCGGAGCGCCTGCACGTTTGCAAGCGATCCGGTCCTGACAGTCGCAGTGTCCCGACGTTCCGCACCAGTTGCACGTCACGCCGCGTACTTCGTCGGATCGACGTCGAATGCTTCGGCCATCGCTTCCTTGCGTTCGACGCACGTCCCGCACTTGCCGCAGTGGATGAACATGCCGGTCTCGAACTGCGGGTCGTAGCAGGACCAGGTGAGCTCGACGGGCACGCGAAGGCCCTTGGCCCGCTTGGCGATATCGCCCTTGGTGATCGTGCCGAACGGGGCGTAGAGTGTGACGCGACCGTCCGTCGCCTTGAAGAGCGTCTGAGCGCAGCTCTCGTAGAATTCCGGGCGGCAGTCCGGGTAGATCGTGTGGTCACCTGCGTGAGCGGCGTACGCGACGACTTCCGCACCGATCGTCTCCGCGAGGGCGCCGGCCATCGCCAGCAGCATCATGTTGCGGTTCGGGACGATCGTCGTCTTCATGTTCTCCGCGGCGTAGTGGCCGTGCGGGACGTCGACCTTCGCTCCGACCTGGGAGCTCTGAGCCCCGGCGAAGAGCGGGCCGAATGCGGCTGACAGGTTCAGCTGCTTGAAAGGAATGTTAGCAACCGCGCAGATGACCTGGGCCTTCGTCATCTCGATCGCGTGTCGCTGTCCGTAGTCGACGATGAGGGCGGTCGGTTCGAAGCCCTCGAACTTGAGTTGGTAGAGGAGGGTGGTTGAGTCGAGACCACCGCTCAAGAGACTGACTGCGCGCCTGCTCATCTGTGAATGCTCCTTGTAGATCAAAGCCTTCGTCAGCTCAACAAGAAAGGGGCGGTGAAGCCCCTTCCCTGTCGCCATGTGCTACGCCGTCGGCTGTTCGGCGGGTGCCGCTGCCGGCTCGCCGGTCTTCGGGTCGAGCCCGAGCTCCGCCGCGCGGGCGAGAATCGCCTTGATGGACGCCTGGCGCTTCTGGTGGTACTCCTTCATCCGCGCCTTGACTTCCGGCTTCTGGTGGTAGGCCTTCATCTTGGCCTTCACCTCGGGCTTCGCGAGCCGCGCCTTGTTGTACGCGGTGCGCTTCGCACGCTTCTCGTCGTACGCCGCCTTCTGCTCGTCGGTGAGCGCTGCGTACTCCTCCGCCGTGAGCGCCTTCTGGTACTGGTGGGGCTTGCCCTTCTGGCGCTCCTTCTGCTTGGCCTTGTCCGCGTTGATCTTCGCGAGCTGGGCCTTCACGTCGTCCACGCTCAGG
>Ga0070713_100000272_pt1 | contig 34036 bp, 25 predicted proteins | sample LARL82metaG_FD_65465 | JGI IMG/M metagenome (GOLD analysis project Ga0070713, IMG submission 65465) | Corn, switchgrass and miscanthus rhizosphere microbial communities from Kellogg Biological Station, Michigan, USA - LAR L8-2 metaG | ecosystem: Host-associated > Plants > Roots > Rhizosphere ... | reverse complement strand
CATCGGCCAGCTCAAAGTAGCTCAGGTTCAATCCCAGGTAACCCAGGTTCATGAGTCCGTCACGCATATTTATTCTTCGGCCGGTTGCGACCACGCTGCTCATGGTTGGCGTGCTTCTGGTCGGCTGGGTTGCGTTTATGCAATTGCCTGTCTCGGCCTTGCCCGAGGTGGACTACCCGACCATTCAAGTAGTCACGTTCTACCCTGGCGCCGACCCAGACGTGATGGCTTCTTCCGTCACCTCCCCGCTGGAGCGACAGTTCGGTCAGGTTCCAGGGCTGAGCCAGATGACCTCCACCAGTTCGTTTGGCAGTTCGGTCATCACCCTCCAATTCGGGCTTGATCAGAACATCGACGTCGAAGAGCAGCAGGTGCAGGCCGCGATCAATTCCGGCTCAACCTACCTGCCGACGGACCTGCCCAATCCTCCGATCTACAACAAGGTCAATCCCGCCGACGCGCCGATTCTCACGTTGGCTCTGACTTCCGATTCGTTGCCTCTATCGAAGGTCGAAGATCTCGCGGATACTTCGCTGGCGCAAAAAATTTCGCAATTGCCTGGCGTTGGACTGGTGTCGATCAGCGGCGGTCAGAAGCCGGCCGTGCGCATTCAAGCCAACCCGACTGCCCTGGCTTCGTATGGACTGAGCCTTGAGGACCTTCGTGCTTCGTTGGCTCAAGCCAATGTGGATCAAGCCAAGGGTGTGATCGATGGCTCGCGGCAGTCCTACACGATTGGGGCGAACGACCAGCTTTTTTCCAGCGAGCAATATAAGCCGATCATCATCGCGTATCGCAACAACTCGCCGGTGCGGTTAAGCGATGTCGCCAACGTCATTGACGGAACGGAAAATAATCGGCTCGCAGCATGGATGAACCTGACGCCGGCGGTGATCGTCAACATCCAGCGCCAGCCCGGCGCGAACATCATCAGCGTCGTCGACCGCATCAAGAAGCTACTGCCGCAGTTGCAGGCTTCCCTGCCGATGGCAGTCAAGGTGCAGATTCTCACCGACCGAACGACGACCATTCGAGCATCCGTCAAGGACGTTGAATTTGAATTGATGTTGGCGATCGCCTTAGTGGTTTTGGTCGTATTTCTGTTTCTGCGGAATCTAGCCGCGACCGTAATTCCCAGCGTTGCCGTGCCGCTCTCGTTGATCGGAACCTTTGGCGTGATGTACCTGCTCGGCTACAGCTTGAACAATCTGACTCTCATGGCGCTGACCATCTCCACCGGCTTCGTGGTGGATGACGCCATCGTCATGATCGAGAACATCGATCGCTACCTGGAAGCTGGAGATTCGCCGCTCGACGCTGCCCTGAAAGGTGCGGGGCAAATCGGGTTCACGATTGTTTCGCTAACCGTTTCCTTAATTGCGGTGCTCATCCCGCTGCTCTTCATGGGCGACATCGTGGGAAGACTGTTCCGCGAGTTTGCAGTCACCCTGGCGGTAACGATTCTGGTTTCGGCAGGTGTCTCCCTGACCCTGACGCCCATGATGTGCGCCAAGCTTCTCAAGCATCGCAAAGAAGGCGAGAAGGGCCGCTTTTACGAGGTCACGGAGAACTATTACAACCGCATCATTGCCTTCTACGGCCGCACCGTGAAATGGGTCCTGCAGCATCAGACCGCGACGCTGCTGGTGACCTTCGGAACGCTGGTGCTCACCCTGTTCTTGTACGTGATCGTGCCCAAAGGCTTCTTCCCCGTGCAAGATACGGGAGTGATTCTGGGCGTGTCCGAGGCTCCCGATTTCATTTCCTTCGATGCCCTAGCTCTGCGGCAGCAGGAACTCGCGAAAGTCATTCTGCAAGACAAGGCGGTTGAAAGCCTTTCATCGTTTATCGGTGTGGACGGTACCAACACCACGCCGAACCAGGGTCGCATCCAGATCAATCTGAAACCGCGTGACGATCGCGCCGACGACGCTTCCGCCATCATCCGCCGTCTGCAGCCCGAGCTGGCGAAGATCGACGGTATCACGCTTTACATGCAGCCGGTCCAGGACCTCACGGTGGAAGATCGCGTGAGCCGTACTCAGTTTCAATATTCCATCGAAGACGCCGACGCGCAGGAGTTGGCGCAGTGGACGCCCAAACTCGTGGCCAAGCTGCAAACTCTTCCGGCGTTGCGCGATGTTGCTACCGACCAACTCAATAATGGTCTCAAGACCAACATTACGATCGACCGTGACACTGCATCGCGCCTCGGGATTTTTCCGCAAGCTATCGACAACACCCTGTATGACGCCTTCGGGCAACGGCAAGTGTCCACGATGTTCACGCAGCTCAATCAGTACCACGTGATCCTCGAGGTGCTTCCGAGCTTCGCGCAGACTCCCGAAGCGCTGAAGGACATCTACATCCGGCCCAGCACAGTCACTCCGAATTCGGGCGCGCCCACAGCCAATGGTGCGGCCGTAACAACCAGCGGCGCGCCCGTTCCGATCTCGACGTTTACAAAGATGAACTCGAGCAACGCTGCCCTTGCGGTCAACCATCAAGGGCAGTTCCCGGTGGTGACTCTCTCGTTCAACCTGGCGCCGGGAGCATCGCTGGGAGATGCGACCAAGGCGATTCAGCAGGCGGAAAAAGATATCCAGTTGCCGCCCAGCATTCACGCGGCATTTCAGGGGACGGCAGCTGCATTTCAGAATTCGCTGGCTTCTGAGCCTTACTTGATTCTCGCAGCGGTTATCACCGTCTACATCGTCCTCGGCGTTCTGTACGAGAGCTACATCCATCCCATCACGATTCTTTCCACGCTGCCCTCGGCCGGTGTCGGCGCGATTCTGGCCCTGATGGTTACGGGGAATGATCTGACCGTGGTGGCTCTAATCGGCATCATTCTTCTGATCGGCATCGTCAAGAAGAACGCCATCATGATGATCGACTTCGCGCTTGAGGCCGAGCGCGAAGAGCACAAGCCACCCGAGGAAGCAATTTTCCAAGCCTGCCTGCTTCGTTTTCGGCCCATCATGATGACGACGATGGCCGCGCTCCTGGGCGGGTTACCGCTCGCCCTTGGATCGGGTACAGGCGCGGAACTGCGCCGCCCCTTGGGCATCACCATCGTCGGCGGACTGCTCCTCAGCCAGTTGCTCACGCTTTACACAACGCCCGTCGTCTATTTGTGGTTCGACCGCCTGGCGCACCGGTTCTCGCGCTACAGGATTGGCAATCAGATTTCAGAGGAGCCCATGTCGGCGGACTAGCCGCACCCGAGACCATGAGCATTTCGGCTCCATTTATCCGGCGTCCGATCGGCACGTCCTTGTTGGCGGCGGCGCTGTTGTTGTCCGGAATTCTCGCCTTTAATTTCCTTCCGGTGGCTTCGCTGCCGAAAATGGACTTCCCGGTCATCAGCGTCGGCGCGGGACTGCCTGGCGCAGATCCGCAGACCATGGCATCGGCCGTGGCGACGCCCTTGGAACGCCAGTTCGGACGAATTTCCGGCGTGAACCAGATGACCTCGTCGAGCCAACTGGGGAGCACCGGAATCGCTCTGCAATTCGATTTGAACCGCGACATCAACGCTGCCGCTCGCGATGTGCAGGCCTCGATCAATGCAGCTCGTAGCCAGCTCCCTGCGAATCTGCCGAGCAATCCGACTTATCGCAAAGTGAATCCGGCGGACGCGCCCATTCTGCTGCTGGGGCTCACCTCCGACACTGCGACCGTGCCGCAAATGTACGATGCCGCCGACTCGATCCTGTCGCAAAAGCTGTCGCAAGTGGACGGAGTGGGGCAGGTTTTTGTCTGGGGTTCGGCGCAACCGGCCGTGCGCGCCGAAGTGAACCCGACTCTGCTCAACAAACTGGGGATCGGACTTGACACGGTGCGCAACGCCCTGAATGCCGCCAACGCCAATCGCCCGAAGGGATCGGTTTCTAACGGCTCGACGTCGTTTTCCTTCACCGATACAGATCAGCTTTTTACGGCCGACCAGTACCGGCCGCTGATCATGTCCTACAACAACGGCGCGGCAGTGCGGCTAGGGGATGTAGCTGAGGTGGAGGACTCGGTCTCCGACGTGCGCAACCTAGGCCTGATTAATGGCAAGCCGGGCATTATTTTGCCGATTTTCCGGCAGCCGGGCGCGAACATCATCGACACGGTGGACCGGGTGAAGGCGATCCTTCCCTATTTGCAATCCTCGATTTCGCCCGCAATGAGGCTATCGGTCGTTATGGACCGGACGACGTCGGTGAGAGCGTCGGTGAAAGACATCGAAAGAACGCTGCTGATTTCGATCGTGCTGGTGATCCTGGTCGTGTTCCTGTTCCTGCGTACGGTGCGGGCAACCATCATTCCCAGCATCGCCGTTCCGCTCTCGCTGGTGGGAACGTTCGGGGTGATGTACCTGCTGGGATACAGCCTTGACAACCTCTCGCTGATGGCGCTGGCGATCTCGACCGGGTTCGTCGTGGATGATGCGATCGTCGTGCTGGAAAACATCACCCGCTACGTCGAGCAGGGCATGGGTGCCGTGCAGGCAACCTTCAAAGGAGCGGCTGAGATTGGATTCACAGTCTTGTCGATGAGCGTGTCACTCATCGCCGTGTTCATCCCGTTGCTGATGATGGGTGGAATTGTGGGGCGGCTGTTCCGCGAGTTCGCGGTGACGCTGAGTACAGCGATCGTAGTGTCATTGCTGGTTTCCCTGACTACCACTCCCACGATGTGCGCGAAGTTCCTGAGGCCGTCAAAGAAGGAAAAGCACAACATCTTTTACCGGGCCAGCGAGTGGTGTTTCGACGGACTTCTGGCGACTTACACTCGCATGCTGAAACGCGTGTTGTCCCATCAGTTTGCGATGTTGATCGTTACCATCCTGGTCGCATTCCTGAGCATCTTTCTGTACTTCAAAGTGCCCACAGGTTTCTTTCCGCAGCAGGACACGGGGCGTATTCAGGGATCGGTGATCGGAGCTCAGGATATTTCGTTCCAGTCGATGGCCGACAAGATGCGGCGCTTCATCAAGATCGTGATGGCGGACCCTTCGGTCGATACCATGGCTGGGTTTACGGGCGGGAACAGCGCCCTGAACCAGGGCCGATTCTTTGTGATGCTAAAGCCGCTGGAGCAGCGTGGTCCGTGCCAGAAGCAACATTTCTGGCAGTCTTGCCAGTACGTGACAGCCGACGATGTGATCAACCGTCTGCGCGGCAAACTGGCGGTTGTGCCGGGCGCGACCCTGATTCTGCAGTCGGCACAGGAGCTCACCATTGGTGGGCGGTATGGCAATGCACAGTACCAGTACACGCTGCAGAGCGCGAACTTGGACGATCTGAACACCTGGGCACCGCGCTTGCTCGCTAAGCTCAGGACCCTTCCCGAACTACGCGATCAGAACTCTGACCAGCAAGATCATGGACTGCAGGCGAAGCTTGTGATCGATCGCGACACGGCGAGCCGGATGGGCATCACTCCCCAAACCCTGGACAATGCGCTGTATGACGCATTTGGTCAGCGGCAGGTGTCGACGATGTATCGACCCCTGAACCAATATCACGTGGTGATGGAAGTGGCATCGCAGTTCCAGCAAACTCCTGAAGCGTTGCAAAATATCTATCTGCGGTCGACTGCCGGAACCCCCGTGCCGCTCGCAGCGTTCACGCATTTCGAGCCATCAAACACTCCGTTGGCCGTGAGTCACCAGGGACAACTGCCTTCGGTGACTATCTCGTTCAACTTGGCGCCCGGAGTTTCTCTGGGGCAGGCCACAGATGCGATTGAAAGAGCCGAAAGTACGATCGGGTTCCCCCCGACCGTCCAGGCTAGTTTTCAAGGGACTGCCGCGGCTTTCCAGGATTCTCGGTCGAACATGCTCGTCCTGATCATCGCTGCCCTGGGCACCGTATACATTGTGCTGGGCATGCTTTACGAGAGCTACATTCATCCCATCACGATCCTCTCCACGATCCCTTCAGCCGGCGTGGGCGCATTGCTGGCGCTGCTGCTGACGCACAACGAACTGAATGTGATCGGGATGATCGGCATCATTTTGCTGATTGGATTGGTGAAAAAGAACGCCATCATGATGATCGACGTGGCCCTCGACGTAGAACGCACGCAGGGCAAAAAGCCGGTGGAAGCGATCTATGACGCATGTATCCTGCGTTTCCGCCCCATTATGATGACGACCATGGCTGCGCTGCTGGGTGGCCTTCCCCTTGCCTTGGGAAGCGGAACTGGGTCCGAATTGCATCGCCCGTTGGGAATCACCATTGTCGGTGGGCTCATCGTGAGCCAGATGCTGACGCTGTTCACGACCCCAGTGGTTTATGTGTATCTTGACCGCTTGAGACTGGCCTTGCGGGGTGGCCAGGAGAACGTGCGGCCCGAGCCTTCGTCCCCTGGCGGTGCCGCTCCCAGTCCGGTGCACTAGCCTTGCCCTTTGTGTTGACGCCGTCTCGCAGATATCGATAAATCATTCATTCCCAAGCAGCAGGCGTGATGCGGAGAGCCGCGTGGTGCAACCTGAATGCAGAATTTCTGCATCGCAACACCTGTCAAGAGCTTGCCTGCTGCGCAAAATGGGGCTTCTCCCGTATGATAGAAGTTCAACAATAAGTACTGCTGATAGAGATTCATTCGTCCCGGGTGTTGCCGGGATCCAGCGATCTCCCGATTTTCGTTTGGGCAAATTCCTTCAGGAGTTACGGATGCTAAAGAAAGCAGCGGCTCTGCTCTTTGTTTGCGCAAGCATGGCCACATGGGTGGGTTGTGGTTCGACGAGTAGCCATTACCTGTACGCCTCAATCCCCGGGTCCAATCAGATTGTTGCTTACCGCGAAGACCCCAATTCGGGCGTCCTTACGCAATTGACCGGAAGTCCCATTACCGCAGGCTCAGCGGTCCAGTCCATTGCAATGCATCCTTCAGGAAAATTTTTGTACGCCGCCAACTCCGGCGACGGTCCCCCCACCGGCGACGTTTCTCTGTTCACGATTTCGACTACTGGCGCCATCGCCGAAGTCACTCCCCGCACCAATGTCGGATCATCGCCCACAATTCTCGCCATGGATTCGGCAGGAGCCTTCCTTTATGTCGGCAATTCCGGATCGGGTAGCATCTCGGCCTTCTCGATCGACTCTGGCACAGGCGCATTAACAGAGGTTGCGGGCTCCCCGTTTCCGATTGGAATGACACCGATCAATATGAAGGTGTCGCCATCAGGTTCTACTCTTTATGTGACTGGCGGAGGCTTCCCCGGCATCATCGAAGCCTTTAATTTGAATCAGGGCGTTCTCTCCGTAGTTCCCGGTTCCCCATTTTTTACGGGAAGAAATCCTTTCGGGTTGACCATCTCTTCCAGTGGCAATATCTTGTACACCGCCAACACGTTGGACAATTCCATCTCAGAGTTCACGATCAACGCAGACGGATCTCTAACCGAGCTTTCCGGCTCTCCAATCGGTGAGCAGTATGCGGCGCCGGTCACTCTTTTCATCGACAAATCCGGGGCCTATTTGTACGTGGCCAATCAGGGGTCAAGCAACCTTGCGGCCTATTCCATCGGCTCCGATGGTTCTCTCGCACTCCTCACGGGTTCTCCATTTGGCACGGGTTCGCAGCCGAACAGCTTAGCCACAGATGCCGGTGGAAAATACTTGTTTGTAGGAAACCAGCAGAGTCCGGTGATTCAGTCTTTCAGTCTCGACACGGGCACCGGAGCGCTCACTTCTGTGGCCTCGTATTCTGTCCCCGGCAGTCCCACTTCAATTGCTCTCACTCCCTAGCCCCCGATCGCGAAAGTAAAAATGGACGTGGCCTTCGCACTGGAACGGCCCGGGCCCGCCTCCGAGCGCTACTCCAAGCGGGTGAACCCGAAGCGGTTGCTCGGCTTGTTGGAATTGAACGTCCGCTACTAGCGTTACGTGGTAGAGGGACTTCCCACTGACAGTCGGGGTTCCCTTGCGCTCGTCGGCGCTGATGCCAATTGCCCGGATGCTCTGCGGTCCGAAGCTTTAGGACTGGCGCGAAAAGCGTTCCGCGGTTAAGCTTTACCTGCTTCCTGGGGCCCGATTTAACAAGCGGATGACAATTCGCCGGTGGGGCGTTGGGAAAATACTCTGACGGCACGTAGTGAGCGAGTACAACCGCCAACAAGGCCCGACCATCTAAGTTTGTAAGCCACGATGTCCGGCAAGGTGATGGCGCTGACTCCGTGCCGGGACCGGAACCCATTCAATGAAGATTGCCAGCGCCGCGAGTGCCTTTCCAAAACACTATTACTCTCAGAAAATCCTGCTGGAAAAACTTCGGGAATACTGGGGCGACCAGTTGCGAAATCCGCAAATGTTGGCCCGCCTTCATCGCAACGTGGCCGTCGAAGGACGCCATTTGGTCATGCCCCCGGAAAAATATTACGACATGAACACTTGGGGACAGGCCAATGACGTCTGGATTGAGTGCGCTCAGGAACTCGGGGAGCAGGCTCTTTGTCGCGCGCTCCACAACGCCGGGCTCGACGCCAGCGCGCTTGGAGCACTTTTTTTCACGTCGGTCACCGGCATCTGCAGTCCCTCAATCGATGCTCTCCTAATCAACCGCATGGGCCTGCCGAGAAATATTCGGCGCGTTCCAATCTTTGGCCTGGGTTGCGTTGCCGGCGCCGCGGGAATTGCGCGCGCTGCGGATTACGTACGTGCCTATCCCTCTCAGGCGGCGGCTCTCGTGTCGGTCGAGCTCTGCTCGCTCACGATTCAGCGTGACGATCTTTCGGTAGCCAACCTCATCTCCTCAGGACTGTTCGCCGACGGTTCGGCCGCGGTCATTGTTACCGGAGAAGACTTAAACGCGACAGGCCCGAAGATTCTCGCGACTCGGTCCGTTTTCTATCCCGAGACCGAAGAGATGATGGGCTGGAAAATAACCGAAAAGGGGTTTCGCATTACGCTTTCACCCGAAGTGCCCGTGTTGATTCGCGAAAATTTGGGGCACGACATGGACGCATTTCTCGGCGACCACGGCCACAAGCGTGGCGACATCGGAAGCTGGGTGCTGCACACCGGCGGGCCAAAGGTGCTGGAGGCCACGGCCGCCGCACTCGATTTACACAACGGTCAGCTCGACGCATCCTGGGATTGCCTGAAAAAGGTCGGGAATCTCTCGTCCGCATCGGTCTTGGTCGTGCTGGAAGATGTTATGAAGAACCGTCGCCCTGAGCCAGGCACGCTCGGCATTCTTGCGGCGATGGGCCCGGGTTTTTGTTCCGAACTTGTACTCCTGCAATGGTGAGGTTTGCAGTTGCTGAATTCGACAGATGTGTTTGTGATTGGTGGTGGTCCTGCAGGGCTCGCGGCCGCCATTGCGGCTCGGCAGCAGGGATTTCGCGTGATCGTAGCGGACGGCGCCCACATGCCGATCGACAAACCATGCGGCGAAGGCCTGATGCCTGACGGCCTCGCCGCGCTCAAAAAACTTGGAGTTTCAGTCGACGAAGAAAGTTCTTGTCCTTTCCGCGGCATTCGATTTCTCGCGGGGGGGATTGCCATCGAGGCAGCATTCCCCAAGCACTCTTCCGGCATTGGCATACGCCGCACTGTGTTGCATCGGCTGATCGCAGACCGAGCCGCAAGCCTGGGAATCGACTTCTTGTGGCAGACCCCGGTGACCGGAATTTTGCCAGATGGAGTTCAACTGGGAAAACGCAAAATCAGCGCCCACTGGATTGTCGGAGCCGACGGCGGCGCTTCTCGCGTGCGACGATGGGCCGGCCTCGACGCTTTCCGGAGAAGAGATTGCCGCTACGCCTTTCGGCAGCATTATCGTGTGGCGCCTTGGACCGACCGCATGGAATTACACTGGGCCCGGATCGGGGAAATCTACGTGACGCCCGTGTCGAGCAATCAGGTATGCGTGGCACTGATCTCCCGCAATCCCAAATTGCGGCTCGCCGAGGCTTTGCAGCGCTTCCCGGAATTGCGCGCACGGCTCGAGGGCGCTGACGTTTCTTCCAGAGAGAAGGGCTCTCTGACTTCCACCTGCAAATTGGAACGCGTAAGTCGCGGCAATGTAGCGCTGATCGGAGATGCGTCAGGCACAGTCGATGCCATCACGGGCGAGGGACTTTGCCTAGCCTTTAGCCAAGCCCTGGTCTTAGCGGACTGCTTGCGCACGGCAGACCTGACTCGCTACGAACATGAGCATCGCCGCTTGGCCCTTCGTCCGCTCCTAATGGCCCGACTGCTGCTTGCGCTCGACGGTCGTCCTCGGTTACAACGCCGCACCCTGCAGGTGCTTCAGAAGAGGCCAGATGTTTTCCACAGGTTACTCGAACTGCATGTGGGAATCCTCTCCCCGCTGCACCTTGCGCTGGACGGCCTCACTTTAGGATGGGGACTCTTAACTGCATAACTCATGAAGGGGACTACACTCAAGACGATCAAGTATGCCCGAGGGCTCGCGTGGGCCTTATTCACCCTGCTGACAGCTCTAACCTCGGCGGCTACGGCGCAGGACACAGCCTTTCAACTTGATCCCGCACACACGTCGGTCAAGTTCACGCTGGCAGATGTCCTCCACACCGTTCGCGGGACCTTCCAGCTAAAACTCGGAGCCTTGCACTTCGAGCCGATCTCAGGAAAAATCTCGGGCGAGATCGTCGTCGATGCCGCCAGTGGCGAAAGCGGCAGCAGCATGCGCGACCGCAAAATGCATAAGGAGATTCTCGAGAGTAGTCAGTATCCGGACATTGCTTTCCATCCAGACAAAGTCGAGGGCACTATCGCAAGCCCGGGTAAGTCCTCCGTCAAGATTCACGGCATGTTCAGCATCCACGGCACCGATCACGAGATTACCGTGCCCGCTGAGGTCGAAATGTCTTCCGACCATTGGACCGCCACTGTTCATTTCACCGTCCCCTACGCGAAGTGGGGAATGAAAAATCCGAGCACGTTGTTCTTGCGCGTGAACGACTCGGTTGAGATCGATTTGGTGGCGGTCGGAACTATAGCGAAGGCATCTGCTGTCAATGCCCGTCAGTAGCCATCCTGCGGAGCCACTCCCTTGCCTTCCGTACACTCGTAGCAACGTCCTGCCGCAAGATTCTTGTATTCCTCCGTCCGGCCGCTCGGCCAGTCGATCACCAGGCGATCAATGGCTTGCCGCTTCTCCAATCCAAAGGTGACCGGGAGTTCTGACTGTGAGAGGTAACTGGAACCACCCTTCACCAGGCGCGATTGGGTGATCCCTCCAGCAAATACCCGCACGCTCGCGCCGATTCCATCGCGGTTTGACTTCGTTCCTATCAGACGAAAACGGATACTGCGGTTCCCCGTCTGCTGGTCGTTGCGGTATAGGTGCGCTGGCCCATTGTTGGTCGTGAGCAGCAAATCGATGTCTCCATCCCGGTCAAAATCAGCATAAGCCAGGCCACGCCCAACTTTGGGCTGATCGAAGTCCGTTCCAACTTCTGCCGCGACATCGCGGAAGGTCCCCTTGCCACCATTCAAAAAGAGTTGGGGCGGCTGGGCGTATCCAACATTTCCGCGAATATTGCGCACGGTCTCGTCGATATGTCCGTTCGCGACGATAAAGTCGAGCCAGCCATCCAGGTTGACGTCGAGAAAGGCGCAACCAAATCCCAGGCTGTTTCTGGACGCGATCCCGACCCCGGACTGTGGCGCGATGTCTTCGAAGCTCTTGCCGCTCATCCGGTAGAGCCCGATCATTTCATTGTCGAAGTTCGTGATCGCCACTCCGGGTGTGCCGGAGTTGTCGAAATCCGCCACGTCCACGCCCATGCCCGCGCGCGCTTTGCCCTCGCTGCTGAACGCTAGCCCGGCCTCCACCGCTTCGTCCTTAAACGTACCGTTGTGCTGGTTGCGATAAAGTTTGTTGGGCTGCGTATCATTGGCCACGAGCACATCGGGCCAGCCATCATGGTTGGGGTCGAACAGTGCAACTCCCAACGATTTCGAACTGCTGTCGAAAATCCCGCTCGCAGCGGTTACATCCTCAAACGTCCCATCACCCTTGTTATGAAAGAGCCAGCATGTAGCGCCGCGATACGCCTCAGGTGTGCAGTAGGACTTGTGCTTTCCGTCGAGGCTGCAGAACACGTCGTGTTCCGGCGACCACTTCACGTAATTGCAGACAAATAAATCGAGTAGTCCATCACGGTCATAGTCAAACCACAAAGCGGATGTACTGAAGCCCTCTCGCTTCCCCAGTCCGCTGGTGTTCGTCACATCGACAAATGTGCCCTTACCCGTGTTACGAAACAAGCGGTTCTGCCCCACGCAAGTGATCAGAACGTCAGGAAACCCGTCGTTGTTGTAATCGCCGACTGCCACGCCCATGCCGTACATTTCAATGTCGAGCCCTGCGTGCGTCGTGACATCAGTGAACGTGCCATTTCCATTGTTGTGATACAGGCGGAGCGTTGAACGGCGTTTCTTGTGCCCCGGCCAGTCCATTCCGTTGATCAACAGAATGTCCTGCCACCCGTCGCGATCGTAGTCCAGAAATGCGCACCCGGAACCGAGGGTTTCGGGCAGAAATTTTCCGCCGAAGGCTCCGCTATTATGCTCAAACTGAATTCCCGCCTGGCTGGTCACATCAGCAAATCGAAAGCCGGGCGAAGCCGCTGCAGTCTGTGCCGCGATCGCCCAAATGCCAGGCACCTGCGAACACGACGCCAGTCCCGCCATCCCCCCGAGGAACGAGCGACGATTCACGGAACGTTCACCAACCCTGCGCGGATCGCATAGACCACGAGTTCCGCGGTCTTATGAATTCCCAAAGAGTTCATGATGTTCGCGCGATGAACAGCGACGGTATTTGCGCTAAGTTCAAGTGCCGTCGCGATCTCCTTGTTCGACTTACCGTCGACGATCATCTGCAGCACTTCGAGTTCGCGCTGCGTGAGCGCGGCACTGCGCTCCCCCTTGAGCACCGACTTCTGCTCCACCTGCGGATCGAAAACGCTTTCCCCGGCTGCGACCTTCCGGATGGCGGCCCCCAGTTCCAGGTCCATCGCGTTTTTCAAAACGTAGCCTTTGGCGCCAGCTTCAATCGCCTGTCTCACCCACGTGCTCTCCGTATGCATGCTGAGCATCAGAACCGCAATGCCCGGTGAATTCTCAATGATCCTGCGTGTGGCGTCGAGCCCATTCATGCCCGGCAAAGCGCAATCCATCACTACGACCTGCGGATGAAGTTCTTTCACCAGCTTGATGGAATCCTCGCCGTTGCCCGCTTCACCGACGACTTCCATGTCGGCCTCATCCTCCAGCATGCGACGGAACCCACGCCGCACCAGGCTATGATCATCCACCAGCAACACTGTGATCTTCTTTTCCATAAGACTCCGCTTTCTCTCTCGGAACTTCCAGGTGAACCCGCGTTCCGCCTTCCGGTGGTCGTGAAAACACAATTTGTCCGCCCATCAACTCAGCTCGTTCGCGCATCGCTACCAGGCCGATACCGCGCTTGGTGGTTGAGCGCTCTGCGAAGCCCGCTCCATGATCCTCTACTTCCAGCTCCAGTCCAGCGGGCAAAAAACGCAAACGCACCCACGCCGCCTTGGCGCCTGAGTGTCGCGCCACATTGTTCAGTGCTTCCTGCACGACGCGATAAACATGCACACCGGCCCCACCATCCACAGGGAACGGCACACCCTGCTTCTCATAGGATATGGCAATTCCGGTTTGCCGTTCTACGGTTGGGATGTACCAGTCAAGAGTGCTCTCGAGCCCGGCCTCGTCGAGCATGACCGGATGCAGCGCCTGAGACAGGCTGCGAACTTTCTCCAGCGTGCTCTGCACAACCTGCAGAACTTCCTTTAAATCGGCGCGCAAGGATGACCCTTCTGGCGCATGCGTTCCCGCCCGCCGTAACATAGACCCCACCGCTGTTAGGATCTGGCCGAATTCATCATGCAATTCGCGCGAGATATAGCGCAGCGTGGATTCCTGCGTGGCAATCAATTTCTGCGCCAGCTCGCTGCGACGTGCGGAAACTTCCGCCAGTCGCGCAAACAGCCTCCGGTTCCAGCGGATGACCGACAGCCCGCTCAGCAGAATCGCCAGCAACGTAGCGGCCAGAAAGAAGTACACCTGCCTCTGTACCCGGTCATAGATCAGGACGATGCGTTGGCCCGCCTGCTCTTCATTCTCGCTGTTCTGCACCAGCATCCGTGCCACGGCAGTGCTCAGTGCCGCCTGCCGCTCCTGCAGCGAGAGTTGAATCTGCGCGCGCGCTTCTTTGTCTTTCCCTTCACGTGCGAGCGCAAAAATTCGATCCACGGCATCCCAAAATTGTGTAAACGATCCAGCGAGAAAGGCGCTCTGCTCCGGAGTCCGGCTGGCCGCGGCCAAACCGGCTTCCAGTCGCATCGCATCGTCAAGGTCGGTCCGGATCCTCTGGAATTGGGCCGACCACGCGGTCAAAGGATACGGCTCGTCGCTACTCACCATGTCGCGCATAGCGACGGCAAGAAGATTCAGATCATTCTGGATTCTCAGCAACTGCAGCGAATCCTTGCGATCGCGGTCCACCAGTTCGGTCTGCAGCTTGCGCAAGCCGGTCACTTGCCAGGTGATATAGGCCGAATAAGCCACGATCGCGGACAACGTGATGAGCAAGCCCAGGAACAGGCCCAAGGTCGGTGAACGGTCCGGCGGAGAGAGGCGGGACACGCCCCGAGCATACAACGTCTGCACGCGCTCTGCCACAGGGCGCGTTCTCGGGACGCGTCCCTCGCGGATGTGTGACAATGCTGTAATAATGAAGCGAATCCCGGGCCAGGGGAGTCAAAGAAGAGATTGACTTCTCCAGCCAAAGAAGACGCCAAACCCCCAAAGATCCAGCGCCTGAAGGCCGTTTGGCCCGAAGTCTGGAAGCTCATGCGTCCGCGGCGCGGATTGCTCGCCCTCGGCTTTGTACTGATGGTCATCAACAAGCTCGCCGGCTTCGTCCTCCCCTTTTCCTCGAAATTCCTGATCGATAACGTGGTCAGCAAGCACCAAGGCGGGTTGCTGCGGCCTCTCGTTTTGGCCGTTCTGCTTGCTACCCTGATTCAAGGCGTCACTTCCTTCTCGTTGACGCAGTTGCTGTCGAAAGCTGCCCAGCGCCTGATTGCGGACTTACGCCAACAAGTACAAGCACACGTTTCACGCCTCCCTGTGTCCTTTTATGACGCCAACAAGACCGGTGCTCTAGTGTCGCGCATCATGACCGACGTTGACGGCGTCCGAAACCTGCTGGGAACGGGGTTGGTGGATTTCGCGGGAGGACTAGTCGCGGCTGGTATTGCGCTCGCTCTCTTGATTCGCATCAGCGCCCCGCTAACCCTGATCGCCGTCGGTTCGCTCGGTTGTTTTGCCTTCGCCCTGAACCGCGCATTTGCGACGATCCGTCCCATTTTTCGCGAGCGTGGCAAGATTTACGCCGAGGTCACCGGACGCCTCACCGAATCTCTTGGTGGAGTTCGCGTGATTAAGGGCTATCACGCGGAAGAACGCGAAGAGAAAATTTTTGCCGGTGGAGTCCGCCGTCTCCTCGACAACGTCATGCGTACCTTGACGGCCACATCCCTGATGGGACTCTCTGCGAGCGTGTTGCTGGGCGTCGTCGGCGCGGCCACCATGTATATCGGTGGCGGTCAAATGACGGCCCACACACTCAGTCCGGGAAGCTATTTCTCGTACAACTTTCTTTTGGTTTTTCTGATTGCCCCAGTGATGCAAGTCGTCTCAATCGGCACCCAGTTGACCGAGGCCCTGGCCGGTTTAGAGCGAACCCAGGAAATCATGCGAGAAAGTCAGGAGGATAGGGATCCGAACCGCTCCGTACAACTTCGCGACATTGTGGGACTGGTCGAATTCGAGAACGTCACATTCAGCTACGACGGGATTCACGATGTTCTCCGCGACATTTCCTTTCGCTCTGAACCCGGAACCGTGACCGCTCTTGTCGGTTCGTCCGGGTCCGGAAAGTCGACGACGATTGGCCTCGTGTCGGCTTTTTATGTGCCTTCAAAAGGCACGGTTCGGGTTGATGGCGTGGACTTGAGCACCGTTCGGCTCGATTCTTTCCGCACAAGATTAGGCGTCGTTCTTCAGGAATCATTCCTCTTCGATGGCACGATCCGCGAGAACGTAGCCTTCTCACGGCCGGACGCCAGCGAGGAAGACATCATGCGCGCCTGCCGCATCGCCCGAGTCGACGAGTTTGCCGAATCCTTCGTCGACAAGTACGACACAATTGTCGGCGAGCGCGGCGTAAAACTGTCGGGCGGCCAGCGGCAGCGAATCTCGATTGCCCGTGCCATCCTCGCCGAGCCGCGCATTTTGATTCTCGACGAAGCCACTTCCAGCCTCGACTCTGAATCAGAACAAATGATCCAGCATGGCCTTTCCTATCTGATGCAAGGGCGCACCACATTCGTGATCGCACACCGGCTGTCCACCATTCGCCGAGGCGACCAGATCATGGTCATGGAGCAGGGACAAATCGTGGAGCGGGGTACGCACGCACAACTCTATGCCGCCCGCGGCCGCTACTACGACCTCTATACGCGCCAGCACGGAGTCGAAGAGAATTTGTTCCTCGCACCCGGGGAAGGCGATGCCGTCACAGTGAATGGCAACGACACTGAAGGCAAGAGCGGCGACGTGAAGGCTGCTGACGCGCTGCGTGTGTTACGAGGAGAAATGCGTTAGAGCCTATGACGATTGCCAGTACAGCCCCTCCAGTCCGTAGAACGACCGCGATTCGCAGTGAAAACCTTTGCCGACATTACCGCATGGGCGAGACTCTCATCCGCGCGGTAGATGGCGTCTCCCTCGAAGTTCGTGCTGGGGAATTCGTTGCGCTCCTCGGAAGTTCCGGATCCGGCAAGTCTTCCGTCCTAAATCTCATCGCGGGACTCGATCGCCCCACGTCGGGAAGCGTCGTCGTCGGAGATCGTGATCTGGCAAGCCTCTCACGCGAAGACCTCGCAAAATATCGCCTGCGGGTGGTCGGCATGGTCTTTCAGTCGTTCAACCTGATCGCCAGCATGACGCTCGCAGAAAATGTCGAACTTCCTCTCCGCTTCGCGGAAGTCGATCGCGGCCAGCGGCAGGGCCTTGCTCGTGAAGCGTTAGAGCGCGTCGGCCTCGGTGCCCGCATGAATCACCGGCCTAGCGAACTGTCTGGCGGCGAACAACAGAGAGCTGCCCTCGCTCGTGCCCTTATCAACCGTCCGCAACTTCTTTTAGCCGATGAGCCCACGGGCAATCTCGACAGCCACACCGGAACGGAAATCATGGAGATGGTGCGCCAGTTCAATCGAGAACTTGGGATGACCGTTGTGATGGTCACCCACGAGCGCGCCTTGGCGGAGCGCTACGCTGAGCGCCTCATCTTCCTGGCAGATGGCAAACTCATTGACGACCGGCCCAACACGCCCCCCGTCGTCTTGCAGGAGCAAGGAGGAGAGGCATGAAGCTTCCAGACCTAACCGAACTGGCTCTGCGAAATCTGCGCGAGTCGCTGCTGCGAAACTCGCTGACCACCATCGGCATCTCGGTGGGCGTCGCCTCGCTCGTTGCCATGCTTTCTCTTGGCATTGGCTTGCAGCAGTTATTCTCGCGTCGACTGGCGAAGTCGGGATTGTTTGACACCGTGTTGGTTACCTCTCGGCGCGATCTCCGGGGAATGGGCCGCGACGACGACCGCAACGCGCCGCCCCCAGGCGAAAGCCGCATCCTCGACGAGCCTGCACGGATCGAGATTGAACATCTCCCCAACGTCCTCGAGGCCTATCCCGACATCCGCTTCATCACCGAACTACGCTACGAAGATAAGCCGCACCTGACCATGGTTTCCGCGCTGCCCGAATCCGCAAAATCCAATGACGCCTTCGAAGGCATGCAGGGAAGTTTCTTCTCCTCCGACACGGCTGCCGAAGCGGTTTTGCAAAAGAGTTTCGCCGAGGAACTACTGAACAAGACTCCGGCTCGCGGAGTCGACGAGACCAACGTCGCCGATTTGGCGAAGCCCCTGCTCGGAAAGGAATTGACCATGCGTTATGCGCAGCGAGCGGCAAACCCAGCTAGGCCTTCGCCCCCCGGTGCCGCCGCTATGAATTCCGCGGACAGCAATCTTGAGGGCGCCGCGTACTCCGTCGTTTCGCGGGAACAGCGGCTTAAGATCGTCGGCGTCGCCGACCTTGACCCGGAGAGCATGCGCGGCCCTACGCGCGCCAAGGTTTTCGTTCCGTTGAAGCTGGCTGAAAGTCTTCACGTGATGCAACCCACCGACCTGCGCGAAATCTCGCGGGCCGCGAGCGACCAGCCGGTGTATTCCTCCGTAAGCGTACGGGTGAAGGATCCAGCGCAGGTTCAAGTCGTCGAGAATGCCATCAAAAAAATGGGTTTCGGCACATTCTCGATTCTCGATGCCAGCCGCGGCCTGCAGCAGGTTTTCAAAGTGTTGTACGCGTTTCTCGGAATCTTCGGGAGCCTCGCCTTGATCGTGTCTTCCATCGGAATCGTGAACACTCTGGTGATGGCGATCCTCGAACGTCGCCGCGAGATCGGGATTATGAAAGCGATTGGAGCCAGCGACGGAGATGTAAAAAAGCTCTTCTTTGCCGAGGCCGGCGCCATGGGAATTCTCGGTGGCATGGTGGGGGTCGCGCTCGGCTGGGCGATCGGCCAGGTTATAAACTTCGGAACGAACATTTACCTGAAGAGCCAGTCCTTCCCGCCCGAACATTTCTGGGCGGTGCCGTGGTGGCTGGTCGCGTTAGCGATCGGATTTTCATTCCTCGTGAGCCTGGTCTCCGGTCTGTATCCCGCTGGGCGTGCTGCCCGGCTCGACCCCGTCCAGGCGTTGCGGTACGAATAGGCGTTCTGAATGATCCGAGCTCTCAGGCATCTCTGTTTATTTCTCTTGCTTGCGTCATTCGTGGCGACCGCGCAGAGCCGCATCGACTGCAGCGCCCTGAACAGCCGTATTCTCAAACAAGTCGTCCACTACTGCGTCTACCTGCCCGCCGGTTATGACGCGAGTGCGGCGGACCATCCTCCCCAGCGATATCCAGTACTGTATTTTCTGCACGGACTCGGCGACAACGAGCAAACTCTCTTCAACACGGGCGGTTGGACATTGCTTGACGATCTGCGCCGCCAGCACAAGATGGGCGACTTCCTGATTGTCGCGCCCGAAGGACGGCGCAGCTTCTACATCAACTCCGCCGACGGCTCTGTTCGTTACAGCGACTTCTTCCTCCAGGAATTCCTGCCGCACATTGAGAGCAAATACCGCATCCGCCCGGGCCGCGCAGGCCGAGCCCTCAGTGGCATTTCCATGGGAGGGTACGGTGCTTTGCGCTTCGCCTTTGCCCATCCGGAACTCTTTTCCGCCGCGAGCGCGCAAAGCGCCGCGCTCATCACCGAATCACCTCGTACACTCGATTCGGCCTCGAATACCGGAGCTCCGCTAGCAGGCGTGCTTGCCCCAGTCTTCGGCAAGCCCATCATCGTTGCTCATTGGAATGAAAACAGTCCATTCCTACTGGCGAAACGAAATGCCCTCGCTCTCAGAAAAATGTCCATCTATTTCAACTGTGGCCAGGATGACAATTACGGATTCGAAAAAGGAGCGGCTGCCCTCCACGACGAACTGCAAAAAGAAGGTGTGAAGCACGAATACCACGCCTATCCCGGCGATCATAGTCTTACCTATTTCTTGTCCCATTTCGCCGAGGTCATGGAGTTCCACTCCCGTGCATTCGGCCTGCTGCCGCCCTACTGAGATTTCGGACTCCTGTTGTAAACTAACCAAGCGCGCAAAACTGCGCTCCGCGCTGCAGTCACCGGAGAGGTGGCCGAGTGGTTGATGGCTCCGGTCTTGAAAACCGGCGTACCCGAAAGGGTACCGGGGGTTCGAATCCCTCCCTCTCCGCCAGATTTTCTACGCTTTTATTTCCAACAACTTGCAGCGTAATTCTGGGCTAAAAAGCTCTGCTTACGGATTTCAAGGTATTTCCTCCGAACCTCGGTATTAGGTTCTGCGGGGGAAATATGGCGTTGTCGGTGAAGTTGTATAGGGTGGTGGGCAAAGGCAAGGATCGGCGCTACATTCCGATTGATTTGGAACGGCGGGGGCGGCGCTCGAAGGAAGATGTCACGGGTCCGTTCTACCTGCGGTACGGGTTGAAATACGAATCCGTTGGCATGGATTTCAAAGCAGCGGTCGAAGCCATGCAGCGCAGGCAGGCAACGCTTGACGCTGTGGGCAGTGGCGTAGCGGTCAAGGCGGACGGCGACCCCAATCGCAAGGGTGTTGCGGACGAGGTCAAGAAATTCCTCGCCAAGAAATCCCTCCTAAAAGGCCCCAAGACCGTGAAGACCTACACCGAGCGGTTGGGATATTTCTTGGACTGGTGCGAGCGTAGCGGCATCAAGCATCTCGATCAACTCACTGTGGGCGACGATCTGTTGCCTTACGTGTCCTTCCTTCGGCAGCGCAAGAACACCAGGGACACTCTGTTTGAGCCCCGTTACGTTTACAACATCTTCCAAACCTGCAACACCTTCCTGCGTGCCAACGGTATCCTCTTCGCTGGAGAAATCCTTGGGCAGTTGGACTACGAAGAAAAAGAGGTCAAGCCGTACAAGCCGCACGAACTCAGGGCGCTGTTTCAGGCGGCAGACGACGAAGAAAAATTGTGGATGAGCTATTTCTTGAACACGGGCTGCCGTGAGCAGGAAGTGGCGAATGCGGAATATTGCGATCTGCTCGATGATGTCAATGTTGTGTGGGTGCGTTCCAAGCCGCACCGTGGCTTCAAACTCAAAGGCAAGCGGTGGCAGAACAAAGGGCGCAAATTGCCCGTTCCCACGGCGCTAATGGAGAAGCTACGGGACCGCATGATTGCGAAAGCTGCCAAGCCAAGCGACCTGATTCCTAACACCATTGGCTTGCAGACGGTGGTGGCCGCGAGCACAACCAGATCCCAGCCTAGTCCCGAGACCGTTCGACCCTCCCGATCCAAAACCGTCACATCCACCAAGTATTAGGTCAACCTCAGTTCGAACCACATGCTGCCCACCAGCACCTAATCTTTTTGGGAATTCTTTCCGAACTCTTCATGCCCGTCCCTTTCTCTTTGCAAGCAAACGCCCTTGCGACATCCATCCGAGCTGCGATCGGTAGTCGGCTGTCTCGTAGCGACGAACCACAGGGATGGCTGTCCGACAACAATCCGCTGCAGCTATCCGAAAGCTCACAGGTGATGGAGCGTTGCCGCTTTAGTTCATAGCCAGCAGTCCTGCGATTCAGCCTTGACCTTTAATGAATTCTTTATGTGCTCCTTACGGGATCTTTGTGCGCTTTGGTATTGAATAAATCATTTGAAGTCGGAAGCAGCGTTGGGCGACAAAATCATGCTGCAAGGGTTCCAAGCTCCAACTTATGAGTTACTGCCTGCTTCATTACATATAACTTATGGCCAATTCGTTTATCCGCGAAAAAGCAATTATCTATCGCACGATAGCGACTGGCGACGCTCAGTTTGTGTGCAACTTCATGGGTTCAGAAAACCAAAACCACCAGGCATGGAAGAACCTAGACTGGCAGTCAAGAAACGTTTTTACTACGCCGCAGAGAGTCGGCAAAAAAATGATTTTGAAAGTGGGAAGGGACGTGACAACTATGAGAGCTCTTTTGCGTGCAACGACAAAGGGTGCAATATTCCTGGCTGCATTTGTTTTGTGCCTTACAATTGCGCAAGGCTCGCGTTGTTATGCGCAAGCCCAGACCCAACCGCAGAGTCAAGTACAACTGGCCAAAGCGTCCCAGTCGGACAATGCTTCGTCGGAGGAGCCTGCTCTTGTGGGAGCGAAGGGGCGAGGATGGCCCGAGGGACCGACGCCTGCGCCAGATCCAGAAATATCCCCAGCAGTGGCGAAAGAACTTGCCGCCATGAAAGCGGAGATCGAGCAACTCAAAACGGAATTGAAGAGCCGTAGCGCAGCCGAACCTGAGGCGGCACCAGCTCCAGGATCCTCCATCAAGGCAACCGACCTCGTCCCCACGACGGCAAAGGCCGAGTCGGCTGTTGCTGTGGAGCAAGCTGCCGCGGATGCTGCGGCCAAGTCCGAAAAACCCGAACCATCCGTGCCTTTTGCCTATGCGGACTGGACGTGGTTGAACGGCACTGCCCGCAACAAAGATGCAGTGTGGGATTCGAAATTCTTTACCCCTGAAATCCGATTCGATACCAACTTTGTCAGCAGCTTCAACCACCCCCAAGATGACACCATAGGGGGTTCGAGCGAAATCTTCCGGTCGAACGAAGTTCAAGTGGAGCAGATCAGCTTTGGCGGCGACTTCCACTGGCAAAATGTTCGCGGCCGGGTCTTGACCATGGGAGGGATGTTCGGCGTCACGACGCCAAGGAATGACGCCAGCCCTGGGCGCGGCCAATGGGATCTGCGTGGAGCGTACAAATACTTTTCTGAAGCCTACGGTGGGTACCACTTCAACGTCAACCATGGGCTCAACGTCGACGCTGGAATTTTTGTTTCGTACATCGGATTGTTCAGCTATTACAACTTCGATAACTGGGCGTATCAGCCGTCATATGTTTCGTCCAATACGCCATGGTTCTTCAACGGGCTGCGAATCCAGTGGTTCCCCACTGAGAAGCTAAAGATTGAGCCGTGGATCATCAACGGGTGGCAATCCTATGGCAGGTTCGGCAACAGACCTGGCCTGGGCGGACAGATTATGTACCGCCCGAAGCCATGGCTATCGTTGGTCTTCAACAACTACGGCATGGGTGAAGATACCCTGGGCGCCGGTAACGGTAAACTCGGCCGCAGTCGCATTCATACCGACGACAGTGTCGAAGTCAAGTATTACGACCATTCTGACAAAACTCTCGACAAGATGGCGTTCTCAGTTACCGGCGATCTCGGTTGCGAATACGGCGGAGGAGTGGCTTGCTTTGGAGATCAAAGAGATGGATCGGGCAACATTACTGCTCACAAGCAAGCATTCCTAGGCTGGATGGCTTACAACCGCTTCTGGTTCAAGAAGGACTTGTACGGACTTACCGTGGGCGGCGGACAGATGAACAACCCGGGCCGCTACTTGGTGCTGCTGCCTCCCATCAATGGAGCGGACGCAATCTCCGGAACGCCGTACTTTACGGCGAATCCCGGCGACCCATTCAAAGCTTGGGATACTTCAATCACCTTCGACTGGATGCCGAAGCAGTACATTACCTTCCGCTGGGAATACGGCTATCGCCACGCCAATGTTGGGTATTTTTCGGGTCGCGGCGGGATAACGCCTGGCGTTAACGGCGCTCCTAGCACTATTCCAAACCCAGCCGCCGGATCTTTAGTGGGAGGCACGACGTTTGTGCCGGGGCCATTCTTGTCCCCGACGCCGGGTCTCACCTGTGTTGCAGGAAGCACCGGTTTCTGCCCAGACCTGCGAAAGGACGAAGGAACCCTCAGACTGGCCATCATGGTGAAGTTCTAACCTCGTTCGAGAACTGGAGCTAAGGCGACAGCCATGCGCGATGCGAACCGGAGCAGCGTTCGATAGTTCAATCCACCTGTGGCGTTGCTCCGTTTTTTCTTGGCTCTTTCTTCGTCAGCTCTGCTGGCCCTGGCTGGCTGTAGCGCACACGGAGATCCGGCGGCGGAATTGCCGCCTCCCGGCACCGTCTCAGCCGATACCAGCGTCAGTCTCTTCGCCGTTGATCACCCGGAGCAGTTTCCCCTTACCGCAGCCGAAGCGTATGCAACCACTCCGAAACTCGCGATCGAACTGGCAGAGAAGGATTTGAAGAGTTTTGAAACGGTGAAATTTGCCGTGCAGCAGAATGTCGTCATGATCCCGGGAGCTCTCACGCCGACCGACATCATTGCTGCATGGAAGCTCGGTCCTGATTTTGTGAAAGTTGTTCCTTGCGGACACGTCGGTGGCGATAGTTACATCCGCGACTTGAAGGCGATGTTTCCGAGCGTACCGCTGATTGCTGCCGGAGGCGTGAATCAACGGACTGCATTAACTTCATCGCTGCCGGCGCCGTTGCGCTCGGGATCGGCGGCGAACTGATTCCCGGAGAGGCGATCCGGCGCTCGAATCGCAGAATTGGCACGTAGGTTTACGAACTCCGTGAGCAACGCTCGGGCTCAATGAACTGAAGGGTTCGAGGCCGTCCTCGGGCAACACCCGAGAGATTTCCTCGTTCACCGCAGTGCGTTGCTGGAAGGGACAGATCAGGACTGTCGTGAATCAATACTTGGCGTTGCTGACCGCGAGCATCACCACGTTTGCAGCCACTAATGTGGATGACGCCTTTCTACTTACTCTCTTCTTTGCCCGGGGGATCTCAATCCGACGCATTGTCGCCGGTCAGTATCTTGGATTCGGGGCGATCATCATGGTTAGTCTGTTCGGCGTCTGGGCCGCGCTCACAATACCGCATCGCTGGATTCGCCTTCTAGGGTTGGTGCCACTTGCGATAGGAGTCAGGCATTTACTGCGAACTCGCCGAGCCGACCAAAAATCTCCCCACCTTAGCAGCGGTGGTGTTGTATCGATCGCTTTCATCACTTTATCGAACGGCGCCGACAACATCGGGGTGTACGTACCGTTCTTCGTTAGCGGCCGACCTTACCTCTGGCTGATCTTAAGCGTGTATGCAGTGATGGTCGCGATGTGGTGTTTGGTGGGCCGATGGCTCGGGAAGCACACGCTCATTCTGCGCTCCGTTGATCGCTGGGGACATTGGGCGGTTCCGTTGGTATTCATTAGCCTAGGATTTTATGTCTTGAATTCGTAACAACCTCGCGGTGGAACGAAAGAATCTCGAGCAACTCATTCCTTCGCGGGGGGAGCGATCGCAATGCTAACAGCCAGTTGCCAAGCGCTAGTACCCCACTGAGTGTCAACCGTTATGAACAATTTATGTTTCGCTTATTAGAAATTCACGGCCATTCCTGTCCAATGGACTCGGCTGATTTCATGCGCGTCGGTAAGGACGCTGGACTCTGCCCCGGAGGCCGAGATGGTTGTCAAAACCATATTGATGGTGTTGTGCACCTGTGGTGTCGCATTCTATGTGCGATTTCTAGTGGCATTAAGAAAAGATTACATGCCTCGATCCAAGGGATACTGGGTGCGCCCGCGACTCGATTCTGCTGAAGAGACGATGATCGAGTTCCCGGTGCGGCAAGAGACGATGACTCGTGCTGCGTGAATGCGAGCGGTCGACAGAGCCATGCCCTGCGGAGGCATAAGAGTCCGAACAAGCGTGATAACCCACGAACGACATGAGGAGGTCAGGTGAAGCTGGTAAGGTTTGAAGACAATGGAAGGGAAACTTTCGTCAACGGTGATCGGGTGAACCACGTTAGCGATTATGGAAGTGGAACAACCGAAATCAACTTTGGCGACGAACAGGCAACAGTTTATGTCGCGATGGAAGTCTTAAAAGTAGCTTCAACACTCCTAAAAGCAGGAAAGAGTTAGTCGGCGCCCGACAACAGGCCGAAAGATCGTCGTCTCAGATTGATCGAGCGGGCCAGCGGCACGCCGCGGTCAATAGCTTCTTTCGCCAGTCTCGAATGCCAATCGTAAGCGTTTCCCGGATTTTGCTCTTAAAGATTCGAAGCTGCAAACGTGTCTGAACTCCGGCGTGCCTTAGGGCACACGGGCGGTCTCGGTCGACGAGCGAATTCAAGCCGCGGATGAATAGATGCGCCCGGCGAGTTTACGTTGTTGTTTGCGCGGCGCATCGTACCCCGGAAAAGCGGATTACTCACGCTCCGCCACTTCTTGCTAGTCGACGTGTTCACCTTCAGACATAAAACTTTGTTCGGATGGTGGTAGGCGATCTCCGGGCTTTGCCCAGAATACGTATAACGTGGGCCAGAGAATCACACTAACCAGCAGTTCGACAATCAGGCCGCCGACGATCACGATTGCGAAAGGACGCTGCGAGTCGGAGCCGATGTCGTGGGACATGGCGGCGGGGAGCAGCCCTAATGTGGCGACCAGCATCGTCATCATGATTGGGCGCAGGCGGAGAGCGGCACCTTCTTTCGCAGCCTCGCGAACGGGCATGCCGCGGGCCCGAAGTTGATTGATGTACTCGACCATGATGACGCCAATTTCGACAGAGACGCCGATCAGGGCGAGGAATCCGAGGCCTGAGGAAACGCTGAAGTGGGTGCCGGTGATCAGCAGGCTGAGGAATCCGCCTAAGGGAGACAATGCGACGACGGCGAGGATGAGGCCAACCCACTTCCACGAACCGAAGGCGGAATACAGGACGAATGACATCAGCAAGAGTGTGACGGGAACAATGATCGCGAGGCGGCGAGCGGCGCGCTGCTGGCTTTCGTATTCGCCGGTCCAGTCCAGGTGATAGCCATCGGGCAATTGCACTTTCTTGGCGACTTCATCGATGGCTTGGCGAACTGTGCTGCCGAGATCGCGACCGCGCACGCTGTATTTGATCGCGATATAGCGCTGATTACCTTCGCGATAGATGGTGGAGGCGCCATCGTCCAGAGTGATTCCGCAGAGTTGAGCGAGCGAGACTCTCTCGCCTGACGGAGCGAGAAGGCGAATGTTGGAAATGTCTTCGACCGTACGGCGGTAGTTGGGCTGGTAGCGAACAGTCATGTCGAAGCGCTGTTCGCCGATAAGGATTTGACTGACGGCTTTGCCGCCGACCGCGCTCTCGATGGCGTCCTGAACGTCGCTGACGTTAATGCCGAAGCGGTCCGCGGCAGCACGATCGACGTTGAGATTGACGTTGGGCTGACCGCGGACCTGGAATGTACCGAGGTCGGCGACTCCCGCGATCTGGCTCATCACGCCCTGGATCTGCTCGGCTTTTTCTTCGAGAGTCTTCAGGTCGGTGCCGAACAGCTTCACAGCCAGTTCACCCTTCACGCCGCTGACGGCTTCCTCCACATTGTCTGAAATCGGTTGCGAGAAATTCCATCCGACTCCGGGAAATTGCGAGAGCTTCTGATCCATTGCAGCGATGAGTTCGTCTTTTCTGCTGTGAAACTGGAGGCGCCATAGCTCACGGGGACGCAGGTCGACGAAAAACTCGGTGTTGTAGAAGCCGCTGGCGTCGCTGCCATCATCGGGACGCCCGACCTGGCTAACGACTTGCGCGACTTCGGGGAAATCCGCTAGCACGAGGCGGGCGCGCTTGGACATTTCAATGCTGGAGGAGGGTCCGGTACTGGGAGCGAGGGTGCCACGGATCCAGATCGCTCCTTCGTCGAGGTGAGGAAGAAATTCCGAGCCGATGATTCCGCTCAGAGCAAGAAAGAGCATCAGACCAAGGGCAAGCAGGCCCATCGCCAGGGTGAGTTGAAGGTGATCGAAACACCAGTCGAGGCTGCGAACATAGCTGCGGTTCAGCCACTCGAGAACAGGATTTCGCCATTCCTTAATTCCGCGGCTGAAGAAGAAGTTGCAGAGCACCGGGGCTACGAAAAGAGCAAAGATCAGCGCGCCGAGCAGCGCAAAGACCACAGTCCACGCCATGGGACTGAACAGGCGGCCTTCCACGCGCTGAAGGGTGAAAATAGGAAGATACGAAACAATAATAATGATGCGAGCGAAGAAGACGGGCTTCTGCACTTCGTGAGCCGCGACGGCGACGATTTCGCGAAAGGACTTTTTGTGATCGCCGAAAGACGTGTGGCGAAGAATGTTTTCGACCATCACGACCGAGCCATCGACGACCATGCCGAAGTCAAGAGCGCCGAGCGAGAGCAAGTTCGCGGGGATCTGACGAAGGTCGAGAAGAATCGCCGCGAAGAGCAATGAAAAGGGAATGGTGAAGGCAACGATGAGCGCGCTGCGGACGTTGCCCAGGAAAAGGAAAAGGATGAGGGTTACCAGGAGGACGCCATCGGTCAGATTGCGCAATACGGTACGTGTGGTATGGCGCATCAACTCGCTACGATCGAGATGAGGAACGAGTTTCACTCCCGCGGGAAGCAAGCCCTTCTTGCCCTGGGCGCCATTGAGTTGGTCGATTTTCTGGTGCAGCGCATCGAGAGTTGTCTCCCCTACGGCACCCTTCCGAAGCAGCACGATGCCTTCGACAACGTCGTCATCGTTCAGGATCGTGCCATCTTGCTTGCGGATGGTTCTTCCGAGTTGTCCGAGGCGGACTTTCGGCGCCTGCACGACGTTGCCGAGATCGCGTACGCGAACGGGTGTGCCGTTTTGCACTTTGACCACGGTGGCGGCGATGTCGTCGGTAGTCTGCATGAGGCCGACGGCGCGGACGTTCAGGGCTTGCTGGCCGCGCTCGATGAATCCACCGCCGGCGTTGATGTTGTTGGCGATGAGCGCCTGCTCGACTTGTGGAAGGGATAGCCCGTAGCCCACGAGTCGATTGGGATCAAGCTGCACTTGATATTCGCGAGTGGGACCCCCGAAGGGGTTCACGTCAACGATGTTCGGAACGGATTTCAGTTGGTTCACGACAAACCAGTCGTTGAGTGCCTTCAGTTCCATCACGTCGTATTTCGGATTGGTGCTCGTCAGCGTGTAGAACATGATCTGGCCGGTGGGACTGTAGTCGGGACCGATTCCGGTAGTCACGCCTGCAGGAAGTGTGACGTTTTGCAGGCGATCGAGCACCTCCTGACGTGCGTTGAAGGTGGTGATGTCGTCGTCATAAATGAGGGTGATGACGGAGAGACCCATCAGCGAGACGGAGCGCAAGTGGGTGAGATGAGCAACTCCGTTGAGTTCAACTTCCAGCGGAACAGTGATCTGCTGTTCGACTTCTTCTCCGGCGTGACCCGGCCATTGCGTGATGACTTGCGCGTAGGTATCAGCGACGTCGGGATACGCCTCGATGGGTAAGGCGTGGAAGGAAATGATTCCCCAGACGAAAAGCACCAGGGCTCCCCCAAGCACGAGAAGGGGATTGGCGAGGGCAAAATCGATGGCCTTGCGGATCATTTAGTCTCCCGATCTCTTGTCGGCGACTTCGGTGGAGAATTCGAGCGCATTGCTGACGACTTCATCTCCAGGCTTGACGCCATTCCGAATCTCCTGCATGCCGTCGGGAGCGATGCCATCGGCCTGCACCGCGATCTTGCGGAAGCTACTTCCGGAGTCTTTGCGGAAGACCCAATCTTTGTCGTGCAGTCGCATTACGGCGGTGGAAGGAACGACGACGCGGTCGGTCAACTTGCGTGACCGGAAAGTGGCCACTGCAAACATGCCGGAACGCAGGGAACCGTCGGTATTGCCGAGCACGATGCGGACCTTCGCTGAACGCGTATTGGGGTCGAGAACGCGAGAGATATCGGCAACCTTGCCTTGAAATACCCGTTCAGGGAAGGCGTTGAGACGGATCTGGGCGTTGTCGCCGAGGTGCACGTCGCCGAGATCGTTCTCGAAGACATCGCAAACCACCCACACCTCGGCGAGGTTAGCGATGGTGAAGAGGTTGGGTGTGTTGTCGAGACTCTTGACACCTTCCGACCCAGCGACATTTTGTTCGACGATGGTTCCGTCGACAGGCGCCTTCAGCTCGATCAGAGGACTGGGGTGATCGGGATCGGCGCCCAACAGGCGAACGCGTTGCTGCCCAGTTTCGACGTCGACTTTAGCTTTGTCTACGGTGTCTTGGGCGGCTTCCAGGTCTTTCGCGGCAATGGCGCCGTGTTCGTACAGCGTCTGAGCGCGTTCAAAAGCCTTGCGCGAGAGAACCTCATCGGCCTTCGCCTTCCGGTAGTCGGATAAAGCGCCGGCCATGTCCGGACTCGAAATGATGAGAAGCGTTTGGCCTTTTTTCACCGTATCCCCGAGTTTGACTTTGAGATCCACCACACGACCCCCACCTAGCGAAGTCACATGGATGGTGCGATTCACATCTGGAGAGACCGTGCCGTTGGCAGTGACGACGGTGGGCAGAGCACGAATTTCTGCTTTTGCCGTTTTGAACAATTCGGGATGATCTGCGGTGAAGAGATCAGGATCGAGCGTGACGGGAGGCTTGCTGGCGGCTGCTGGCATCTCGCGAGAACAGGCAACTGCGGCCGCAAGAGCAACGAGCAGCAATCCAGCCGATATGACGCGTGACACGGGAATCCCGAGAATCGCGAGACCAATTTCATTTCCGAGGGAAAAGTGACTCATGGGATGACCTCGCGGCCTACTGCCAGATTCATTTGTGCAGCAGCGGTGAGATAAGAGCCGATGAGATTCAGGTAGCTGAGCTGCACGGAGCGGTATTCGCTTTCGGCGTTTAGAAAATCCAGTAGGGGCACGCCGCCGTGTTGGTAGGAGAAGAAAATCGTATCGCGCACGCGCACCGCCTGACTGAGGTATTGGCGTTTGTAGGGCTTCAGGAGATCGAGGTCGCTGTTGAGAGCGGCGTAGGCGGAATCGACATCGGCGTAGACCTGAGTCTCAACACCTTGACGCAACCGATCGTTGCGCCTGATGTCGATTTTCGTCCGGAGTTTCTCTCCCTGGTTCGTATCGAAGACTCTTAGTGGGATGTTGACGCTCGCGCCGATGGTGTTCAACGCATTGGGGTTATTGAACGAGCCGTTGTGGGTAAACCAGAGCCCGATCGTAGGGTCGGTGGCTCCGTTAGCCTCGGCCAGTTTGTAGTTTGTCTCCGCTTGTTGGACGGAGAGCGCCGCAGCGAGAAGATCCGGGCGGGAGTCGAGAGCGTGCTTGCGGTAGTCGTCTAGTGAGAGTAGGTCCTCACCAAAATCGAATGTGCCTGCGACATCGACGCTCTCGATTGGCCGGCGATCGTCGAGCAGGGCGAGCAGATTGATCTTGGTGGTTCGCAGGTTCACCAATGCGGTTTGCCAGTCAGATTCGTATTGAGCGCGCGCAAGTTCGAGGCGATCGAGGTCGATGCGGGAAATGTCTCCGGCCTGGAAGCGATCTGTACTGACTTTTAGAATTTTGTCGTAGTAGCCGAGGTTGTCTTGCGCAAGGCTAAACACAGCTTTCGCTTGCAGAATACCGATAAACGCGGTGCGTAGATTGAAGAGCAACGTGCGCTCGGCATCGGACTGCTGGGCGATACCGATGGCCGTACTTTGTTTGGCCGCCTCGTAGCGCAGTCCCCGCTTGTTGCGACGTTCGAACAGATAACTTACGCCGGGCGAGATGAACGTTCCGGCAAAAGGCTGCCAAACTCCTCGGCTAGGGACGATCTGCGTGCCATCGGCCGATAGAGTGAAATCCGGATTAGGACGAAGGTGGGCAGTGATCTCCTGGGCTTTCAGCTCATCGATATTTAACCTGCTGGCCATCAGGGCGGAGTTCTGGAGTTCGAAATGTCCCTTGACTTGATCCCACGTCCAAACCTCGGCGCGAGGCGGGGCCTGCGATGGCGTTTGTGCGCACATGCTTACGGCCATCAGAGCCAGTACGATCGTTGGCTTTGGTAGTGTCCACTGCATCAGGAGTGCCTCTTCAGTCGATTCACGCAGCTGGAGAAATCGTGATAGCGGGACGCCGGACGACAAGTCTTCGTCACCCAGACGGTTTTTTCCTACTATCAAAATTTCAAAAGGTATTTGGATCGCCGATTTCTTCCAACGATGCGGCGAGCCGAAATTAGGCGAGGAGGGAACTAGGAGGAGAACGGCCCGGCCTTAAGTCGACGCGGGCTTTTGACGTGGACCCGTGTGGAGCAGGTGTGCTGTGCCAGCCCGGATCGCCAGTGAAAGAAAAGTTCGAAGAGAAAATGAGGGCTGGCTGAATATGCCACTTGGAAGCGGAGAGCCGTTCATTGCTGTGCTGGCGGATGCTGTGTTTGCTGCAAGGGGATTCTTCGAACTCCGCCCGCATGGCGCAAAGATCATCAGTGGCTGAAATCACCGGGAAGAGGACGACAATCACGCATCCCAGGGCGAACAGGCACTGCCACGCGGAAGGCTTGCGCGCGACAGCAGCGACACTGCGGCTGCACCACAGCCAGTAGGCCGGCAACGCCAGCAGCAGCCACGCGAGATTCAGGAGCAGTTCCATCAAGTGCCAAAGGCCAACGGAGCCAGAAGTCTTGAGTCGTCAGTTTTGCAGAAATCCCAAATCCGAGTCAATGTGGCTTCCGTTGCCTTCTGCATCGTGGAAGGCTGAAACGGATTCTCTTGGCACGATTTGGCCGTGGTAAACCGGGGCAAGCGGTGTAAACTGTGGGCCGTTTCTGAAGGTAAAGAGCAGCGAGGTTGCGCATGATATCCAGAGCCCTTACGGCCACAGTGATGTCAACCGTGTTCACGCTGGCAGTGATGATCGAGTCCCCACCTGCGATCCAGGCACAAAGCTTTGGAGTTCTCTACCACTTTACAGGCGGAGCCGACGGAGCAAATCCGTACGCGTCTGCCTTGGTCCGAGACTCGGTCGGTAATCTCTATGGAACTACAGAATACGGTGGCGATCTCAGCTGCACGGGCGGGTTATCGCCCGGCTGTGGAACCGTGTTCAAGTTGAATAGCGGCAGCGAGACGGTGCTGCATAGTTTTGCTGGATCCCCAGACGGTGCGTTCCCGCTGCCGGGTCTGATTCATGACTCGGCAGGAAATCTATACGGTACCACTTTCGAAGGTGGCACAGGCTCCGGCTCCAGCGGGACCGTCTTCAGAGTAACCGCCACCGGCAATGACGCGGTTCTCTACAGCTTTACTGGCTCTCCCGATGGAGATAGTCCTTTCTCGGTCTTGACTCGGGATTCATTCGGGAACTTCTACGGCACCACCAGGTCTGGTGGCGCCTTCGGTTTCGGATCTGTGTTCAAACTGAGTAAGCGCGGCAAGGAGACCGTTTTGTACAGCTTTTCGGGTGGGCCGGACGGCGGAACGCCGTTCGGAGGGTTAATCCTTGATTCTGCAGGTACTCTCTACGGCACTACCTATGCGGGCGGGCCTTCAGCTGGCCACGGAGTTGTGTTCAAGTTGGACGCAAGCGGGACCGAGACGGTACTGCACACCTTCACGGCAAGCACGGATGGAGCAAATCCCTACGCGGGGCTGACCCGTGATAACCAGGGCAACCTATACGGAACCACTTATTTCGGCGGCAAATTTGGCTTCGGGACCATCTTTAAGATCGACACGACCGGAAAGGAAACTGTGCTTCACAGTTTTGCCGGACCGGAGGGAGCGAATCCATACTTTGGCAGTTTAGTCATTGACGGGAAGGGAAACCTCTTCGGCGCTGCTTCGACGGGAGGCGCATCAAATCTTGGGACGGTCTTTGCTTTGAACCTGATTTCTCGAAAGCTGAGGGTTTTACACACGTTCGACGGTGCCGATGGAGCAAATCCCCTGGGGGGCTTACTCCGCGATACTCATGGCAGACTCTACGGCACTACCTACCAAGGCGGGACCTTCGGTGCCGGTGTTGTCTTTATACTTGCACCTTGATTTCAGGAGTGCGAGCAAGATTCTGGTCTACTCCTGTGACCCTGACAGGGTTCATTCGCAAGTTCGAGTTGCGCCACGGTTTTCGATGTTCTCGACTGATGCCAGTGATACAGTTTTCCGCGGAACTCCAACGAATAGGAGAAACTACAGAATCTGTAGCGGAAGATAGGAACCGCTTGTAAGCCCATCAAACACAGGTGTTATCGCGGAAATATAGGATTCATCCGCACTTGCTGGAAGTGGCGGTACTCGAATCCCTCCCTCTCCGCCAGAACTTTTCATCACCCGAGCAAAATGTGGTGCGGGCGGAGGGACTTGAACCCTCATGGGCCGTTTAAGCCCTGCGGATTTTCATACCGTCTACGGCTTTTGCCGCCCCGGCGTGGCGCCTTCAAAGAGCTCACGCCAGGTTTGCGGTCTGGACTATCCCTTCACCCTCCTCCGGATTTCCGGAGCTTAGGTGCTGCCCGTCTAGTCTCTACACCTTCCCGGCTGATATCTTCCGGGCTTGGCTCGGGATTGCCATTTAAGGTTTCCCCGAATTTGAGCAGTTCTGCATCGCCGGTTTCCCAGACGAGCACTCAAGTTTTCCTTAAGTCCGCTGCGTATGCCATTCC